>Ga0081539_10001332_pt1 | contig 43016 bp, 37 predicted proteins | sample TabmetS4T2R2_FD_71023 | JGI IMG/M metagenome (GOLD analysis project Ga0081539, IMG submission 71023) | Tabebuia heterophylla rhizosphere microbial communities from the University of Puerto Rico - S4T2R2 | ecosystem: Host-associated > Plants > Roots > Rhizosphere ... | reverse complement strand
CGGGCATCGATGCCGGCGCCGACGATTATGTCGCAAAGCCCTTCCACATCGAGGAGGTGATGGCGCGCCTCAGGGCACTGATCCGCCGCGCGGCCGGCCATGCATCGTCCGAGCTGACCTGCGGGCCGTTGCGGCTCGATACGAAATCCTCCAAGGCCGATGTCGACGGCACGCCGCTGAAGCTCACCTCGCATGAGTTCCGGCTGCTCGCCTATCTGATGCACCACATGGGCCAGGTTGTGTCGCGCACCGAACTGGTCGAGCATCTTTATGATCAGGACTTCGACCGTGATTCCAACACGATCGAGGTGTTCGTCGGCCGCCTGCGCAAGAAGATGGGCATCGACCTCATCGAAACCGTGCGCGGCCTGGGCTACCGGATGCGCGAGCCGCGGGGGTGACAACCGACACCCCGCTCCGCCGGCGCCAGCCCGCGCGCCTCAGCGGCGCGGGCTTCCTGGTCAGATCGCTGACCTTCCGCGTCATTGCCTTTTCGACGGTCTGGGCGGTGCTGGCGCTGATCGTGATCGCCACGGTGATATCGACGCTCTACCGGCAGGCGAGCGAGCGGGGCTTCGAAAGCCTGCTCTCTGCGCATCTGTTCAACCTGATCGGCTCGGTCGGCGTGTACGACGATGGCGCGCTCAACGGCAACCCGGATCTCGGCGACCTGCGCTTTTCAGAGCCGAACTCGGGCTGGTACTGGGAGGTTGAGCCTGTCTCTGGAGGCGTCAATGGCGAGCTGCACTCGGCTTCGATGACCGATGACGTTCCTTCGCCGTCGCCGGCCGAGGTTCCGTTCAACCAGAATTACCAGCGCAATTACGTTACCAAGGGCATCCACGGCGAAGAGCTGGAAGTGTTCGAGAGCGAATTCGAGCTGGACACCAAGGGCCGCGTGGCACGCTTCAGGGTGATGGGGAACCGCACCGAGCTCGAGAACGAGATTGCCGGATTCGAACGTCGCCTTGCCACCTATCTGCTGATCTTCGGCGTCGGCATGATCGCGATCAACGCCATTGCCATTCTGCTCGGGCTGCAGCCGCTCGGCCGCGTGCGCCGCGCGCTGGCATTGGTGAGGGAGGGTACGGCGCAGCGGCTCGACGGCCGCTTTCCCTCGGAAATCGAGCCGCTTGCCAACGAGACAAACGCGCTGATCGAGAACAACAAGCGCATCGTCGAGCGCTCGCGCACGCAGGTCGGCAACCTGGCGCATTCGCTGAAGACGCCGCTGGCGGTGCTGCTCAACGAGGGTCGGGCGCTGGGCGGGGACAAGGGCAGGCTGATCGTCGACCAGGCTTCTGCCATGCAGACGCAGGTCGAGCATTATCTGCAGCGCGCGCGGGTTGCCGCGCAGCGCGACAGCGTCGTCTACCGCACGCCGGTCGGCGATGTGCTGAAGCGCCTGGCGCGCGTGATCGAGAAGCTCAATCCGGACACCAAGGTTTCGCTGACGCTGCCGCCCGACGAGGTGCTGTTCGCCGGTGAGCGCGAGGATTTCGAGGAGATCGCCGGCAACCTGCTCGACAACGCCGTGAAGTGGGCGAAGGGCAAGGTTGCCGTCAGCATCGAGCCGCAATACGGGCCGGCCGGCGAGGCGAACCTCTTGCTGACGATCGAGGACGACGGCCCGGGAATTCCCGAGGACAAGGCGCGGGAAGCATTGCAGCGCGGCAAGCGGTTTGACGAGACCAAGCCAGGCTCGGGGCTGGGGCTTGCCATCGTCTCCGATCTCGTCCGGGAGTATGGCGGCACGCTGGCATTGGGGCGCTCGCGGCTCGGCGGGCTGGCCGCCGTCGTCAGACTGAAGAAGGCCGAATGACGAGGAGGCATCTAAATGCCTGCCTTTGCGTTAAGCCAAAATTCAGCCAAATATCGTCACTAACCGCGGTTTCAACTCCTTGCGCTCCAGAGAGAACAATCCGGTGGTCAGAATTGCGATTGCGCCGGCGCTGATTGCCGCGCTGACGATGCTCTCCGCGTGCGGCACCACCAAGGGTTCGATCGAGGACGGCGGCGGAACGGTGGCCGACGAGCCGCAGCGGTCGGCCGGCTCGTCCGCGATCATGAAATCCATGCGCGGCGGGTTGATCGGCGGTTCGCTCGGAGCAGGCCTCAGCGACGACGAGAAGACGCGCGCGCTGGAGGCCGAATACCGGGCGCTGGAATATGCCCAAGCCGGGCAGCCGGTGCCGTGGAAAGGCGACAGCGCCACGGTCTATGGGGAAGCGGCTGCGGCGCAGGCCTATCGCGTCGGCTCGCAGGACTGCCGCCAGTTCACGCAGACCGTCTTCAGGAACGGGCAATCGAAGATCGCGCGCGGCACGGCCTGCCGCAATGCCGACGGAAGCTGGACGCCCTTAGCTTAGTTGTTTTCGGCCGGTTTCCGCCTGCATACGACCTTATTCCCAAGTTGCTGCCGGCAATTGGCCGCACTTTGGTGCTGTTGGCAGCGCTGTAGGCCAGGTTTATTGAGGGCGCCATGTGGTTCTGGATGGCCGCCATTGTCTTCACCGCGCTCGCGGTCCTGTCGGTGCTCCTGCCGCTGGTGCGCCGGCCGAGGGGCGCCGCATCGCCTGCCGCGAACGATCTCGAAGTCTATCGCGACCAGCTCGCCGAGCTCGACCGCGACGCCGAGCGCGGGCTGATAGGCGCGGCCGAGAAGGAGGAAGCGCACGCCGAGATAGGCCGGCGCATCCTGAAGACCGCGCAAGAAGGCAAGGGCGAGGCGGCCGGGCAGGGGCTGCGCCTTTCGAGAACGGTCGCATTCGCGGCGGTCGTGTCCGTACCGCTGGTGAGCTGGGGTTTTTACAGCCTGATCGGCTCGCCCGACTTGCCGGCGCAGCCGCTGGCGGCGCGCCTGTCGACCGATCCTGCCAATTCGCCGATCGAGGAGCTGGTCGCCCGCGCCGAAGCCCACCTTGCGCGGTCGCCCGAAGACGGACGCGGCTGGGACGTGCTGGCGCCGATCTATATGAGGATGGGGCGCTATGCGGATTCGGCCGAGGCCTACCGCCGCGCGATCAAGCTGGTTGGCGCCACGCCGAACCGCGAGGCCGGGCTCGGCGAGGCGATGGCCGCCGACGCAGGCGGGCTGGTGACGCCGGAGTCCAAAGCGGCTTTCGAACGGGCGCTGGCGCTGGAGCCCAATCATCCGAAATCGCAATTCTTCCTGGCAAGTGCGCTTGCGCAGGACGGGCGTATCGCCGAGGCCGCCGAAGCCTGGAAGGCGATGCGGCCGGGCCTGCCTGCCGACTCGCCCTGGCTGGGGGCCGTCGACCAGGCCTTGGCCGAAGCCGAGCGGCGATTGACCGGGGTCAATGCGGATACGGCTGAGAACGGTCCAAACCAGGCCGACATCGAGGCGGCTTCGCAGATGTCGGCGCAGGATCGTCAGGCGATGATCGAGGGCATGGTCGCGCAGCTCGACGAGCGGCTGAAACAAAATCCGCGCGATCTGGAAGGTTGGCGTCGGCTGGTTCGTTCCTATGTGGTGCTGGGCAAGGGCGAGGCGGCGGCCGATGCGCTTTCGCGCGGCGTCGCGGCGCTTGGGGCCCAATCGGCGGAAGCGGGCGAGCTGCAGGCTTTCGCCGAATCGCTGGGACTGACGAGGGCCGAATGACGCGCAAACAGAAGAGGCTGGCCGTGATCGGTGGCGCGATGGGCTTTCTGGGGCTCGCCGCCGCGCTGACTTTCGCTGCGCTCGGGCAGAAGACCTCGTATTTTTACATGCCCGCCGATCTCCAGGCGGCCACTGTCGCGCCGGGGCAACGCATCCGGCTGGGCGGGCTGGTCGAGGAGCATTCGATCGTGCGCGGGCAGGGCGCGCAGGTCGCCTTTGCCGTAACCGATCATGAGAAGTCGGTGAAGGTCACCTATACCGGCCTGCTGCCGGACCTCTTCCGCGAAGGGCAGGGCGTGATCACCGAAGGTGCGTTCAGCCCGGATGGCACGTTCGTCGCCGACAGCGTGCTCGCCAAGCACGATGAGAACTACATGCCCAAGGAGGTCGCCGAGAGCCTGAAGGAGAAGGGCGTATGGCAGCCGGAATGAGTGACTGGCGAACAACGGAAAAGCCGCGTTCCTTCGCGCCCCCCTCTGTCCTGCCGGACATCTCCCCCGCAAGGGGGGAGATTGCGCTCTCATTGATGGTTTCGCCAATCGTCAACGCGGCAGAATCGCGTGAGATATCGAAACTGCCAATCTCCCCCCTTGCGGGGGAGATGTCCGGCAGGACAGAGGGGGGCAACGTAGAGCGCAAACTTGCGACGCCCCACACAATGCTGGAGCGGCCCCATGGTTGAAGCCGGGCATTTCGCGCTGGTGCTGGCCTTCGCGCTGGCGCTCGTTCAGTCGGTGGTGCCGGTGATCGGCGCACGGCGCGGCGACGAGCGGCTGATGGCGGTCGCCGGACCGGTGACGGTGACCGGCTTTGCGCTGACGGCGCTAGCGTTTGCCGTGCTGGTGTCGGCCTATGTGCAGTCGGATTTCTCGGTGGCGAATGTCTGGCAGAATTCCCATTCGCAGAAGCCGCTGCTTTTCAAGGTGACCGGCACCTGGGGCAACCATGAAGGCTCGATGCTTCTTTGGGTGCTGATCCTCACCTTCTTCGGCGCGCTGGTCGCCACGTTCGGCCGCAACCTGCCGCGGGCGCTGCGCGCCAATGTGCTCGCCGTGCAAGGTTTTATTGGCGCGGCGTTCTTTCTCTTCATTCTGACGACGTCGAACCCGTTCGCGCGGCTTCGTCCTGCGCCTTTCGAAGGGCAGGACCTCAACCCGGTGCTGCAGGACATCGGGCTCGCCATCCACCCGCCGCTGCTTTATCTCGGCTATGTCGGGTTCTCGATTTCCTTCGCCTTCGCGGTCGCGGCATTGATCGACGGCCGTATCGACGCGGCCTGGGCGCGCTGGGTGCGGCCCTGGACGCTGGCCGCCTGGATGTTCCTCACCGGCGGCATCGCCATGGGTTCCTACTGGGCCTATTACGAGCTCGGCTGGGGCGGCTTCTGGTTCTGGGACCCGGTCGAGAACGCCTCCTTCATGCCCTGGCTTGCGGGCACGGCGCTGCTGCACTCGGCGATCGTGATGGAGAAGCGCTCGGCGCTGAAGATCTGGACGATCCTGCTGTCGATCATCACCTTCTCCTTCTCGCTGCTGGGCACGTTCCTGGTGCGCTCGGGTGTGCTGACATCGGTGCACGCCTTCGCCACTGACCCGACGCGCGGCGTGTTCATCCTGGCAATCCTGATCCTCTTCATCGGCGGCTCGCTGGCGCTTTTTGCATGGCGTGCGGGCGCGCTGTCTTCGGGAGGGCTGTTCCAGCCGATTTCGCGCGAGGGCGCGCTGGTCCTCAACAACCTGTTCCTGACGACCGCGGCGGCCACCGTGCTGACAGGCACGCTCTATCCGCTCGTGCTGGAAGCCTTGTCCGGCGACAAGATCTCGGTCGGCGCACCGTTCTTCGACATGACCTTCGTGCCGCTGATGCTGCCGCTGCTGCTGGTCGTGCCGTTCGGACCGCTGCTTGCCTGGAAGCGGGGCGATCTCTACGGCGCGGCGCAGCGGCTCCTTGCAGCGTTCGGCGGAGCGGTGTTGGCCGTGCTCGCGGTGTTGCTCTTCGTCGACGGGACGTCGGTCTTTGCAGCGCTCGGCGCCGGGCTGGCGGCATGGCTGGTGCTTGGCGCATTGACCGATATCGTGACGAAATCGGCCATCGGCAGCGTGCCGTTCAGCGTCGCCCTGAGAAGGCTCGCCGGCCTGCCGCGCTCCGTCTTCGGCACCGCGCTCGCGCATCTCGGGCTGGGGCTCACGGTGCTCGGCATCGTCTCGACGACGGCTTTCCAGGCGGAGCGCATCACGACGGTGAAGCCGGGCGAGACGATCGAGATCGCCGGCTACGCGCTGCGTTTCGACGGCATGACCAAATTCGACGGTTCGAACTATGACGAAGACCGGGGCCGCTTTGTCGTGTCGCGAGACGGCGGGCGCGCGCTCGGCGAGATCATGTCGGCCAAGCGCTTTTATCCCGTGCGGCAGACGCCGACGACGGAAGCCGGCATCAGGACGTTCGGGTTCAGCCAGCTCTACGTCTCGCTCGGCGACCAGGCGGCCGACGGCTCGATTGTCGTGCGCGTCTGGTGGAAGCCGCTGGTGACGCTGATCTGGGGCGGCGGGCTGGTGATGATGGCGGGTGCTGCCGTCTCGCTGCTCGACCGGCGGCTGCGGATCGGCGCGCCGGCAAGACGACGGCCGACGGCTGCCAAAGCAGGAGTGCCGGCGGAATGAGCGTCCGGCGCATTGCGGTGCTGCTTGTGCTGCTTGCCGGCCTTGCACTTGCACGGCCTGCCCTTGCCGTGCTGCCCGGCGAGATGCTCGCCGACCCGGCGCTTGAGGCCCGCGCCCGCGCGATCTCGGCCGAGCTGCGCTGCATGGTCTGCCAGAACCAATCGATCGACGATTCCGACGCCGACCTCGCGCATGATCTCCGTGTTCGGGTGCGTGAGCGCATCATGGCGGGCGATGCGGACGAACAAGTGATCGACTACATCGTCGCGCGCTACGGCGAGTTCGTGCTGCTCAAGCCGCGATTCAGCCTCAGGAACGCGCTGCTCTGGGGCACGCCGCTGCTGCTGCTCGTGGCGGGCGGTATATTCGTACTGGTCGCCGCCCGATCCCGAAAGCGGGCCGAAACCAGCCTTTCGGACGAGGAGAAGGCGGCGCTCAGCCGCATTCTCGGCGAGGCCGGAGGTAAACAGCAGGGCGGCGTTTGATCGCTAGTCTTAGTTAGGAACGAGCGGCCGGCGCATTCAACTCAAACACCTGCTGCGGCTCGGCAATTCCCTTGAGCACATGCTCCCCGAGATCATTGGCCATACTGGCCGGCAGTAACGCAGCGACATCGGCCGAGCAGATCGCCCGCCGGTCGAGTTGCTTGGCGGTGGTTTCGAGGCGGCTGACATAGTTCACGGTCGGGCCGACCACGGTAAAGTCGAGCCGGTCGAGGCTGCCGATATTGCCGTAGACAACGGGACCGACATGCAGGGCGGCGACGAAGGGCGTGTCCATGGCCGCTGGTTGCGCAAAAGCGCGGGCAATGCTGCGGGCCGCGCGCATGCAGGCTTCCTGTCGGCCATTTCCTTCCGCAGGGAACACGGAAAGCACGCCGTCGCCCACGAATTTGAGGGTATCGCCGCCCTCGGAACGAACCGCATCGACCACCGCCTCGAAATAGGCGCCGAGCCGGTCGAGCAGGTCCGTCGGCTGCAGACGTTCGGACAGGCCGGTGAAGTTGCGCATGTCGGTCACGAGCACGGCCGCCTCTATCTCTGTTGTCTGCCCGCGATAGAAGGCCCCCTGGGCGACACGGCTGGCTGGACCGGCGCCGAGATAGACTTCGAGCAGGCTTGTAGTCGAATGGCGCATTGCGGCGGGTTCGAGCGCCGCTGCGATCGCCGGTGCAAGGCCCTCGATCAGGATCACCTCCCCATCGGTGAAGCCTCCGGGCCTGTCCATGGTGAAGGCTCCGCTTTGCACTGAGCCGTCGCCAAACTCGATTGGCAGCGCAAGATAATCGGTGCCGCCGAGCTCGGCCTGCTCGAACAGGACGGTGTGATCGCGGCCTGGCACCAAGTGCTCCAGGGAATGCCTGAAGCTGGTCCGGGTCTTGAGAACATGCTCGAAAGGGCTGCCGTAGTAGGCGGGCGTCGTGAGTATGCCGCGCGGGACGCTGTAGAGTTCGGCGCCGCCATCGCGGGTCCAAATCACGCCCCATGCGCCGATCATGGGATTGGCGACCCGCTGGCCGATGCGCGCGCGCAGCAGCGGAATGCCGGCCTCGACGAGCCGCTCGCACAATCCCGCGACGATCCTCTCGGGCGCCAGGCTTCGCCGGGCCGGCCCTATCAGCCAGTTGGTGATGTCCGCCAGGGCGGCCGTCTGATTTTTGTCCATGGCGCGTTTTCCGGAGCCGACACGCTGGCACCCAATGTACGTCGCTCACCTCAAAAGAATAGCTCACCATCCGGGGAGCTTCCCGAAAGTGCTTTGCGCTTGGGCAATATCGATCTGCAACGCAGCCGGTTCGCAATTCAACGCCGGTCGTCAACAGTCTTTTGGACCAGTCGTGAATTTCGGCCTAGAATGCAAGATGGGGTCCAAGACCGGTCTTTCGGCAAGGTCGGCACCGCAAGCGTGGGGACATCGATGGCGTCGTTCATCACATTCAATCCACCACTCGGCCAGTCGATAGGTCGGATCGAAATCCGCGACTTTTACCTGGGATCATCGGATGGGAAAGGGGCCGATGGCAGAGCATACCCCGCCCATATGCGCCGTCTCTGGGTACGAGACGTTCGCGAGGCTATCGTCCTCATGATTGAGTCGCAGACAAGCGACCGCGACCGCAGCGAATTTGAGCGCAGCTCGTCTCAATATAAGCAAATACGGGCTGCGATCGACAACGGCACGACCTTCGGCACGGTCATCGTCTACCAGCAGAACCGGAGCCGACGGGTCAAGATGCATTTGGTGAAGATCACGCAATACACTTTATATTTCGGCGAACCCAACCGCGTGATGCTCAGTTTTCAACGGATGAGCGAAGGAAGCTGGTGACCGGCAGTGCGTCACCTCCAAGATTGAAATTCGCCCAGATCGATCTGCCGCTTCACGTTCCATACAGGCGTCGCCTCGCCGGCCATGATGAGGCTGCCAGCCAAATCGTCCAGTCGGTCGGACATCCCACGAACATTACGAAACTTTCATTCTGCGGAAATGGAGGCGTAATGTGGCGGCAACTATCTCTCCTCTCCGAGGATGCAATTCCCCCAAGGCATCCCTTTCGAAGAGGATTGATCCATGAATACTCCTGCAAACCCAGTTTCGAAGACGCGGGTCCGCCTGCTGGCGGCCGTGGCTTCGATCGCGGTTGCGGGCGCGATCGGCTTTGGCGCGGTTGCGTCCGGCACTGCGCCCGTGCTCGCCGATGCGGTGCGTGTTGATGGCCCCCAGGTACCGAGCTTCGCCGACGTCGTCGAGAAGGTTTCGCCTGCGGTCGTCAGCGTCCGTGTCAAGGCCAAGATCGAGCCGGCTTCCGACGGCGGAGCCCAGATGTTCGATTTCAACGGTCAGGGCTTCGACCAGCTTCCCGACAACCACCCGCTGAAGAAGTTCTTCCGCGAGTTCCGTGACCAGAACGGCAACAACGGACGCCTCCAGCGCCGTGACCAGCAGCCCCGGCCCGTCGCACAGGGCTCGGGCTTCTTCATCTCCGAGGACGGCTACGTTGTCACCAACAATCACGTCGTCGACAACGGCTCGGCCTTCACGGTCGTGACGGACGACGGCAAGGAGTACGACGCCAAGCTGATCGGCACCGATCCGAAGACCGATCTTGCCGTGCTCAAGGTTGACGGCAACGGCCAGAAGTTCACCTATGTGAATTTCGCCGATGACTCGAAGGTGCGCGTCGGCGACTGGGTGGTCGCGGTCGGCAACCCGTTCGGCCTCGGCGGCACGGTGACGTCCGGCATCGTCTCGGCGCGCGGGCGTGACATCGGCGCCGGCCCCTATGACGACTTCATCCAGATCGACGCCGCCGTGAACCACGGCAATTCCGGCGGCCCGGCCTTCAACCTGAATGGCGAGGTGGTCGGCATCAACACCGCGATCTTCTCGCCGTCGGGCGGCAGCGTCGGCATCGCCTTCGCAATCCCGGCCTCGACGGCCAAGGACGTCGTCAAGGATCTGATGACGACCGGCACGGTCGACCGCGGCTGGCTGGGCGTCGAGATCCAGCCGGTGAACGACGAGATCGCCGAGTCGCTCGGCCTTACCGGCACCAAGGGCGCGCTGGTCTCCAACGCGCAGGATGGCGGTCCGGGCAAGGCGGCCGGCATCAAGGCCGGTGACGTCATCACCGAGGTCGATGGCAGGACGGTCGAGTCGCCGCGCGAACTCGCCCGTATCGTCGGCGACACCGCTCCGGGCAAGGAGGTCGAGGTAACGCTGTGGCGCAACGGCAAGTCCGAAACAGTGAAGCTCACCCTCGGAGAGCTGAAGCCCGACCAGAAACAGGCCTCGCTCGACCAGGACGAGTCTCAGCCGGAGCAGGGCGACACGCTCAAGGACTTCGGCATGACCGTGACCAAGTCCGAGGACGGCAAGGGCATCGTCGTGACCGATGTCGAGCCCGGCAGCCCGGCCGATGACCGCGGCATCCAGGCAGGCGACGTGATCGTTGCCGTGAACTCGACCGACATCTCGGGCGCCGGCGACTTCAACAAGGTGCTGACCGAGGCTGCCAAGGCCGGCAAGAAGGCCGTGCTCGTCCAGGTGACCCGCGACGATACCAACCGCTTCGTCGCGCTCCCGGTCGCCAAGGGCTGACCGATCCCGAAGCCGGCGCTCCCGTTCCAATTCCCCCGAGGTCGGGAGCCCGGTTCGTGATGACCGGACGCGCTGTCGGTACCCGCGTTCGGCCTGGCGGCAGCAGGTCCCATCTCCTGCTGCCGCTGCTCGTTTCCATGCGAGGCGACCATGCTAATTGAAACGGCAGGGAAATCAGATTCCGCGTATAAGGCGGCGATGAAGATTCTTGTCGTGGAAGACGATCGCGAGGCCGCCGAATATCTGCAGAAGGCATTCGCCGAGGCGGGGCACACCGCCCATGTCGCGGCCGACGGGGACGCCGGCTTCGTGCTGGCAGACAGCGGCGACTATGACGTGCTGGTGGTCGACCGCATGCTGCCGCGCCGCGATGGGTTGTCGCTGATCGCGGGACTGCGCTCGCGAGGCAATACGACCCCCGTGCTCATCCTCTCGGCGCTTGGCGCGGTCGACGACCGCGTGACCGGCCTGAGGGCCGGCGGCGACGATTATCTCACCAAGCCTTACGCCTTCTCGGAACTGCTTGCGCGTGTCGAGGCGCTGAGCCGCCGCGCCGGAACCAAGGAAGTGGAAACCGTCTACCGCGCCGGCGATCTGGAACTAGACCGACTTTCGCATGTGGTGAAGCGCGGCGGCAAGGAGATCGTGCTGCAGCCGCGCGAATTCCGGCTGCTCGAATACCTGATGCGGCATGCCGGCCAGGTAGTGACGCGCACCATGCTGCTCGAAAACGTCTGGGACTATCACTTCGACCCGCAGACCAACGTGATCGACGTGCATGTGTCGCGGCTGCGCGCCAAGATCGAGAAGGGCTTCGACGGGCCCGTGCTGCATACGGTGCGTGGCGCGGGTTATATGCTGAAGGCCGGGTGAGAGACCGTTGAAAATGGGTGATGGCGGGATGCAAATGGCACTTTCTGCGCTTCCGGTGCTCACCTACCGGAACTTACGCTGCGCTACGGTTCTCGAAATCGCCGTTTTCGCCGCGCCCTGACCTTTTTCCAGAAGGTCTCTGAGAGTTGCTCAAGAAGCTTTCGGCCATCCTCAAGACCACCGCCGCGCGGCTTTCCGCGCTCTACCTCCTGCTCTTTGCCATCTGCGCAATCGTGCTCGTCGTCTACATGACGTCATTTTCGGTGAGGCTGCTCACCGCGCAGACACAGGAAACGATCGAGGAGGAGGTGAGCGATCTAGTGCGGGCCTACCAGCGGGGCGGCCTGCCGCTGCTTGCCCGTTTCGTCGAGCTGCGAGCCCGTCAACCGGGCGCCAACCTCTATCTCATCGCCGATTCCGACGGCCGCATCCTGGCCGGCAATGTCGAGAGCCTGGAGCCTGGCGTGCTGGGGGCGGAGGGCTGGACAGAGAAGCCTTTCGTCTATCAGCGCTATGGCGAAAGCTCGGACGAAAGCCGCGGCGGCACGCCGCAGAAAACCGCCGCCGAAGGCAGTACGATCCCCCATGCCGCGATCGCGCTCGTCTTCAGGCTGCCTAACCAGATGATCGTTCTGGTCGGCCGTGACCTCGGCGAGCCGGAGCGCTTCCGCGTCGCCGTGCGCAACGCGCTGATGGCGGCGTTCGGCATGATGGGGCTCGGCGCGCTGGCGATCTGGTTTTTCGTCGGCCGCCGTGCGCTGAAGCGCATCGACGACGTTTCCGAGGCGAGCCTCAGGATCATGGGCGGCGATCTGTCCGGCCGTCTGCCGGTCAGTGGTTCCGGAGACGAATTCGACAGGCTGTCGGAAAATCTCAACGCGATGCTGGCGCGGATCGCCGACCTCAACGAGGGGCTGAAACAGGTTTCCGACAACATCGCGCATGACTTGAAGACGCCGCTCACCAGGCTGCGCAACCGTGCCGAATCGACGCTGAACGCGGCAGCGACGCCGGAGGAATATCGCGCAGCGCTCGAAGGCACCATCGCCGAGTCCGACCAGCTGATCAAGACCTTCAACGCGATCCTGATGATCTCGCGCCTCGAAGCCGGCTATTCGGCCGAGCAGGTCACAAAGGTCGATCTTGCCAATGCCGTGCGCGACGTGGTCGAGCTCTATGAGCCGGCGGCCGAGGAGATGGGCGTCGCGCTGGAATCGAGGGTCTCGGGCACGCATGTCGTGACCGGCAACCGCGAGCTTATCGGTCAATCGCTCTCCAACATCGTCGACAACGCCATTAAATATTCAGCCGGGGGCGCGGAGAAACCGCGCGTCGATGTGGCGCTGGCGCGGCGCGCCAATGAGATCGTGCTCTCCGTCCGCGACAACGGCCCCGGCATTCCCGAAGCGGTAGACCGCGAGCGCGCGACCGAGCGCTTCGTGCGGCTGGAGCAGAGCCGTTCTCAGGCTGGCTCAGGGCTGGGTTTGAGCCTCGCCAAGGCGGTCATGAAGTTCCATGGCGGGCACCTTGACCTTGCCGTGGCTGAACCAGGCCTTATCGTATCCATGGTGTTTCCCGAGGCGAAGGGCGAACCATGACGGCGCGGGGCGCGGCGAAGAAGAAGGCAAAGCCTGGTTGGCCATGGCTGCCGCGTCCGCTCGTCCCGCTCGACCGCAAGCAGGCGTCTGCCGACATTGCCGAACTGGCCGGCATTGCAGCCGAACGCGACCTGCCACGGCTCGCCTCGCTGCTGTCGGAAGAAGGTCCGATCCGGGATTTTCTGGCCGGCGCCTTCGACCTCTCCGATTTCCTGCACGACTATGCCCGGCGTCGGCCCCAGACGCTCGACCGGCTGTTTGACACCGCGCTGCCGCCCGAACTCGAGGCGATCAACGGCAGGATTGCTGCCGCGGCCTTTGCCGACACGGTCTCGGAAAGCTCACTCATGGCTGAGCTGCGCGCGCTGAAGGATGAGGCGCATTTCCTGATCGCCCTGGCCGACCTCGGTGGGCAGAGCGATACTGAGACGACGGTGCGCCGGTTGAGCGCGTTGGCGGACGCCAGCGTCGGCTCGGCCGTGAACTTCCTGCTGAGAGATGCGCACGCCCAAGGTAAGCTCAATCTTACCGATCCATCCCATCCCGCAAGGGACTCCGGCTGGATTGTGCTCGGCATGGGCAAGCTTGGCGCGCAGGAGCTGAACTTTTCCTCCGATATCGACCTGATCCTGTTTTTCGACCCGGGCGCGCCGGCGATTCTCGACCCGCTTGACGGCACCGAACTGTTCTCGCGGCTGGCGCGTCGGCTGGTGCGCATCCTGCAGGACCGTACCGGCGACGGCTATGTGTTCCGCACCGACCTCAGGCTGAGACCCGACCCCGGCTCGACGCCGCTGGCGATCCCGGTCGACGCAGCGCTCATCTACTACGAGGGCAGGGGGCAGAACTGGGAACGCGCCGCCATGATCAAGGCGCGGCCGGTGGCCGGCGACGTCGTCGCAGCCGAAGCGCTTCTCGTCGAGCTGCAGCCCTATGTCTGGCGCAAATACATGGACTATGCGGCGATCGCCGACGTGCATTCGATCAAGCGGCAGATCCACGCCCACAAGGGCCATGGCGAGATCGCGGTAAAGGGCCACAACATCAAGGTCGGCCGGGGCGGCATCCGCGAGATCGAATTCTTCGTGCAGACGCAGCAATTGATAGCCGGCGGCCGCTTTCCCGACCTGCGCGGCCGCGAGACGACGGCCATGCTGCGTGCGCTCGCCGCACATCAATGGATCAAGCCGGAGGTCGGCGAGGAACTGATCGAGCAATACTGGTTCCTGCGCAGGGTCGAAAATGCCGTGCAGATGGTGGCCGACCAGCAGACCCACCTGCTGCCTGAAGACGATGCCGGGCTGGCGCGTATCGCCCATATGCTGGGCTTTGCCGGTGCCGAAGCTTTTTCAACGGCCTTCCGCAAGTCGCTGCACAAGGTCGAGAAGCACTATGCCAAGCTGTTCGAGACCGCGCCGCAGCTTTCGGCCGGCGTCGGTAATCTGGTCTTCACCGGCGATGTCGACGACCCCGGTACGCTGGGGACCCTGCGGGGGCTGGGCTTCAAGCGGCCGAGCGACATCATTCGCGTCATACGCGGCTGGCATTTCGGCCGCTATCGCGCGACACGCTCGGCGGAGGCGCGCGAGCGACTGACGGAACTGACGCCGGCGCTCTTGAAGTCGCTCGGCGAGACGCGGCGGGCCGACAAGGCGCTGATCCGCTTCGACGCCTTTCTCCAGGGGCTGCCGGCTGGCATCCAGCTTTTCTCGCTGCTGCAGTCCAATCCCGCGCTGCTGAAGCTGCTCGCGACCATCATGGGCGCCGCGCCGCGGCTCGCCGGCATCATCACGCGCCGGCCGCATGTTTTCGACGGGCTGCTGGACCCGGCGCTGCTCGCTGAGCTTCCCGACAAGAATTATCTTTCCTCGCGTCTCAAGGCCTTTCTTGCTGCCGCGGAGAGCTATGAGGAGAGGCTGGACCGGCTCAGAATTTTCAATGCCGAGCAGAAATTCCTGATCGGGGTGCGGCTGCTGACCGATGCGATCGACCCCGCTCGCGCCGGCAAGGCGTTTTCGGACCTTGCCGACCTGGCGATCGGCGCGGCGCTCGACGCGGTCATGGATGAATTCGCCGCCCGTCATGGCCGGGTGCGCGAAGCGAGAGTTGCGATTCTGGGTATGGGCAAGCTCGGCAGCCGCGAGCTCACGGCCGGATCGGATGTCGATCTGATCCTGCTCTACGACCATGACGCCAAGGCCGAAGAGTCGGACGGCGAGAAGCCGCTCGCGCCGTCGCACTATTTCGCGCGCCTCACGCAGCGCCTGATTGCCGCCGTTTCGGCGCCAACCGCCGAGGGCGTGCTTTACGAGTTGGACCTCAGGCTCAGGCCTTCCGGCAACAAGGGGCCGGTCGCGACCCATTTCGAGGCCTTCAGCAAGTATCAGCGCGGCGACGCCTGGACATGGGAGCATATGGCGCTGACGCGCGCCCGCGTCGTGGCGGGCGACACCGACTTCGCCAAGACGATTGCCGTCGAAGTCGACTCCATCCTCGCACTGCCGCGCAACCGGGGAAAGATCGCCGCCGACGCAGCGGAGATGCGGGAGATGATCGAGAAGGAGAAGCCGCCAAACGATCTCTGGGATCTGAAAGTCGTGCCGGGGGGACTGATCGACCTCGAATTCATCGCCCAGGTAGCGGCGCTGACTGACGGCCTGGAGCCGGGAGAGCGGCCGACGGCGACGGCGGAGGTGCTGGCGCGGCTGTCGCCGGAGTTTGCCACGCCGCAGGTTCGCGACGAGTTGGTAGAAGCCTATTCCCTTTATCTGGCGCTGACCCAGATGATCAGGCTCTGCCTGACGGGACCATTCGAACGGGACGATGCGCCTCCGGGACTGCAAGATCTGCTTTTGAGACAGACGGATTTGCCGGACTTCAACGTTCTAGAGGCACATCTCAAAGAAACGTCGCAAAGGGTTCGTAACAATTTCGACCTTCTGCTTCGTGGGAAGCGCGGGTGACCGCCGTGGGAGGCTGACCTGTCTTCACAACGCATCGGGGGTAACGATGCAACAGGAGAAGAACATGACGACTTCGACCAAACTTGCCTTTACCTTCCTTGCGCTCGCCGGTTTTGCCGGTGGCGTCGCCCATGCCGCCGGAGCCAACCAGGGCGGCAACAACCAGCAGCAGGCCATGGTCCGGTTCGAGCGGCTCGACAAGGACCGGAGTGGCGATCTCACCTTCGAGGAGTTTGCCGCGGCGATGAAGATGCGTTTCAGCCGGATCGATGCCAATGGCGATGGGAAAATTACGCAGAAAGAGATCTCTGCGTTCGCTCAGAAGATGCAGTCGCAACAAGGGCAACAAGGGCAACAAGGGCAGATGGCCGAGCGCTTCATGAAGCGCTTCGATGTGAACGGCGACGGCGTCGTGACAGCCAATGAGATCCAGCAGCGCCAGAAGAAAATGTTTGCGCGCTTCGACCAGAACAAGGACGGCAAGCTCGATATGTCCGAAATGCCGAAGCCGCGGGCAGGCCAGCGCAAGGGCCCAGGCGGGCAGGGTGGCCAGGGCATGGGCCAGGGCGGCGTGCCCGGCCTCGATCAGGGCCAGGACGGCCAGGATTACGATCAGCAATAGTTTGCCTCGGTCTGCGGTAGGCACGACCCTCTTCCATGACGGAAGGGGGTCTTTGGTGATTGGTCACTTTGCAACAATTTCGCAACAAAATGCACATTGGGCGAAATAAGGTGGAAACATAAACGCTGGACAAGTGGCCCGGATCGACGGCATGGGGCCGTCACGGAGGAGTTGCCGTGCCGCGTTTTCTCTATAGTGAGGCCAAGACCCGATTTTCGAATTTTTACATCAACCTGGACGAGGGCGTCGGCCTCAACCGCCCGAACAGGAGAGATGACGTCATTCTCGTCCAGTTCTTTCTCGATGCGCTGCGCCAGAGGTGGGGCGCCAGCGATCTGTCGATATGGACGGCGTCGTCAGGCCGATCACCATCGAATCGATCCACGGCTTCCAGAGCTATATCAAGACCACCTACAACATCCCGCTGATCCTCGACAAAGCGATGGATCCGACGAAGAAGCCCTTCAACCGCTTCGTCAGCACGCTCGGCTAGATGCATGACGAATATCTGGTGGCATTCCCGAAATATTGGCCGGACATACGCTACCACCCCGCCTGGACGGTGGTGGAGAAGCTCGGCCTGTTCACCTGGTAGAGCGATCCGCGCGCAGTTTGGTCAGGCCGCCTTGGCGAGCTTGCTGCGCACCGGAATGCGCACGGAGACGATCGTGCCGACGCGCTCGGTCGACTTGATCTTCAGCGCCCCGCCGTGCAACTCGGCGAGCGAGCGCGAAATCGCAAGTCCCAGCCCCGAGCCGGCATGGCTCTTGGTGAACTGGTTCTGCACCTGCTCGAACGGCCGGCCGAGCTTGGCGATCTTATCCTTCGGGATGCCACAGCCATTGTCCTCGATGGTGATGACCATGGCGTTGGCGACGTTTCGCGCCCTCACCGATATGTGGCCGCCCTCGCCGGTGAATTTCACCGCGTTGGACAAGAGGTTGATGACGATCTGCTTGATCGCCCGCTTGTCGGCGAAGAGCGACATGTCGTCGGCGATGTCGGTCTCGACCGTGATCGTCTTCTTGGCTGCCTGCAGCGAGATCACCCGAACCGTCTCGCTGATGAGGCGGCCGAGGCTGATTTCTTCGCGCTCCATGTTGAACTGGCCGGCCTCGATCTTCGACATGTCGAGGATGTCGTTGATGACGCCGAGCAGGTAGCTGCCGCTCGCATGAATGTCGCGCGCATATTCGAGATAGCGCTCGGCGCCGAGCGGGCCGAACAGGCCCTGCTCCATGACTTCGGAAAAGCCGATGATGGCATTGAGCGGGGTCCGGAGCTCGTGCGACATGTTGGCGAGGAACTCGGACTTGGCGCGGCTGGCGGCCTCGGCGCGTTCGGTCTCCCGTGCATATTTCTTGTTGAGTTCGGCGAGGTCCTTGGCGTGCTTCTCCTCGGTCCGACGCGCGAGCTTCAGATCGTGGATCGTCGCCATGAGCCGCCGCTCGCTGTCGGTGAGCTTCTCCTGGTGCAGCTTCAACTGCGTGATGTCGGTGCCGATTGCGACCGTGCCGCCGTCGCGGGTTTTCAGTTCGGTGACCTGCACCCAGCGTCCGTCGAAAAGCTGGCGCTCATAGGTCGCGGCGCCACGCGGGCCGTTGGCGCTGGCAAGCCGCCGCTCGGAGACGAAAGCCTTCATGCGCGTCTCGACCGCCGCGCGCTCGGTGCCGGGCGCGACGTCGCGCTCGGCAAGTCCGTGGTCCTGCTGGAATTTGGTGTTGCACATGACCAGCCGGCTCGCCGCGTCCCAAAGCACGAAGGATTCCGACGTGTTCTCGATCGCCGTTCTGAGCCGCATGTCGGCCGCCTCCGAGCGTAGCGCCAGATGCCGCTGCTCGGTGACGTCGACAGCTATCCCGATCAACTGGATTTCCGGGGCCTCCGGGTCGATGACATGGGCGCGTACGCGCATCCAGACCCACTGGGCCGACGCATTGCGCATGCGGAAGACCTGGTCGATGTGGTCGATCTCGTGAGACACAATCCTGTTGGCCAGGTCGAACAGGTTGCCGTCCTGCGGATGGATGATGTCCGCCACCTCGCCGAACGACAGCATTCGGTCGCTCGCCTCGTAGCCGAGCATGTCATACATGGAGCGCGACCAGTACATCCTGCCGCGCACCATGTCCCAGTCCCACAGCCCGCAGCGCCCGCGCGCCAGCGCAAGGTCGATGCGTTGCTGCGCGTCGAGATAGATGCGGTCGGCACCCTGCGCACGGGCGGCCTGCGTAAAATAGGCATAGAGGATGACGAGCAGAATCGTCGACGTGAACACGAACAGCGTGACGTTGAGCGAGACTGTTCGCCGCCAGTCGACAAAGACGTCGCTTTCGGGGATCAGCGCTGCGGCGGCGACGGTACGCTGTTCGCTGAGATCGAGCGCGGCATACCAGCTTTCGCCGTCGATCGTCACCTCCATGACGCCGGCCCGCTCGCCGAACATGAACAATGGTTGTCCGGACGAAATCAGGTCGTCAAGCCGCTGTCCTTGCCATGCCAGCGCTTCGGAGGAGGTGGCGATGATCCTGAAGTCGCCGTCCGTGACCGCGAGCGTGAAGCGCCCGGCGAGGCCGCCATGCGCGGCGGTGCCATCGATAAGCGCGTGGCTGGCCGCGTCCATGTCGTCAGCGGGAAGCAGCGCCAGCGCGTTGACCAGTTCCCCTGCCGACAGGGCCAGCATCGCCTTGGCGTCGCGCTCGATGTCGTCGCGCCAGTTCATGAGCGACAGGAAGCGGATCGCCGCAATCATGACGAGGAAGATGACGATGAGGGTCGGGATGGAACGGCGCAACAGCGGCTCCGCCGCCACCAGCCGGCTGTACGCAGGCTCGGCGAGGATGCTCGCGGTGCCGCGCGGACCGGCGTCGTGACCGGTCTTCCGTCGGGCAAAAACCGACCCGCCGGGCGCGCGCCACGCGTCCGTATTCGCCATTCGACCGGCTCCCCTGAGCTGCATGTCCCCTTGGTGATCCGGCGACATCGCACAGCCGAATCGCCATTAAAGAATCATTCACGATTCGGCTTGTCCAGAGGGCCGCGGAAATAAAGTGGCGGGCGTCATCTCCCCCGCGCGGGGGAGATAGGCCATTTCACGCCAGCGTGCGCTCGATGATGTCGCGCAGGTCGGCCGAAAGGTTCGGCGCGGAAGAGATTTTCAGCAGCGCCTCCCGCGCCTTGCCCTGCCGCTCGGGCTCGAGCGCGCGCCAGGAGCGGAAGCCGGTCGCGAGCCGCGCTGCGATCTGCGGGTTGCGCTTCTCGATTTCGAGCACCGTGTCTGCGAAGAGCTGGTAGCCGCCGCCATCGGCGCGGTGGAAGCCGGTCTGGTTGGCGGTCGAAAACGTGCCGATCAGCGACCGCACCCGGTTTGGATTGGCAATCGAGAAGGCGGGGTGGCGCATCAGGGCATCGACACGTTCGACAGCCTGCGCCCCCGGAATGGTCGCCTGGATCTGGAACCATTTGTCGAGCACCAGCGGGTCGGACCTGTAGCGCGCCTCGAAGGCAGCGAGCGCCTCCGCCGCTTCGGGCCTGCCGGCATGCCGCTGGGCCAGGATCGAAAGCGCAGCCGCGTGGTCGGTCATGTTGTTCGCCGACGCGAACTGCCTGGCCGCTCGCGCCGGATCGGTGGTACAGAGATAGTCGAGCAATGCGTTGCGTAGCGCCCGCCGCCCGGCGCTTGCCGCGTCCGGGCTGAATGTGTCGTCGCCCCCGAGCTTCTCGTGGAGCTGGCCGAACAGACCGGCATTGGTCTCCGCGATCGCCTTGGCGAGCGCCTCGCGAGCCGCGAAGATCGCATCCGGGTCGATGTTGGTGCCAAGCTCACGGGCAATGTCGGCCTCGCCGGGCAGCGCCAGCGCCAAAGCGCGGAAAGCCGGCTCGAGCGCCTCATTCGTGGCGATCGTTCCGGCGAGCTCGCCAAGTTCCGGAGAGAACTCCGGCTCCTTGCCGCCGCGGATCTGGCGCGAGCCGACCATCAGCGCGTCGGTGAGCAGCGAATTGAACGCCTGCCAGCGGGAGAACGCGTCACTGTCATGGCGCGCCAGAAAGGCGCGCTCCTCTTGTGTCTGCTCGATCGACAGCGTGACAGGCGCCGAGAAGCTGCGGTTGAGCGACAGCGCCGGCCGCTCCCCGATGTCGCTGAAGCGGATGGTGTGGCGGCGTTTCCGGATGTGGATGACGCCGTTTTCGATCGCTGCGCCGTCGACATGGCCGTAGTCGATGTCCCTGCCATCCTTGCCGACCAGTCCGAAGGCGAGCGGTATGTGCATCAACCGCTTGCGGCTTTCGGACGGCGTCGGCGGCACGGACTGCTCCACCTCCAGCGTGAACTCGCAGGCAGCGGCGTTGTAGGCGGTGGTGACGGTGAGGTTCGGCGTACCGGCCTGATGGTACCAGAGCGCGAACTGCGAAAGGTCGCGGCCGGAAACATCCTCGAAGACTTTCAGGAAGTCCTCCACGGTCGCGGCCTCGCCGTCGTGCCGTTCGAAATAGAGGTCCATCCCCTTCCGGAACGGCTCCGCGCCGAGGATGGTGCGGATCATGCGCACGACCTCCGAGCCCTTCTCGTAGACTGTCGAGGTGTAGAAGTTGTTGATCTCGCGATAGCGCCTGGGGCGCACCGGATGGGATAGCGGCCCTTGGTCCTCCGGGAACTGATGGGCGCGCAGCGTCCGCACCTCCGAAATGCGTTTGACGGCGCGCGAGCGCTGGTCGGCCGAGAACTCGTGGTCGCGATAGACGGTCAGCCCCTCCTTCAAGCACAGCTGGAACCAGTCGCGGCAAGTGATTCTGTTGCCTGTCCAATTGTGGAAATATTCGTGGGCGATCACCGCCTCGATCCCGGCGAAATCGATGTCCGTCGCGGTCTCCTCATCGGCGAGCACGTATTTGTCGTTGAAGATGTTGAGGCCCTTGTTCTCCATCGCCCCCATGTTGAAGTCCGACACGGCGACGATGTTGAAGACATCGAGATCGTATTCGCGGCCGAACCTCTGCTCGTCCCAGCGCATCGAGCGCTTGAGCGCGTCCATAGCGTAGGCCGCACGCGCCTCCTTGCCGTGCTCGACGTAGATGCCGAGTTCGACCCGCCTGCCGGAGGCCGTGACGAATTCGTCCTTGACCGCGCCGAGGTCGCCGGCAACCAGCGCGAAGAGATAGGAGGGTTTGGGAAAAGGGTCGTGCCAGATGGCGAAGTGGCGGCCATCGGCCAGGTCGCCCCGCTCGACCGGGTTGCCGTTGGAAAGCAACAGCGGCGCTTCGTTGCGATCGGCCTCGATACGCACCGTGTAGACCGACAATATGTCCGGCCGGTCGAGGAAATAGGTGATGCGGCGGAAGCCTTCGGCCTCGCATTGCGTGCAGTAATTGCCATTGGAGCGGTAGAGACCCATCAGCGCCTGGTTTGCGGCCGGCGCAATTTCGGTCTCGATCGTGATCGTGAAACGGCCGCTGATCGGCGTCCTCGGTATGGTGAGGTTGTCGGGCGTGGCGGTGAAGGCGGACTGCGCGACGGCGGCGCCGTCGATTTCCAGCCGCCTGAGCGCCAGCCCGTCACCGTCGAGCGCCAGCGGAGTGTCGATCGGCGCACCACGCAGCCGCTCGACCGAGAGCTTTGCCACCACGACCGTCGCATCGGGCGAGAGCCGGAAGGTCAGGTCGATCCTGGGGATAAGGTACGAGCTAGCGCGATAGTCTTCGAGGCGAAAAATCTGGCCGGTGTCTGTTCGCATTCCTCGCCTGATCCTGATATCCATACGACCCGCTTGGACGGCGTTTGGCCCAAAAATTCGCGGTGGGTGCCCTTTACACGAAAGCGTCTCTCGACAAAACTGTATGAAGGCCTATTTCAAGCCTTGCCTGCCAATCCATAAACCAACCACATCGCGAGATAGCCATGACCATCGTCACGCCGAAGTTCGGGATGGGCGCGTCAGTTTTACGCGTCGAGGACAGAAACTTCATCACGGGGCAAGGCCGCTATAGCGACGACATCGCGCCGGAAGGGCTCCTGCACGGCTATGTGCTGCGCTCCCAGATCGCCAATGGCAGCTTCAGGATCGCCTCTACAGACGCGGCAAGGAATGCCCCCGGCGTTCACCTGGTCCTGATCGCCGAGGATATAGGTCATCTCGGCGACCTGCGCTCCGGCGCCATGCAAAAGCAGCCGGACGGCACTGTCGCACCGACGCGCGACATCCCGATTCTCTGTCGCGACCGCGTCCACCATGTTGGCGACGCGGTCGCCTTTGTCGTCGCCGACAGCCGCGAGCTTGCCCAGGATGCGGCCGAGCTGATCGAAGTCGAGTATGACAGCGAGCCGGCGGCGGTGGACACAGCGACCGCACTTGAGCAGGAAACCCCGCTGGTTTGGCCCGAGCTCGGGAGCAATCGCGCCTTCCTTAACGAGATGGGCGACAGGAAAAAGACCGACGCCGCCTTTGCGAAGGCGGCAAAGGTGGTGGGCATCAGGTTTTTCAACAACCGGCTCGTCTGCAACTACATGGAGCCGCGCGCCGCGATCGGCGAATGGAAGGCGGATGAAGACCGTTATGTGCTGACCAGCGGTTCGCAGGGCGTGCATGGCATGCGCGACATCATCACAAAGAAGGTCTTCAAGATCGAGCCGGAGAAGCTGCGCGTGATTACGCCCGATGTCGGCGGCGGCTTCGGGCCGAAGGGCTTCGTCTATCGTGAGTATCCGCTCCTGCTGGAAGCGGCCAGGCGCCTCGGCCGGCCGGTCAAGTGGACCGGTGACCGCAACGAGCATTTCCTCGTCGATGCGCAGGGCCGCGACAACTATGTCGAGGCTGAGATGGCGCTCGACGCCGACGGGCGCTTCCTGGCCCTGCGCGTCAACCTTACCGCGAACATGGGCGCCTACATCCACCAGTATGGGCCGTTCATCCCTTATGTCGGCGTCTCGATGTCGACCGGCGTCTACGACATTGCGACTTATGCGGTGACCGTCAACGGCGTTTACACGAACACCTGCCCGGTCGATGCCTATCGCGGCGCGGGGCGCCCAGAGGCGGCCCTGCTGCTGGAAAAACTCGTCGATGCCTGCGCACGCGAGCTCGGCATCGCCCGCGAGGAGATCCGCCGCCGCAACTTCATCAAACCCGAACAGTTTCCGTACCGCACCGCGACCGGCCGGCTGTACGACAATGGCGAATTCGACGGCCACATGACGCTGGCGATGGAACGCGCCGGCTGGGCCGATTTCGACAAGCGGCTGGAGCAATCGAAGGCCGCGGGCAGGATTCGCGGCATCGGCATGGCTACCTATGTCGAGGCCTGCGCGTTCCCCGGCTCCGAGCCGGCCTTTCTGCAACTCAATGGCGACGGCACGGTCACGCTGTCGATCGGCACGCAGTCGAACGGCCAGGGTCACGCGACCGCCTATGCGCAGTTCGTCGCGGAGAAGCTCAATATCGATATCGCGCAGGTCACCGTCGAACAAGGCGACACCGATCGTTTGAAGGAGGGTGGCGGCACCGGCGGTTCGCGATCGATTCCGCTGGGCGGCGTATCGACTGCGCGCGCCGGCGAGGATCTGGCAGGCAAGATCAGGAAGATCGCAGCCGACGAGCTGGAGGCCTCCGCCGCCGATATCGAGCTGATCGACGGCACCGCGCGCATTGTCGGCACCGACCGCTCGATGAGTTTTGCGGCGATCGCCAAGGCCGCAAAGCAGCCGGCCGATCTCCAGGGCTTCGGCGAATTCGTCCAGGACGAATGCACCTATCCGAACGGCACGCATATCTGTGAGGTCGAGATCGATCCGGAAACCGGCGGGACGCAAGTGCTGGCCTACACCATCGTCGATGATTTCGGCCTGACGGTGAACCCGCTCCTGCTCGCCGGGCAGGTGCATGGCGGCGTCGTGCAGGGTCTCGGCCAGGCGCTCACGGAGAACACCGTCTACAGTGAGGAGGGGCAGTTGCTCACCGCGAGCTTCATGGACTATGCCATGCCGCGTGCGGACACCGTGCCTTCGTTCCATTTCGAAACGCGCAACGTCCCCTCGACCACCAACGCGCTTGGCATAAAGGGGGCGGGCGAAGCAGGCACGATCGGCTCGACGCCGGCCGTGCTCAACGCCGTGACCGACGCGCTCTGGCGGGCCTACGGCATCCGTCATATCGACATGCCGGCAACGCCCGCCCGCGTCTGGAATGTCGTCCAGGAGGCGAAGTCCGCTTGACATGAGACTTCGAGGGGCTATGCGGTTCACGCGCGATCGGGGAAAAATGCGCCTGAACCGCATTTCGTGATGGGAACCGCATCCTCGTCCGCGCCGCATCACGGCAATACGTTGACCGGCATAGGTCTGAAGGTCGCGTCGGTGGCGATCTTCGTCGGAATGTCCGCGTGCATCAAGCTCGCCGGAGAATTGCCGGCGGGCGAGATCGTCTTGTTCCGCTCCTTCTTCGCCACCTTGCCCGTCGTTGGCCTCCTTGCCTTGCGCCGTGAACTGGGCACGGCCCTGGTCACGAAACACCCGATCAGCCACATCATGCGCGGCCTTGTCGGCGTGACGTCCATGGGGCTGGGCTTTTTTGCGCTGACGCGCCTGCCGCTGCCGGAAGCGATCGCACTCAGCTATGCCCAACCGCTGCTGGTCGTCGCCTTTAGTGCTCTGTTCCTCGGCGAGACCATCCGCATCTATCGCTGGAGCGCGGTGGTGATCGGCCTCATTGGCGTGCTGATCGTCTCGTGGCCGAAGCTCACTTTGTTCGGCGAGGGGGCTGGCTTCTCCGACCGGGAGGCGCTGGGCGTCGCCGCCGCCCTGGTCGCGGCGTCCATCTCGGCCGTGGCGTTGCTTCTGGTGCGTCGGCTGGTGCAGACCGAGAAGTCGGCCACCATCGTGTTGTGGTTCTCGCTGAGCGCCGGGGTGGTCGCGTTGCTGACGATGCCTTTCGGTTGGAAGGTCCCCAACCGGGATCAACTGACGCTGCTCATGCTCGCCGGCATCTGTGGCGGATTCGCGCAGATCCTGATGACCGAAGCCTATCGTCATGCGGAGGCCTCGACCGTGGCGCCTTTCGAATATGCCTCGATGCTGCTCGGCATTATCGCCGGCTATTTCCTCTTTGCCGAACTGCCGACGATCCACACGCTGGTCGGCGGCACGATCGTGATCGGCGCCGGCATCTTCATCGTCTGGCGCGAGCGCAGGCTGGGGCTGGAGCGCAGCAGCCGCGCCAAGGCGGCGACGACGCCGCAATAGTTCCGAGGCCCGCGAAGGCGCCGCTTCAAGCGCCGGCACGGCGAATGCCGTTGCGGCGCATGCCTCCCGGTCGCCCAGTCGATCGCTTCTTCCAGCCGATCATCGCCCAGAGGCCTTCACCCCACGTCGCGCAGGCGTGCCTTCACCTCCAGGAAATCGCGCCAGGCAAGCCGCTTGTGCGCGGGATTACGCAAGAGATAGGCGGGGTGCAGCGTCGGCATGACAGGGATTTCCTTGCCGGAAGCGGTGCGGTGTACGCGCCAGTTGCCGCGCAGCTTCAGTATGCCTTCCGGCGTGCCGAGCAGGACCTTGGCCGAGGGACCGCCGAGCGCGACGAGGATTTCCGGGTCGGCGAGCTCGATTTGCCTCTCGATGAAAGGCCGGCAGATTTCCGTCTCCTGCGGCGTCGGCGTGCGGTTGCCGGGCGGCCTCCACGGAATGACATTGGCGATGTAGGCCGAACTGCGGTCGATGCCAATTGCCGCGAGGATGCGGTCGAGCAACTGTCCGGAACGCCCCACGAAGGGCTTACCCTCGATGTCCTCGTCGCGGCCGGGCGCTTCGCCGACCAGCATCAACGGGCCTTCCGGGTTGCCGTCCGAAAAGACGAGCGATTTCGCCGTGAGTTTGAGGTTGCAGCCGTCGAAACCGGCCATGGCTCGATGTAGCTCGTCGAGCGAGCCCGCGCGCGCGGCCAGTTCGCGGGCAAGCAGCACCTGCCCCTCGTCGGGAACCGCAACGCCCGGCGGCGGTTGGGACGCGGTTCTGATTTCCGCGACCGGCGCGCCGCGGCGGGGTGGTTCGCGGCGTAGCGGGCCGGATGCACTTGCACCGCCGGCCGTTTCAACCTCCTTGGCCTGCGGTTTGACCGCTGCCTTTGCCGTCTGCGCGGCGAATTCGGCGAAGCGGTCGATCGCGACTTCCTCGATCGCCTCGTCGACGCCGGCATCGGCATAGAATCTAAGTAGTTCGCGAAGGTCAGCCGACAAACGATTCTCGTGATTCAGGAAATGGGTGCTCAGGACGAGGGGATGCGCGGATCCTGGACAATATAGAACTGCGAGCGCGGGGTGAAGTCGGTCACGAGGAAGTCGAAGCTCGATGTCTGCAGCGGATCGACCTTGCCATTGAGGAAGCGCAGCCGGTCGTAGGGCTCGAAGTCTCGACGGTAATTGGCGAAATGGTCCGAGCCAATGTTCTCGCTCTCGCTACGGCGCTGGTCGAAGGAAAGCCCGTCGCTGAATATGCTGGGCTGACCCAGAATCTCCTGCAGCTCGAATTCGAACTCGATCCAGGCCAGCCCGCTATTGTTGAGCGTGACAATCCGCAAGTAGGTGAAGCCGAAGCCGGCCTCGATGCTGAAATTGGAGGGTGGTACGATGCCCTCGGCGCGAATCAACAGCGTGACCGGGCTCGCGGAGACGAGCTCTTCCTGGATGACGATCGGATCCTCCTTGGTGCCGCTGCCCCCTACGCCGACGATGGTGAAGCCGCCGAGCTCGTCGGAGAAGGAATAGCCGCCAGCGATCCAGCGCTTGCCTCCGCCAGATCCAGCTTCCATCGACAAGGCCGATTCTGGAAAGCAGATGGAAACCGCCACCAGAAGCGCCAGCAATCCCTGTCGAAGTGCGAACGGCCGCATGGTGCGAGTATGAGCGAGGTGAAGGCCCGCGCACAATCAAAAACGCGCTGAACGGCGCGATCCGCGCACTTGCTGTTGACGCCGGAGCAATTTAGTCGGTAGCCGACAATTCACCGGTGCGCGTCCTGGTGTCGCAAGCGCGATGCGGTTTCGGCCGCCGGCCGCATAGGTTATTGCAGCGCCACCCGGATACGCGCCAGAACGGCCGGCAGGCAGTGCGGAGGAGTGCATGGACGAGATCGAACGCGAAAGCATGGAATTCGACGTGGTGATCGTCGGCGCGGGGCCGGCGGGGCTTGCCGCGGCGATCCGGCTGAAGCAGGTCAATCCCGATCTTTCCGTAGTGGTGCTGGAGAAGGGCTCCGATGTCGGCGTGCATATCCTGTCGGGCGCGGTGGTCGACCCGATCGGTATCGACCGGCTCCTGCCCGGCTGGCGCGAGACGGGCGACCACCCGTTCAAGACGCCTGTCACCGACGACCGCTTCCTGGTGCTGGGGCCGTCCGGCTCGATCCGGCTGCCGAATTTCATGATGCCGCCGCTGATGAGCAACCACGGCAACTACATCGTCTCGCTGGGCAATGTCTGCCGCTGGCTGGGCGCCCAGGCTGAGGCGCTCGGCGTCGAGATCTATCCGGGCTTCGCCGCCGCCGACCTTGTCTACGATGCCGAAGGCAAGGTTACCGGGGTGATCACCGGCGATATGGGCGTCGAGCGCGACGGCACGCATGGGCCGGGCTACACGCCCGGCATGGCGCTGATGGGCAAATACGTGCTGATCGGCGAGGGCGCGCGCGGCTCGCTCGCCAAGACGCTGATCGCCAGGTTCAAGCTCGACGACGGCCGCGAGCCTGGCAAATACGGCATCGGACTGAAGGAGCTCTGGCAGGTCACGTCGGAAAAGCACAAGCCTGGGCTGGTGCAGCACTCTTTCGGCTGGCCGCTCGGCGGCTCGACCGGCGGCGGCTCGTTCCTCTATCACCTCGAGGACAACATGGTGGCCGTGGGCTTCGTCGTCCACCTTAACTACAAGAACCCCTATCTCTCGCCTTTCGAGGAATTCCAGCGCTTCAAGACGCATCCTGCGATCCGCGACACGTTCGAGGGCGGCAAGCGCATCGGCTATGGCGCCCGCGCCATCACTGAAGGCGGCTGGCAGTCCGTGCCGAAGCTCTCGTTTCCGGGCGGCGTCCTGATCGGCTGCGCGGCGGGTTTCGTCAACGTGCCGCGCATTAAGGGCTCGCACAATGCGGTGCTGTCGGGAATGCTGGCGGCCGAGCATGTCGCGGAAGCGATCGCGGCCGGCCGGGCCAATGACGAACTCACGACCTACGAGGAGGCCTGGCGCGCCACCGACATCGGCAATGACCTGAAGAAGGTGAGAAACGTCAAGCCGCTCTGGTCGCGCTTCGGCACCGTGCTCGGCGTTGGCCTCGGCGGCTTCGACATGTGGATGAACACGCTGTTCGGCTTCTCGCTCTTCGGCACATTGAAGCACGGCAAGCCGGACTATGCATCGCTGGAGCCTGCGGCAAAGCATAAGCCGATCGCGTATCCGAAGGCCGACGGCGTGCTCACCTTCGACCGGCTTTCCTCGGTGTTCCTGTCGGGCACCAACCATGAGGAGAACCAGCCGGTGCACCTCAAGGTCGCCGACATGGCGCTGCAAAAGCGCTCCGAGCACGACGTCTTTGCCGGCCCGTCGGGGCGCTATTGCCCGGCGGCTGTTTACGAATGGGTGGAAGAGCCGCAAGAGCCGGGGAGCGCCTCTGGCGCGACCGGGACCAGGGAGACGGAGGCCAAGTTCGTGATCAACGCGCAGAATTGCGTGCACTGCAAGACCTGCGACATCAAGGATCCCAACCAGAACATCAACTGGGTGCCGCCGCAGGGCGGCGAAGGGCCGGTCTATATGAATATGTGAAAACCTGTCCGCGGCGGCGCCGCATGGTCCCTTGAATCGCCACAAAGCTTGTGATGTCTTGTAGGCGGTTGGGAGATGGATCGATGCACAGGTTGGGGTTGGCGGCGGGCCTTGGCGTGGCGGCGAGCCTTGCCCTGACGGCGATGGCTTCGGCTTCGGTCACGGTAAAGACCAGAACCGTCAGCTATTCCATCAGCGGCAAGACGGGCGATCAACTGCTCGACGCGATGGATCGTCACGGACCCAAACACGGTTTTCTGACGCGGGCGATCGCCCAGACCAGCTATACGATTTCATGGTCAATCGACTGGCAAGAACAAGCCGCGCGCTGCCGCGTTGCCGACGCCCAGGCCGAACTTGCAATCACCTACAGCTATCCGCGGGTCGCGAGCGCCATCAGCACCGCCCTCAAGCGTCGCTGGACACGCTTCATGGCGGGTGTGCGCAAGCACGAGGAGACGCACGGGCGCATTGCACGCCAGATGGTCAACGCCGCGGAGAAGTCCATAAGGGGTGTGACCTTCAAGAACGACCCCGGCTGTCACAGGACCCAAGCCGAGGTAACGAAGCGAATCGGCAAGATCTTCGTCGAGTACGAAGGTCGCCAAGCCGCGTTCGACCGGAACGAACATGCCGAAGGCGGCAACGTCGAGCATCTGGTCACGCGGCTCGGCAAGGCGCTGTAGGCCGCCTCCCTCGTTGCTTATCGCTGCCGCGAGAGGAGCGCGGTGGCCGTCGTCTTCGGCTCGTCGGGCGCGATGCTGCCGGTGAGCGAGAACTCGACCAGCACCGGCAGGTGATCCGACCCGACCGACTCCAGCGTCTTTGCGGAGAGAATCGCGACCTCGCCTTTGGAAAAGACCTGGTCGATCGGCAGTCCGACATAGGGCCTCAGCATGTCGGGCGCCCGCCGGTCGAGCCAGGTCGGCCCGATGCCCGCGACATGCGTCAGCGCGCCAGCCTTTTCGACGCGCCGCACGGCCGCGCTCCAGGTGGCCGCGTTGAGGTCGCCGGCAAGCAGGGTCGTCCCGCCCAGCGCGGCGAGGTCGTTCTGAGCCCGGGCGAGCTGCCGCGACTGGCCGAACGGCCATGGCCAGCCGAGATGCAAGGCCGCGACCTGCAGGACGCGGCCGCCGAAATCGACATCGGCGAGCGCGAGCGATCCCCTGTTCGAGCATCCGCCCGACGTTGCTTTGGCGGCGAAGGGACGCCTGGACAGGATTGCGGTGCCGCCGATCCGGTATGGCGCGATGCAGACGACCGAATAAGGATACATTGCCGATATCAGGGAAAGCCGCGGCTGCCATTCGATCGACACTTCCTCGAGCGTGATGACGTCCGGCTTCACACGGCCGATGAGCGACAGCACCTTTTCCGGCGCCCCGTTGTCGAAGCGCAGGTTGAGCTGCAGCAGTCTGTAAATCGGCGGATTGCCGGGATCTTCGTTTGCTGCGGCGCCTCGCGCGCCGCCGATCGGAAAGGCCGGAAGCGTCGTCCAGAATGCGGCTGCTCCCAGGGCGATGGCGAGCAGAGCCCGCCTGCGGAAGCGCGTGGCGAGGAGGACCAGCCCGCCGGCCGCAACGGCGACCGCAAGATGCGCCCGGAAATGGCCGATCGAGTCAAACGCCGGATGCCAGTCTGCGAAGAAGCCGAGCACGAGCGGGATCGAGGCGAGCGCCGTCGCCCAGAAGATTGCGCCCGCCAAACGATGCGTGATGTCCCTGAAAGTCATGCCACGCCTTAATGCGGCAAATTGCGGCTCATTCAAGGAGCATGGCGAGGCAGGGTAGACTGTACCGGCGCATTACTGGAACGCGGTTTCCGAAAAGCTTCTGAGCTTGCGCGAATGCAGCCTTTCCAGCGGCATCTCGGCAAGCTTCTCCACGGCTCTTATGCCGATCGTCAGGTGTTGCGCGACCTGCCGCTTGTAGAACTCCGTCGCCATGCCGGGTAGCTTGAGCTCGCCATGCAGCGGCTTGTCGGAAACGCATAGCAGCGTGCCATAGGGTACGCGGAAGCGGAAGCCGTTGGCGGCGATCGTGGCCGATTCCATGTCGAGGGCGATGGCGCGCGATTGCGAAAGCCGCTGCACCGGGCCGCGCTGGTCGCGGAGCTCCCAGTTGCGGTTGTCGATGGTCGCCACCGTGCCGGTCCGCATGACGCGCTTCAGGTCGTAGCCGGAAAGCCCGGTGACTTCGCCCACCGCGCTTTCCAGCGCCACCTGCACCTCGGCCAGCGCCGGGATCGGCACCCATACCGGCAGGTCGTCGTCGAGCACGTGGTCCTCGCGGACATAGGCGTGGGCGAGCACATAGTCGCCGAGCGCCTGGGTGTTGCGCAGGCCCGCGCAATGGCCGAGCATCAGCCAGGCATGCGGTCTCAGCACCGCGATGTGGTCGGTGATCGTCTTGGCGTTGGACGGGCCGACGCCGATATTGACCATGGTGATGCCGCCATGGCCGGGCTTGATGAGGTGATAGGTCGGCATCTGCGGCAGGCGCGGCGGGGTTGCGCCCTCCTGCGGCGAGGTCTCGCCGGCCGGCGTGATCAGGTTGCCGGGCTCGACGAAGGCCGTATATCCATTGCCGCCATTGGCCATCAGCTCGCGCGCATAGACGCAGAACTCGTCGATATAGAACTGGTAGTTGGTGAAGAGCACGAAGTTCTGGAAGTGATGCGGGCTGGTCGCCGTGTAGTGGGAGAGCCTGTGCAGGGAGTAGTCGATGCGCTGCGCCGTGAATGGCGCGAGCGGCAGCGGATCGCCCGGAGCGGGTTCGAACGTGCCGTTGGCGATCTGATCGTCGGTGCCGCTGAGGTCCGGCACGTCGAACACATCGCGTAACGGCCGCTTGATGCGCTCGGCCACCGACGCCTCGACATAAGTGCCTTCGAGGAAGGCGAAATGCAGCGGAATGGGCGTCGAGGATTCCGCTACCGTCACCGGCATGCCGTGATTGCGGATGAGCAGCCTGAGCTGCTCGACCAGATAGCTTTCGAAGAGATCCGGCCGTGTGACTGAGGTTGAATAATGGCCTGGCGCAGACACGTGGCCGTAGGAGACGCGCGTGTCGATATGGGCGTAGGATGTCGTCGATATGCTGACCTCCGGATAGAAGGCGCGGTACCGCACGTGATCCTGCTCGCTTTCGCCAAGTTTCATGAACGAATGGCGCAGGAATGACGTGTTGCGGTCATAGAGCGCCTTCAGTGCGTTCACCGCCTCCACCGGGTCGGTGAAGCTCTGGCGCGCATAGGGTTCAGGGCTGACGAGCTTGGCTACGGGGCTTGGAAAGATTCGATGATCCATGACCCATTATAGAGAAGAGATATGACAGTTGGGAGGGGCAGCATCGAAGACTGCTCAGTCCACACCGTACCCGTTCGAGCTCGCTTACGATCGCCGCAGGCTGACGAGCAGCACGAGCCCATGCCCTTCCTGGCCTGGGTTGGCGCCTCGATGGTGATCTTGGAGCCCGCATGGGCCGCCGGCATCAGCGCCAGCGGCATGGCGAGCAACGTCGGCAACATCACGGGTGAACGAACAGGCGAATGGTCTGAACGATTCTTTTCTTCGGAGCCAGTGCCGGCTTATCGGCTGGCCGCTGAATTGCAGCCGAAACCAGGCTCGACGACGCAGGACGCTGCGGTTTCGACCTTCCAGGAGTGCGGCCGCCGGCTGCCCTCCGCGACCAGCATCGCGAGCATCATGCCGAACAGCGTAATGATCAGGCACACGATCGTGAAGCGGCGAGCGAGCATCGGTCCCTCCTTGTTTTCGACACGATATTGCCGCTCTGCCGCTGAACCCGTGCTGAGGGACGCGTTCAGCCGGTGTTCAGGGTCGTTAAAAATTTAGGAATAGGCAGTAGGGAATAGGGCACTAGGCAGTAGGAAATAGGCCAACGATTGCCTTAACGATTGCCGACGAGCGATTGACAGGAAGCTGCGGCATCGGTTTGCCGTTCTACTGCCTACTGCCTACTGCCTACTGCCTACTGCCTACTGCCTACTGCCTATAATTTGCGCCACGTCTGGCTTTTGCAAATCAGCCCGCCGAGCACGCAGCCGCTCATCACAAAGGAGTCTCCCTTGAGCCGCCCTTTGCCGTTGTAAGTCTTGCCGTCCTCGGGATTGGTGAGAGACCCGACATACGTATCATCGCCGCTCTCGGTCATCCGGCCAATCTGCTGTCCGGCGTAGTCGCCGTCCTTCAGCGTGATGCAAAAGGCGTTGCCGCAGCTTGATATAGCTGCGGTGTCGCCGGGCTGGGTTCTCCAGTTTCCCACTACCTCGTCAGCGAAGGATGCAGTGGCGGCGGTCGCACTCAGGATCGCTCCGATGATCATTGCACGCGTCATGACGTCTCTCCTTCTTATGCGGAGGAGAACGCCATGCCGTTCTTCGAGTTCCGAACTAAAGTCGCGTGAACACCTCGCTCTGGCAGAGCAGGCCGCCGAGGATGCAACCGCTCACCTTGATGTCCTTGCCGACCAGCTTGGCCTTGCCGGTATATTGCTTGCCACCGTCGGTGTAGTCCGTCAGCGTGCCGGAGTAGCTGTCATTACCGTTTGCCTTGAACTCGGCGAACTGCTTGCCGCTGAACTCCCCGCTCGTGTAGGTCATGCAGAAGCCTGCGCCGCAGGCCGCGACCTTGGCGGTCGCTCCGCTCTTGGGTGTTCGGTAAGTTCCCTCGATCGGGTCAGCCAAAGCGGCTCCGATCATCATGGCCATCATACCGGCCGCCAAGGTGGTCTTGCGAAACATCGCTTCCTCCTGATCGTTTCGGCGCCGTTGGCCGGCCCACTTCGGCTTTTTGCAGCGGGCAAGCTAGCGCATGTCTCCCGAAAGTGTGCAGCGGTTTCGGGATAAGGACATGCGCAAAATCAAGAAACCTACAGTACGGCGCGTGAATCCTTTTCACGCGCCGTGCTGTAGGCCAGTCGGGATCGGACCAAAAGTCGTGCTGCGACACGAGCGGGACAAAGTCTTCCGCAGGTCCGGCGAAAGAAACGCCAGCCGCCGCGAGAAATCTTGGTAAGCAAGGGGTTGATTTCGGAACGGAAAATTTTCGGCATATTTTCATCGAAAGCCCGGCGGATCAGGGCATTCCATCGTTAATGAATTCTCGCGTTTACCCATTGTTTTAGCTTTGTTTTCCGCAAATTAAGCAAGCCATTTAACGGCGAATTCAAGGCTGAAGTCCATTCTCGAAACCATCGAACGGGCAGTCTCGAAGGGACGAAACGAGGCAGCTCTCAGGACGGTAACAGGGGACGAAAATGGCACGTTTTGAAATTCTTGAAGCCGGCGTCGGCGCCATGGGTGCGAACGCTCAGGCGGACATTCTTTTCGAGCTCGGCATGATGTATGCGACCGGCCGCGACTGCGAGGTCGATGTCGTCGCCGCGCACAAGTGGTTCAACATCGCCGCGATCAAGGGTTCGCCTCGGGCTGCCGAACTGCGCGCCGAGCTTTCGGCCTCGATGACCAAGCTTGAGATCGCCCGTGCGCTGCGCGAAGCGCGCGAATGGATGACGTTGCACTGAGCGAACGAATTCCCGCCGCCGGCGCGCTCCAACGCGCTCGCGGAAGGTTTGCGGCACGGATCGGGCGTGGGGACGCTGAGGGGGCGCTGCCGAACAGGAAAGCCGCGACCTGCAGGGACAAGGCCGGCGCGGCTTTTCATTTGCTCATTCCGCTCATGGCCTATTTTCCGGCCGTCGGACTGGCACTGCCGTTGCAGTGTTCGGTCGTGGCACTGCCGGCGACAAGGGCGATGCATCTTCGACGACATGCCACCAGTTCAAGCACGGCGCGGAAGCCGCCGTCGCCACGATCAATCATGCCCGATTCGATCGCCACGCCGGAATTCTGGCAGATCGCCGGGCCGGTGGGCGAGGGCACGCTGTTCGTGTTCCCGGCCGATCCGCAGTCGAGGCCCGAAGCCAAGGAGGCGGTCGAGACGATCAAGGCCAGCGGCTTCGTGCCCGAAGGCTTCACGTTGTTCGCCTATGCCGTCATCCAGGCCTTCGCGCAGGGCATCGAGCGCGCTGGCGGCGACGACTCCACGGCGGTCGCCGCGGCGCTCAAGAACGGCGAGCCGATCCAGACCGTGGTCGGCGAGATCACCTTCGACGAGAAGGGCGACATCAAGAACGCCACCTACGACATCAACGTCTGGCACGACGGCCAGTATTCGAAGCTCAAGGAATAGTCGCGGCTCGCGGCCGCTTCCGCGTGACGAAGGAATGGCCGGGCTCGCCTCCGGCCATTTCGTTATCCGGGCTCAGTCGCTCCAGGCGTAGGCCAGGCTTGCGGCGAGCACGCCGAGGATCGTCACAACAATGCCGGCCAGGAACCATTGCAGGGTCCGCTGGTAGACGGGTTCGCTCTCGTCGGCAAGTTGCAGGGAACGCCACAGGGCGACGAGCTGGAGGAAGACGGAGACGACGATCAGCGCCGCAGCGCCGATTGACAGCGCTGTCCATGCGCCCGGCGCTTCGAAGTTCCAGAACCGCAGGAAATACAGCGAGAAGCCGAGCATCACGGTAATTGCCGTGATAACGCCTTGCCGGTAGCCGACCGGGAGGCCTCGCTTTTGGCTTTCACCGGTATGTGCGGCTTGCTTCGAGGCGTTCCGATCCGTGTTCACGCCTGGGCCCCATCCTTCGCCGACGCCGTTTCGAACCGCACCAGCACGGAGCCGTCCGTCACCTGCGCGCCTTCGGCCACGATCTCGGCGATGGTCGCGGCATGTGGCGCCGAGATCGTGTGCTCCATTTTCATGGCTTCCAGCACCAGCAGCGGCTGACCCTTCGCGACCGGGTCGCCCTTCGCGGCGCGCACCAGCTTGACGAGGCCTGGCATCGGTGCGCGGATGGCATCGCCGCGGGCGATCGCCTCAGCCGCGCGCTCGAATGGATCGGCCACCGAAAAGGTGTGGCTGATGGCGCCTTCGAATACGGTGACATGGCCTGGCCAGCGGGCGACGTGGCTTTTCTCCCCCCTCGAAGGGGAGATGTCGCCGAAGGCGGCAGACCGGGTTGTCTGAGGAGGCACTGCCGTCGTGTCGAGCAGCGCCGCACCTACCCCTCCCGGCCGCTTCGCGGCTACCCTCCCCGCAAGGGGGAGGGGAACGCCGGCGCCATCGACCTCCACATCGACCCGACCGTCCGTCCGAGCCGTAACACGCGCGGCGATTTCGACATCACCGCGGCTGAGGCTCACCTGCCGCACGAGTGGATGGAAATGCGCGTAGCCGGCGAGCGTCATCCACGGATCGTTCGCCGGGCCGGCTTGCGCGTCGCCGTTCTCCGCTGCGGCCAGCGCCGCGAGCGCTATGGCGCGTCTGCCGGGTTCGTGGACTTTCGTCAATTCCTCCTGCTTGCGCGCGATGAGGCCGGTATCGACATCGCCGGATGCGAAATCGGCATCGGACGCCAGCGCCGACAGGAAGGCGAGGTTGGTGGTGGACCCGGCGATTTCGGTTCGCCCGAGCGCTTCCGCGAGCGTCGTCAGCGCAGCCGTGCGATCCGCTCCGTGGGCGACCAGCTTGGCGATCATCGGATCGTAGAAGGGCGAGATCTGGTCGCCTGCGCGCACGCCGGTCTCGACGCGCAGCGCCCGTCCGTCCGCCGGCGGAAACTCGAGGTGATGCAGCGTTCCGGTCGCCGGCAGAAAACCCTTGGCCGGGTCCTCGGCATAGATGCGCGCCTCGAAGGCGTGGCCGCGGAGACCGATCTCGTCCTGCGTCTTCGGCAGTCTCTCGCCGGAAGCGACACGGAGCTGCCATTCGACGAGGTCGATGCCGGTCACCATCTCCGTCACCGGATGCTCGACCTGGAGGCGTGTGTTCATCTCCATGAACCAGAAGCCGTCGGGCGAAAGCCCCTTCGAGGCATCGACGATGAACTCGATGGTGCCGGCGCCGGAATATTTGATCGCCTGCGCCGCCTTCACCGCTGCATCCGTCATGGCCGCGCGCATCGCCTCGGTCATATCAGGCGCCGGCGCTTCCTCGATCACTTTCTGATGGCGGCGCTGCGCCGAGCAATCGCGCTCGAAGAGGTGGACAGCATTGCCGAAATTGTCGCCAAATACCTGAACCTCGATGTGGCGCGGCTTCTCGACATATTTTTCCACCAGCACCTTGTCATCGCCGAAGGCCGCCTTGGCCTCGCGGCGCGCCGAAGATAGCGCCTCGGCGAAATCGTCGGGATTGTCGACGCGGCGCATGCCCTTGCCGCCGCCGCCGGCGCGCGCCTTGATGAGCACGGGATAGCCGATCTCGCGCGCCTTGGTCGCCAGCAGCACCAGCCCCTGGTCTTCGCCGTGATAGCCGGGCACGACCGGCACGCCGGCCTTCTCCATAAGCCGCTTGGCGGCGTCCTTCAATCCCATCGCGCGGATCGATGCGGCCGACGGGCCAATGAAGACGAGGCCGGCCGCGGTCACCTGATCGACGAAATCCGGGTTCTCCGACAGGAAGCCGTAGCCCGGGTGGATGGCCTGTGCGTCGCAGCCCAGAGCCGCCGCGACGATCTTCTCGCCGCGCAGATAGCTCTCGCCGACCGGCGAGGGGCCGATATGGAAAGCCTCGTCGGCCATCTCGACATGCAAGGCCCTGGCATCGGCATCCGAATAGACGGCGACCGTGGCGATGCCCAGCCGCCGCGCCGTGCGGATGACGCGACATGCGATCTCGCCGCGATTGGCGATGAGGATTTTGGAGAACATCCGGCCCCGGGTTAGTCGTTAGCGTTTCATCGACACCAGCGCGAACATGGCGCCTTGCGGATCCATGCACTGCACGACCCAGGATCCGCCCGGCACCTCCATAGGCTCGAGGAGTATCTTGCCGTTGCCCGCCTTGACGCTCGCGATGGCTGCGTCGAGAGCGGGCACGATGAAATAGAACAGCCACGCCGGGAAGGGCATGTCGGGCGTCTTGGTCATCATGCCGCCGATCGGGTTGTCCCCGCCCGCCTTGAAGAGCTGATAGGTGCCCATGTCGCCCATGTCCATGGCCTCCCCCTTTTCCCAGCCGAACTGGCTGGAATAGAAGTCGAAGGCGCTCTTCCATTCGCCGGCGAACAGCTCGTGCCAGCCGACATGGCCGGGCGTCATGGGCGGTACAGGCGGCATATCCGGTCCCTGCGGCGTCATCATCATGAACATCGCGCCCTGCGGGTCGGACACGACCGAGAAGCGGCCGACCTGGGGAATATCGGTCGGCTCGCGCTGCACCGTGCCCCCGGCCAGGCGGACGCCCTCGGTCGCCGCGTCGACATCCTTGGCATGGATGTAGCCGAGCCACATCGGCCTCGCGCCCATCGATGCCGCTTCTTCAGGGATTGTCATCAGCCCGGCGACGCCGCGCTCGTTGCCTTCGGGCTTCATGATGACGTAGCGCATGTCGGGCCCGCCCCAGGCCTCGGGCTTCCAGCCCACGACCTTGGTGTAGAAGGCTTGCGCCCCGTCGAGGTCGTCCGTCATCAGCTCGTACCAGATGAAATTCGAAGGCATGGCGTAGTCTCCCTGGATCGCTTCGCTCCCGCGCCGGCGCGCATCCTAGCGCATGTCTCCCGAAAGTGTGCAGCGGTTTCGGGACAAAGGCATGCGCAATCAGGAACCTACGGTACGGCGCGTGAATCCTTTTTCATGCGACGTGCTGCAGGCGCGGCCAAGGCCGTTGAAAAAGAGAAAGGGTACAGGGGGTACAGCTTGCTTTTCCGGGATCGTGACGCTTGAGGGTCGGCGCCAGTACCGCATGACCGCGCCCGCGTATGCCTCCCGACGGCTTGCCTCGCCCTCCCGCCCATGCGAAATCCGCCTTCGCCGGCGGACGATTCTGCCCCGCCGGTCGCGCGTCGGGCGCTGAACCTCCTTCCGGGAAAGCCCTTGAAAAGCGGTATCCTCATCGCCCTTGCCGGCTACGCGTTCTATGCGTGGGGCGACGGCTTCGTCAAAGGCCTGGGCGGCAAGCTGTCGGTCTTCGAGATCGGCTTCTTCGTCACGCTGTTTGCTTGCGTCTTCCTGCTGCTTTTGACGCCGGACGGCGAGAAGTGGCGCGGCTTCTGGCGCACCGGCCGGCCCTGGGCCGTGCATGCGCGCGCCGCCTCGGGGCTGGCGGCCGGCGTGCTCGGCGTCTATGCCTTCACGACCATCCCGATGGCGGAGGTCTATGCGCTGTTCTTCCTGGCGCCGCTGTTCGTGACCATCCTGTCGGTCATCGTCCTGAAGGAGACGGTCGGGCCGTGGCGCTGGGGCGCGGTGGCGATGGGGTTCATCGGCGTGCTCCTGGTGGTCAAGCCCGGCTTCCGCACGCTGGAGCTCGGCCATCTCGCGGCCTTCGTCGTCGCCTTCGTCGGCGCGGCCACCATCATCCTCATGCGCTCGCTGGCCAGCGAGCGGCAGACGACCATGCTCGGCATGCTGGTTGCCTACGGCCTGGTCTTCAACGCCGCCGCCGCGGCGGCCACCTCCACCTTCCAGTTGCCCGGCTGGGGACCGCTGCTGTTCACGGTGGCGGCCGGCGCCTGCACGGCGGTCGGCCACCGGCTGCAGCTGCTTGCCACGCGGGCGAGCCCCGCCAACCACATCGCGCCGACGCATTATTCGCAGATCGTCTGGGCGGTGGCGATCGGCGCGGTGTTCTTCAGCGAGTTGCCGGACTTGATCAGCGTGCTCGGCCTCGTGATCGTCGTCGCCTCCGGCCTGCTCACCCTGATGCGCGAGCAGATCAGGCTCGGCGCCGTGCGCTGGAACCCGTTCTCCCGCACCAGGCTGTGAGCGCGGCTTCCAGGAGATAGAGGCTGCGCCGGCCTCGCCGCCAATCTCCAACGTTCGCGAATGGCGGAGACGTTGCTGCAATGGGTATCTCCCCCCTTGCGGGGGAGAATGGATTTTCACGATCTTGGCCTGAGCGGCTCGCCTCGCCGGCGATGAAGTCGCGAAAAACGCCAGCGAACGCCAAGTCGTAGAAAATCCAAGAGAGGGGCTACTCATGTCTTGATGCCGACACACCCTAGGAATGCGGCCGGCCCCATCGCGTCCAGCGCGGCAGTCGATCAGGTGCGGCCGAATAGCGAAGGCAAGATGATCCGCGCAATCCAGTGCGGCGTGATCTCGGACGTGATCGCGTTAGCGCCTGATGCGGCTCCCGAAAGCACGCTGTCGGCCATGCTCGCCAAGGGCGGCGACGGCCTCAACCCGCTGGAGCTGACGGGGGAGATCGTGCGGTTTTATGTGGAGAGGTGGCGGGACGGGCAATCCTGAGCTTTAACGGCATAATCGTATCTGCCCCTGCCTGCTCCAGGGCTTTCCCTTCCCAGCCAAGAATCCATGCAGGTGCGATATTGCCTAGAAATTGTTGAAAGGATTCAACCTCCGTATTCTCACTTTGACTTCCGTCGAGTTAAATAATCTACGCGTATTGACGAATCGGGAAGTGGGGGCGGTTGCATTCTTAGGAAGATCGAACTTGAGAATTTTAGGAAGCATGCTCGTTTCAAAGTGACATGCCGAGATCGCAATGTTTTCGTTGGCCCCAATAACGCAGGAAAATCAACGGTTCTCGATGCTCTTCGCTTGCTGGCCGACGTAGCTCGGTTTGCACAAAACAGACTGCCAGTTCTAAAGTCGCAGGGTTCATATGGCGTATGTGCGACCTATGAAATATCAGAAAGAAATTTCAGCATCCCCGTCTCAAATATTGCCACGAATGACAGCTCGAATGATGTAGTCGTAAAGATAGAGCATTCAAATGGAGCCGAGATAAATATAATACTAAACTTAAATAGACCTCCAAATGTATTCATTGCTTCAGATAAGCAACCGAAAAAGACAAAGCAATTCTTCAGATCGTGCTTCCCTGAAAATGTAATTGTTGTTCCGACTCTGGGTCAATTAGAGCACGAAGAGAAGCCCAATGATCCAGACTATGTAGAAAGTATACAGCATACACGCCTCGCCGCAAGAAATTTTCGCAATATCTGGAAAATAAAGTCACATGGCGAGTTTGAAACTTTCGCTCATTTGGTAGAATCAAATTGGCGAAAGATCGAAATCCAAAAACCAAGAGTTTTGTTCGGGACGCCGACAGTTTTGGAAATGGTCTACGCCGAAGACGGTATTGCCAGAGAGGTCAGTATGTCCGGGTTTGGTTTTCAAGCTTGGATGCAGATAATGACGCATATGATGCGTGGAGGTGCAAACGATATATTGGTGCTAGATGAGCCCGATATATATCTTCACGCCGACCTTCAGCGGCGCCTTTTTCACATTGCTCGGCGGCGATTCGGGCAAATTTTTTTGGCGACTCATTCTGCGGAAATAATGAACGAAGCGAATTCTGGTGACGTCATACTTGTTCGACCAGAACTGCAGACCGGTAGGAGGATCACAACAGAAGAAGGTTATCGAGCAGCTCATTCTTTACTTGGATCGTCGGAGAACGCGGATTTTGCGCGACTAAGCAGGGCACAGAGAATTATTGCCTTCGAGGGTAATGACAGAGCTATATATAGACGATTTGAGCAGTTGGTAGTTCCCGATGGTGTATTCGGAGATCCCGACACGGTGATGTTGAAAATAGGTGGTTTCGAGCAATGGCCAAGAGTTGGGAATTTACCATGGGCTTTTGAGGAGTTGTTCGGGATCGCACCGAAGATAGCTGCGCTTTTCGATCGGGACTATAGATGTCTTGATGACATCGTGGCCCACGAGCAGAAATTGCAAGAGTCCGGCATACTATGCAGGGTACTACGTCGTAAGGAAATAGAAAATTACGCTATTCGGCCTGAAATTGTTTCGCAGGCAATCTTGAAGATGGCGGAGAAGAGACAGGTATCATTGTCGGAAAAAAGAGCAAATGAGACAGTCAATAGGATTGCCGAGCACATGATGGAGGATGCTCTTATTAACGCCCAATCATATGCGTCAAAGTTTTATGCCCTAAAGCGTGACAAGCGAGATACTAAGGAAATCCTGAAAATGGCAAAGAGAGAATTTGAACATGACGTAAATGTATTTGGAATATGGAGCAGAATAGGTGGAAAAGAGTTTTTAAGTAATCTTAATAACTATTTAGTTGAGAAGTATCGCTTTTCTATTTCGGTATATCAGATAATTGACGAGTTAAATCGAGAAAATATGGATGAGGAGTTGTGCGGCATAATAGGTGAGATAAATAAATATTTCTCCGAATGACAATTAAAGCCGTTTTTGTGGGGAGATGCAGAAGATCATTCCCTGGCGGATTGGACAAATTGTCGTGCGCCATCCCTACTCCACCCTCTTGCACTCCAGGCTCTCCCCGCTAGACGACATGCACCCCATGCTGTCGCCGGCGAAGCCGGAGAGCGTGATCGTGTAGCCGCCGTCGAAGATCAGCGTCCACGACCCGTCGCTGCCCTCCTGCTTCTCCAGGATGGGCATGTCCTCGCTGCCATTGTTGTAGGTGTCGGCCGTGAAGCTGAAGGTCGCGACGCCGCAATCCCAGCTCCCGACGAAGGGCAGGTCGGCCGCCCGCGATGAAGCGCCGAGCGCGAGCAGCGCCGCGGCGGCAATCGGCAAAATCGATCGTGGCATGGCGGTCCTTCTCAAATGGGCGGCAGGGGTATCGGATATTTTGGTTTGTGACTCGCGGGCCCCGGGCAATGTCGTTCACGTAACCGTGATCGCAGGAATTTGTCCACCTCCCTCGCCAGCCAAGTCACAATCCCGTCGTTCAATGAAGGAACGGCGGCGATGGACTGGAACGCGGCGATCTATCGA
>Ga0081539_10001331_pt1 | contig 43026 bp, 39 predicted proteins | sample TabmetS4T2R2_FD_71023 | JGI IMG/M metagenome (GOLD analysis project Ga0081539, IMG submission 71023) | Tabebuia heterophylla rhizosphere microbial communities from the University of Puerto Rico - S4T2R2 | ecosystem: Host-associated > Plants > Roots > Rhizosphere ... | reverse complement strand
GAAATCATTCGCCCAATCATGTCATAGGCAATTGTAGTATAGAGTGGTGACTCGCCCGCGGACGGCCGGTAGGGATTACTTCTCTGGCTTGCTCGCCCCAATGCGTCATAGATGGTGGCGACTTTGACGTCACCCTGCGGATCACGCGTCCAATTCTCGATCGTGCGTCCAAATCCATCAGTCTGCGTCCAGGAGCGCAGATTGGCGTCACCGACAGTATTCTGATCATTGGCCGTTAAGACATCAGCCCCGTCGAGCACAACGCCAAAAACCGTCGTTGGCGCATAATAGATTGCCCGATGAGTCTCCACGCCTGCCTGATTGAGCGCCGATTTGATCAGCGTCGGACGATTGAACGGATCATTATAGATGGTCTGCGTAATGATATTATTGCGGTCTCTAAACCCGGTCAGCAGGCCGGTATTGAAATCATACTGGCTGCGCGCGGTATGTACGCCATAGCCGTTGCCTGGATCAGGACTGGTAAGCAGCGTCGGAAAAGCGTAGGTGGCACCAAATGTCCCTCCGGCACCACTGCCGGGATTGCTGCCATTGCCGAAGTTGTCCGTATAACTAATGGTTGTGACATTACCGTTGGCGTCTTTTATAGAGACGCCGTTGCCCAGGGTATCGTAGCGCGAATAGGTAAAGAGTGTGGTGCCGGTCGTATTGAGCCAGCGCCCGATGGCAGTTACATTACCACGAGTTGTTTTCCCAGTGCCGTAAGCCGTGTCGTGGCCCGTCACTGATGAGCCATAATCCGTTAGTCCTGCATTATTCCCATCGTTCACATACTTGTCGTATTGATAGACGGTTCGCGCGAGTTCGGCGCCAGCCGGATTATAAACTGATTGTTGCACCGGAAGCCGTAGCAAAAAGATGTTATCGGCAGCGTAATTAAGGCTGCCGTTATTCGGATTTGTGACAAGATAGCTCGTAACGGTGCGTCGTTTAAGAGTCAGGTCGAAATCATACTCTTTGACCTCAGTCACATTATTAGCGCGAACGTTGTTAACATTATCGTAGAAAGTTTCTACCTTTGAATAGCCGCCGGTATTAAGATAGATGCGAGTTTGACTGACCCGGTTATCGTTTTCCGGTTGCTCCTGACCGAACGGAGCGATAACTGGCCATAATACTCCCGCCCGTTGAGCCCAATCCCTCTCAGTCGCTGAAATAACTACACCAGCTGTATCACGCGTCTCGGTACGCCATTCAAGGCCGGTTGACCACAATGTGTAGCCTGTGCCGTTGGGCCCAGCAGTAGTCTGCAGATTGTAGCGTCCACCAGTTAAAAAGAAATGGCGTTGATTCAAGAGCGTTGTATTCGCTGGTGGTGGAGCATAGGCCGTCATTTCAGCACAAGGATAGCTTGTGTTATTAAAAGTTTGTGGGCCATAGACATAGGTCCAACGCCCCTCCAATGTCGTCCCATTGGGATAAGTACGCCTGGCCACCACTGCACGATCAATTTGCGAAACATCACTAGGAATTACTCCATGTACTTCCCAGTAGTCAGAATTGCCGGACGGAAGCGCACTGGCGTAAGCATAGTCGTACTGAATTTTTCCTCCTGTGAGAAGTGTAACCTCAGCAACTTCGCCAAACTCATTGTAGGCAAAATGCAATGATCGCCCATCGGGAAGTACCAACTCCGTTACAACACCTTTAGTGTCGAGTTGAATCTGCTCTCGTCCATATGATAATGGGAACAGAGAGGTATGTGGGCCTGGTAATGGAGACCCTCCACCAATCGGAAAATAATCTCCGGTAATTACCGGCAATACAGGATTAATGGGATTGATAATCGCTCGGTAGTTTTGGTTCATGATCCCGATCTTGACCTTATAATAGCGTGGCTGACCCTGATAGCCTGGAAGCGTGACGAGCAGGGCCAGGGTTACGCTCGGATTATCCGGATCGGCCACATCCTTCTGTATCCTTGTCATTCGTCCGAGCGGATCAGTACAGTCCATTTCATAATCGTTCGGGTAACTAAACTGTATCGTATTACCTTGTCTATCGGTGACAGATGTACAACGCGCTAAGATGTTGATCATATCAATAGGAGCATTTCCCGTGCCGGGAATAATATTTCCAAAACGATAGCGTGTGCCATCTGCAGTAATCAATGTCCCTTGAAGGTCGCCCCTCGCAACTCCGTTATCGTTATCGCTGATGAAAACTGCGCCGGACCCATCCGTCGCATGCCATCGCCGCCCACGGTAGCCATCGTAAGAAGCACAGGAGGTGGTGGTTGCGCTGAGAACAGCTCCATCAGTCTGATCGTCGCGCAGCTGAATTTCGCCTTCGCCGGGAATAATCAAACTAAGTTTGACCAGCGCATATTGATATTGCGCGGTTGCAGTACTGGTGCAAAGCACTATCGGATTGATACCCATCCCACGAGCACGTAATAGAGGAGCGGCGCTAAGCATCCAACCCGGTCTGATCTGATTATAAGTATCGACATAATTGCTCGCTTCGCCATACATAGCATGAGCAGTTCTTGCCTTTCTTGGGTTTCCGGGGTCGCTACTGGGATCGTCGTCAAGTCCTCTGCCTGCGGACCAGACCTTGCTGCTATAATTCAGTGCTATCGGAAGAGTGAGTCCGCGCCCACCGACCTGACCTAATGGTAATGTAAAATTGAGGGTGCCATTACTAAGATTGACGTTGTCGAAATCAGTTGAGGCATAGCTTCCGAAAGGAGATACCCCCGACACAAACTGCGGCGGAGTCCCTATATCGTATTGACTTTGAGTTTGAGTTTGAGTTTGAGCTAATGCTTTAGGATCAGCAATGAATAACACGATAGGTACGATGATCCGGCAAATAATATAAAGGCGACGTTGCATTTGTATCCTCACAGTTCAGCCCTCCGGATAAAACGCTTTTGAGCGCTCTGTCCTTCCTGTTAATAATTGTAACCCGTGATGGGAAGACACTACTCCGGTAACCGCCCAAAACACCCGAGGCTACACCGGCTTTCACACGCTGTTACATTAGCTGATAACGACAGACGTCTTATTATGTGTTTGATGGCATGCCTATAACAAAGCCTTGTAGTGCCGGCTATGGCTATTTGCCTGCTCTACGCCATTTGCGTGCTGAATAGGGATATCTCATATAGTTTTATATGCCGGCCACTCCTGAAATATCTGAAGCTCGCCGGCTAATCCGAAGATTGGATTCTACCATCTATCCCAATCCTGAGGGCTCCATGTTGAATGATGTATCACTTGAGATATTCCTCAAATGACTGAGTATCGACTTTAAGTTTAAAACCGGTCGGCAGAAGTATTGCTTTTATTTGAAATCCGTTCGAATAAGTAGACACACCTCCATTTCCGCGCGATAAGCACAGGCATTCACTACCCAGCCCTTGCACGGACGTCCCTGTATCGACGGATAACTGCTAAAGACAGACTACTACTAAAGCGTGATATATCTCAGCACGGTATTGCCGGCTTTACTTGAGAGATAGAATCACGCCAAGCACCTGAGCCACTAAAATACCTGGAATAACTGGTTATAGCGAGCCCCGAGCACCTCGATACTACAGAGTTGGATTGTCATTTGAGGTACGTCGAGATTAACAAATGAAATATTAGAATGTCAAGCCATTAGTAAAAAAAACGTGTTAAGGTCGGTTTCTTATGTCTCAGCAATCTGATTTTTTACTTTTAGTACTATAAATATGTCATGTGTTATCTAAGGCAGAAGGCCCGCAGTCGAATCCTGGTCACCTCATCCTGACTTCATTTCTAAAATGGGGCCAATCTTCTCTGATCCGGTACCATGTCAAGATGGACCATAGACGATAAAGTGGAGTTTTTATACATGAGGTTTGGGATGGCCGACCTACATCTCCCTATTCGAGCTCATTTTTTATTACCGCCGCCAGCTTTTTTAGGGGCAGCCCGCTCGATCGCGGCCTTGAGCAACCTCACCGGCTCATCCTCAGGTCTTAGCCGATCTTCCAGATATAACATAAAGAGCTCGAAGGCCAACTGGTGCGCCTCGGTATATCTGTACGCGATCCTCATACCGTCAATGATGGTAAACCTGGCGCGCTTGGCGCCTTCCGGGCCGCTCTCAATCGCCTGCTTCAAGATACACAGGAGATGCGCGAATGACTCGGCGGCCGCCGGATTATCGCAGAGCGCCGGCTCGATAAATATCAACCAGGCTTCGTCATCTTCCAAGAGGTAAGGATCATGACATTCGGTCGGCAGCTCGTGCAGCGGAGCCGCCGGAATTTCGACCTTCGCTGTGGCGTGTAATGGCTTAGAGCTGATCTTCTTCTTTGTCGTTTTCATCGGTTCCCTTCCCTTCTGATTTGAGTTCGAGATTGGTCGGATTTGCCGGATTCTCGGCGAACGCCCGATTGAGCAGACTAACGATCTCGGACTGCTCCAAATTGGCGAGCGCTCGCCGGGTCTCCGGCAAAAGATTCATGCCTTGCGCGGACGCGCCGTTAAACATCTTCCGCGAAGCCTCGATGATGCGCTTCAACTGCGGCCTCTTCCCTTCCCTTTCGATCAAGTCTTCGGCCTCGCTCTGGATCAAACTCAACAATGCGATTTGAATGCTGTCGAGCGGCAGCGTTTTCAGATTGTCGTCTTTGTTGTTCATAGAATATTTCAAGTCCTTTCTCGGTATACGAGCCGACGTAACTTCGATCTTTCATGCGTTTGCCGTTGGATGACAGTTTGTAGCCATGAATCCGATAGAGGTGGAAACGATTGTCCCGCTGTCTGGCCTCGTAGCCATCGGGGACTTTAATCTTCTTCCCCTTCCGAAGCTTCATCGATCTTGTTTCCTGGTCCGCCATGGGGTCGGCCACGCGTGGCCGCTCGGCCACATTGCTTATTGGGTTACTTCCCTGCCCCGGCATCATTGACCTTACTTCCGGACTCGCAACCGGGTCGGCCACGCGTGGCCAACCGGCGGCCACATTTTTTATCGAACCACTTTCTTGCCCCAGCGTCATCGACTTTGCTTCCGGATTTGCCAGTGGCTCGGCCACGCGTGGCCAAGTGGCCACATTTTTTGTCGGCCCACTTCCCTGCCCTGAAGTTTGCGTGGCCACGGATGACTGTTGGGAGCAACTGCTCACGAGGCTCGAACCGGTGATCAGATTGAATTGCGGCGCGTTCATCCCGCTGTCGATCGAACTTGCGGCCACATGTGGCCATTTTCGGATCAACGTTTGAGCCTCCATGACACCTTGACCAGCAGCCACATGTGGCCACTTTCGGGTAAACGCCTGAACGCCAATGATACTTTGCTCAGTGGCCACATGTGGCCATCGAAGATGTTCAGGCCGCATTTTCAACTTGATGTCCATCTCACTATCCCGATCGTTCTCTTCCCCGATGTTTTGTGTGGCCACTTGCGGCGAATCAACCGGGGATTGCTCTCCTATTTGCACGTCTTTTGACCCAGCGGCGGCCGAATCAGTGATCGAGTCTTGATGCCGGCGCTCGGTTGAAATCGATTTGGAGTCTTCCGCCGGCGAGTCGGTTAACGCCGGCGCATTGCCCTGCGTCAACACTTCACTCACCGGCCCTGTCAGTTTCCCCGTTCATCCTCATGAGGCGGAACCGCCGCTCCATTGCGAAAGACCTGTGTTCCCCCTCGATGGTTGCCGGGCATATCGATCCCTTCCTGATAGTCCTGGGGATAGACGGCGTAAACCTGTCCCCCTTGAGCGGCCCGCGAGCGATCTTCCGTGGACATCGGCGCCGGTGGGACTGGTCCTGGCGATACTGATGACCGGCCGTCCCGCTGCGCCTGTCCGTGGAAATACGGAGGCGGAGTCGAGAGCAACTGATATTGAATCGGCGTTGGCGGCAATTGATAAGGGTTCGCGTACGGCGAGAACAAATGCGGTTGCTGATGATCGGGAATGCCGTCATAGTTCTCATCGACATCGTCATCGCCCGCCGTCATCCAAATCCCCAAGAGGATCGAAAAGAGCGTCAACGCGATCACAAAAACTCCGGTATAGGTGTGTTTCTCGATATACCAGGCGGGCAACCAGGTGGCGTTTTGCATTCTGAGGTCAGTTTGGTCAGCCATCTCCTTGAGGCTCTTCTGCGCGGACTTGACGCCTTCCTGACCGCGTCTTTGAGCCGCCGCGATCTGGCCGTTGCGGGCTCTGGCTGATGCGCCCGCCTTCTGAAGCGCCGAGCCGACTCCCTCGATCGCGCCCCTGGTGCTCCCTTCGGCGATCCTGGCCGCGTTCTCCGCGAAGCGATACTCCCTATCTATTTGTTCGGCCTTCGCGCCCTTGATGCTGCGCAACGCCCCGGCGTGGACAAGGATCGTGATTCCGAGCGCCGCCGAGAAGAGCAGCGCAAAGAACCTGACTCGCAAGTGCTTGTTGTAAATCTTCCAGAGGATGAAAAACAGCAGGATGATCTCGGCGCCGCACGCGCCGAACTTAGCCATCCACTTGTCGGCCGGTTCGAGCGTGTCGATATGCTCCCAGAAGGCGGAGATCGACCACGCCGCCAGAAACGCCCAGATCAAAAGTCCGGCAATCAGCTTTTGGACCCGCTCGGGCACCAGTTGCCGGTAATTGTTGCTTGGTCTTCGTCTGATTGCGATCGGCGCCGGGACAGCGCGCGATTGGTAGGGATGCGGTCGGACCGGCTCCGGCACCGGAGAATTTCCCTCCGCAACAGGAGCGGTCTTGCGCTCCTCTCGCCTCTTGAAAAAGGAAAACATGGCTCATCTCCTCGAAGAACTCGGCCGCAGATCAATATGAACCGGCCCGAGATAGATTCAACCGGCGTTCCCGCAGTGTCGATCCTCGGCTGAATCTTTGTAGTCTCAGGATGCCCCGGAGTGACATGTGCGACTCCTCAAAGTTTTTGCCGTTTGTCGTCGATCGATAGATTGGGACAGGGTCGCGCGCCTCTGCCCTCGATGACCTGCCAGCCGGTTCCTTGGCACAAATCACACTCCGGCGAATGCTCGGCGCGTGCCTGCGACCAGTGACGCTGCGCGATCCATTCGGCGATTTGCTCATCCTCTTCGCCCGTGCGCTGCAGATGCCGCGCGAGTCCGCCGATCTGCGCTTCCGTCTTATGCGGCTTGGTCGCCCGGATAAAGCCCTCAATTTGCTCCAGGGAGAACCGGCCGGCGGGCACTTCTTCATCCGACTTTTTTGCGGCCGCCTGCTGCTGCCTCTCTTTATTTGTTAATTCTCTTATTTGTACTTCTCTTTTATATGTATGTTCCTGGTTTACCAGATCTGGTTGAACCAGATCTGGTTCAGCCAGATCTGGTAAACCAGGAAGTGGTTCATCCAGATACTGAAAATCCGGATGTGGTGTTTCATAGACATCGATTACCCAGCGGCCGATTGTTCCGTCCGGTCGGCGCTCTCGATGCCGGTGGATATAACCGGATAGCCGCAATTCCGTCAGAATTTTATAGATCGCATCCCGTCCCAGATTGCCCTGCCCGATCAGATCCTCAACCCTGACATCCCAGTCGTCCGGCTTCGAAAAGAGGTAGGTGATGACGCCACGCGCCGCCCAACTCAGACTGGAATCCTGCGCCGTCGCCCGCCGCAATCGGAAGTAGGGATCGTCTTTGTCGTGCCGTGCTCGAATAATCATCGAATTCATCAAAAAATGCTTCTCTACTCCTTTCGGTTGTTGATTCTTGCAGGAAGGCTTCTTTTAGTCCCAAAACAGCATACTCACAGTAAGTATTTATTACAAGTACTCTTGTGAGGTCTTTAGTTTAAGTACTTGCTATGATTATTGTTTTTAGGTATTAAAGGCTCATATACTCGCCCCGCAATGACCGGAAACCAGCTCAAAGAAGCCAGAGAAGAGTTTGATCTCACCCAAGTCGAGTTTGCTATTGCAGTCGGCAAATCCCCCCAAACTATTGCCAGGTGGGAGCAGTTGAAAGAAGATGAAATTCCTGATTCTCGATTTCTTGAACTTGCCATCAAGGGACTGAAAGTCGAGATGACAGAGAAGAACAAAAAGAAATCTCCGAAGTAAATTCATCTCCCATCGTCCCAATCCCACCGATGGCGGCATCCTTCTGGAAGGGTTATATTATTAATGTGTCACATGTGCAAGTAACTGTCTTACATTGTGCAATAAGTCCAAGCAAATGTATAAATTGCCCATGCCAAGTGACGCCTTTGTGACATTCCGCATACCTACGGACTTGAAGCGCCGTGTGATTGAAATTGCCGAAGAGACCCAGCGCTCGATGAGCCAGACTTTCATCCTTTTGGTCGCGCGTGGGATTGAGGCTTACGATAAAGACGGCATTCTTGTGGACACAAGGCCGAAGAATAAGCCGAGCGAGAGCCCTGAAAAACCCACCGCTGCGAAGAAACAGACGAAGCCACGTCGCAAATAGTGATTTTTAACCTGGTGTAAGGACCGTCCAATTTGGCATATTCCAATCACAACAACTGCTGTAGCTCGCATCGCTGTATGGTTTCCATTTCAGTTACGTAATATTTCATCCTTCTCATATTGCTATTGCTCCCACAGTCCATTTGCCCGGAAAATGGAGAATGGTTGAACCGATAGAGACGGGAAAGCCCCGATGACGTATTCACACGCCATCAGGGCCATTCGTGGTAACTTTACTGTGTATCTGTCATCGCGTTCCTCCTATCTCAATCGGGATGCGAAATCACCGACGAAGGAGAAAAGAGAATTCAAAGGCGAAGGGTAGTCGGAACTCGTTTTCGCGCCCGGCTATCCCTGCGTTGGCGTCCACCCTTTCGCGACATTTATTATTTGCCCTCACCAAACGTCGAGAGAGGAGAAGCACACGGTTGAAGTACGCCTTCGAAGCAATTCTCCAACCGCGTGCTAGAGCCGCCAGGAAAAGATGAATCGGGGTTCTTGGTTTATCACCTCTTCTCTTTCGGCGACGCGTACGCTGTATAACGCCGCGCACTGGGGCAATTCTAATTTGTGAATGCACGGCAAGAAAAGACTACGGCTTCGGAAGATTTTTGTCAAGAAAAAGTCTTCTGAAGCAGAAGACTTTTTCTATAAATGCTGGGAAATCATGTCAGAGGATAAAATAAAAATTATTGAGGTGAATGGAAGGCGTTGTGTTAGGACGAGCGTAGCGGCCGAGCGACTCAACGTTTCAGAGCGAAGAGTCTTGCAATTTATTGAAGAAAAGCGTCTCGAGTCTATTCAACTTGAAGAAGGCGGCAAACATTACATCCCCCTTGAGAGCCTCGAAGAACTCGAAAGAGTTGAAAGAACAACCGGTCGCCCCAAAAAAGAGGTTGCCCAACCAGCACCCAAGAGGCAATCGAAAAAATCGAGCAAGAAATAGACGCATGTTAGGATATCGTGACAAGCAAATGATGAATATTGACATGGCGAATCCTAGCCTTCGCCGCATACTTCTTCATATTGTTGGCTAAGGAACGTGAGGTAAGGGTCAACCGGACGCTCGTCCTGATCATGGCAGATACTTTGGGACGTGGTCAGCGGGCAACAGCGGCACGTACTAAAACGCCTCGCCTCCGACGTTAATTCGGTGGCCTCCTCTTCCGATAGGTTGACTCTTGCTAGTGGCGGTGCAGATAAGACGGGGCATCTCTGCCGTGCGGTCACGGACGCGGATATCTCACCACAGCGAAATTACTGAGCCTCGCGCCAACTGACCTCGATCCTCTCAGCATAAACAGCTATTGGATTGGCTCTACAAGGTGCCTATTTCTCTTTTCTTCAATTTCATCAAAGAGTTTCAGCGCCTCCGGATCGTTCTCGAAAATTCCATAATGGCGATACCCCTGAGCTGCGAGCGGGTCTTCAATCTGCTCAAGATCGGGAAGCGATAAAGTGAGGATCTCGGCGCGACGCACCGATTCACTAAGCATCTTCTTGATTGCGGAGATGACCTCTTCCCTTCCCTGCCCTTCGGCAACAATGTGCGGCATTTGCAAAACCACCGCGCGCCAGATCTTTTGCTCTCGGCCATCCGGTAATTCTTCGGTGAGCAACACCTGAAGTTCTGAATATAGCTGTGCTATTGACATCTCATCTTCCTCTCTTTGGAGAGATCATTTGACGGGTAACCGGTGTCAATCTCCAGTTGCCGAGGCTCATAATTAGTTTGACGGCTCAATAGAGCCGGAAAGCTTCGGAACAGTTGGTCGAAAGTCTCTTGGTCGAAAGTCCCATTCAAATAAATAACTCCGGCGAGACCTTGAAGAATTCTCCCAACGCCTTGGCCTGAGTCTTGCTGATCCCGCGCTTGCCGTTGACCACTTCCGACACACGCCCGCTCGAACCGAAAATCTTCACCAGATCAACCTGCTGTAGATCATTCTGCTCCATCAGAAACTGCAGAACGCGATGGGGCGGTGAATCCGGGAAATCTTCGGTCTCATCCTCGTACCTTTCCACCAAGAGAGACAACAGATCAAGCAGGCGATCCTCCTCCGGCGCCAAGTCTTCACCTTTCCGCAAGAGATTTGTGATCTCAGCTTCGACACGACGGCATTCGGCCTCACTGCGAATCACGGCGGGAACAGTCCGGGCCAGCAACCGGCCATACTTGCGCTGATCGAATTGCTTGCGCGCCTGCGGGCGATTGGTGTGGGTTTTAGCAATTGCAGTCATCTTTCCACTTCTCCTTGTCGTATTCCTTATGTGTTAAGACATGCAATGTATAGACCTGCTGCCCCTTGTATCTGATCACAGTAATCAGACGGTAATTATTCCATCTAATATTAAAAATCGTGCAATCACCAATCGGATCGGCATGTCGAAAACTTTCCCTCACATCCGCGAGGTTTTGCCAGGGCGCCTTGCGTACAATGTTGTACCAATCGAGCAGCGGGTCTTTGGCGTCCGGATGTTTCTCCCAAAATTCGCGCAGTTTCCGTTTGCTAATGATTCTCAAGGAGCTCCTCCTGCCAATCCAAACTCCCATTTTGGGAGCTTGCTGTCAAGCGGAAATCTCAGATTACGATTAATTGCCTGATTCACAGCTGAAGACGAGCGGCTTTCGGATCATAAAACGCAGCCAGATGTCGCTGATCCTGCCCGAGCTCCAGGAGAAATTGACAGTGATTGCCTCTTATTGCAGGAAAAAGTCGGTAGACCCGATCAACGATTCAGTTTGATAGGCAAGGGCTTGAGCAATTTCACTGGAGCTACACAACTACAACCGGTACTCTTTGATAAATCTTCAAGTTCGGTGTTTCAATCCGGTCGAAGAAACATGGGGAAAGTATTGGTATCCGATCAATCAGCCATATTGGAGAGATAGTTCGGCGCGGGCACGGTTCCGGCGGAGGTTGCCCGAATATGTTTCGCATCCGCCTGATCGGCGCTTTACGTTGCTTCCGAGATCAATTTGAGACCCGCGACGTTTTCAAAATGTTTTCGATTATGAGTGATCAGCGGCACTTTGTAGGCGATCGCCGTCGCCGCAATCCAGGCGTCGGCGGATGCGATCGAGCGTCCCTTTGCTGAGGTGATCTCCGCCCACTTGCGACAGATCTCATCGTCGGTGTGGATGATTGCAAATTTCGCCGTCAAGAATCCCGCCATTTCATCTCTTTTCTTCACCCCCCAATTGGCCAGTCGCATGCCCCTTTCGATCTCTGCGAGGGTCATAAAAGAGATACACAGGGTGCGTTTTCGCAGATATTGCCGATAAGGAATCCCGAGCGGGTTATGACTGAAAATGAAGGAGACGACATCGGTATCGACTAGAGCCCGAGCCTTGCCCATCGTTCGGCCTCCAAGATCTCACTTTGATCACGCCATCTTCTGACCTGTTCAGCGAAACCGTCAAAGAGTCCTTCGCCGATCTGCGCCGCCCGCTCGAAATCGGCATCCGTCCAGGGCCTAATCTTCGATTCGGCGATGATCTCATCAAGCGACTTGTGACGAGGCTTGCGAAGTTTGCTCCCACCGGCTGGGCCGGCCGATCTTCCTTTCTTCGGCCTCCCGGCCTTACGTCCACGCAACGTCTCGACGTCGCGGCGAGAGAGCGTCAACGCGCGGCCGAATCTCTGAGCGGGCAGTTGTCCATTGAGAATCATTTGACGCACGCGCCCATCGCTGACTCCCAGAATTCGCGCAGCTTCTTTCGTTGTCACTCGGTTGTTGAGATTCTCCATAGCTGGGAGCTTACGCCGAAATAAATTATAACGCAATCGTTAATCAAGTCCGGCTTAGGACATGAAGGCGACGATCTTCCGCCGGAACCGCCAGCTCTCCCTTTTCACTCATTTGCGCGGTCGCGAGCAATTTGCAGCCATGCATAGGAACTTACTAAGTAGAGCGTCCCTGGAAACTCTTACAATCCCCCAGGCTGGTGAACACCTCCAGAGCCGGGAATTTCTTGATGCGCACCTGAATGAGACACGCCGGTTCCGAATGTTTACGCTGTAAAAGCGGGGGATATGAGATTCCGGTATAAGCTAACCAAGCTGAATATCCCAATATAAATCGTTCTCTTAGCTGTAATCTATTGATGTTGTTACTATTTAGGTCAAAACCGAATCGCCGTCCCAATAATATTTCATCCTCTATGATCTAAACAATTGATTCCCTTCGTGATATAGGAACCGTTGGAGAATTTTATCATTGACAAAAAACCCGGTTTAACCGTAGACTCCCTTTGCATTTAAATCAGACTTATCCACAATTAAATAGTTGCACTCAATTCGGAGCAATAATATGCCAACCAGCATAGTGACCGTGGCGAACCAAAAGGGTGGAGTAGGTAAAACGACCTCTGTCGTTAACCTTGCGGCCTCCTATGCCAATATGGGCAAGCGAGTCCTGGTCATCGATATGGATTCTCAGGGCAATGCCACTTCCCTTCTTGGAGCGGAGGAAAGCGCCAGAGATACCGGAAAAGACGTGGCCCAGGCTATTCTCGATAATCTTCAACTCAGTCAGGTTGTCTTACCAAGTAACACCGAAGATGTCGATATTCTGGCCGGAACTAAGCAGCTCAAGGATGTGAAGGACAAAATGGAGGGCAAGGCTCGTCAGCATCTACTGCTGAGTTCCCTGCTTGATGGGGACGATCTGAATAAATACGATGTTGTTTTGATCGATACCCATCCGAGTTTCGATTGCTTGCTGCTCTCTTCCCTTGTGGCATCCCACTATTACGCTGTCCCCCTTTTCGCGGAAAAATCATCAATCAGTGGCTTCTCTGAGCTACTGGCATATTGCAGTGATTTGAGACCACTCAACCCAATGCTGATGCTGATCGGCTGTGTAATTACTAAATTTGATCGTAGTAACGCCACACACGTGAAATTTGAAAAGTTCGTCCGCGAAGTCGGGAAATCATCCAAGATTCGAGTCTTTGAAACCCTCATTCCCATGAGCCAGTCGGTAGCGGGCTCGGACGCCGCCAGCCAGGTGCTGCTTAAATACAAGAAAAATGCTCCTGTCACGGTGGCGTATACGGCATTGGCGGGTGAAACATTGCCTTTGCTAAAGGGCAAACGGTTGGGACGAATGACGACTCCCAATCTAGCGGCATTGGAAAACCTGCCCGGCGATTTTGAGGCAGTACCGGAATTATCACTCTGATTCTTTCTCGGCACAGGAACCCGCGCAACTGGCAACCGGTTGCCAGTTGATTAAACGATGTTGTCGATAATTGGCAACCCGTTGCCAATTTCTCTTCTTTTCAGATGTAGTCATAAAGTGAGATGACTAGGCCAAGCCATGGCGTAAGTGCACCTTTAACTGGCAACGGGTTGCCAGTTAAAAATAACCCATTGGATATTGCTTATGAAAGAAAGCACGCTTAGCAAGTCGGTGAAAGCGACGATGGGTGCATTTGAGGAACACGTTAAAAACCTCGATAAAGATGGTAAATCCGTAGAGGACAAGCTTGCTAGCCTCAAAGCCCATATCGATAAACAGGTCGAGATACCGCTTGCGTACATTCGCATTGAAGACAATGTTCGGCGAAATCTCGATACTAAATCCGCGAAATTCCAGGAACTGGTTGAATCGATTCGTAACCAGGGAGTATTGCAGAATCTCATTGTCGAACTGCGCCTGGAGGAAGGACAACATCAGCTCTACTGTATCGCGGGGCAACGGAGGCTACTGGCTGCACAGGAAGCCGGCAAGGTCAAAGTCAATTGCCTGATCAAGCAGTTCGACAACCAAGCCGATCGTATCGCCTCCGGATTGACCGAGAACCTCACGAGAGAAGATTTACACTGTCTGGATGTGGCGGAAGGATTTGCCGGCCTCCTAGAGAACGGATGGGCTGAAGAGGGGATTGCGCGGAACTTCGAGAGAAATCCGAGAACGATAAGACGTTATCTGACTATCGCCGCATGGCCCAAAGAAATCCTGAGCCTCATTAGAGAACACCAGGAGATATTTACCACCAAGGTCATTTTCAATGAATTTGTCGCCCGGCGATTCGCGACTCCTGATGAATTCCGACAGGCAATTATTGCCAAAATCGATGGCACAAAGGAAAACCAAAAACGCAACACGCCGGACACCAGCATTAAGCAGCTTGAGCGCGCATTGAATTCGCGTTTGCAGCTAAAAGTAGCAGTGAAAGGTGGTGAAGGGGCAGGGAAGATCACCATCACGTATAAAGACCAGGCTCAATTGGAAAGGATCAAGGAATTGTTGCTCAAAGAGTAGATGCCGGCTCGGGTGCCGCTTTTCGTTAAGCCCGGGGGCCGGGAGGTGGTGAGATTCGCGAACTAACTGGCAACGAGTTGCCAGTTAGTGGTGAGAAACGCGAACGTTTTTTACGGGGCAGGGAAGTGATGGCGCGGCAAAACGGTACGAAGAACAGGATTTCGAGTTAGACACGGTACGGAAACTCAATAAATCGACCCTATTTTATGGGCATTCCTCGATCAACCATCTTTGCAGCTTCGAGTGGTGAGAAACGCGAACGGCGGTGGTGAGATTCGCGAACCTCACCGGTGAGAAACGCGAACGAAAGTGGTGAGAAACGCGAACGGCGGTGGTGAGATTCGCGAACCTCACTGGTGAGAAACGCGAACGGTTTTTGCAGCTAAGTAGCAGGAAAAAGGTGACTTGCTAATACATGACTATTAATACATGACTATTAATACATGACTTAATTGACACAGGGAAGGCGTGTGTCGCCGGGCAGCGCAACGATCAGCCTGCCCATAACCAGGGAGCTCAAGAATGCGGAAGCAGCCCAGGAAAAACAAATCCAACGACACCCGGCACCAAATACAAAACACAAAACCTTCTGATGAAGAGACCGGCCTGGTTCCCCTGCAAATTATTCGGACCGAGACGGTGATCTCTCGGCTGCCGATCCATAACTTGGTTAAGGGCGGGGAAGTCAATATCCAGATCATTCAGAAGACAGATAACGGGAAAGTATCGCTTCATTGGGAGGTTTCTCCGAGCAAGCGATTTGGCCACCCCGGACAGCTCGCATACAAGCTCGACACCATCATCATCAACCGCATTATCGACGAGGTTGGACGCCCGGTACCGAGGCTCATCAAAGTCGGAACGCTCAATCAGCTCTGCAACGAGCTGGGGAGTCAGAAGGGAGAATTGAAGAAATCACTGCAGCAAAACGCCGCCACCACAATCTCAGCCAAATTGCACTACAAGAGCAAGGACGGCACGGAGCGCAAGCTCGAAGCGACATTCGCACGCTACAGTGTGGTCTTCACGGGGGAGACGCTGCCGAACGGGGAGAAAGCTGATGAAATCTACGTGATTTTCAACGATCCCTACCTTGAGGTTCTCAATTCGGCGCCGATCAGGCCGCTCAACTATGATTACCTCAAACAGCTCTCTCCGACCAGTCAACGCTTTTATGAGATTATCAGCTATAGGATCTATGCGGCGATTAAATACGGCCATCTACAAGCAAAACTGCTTTATTCCGAATACTGCACCTACTCGGCGCAGCGACGCCACGACAGCTTTGAACGGGCTCGACTTCAGATGTATCGGCTGCATAAGCCGCACCTGGAATCTTCATACATTACCAAGGTTGATTATGAAGAATATATAGACGGGGAAGGGAAGATAGATTGGGTCATTCACTACACTCCGGGGCCTAAGGCAAGAATTGAGTTTGAGACCTTCAACCGAAAACAGGGCGCCGGAGCGCTGACGGATGTCGATGCTTCAGATTCGAGTCCGGAATTGATTGCCAAACACAAAAAGCAGATTGAAAAAAGGGACAACAAAGACGATCCGGATCTTCCCGCGCGCGACCTGATAAGGTATTTCCATAAAGTAGTTCACGGTAAAAAAGACTATCAACCGAACTCGGCCAGCAAGGAGTTTAACCAGGCGAAAGCGTTGTTGGCTGAGCATGGCGTAGAGAAGGCGAGGAACATCGTGGATTTTGCCTTACAAGAGGCTCGTAAGACCAAATTCAATATGCGTTCCTTTGGCGCAATCCTCCAGTATGCCGACGACGCCTCGCAGGCCTATGAGAAATGGCTGGAGGATCAGAGTCGCCAGGCGGAAGTTGCGCGTGCCGGGGAAGAGCAATCTCAGTTGGAAATGGACAGATATCAACAGGCGGAAGAAAGGTTGAAAGGATTGTCTCAAGGAGACTATTCGTCGCTTTACGAGAGGGTCAAGGAAGAATTGCTTCGGAACCACTCGAATACCGTGAGCAAATTTGATGGGAAGGCATTGGATTCCACTGTAAAAGCAGGAATGCTGAAGTTGTTAGTTGAAGAGATGTACAACATTATATAATATTGATAATGCAGGGTTTACGATTGTAGCGAATTTTAGGACATGGGTCTGATAATGTCCCGCGATGCCTGGTTTTAAGACTCCTGGGATTGGGAAGGTGGGGTAATTGGGATTTGTGCCCTAAGGGATAAAGTGTCGCCTGAATAAACCATATCCTGTCGCTAAAGGTGCAGTTGGTGGCATGGAGTCTGTGACAGATCAAGGATATGTTGTCACCGAGTACGGTTTTATAGGCATATAGCGTCGCCGAGTACAAACGGTCTTGGTTGCTTAAATGATAGAACCCACAATGATTCAAGTCAAAAAGGAGCGCCGGGCTGCTGGTGAAGATGCTTACCGATGTGTGAGAAAGCCTGGAAATCAGCGATATCATGTCGTCGCGCGCCAAGTTATGGTTTAGGGCACAGGATTGATGGTTGATGTGGAGTTGGACAAATGTTATCAGATGCACGTTCATTTTGATCATCAGCATAAACCCTTTTGTATCAATAGCTTATAATTGGGGGCTGGGATTATCAAACTGTCGAGATTAGGGTTAGTTATAGACTATATGCCTCCGAGGATTAATATTCGCGCTCAAGCGGCAGGGAACAGGACAGGGAATTAAGGAAGACTAAAATAGGTCAATGTAGCAGGAGTGGTAGATTAGCTCAGAGCTACACTGACACTTGGCGTGTAATACTTTTAAGCAGGTCGTTATCAAATATCGCTGATCGCCAGGGGTCCCTGAGCAAATGTCTTGAGATATTGGAAAGCAGAGGCAACTTTCGCAGCTTTCGATCAGGAAAGTCAGCAGGGCAGGGAAGTGCTTTTTGAATTCGCTTAAAACTCCTCGCACCATCATTGACCATCCTTGGTCCGTCAAAAGATTGAGTTGTTGCACTCACGTTCGCACGATCAAAATCTCGTCGGATATTGATGTTCCACGATCCTTTAAAGACCGATGACATCCACCTGGTTTCTCAAAATTTTAAGTTGAATTTTATGTGTCTCCGCCGGCGTGAAACACTTTTTAGTCTTCAGAAGGACAAAATTGCAATAATAGAGCCCAATGATACCCATACCACGACAGAATTGGTATCATCGCCGGTCAACGGAAAACGGCCATGAATGAAAAAGAATTGTCGGTTTGCACATAAAGTGACAATTCTTGCGCATAAAATGACCACGCCTTCTCCTAAGGAGTTCGGAGATTCCAATCGATGATGTCCCAGACGGTTCCGATGTGAATCAATTATTGACGAATTAGTATTAGCGTTCCACAGTTGAGAGATAAGGCGTTCCACGTTTTCGCGATGCTATTTCTGATAATTGCGGTTTTCGGAGATATCCCCGGAAAAAACGGAAAGTGCTTTATTACTGTGTCAGTTTGTCAGTTTGCACATAAAGTGACAACGCTTGCACATAAGATGACAATGACTTGGAAAGTTCGTTTTTCAATACTGACTCACCGCCTGCTCTCATCTTCAGCGATAGAAACTATTCATCCTCCCTCCATCAATGCGTCATCAGCAAAGAGCCCTCGCTGTTTAATGACCGACCATGACTAAGGTCCTCCAAGTGCCGCTCTCTGATTGACTTCATGATGGCAGTTAAGATAATGATGATTATCCTAACTATTTGAACCGGCGTCGACTCTCAACTTTTTTGATGATTGAGCTTTCGTCCGGTGGGAGAGTGCTCTCGGAAGGCTCTTTCTTGATGCCTCCAGAAAAGGGATTTCGGAAGATCGTGCGCAGCCTGAGCGAGAAATCAGAACCTGGACGACCGAGCGTTCCCGCCGGCGGATCGACTGCCGAGCGTTTTGAAGAGGACAATCTCTTGGCTTTCTATGAACGCTCGAACTCGCCACACACTCGCCGCGCCTATACCCGAATCGTCCGCGAATTCTTCAATCACTTCAGGTGGCGCCATCCGCGAACAATCACCAGCAAACAGATCGCCGCATGGCGCGACCAGCTGCTGGCCAATCGTCAAAAGCCGGCCACCGTCATTCTCAAGCTCTCGATCATTCGTTCCCTCTATGAATATTTGAAGGACGAGGAATTTGTCTCAACCAATCCGGCCATCGCGCGGAAGGTTCCTCCTCCAGAACCGACCGAGGTCCTGCGCGGACGATGCCTACCGCCCGAAAAAGTACTGCGGCTGCTGGCCGGGCCGGACCGATCGAGACCCGAAGGCGCGCGCGATTACGCCTTGATGCTCCTCATGCTCCAGACCAGTCTGAGAGTCAGTGAGGCCTGCAGCTTGCGTCTTTCGTCCATCAGCCGGAGCCACGGCCGGTGGCTGCTCAAGTTCAAAGTCAAAGGGGGCAGAGAACGCAAGATGCCTTTGCCGGTCGAGGTCAAGGAGGCGATCGATGAATATCTGAAGTTGGACCGTGACCGCCGCCGGAATCTTCACTCCGATGGGCCGCAGGCATTCATCTTTCAGCCCACGGTCAACTACCGGACGCTGGAGTTCAACAAGCCTCTCTCCACGACTCACGCCTGGAAGATCGTCAGGCGGTGGGCCGACTATACCGGGATCGGAAAGCTCTCGCCGCATGATCTGCGGCGGACGGCCATTACTCGTGCGCTCGACCAGGGGCTCTCTTATCGTCAAGTGAGAATGATGTCCGGACATCAGAGCCTGCAGACGGTCATTCGCTACGATCAGCACCGTGACAGTCTCAAGCTCAATGCCGTCAATTTTGGAGAGCGAAAAAAAGCGGGGGAGATGGCGGCAAGCCGAGTTAGAGTGCGGTAAAATCACCGCATGTCCGACTCCCCGGAATCAAACATCTATCAGCTCAGAATTGTCCTGCACGGGATCAGCCCGATCATTTGGAGACGCCTCCTCGTCACAGATGATTCAACAATCGCCGATCTACACGAAACTTTACAGATCGTTTTCGGCTGGTCCGATGAGCATCTTCACCGCTTCCTTATTCAGGGCAAACAATACGGCGTTGCTTATCTCGGCGGGCTCACATTTCGGGATGACCCGCGTCGAATCAAACTTTCCGACCTTGGCCTGCGTGCCAAGGAGAAGTTCTTTTACGAGTATGATTTCACCGACCAATGGCGGCATTTGGTTCGGGTCGAAGCGATTTTACCGTCGAAGCCAGATCGATTCTACCCAAGTTGTATCGGCGGCAGACGGGCGGCTCCGCCCGAGGACTGCGGAGGTCCTTGGGCGTTTATGGAGCGTCGGGACGAAATCCCTTGCGAAGTCTGGGAGCGATTTTGGCGATTAAAAGAGTTCGTGGCTGCCAGGGATTTGGATGGGGTTCAGGAACAGATAGAGTCAGTGGATTCAATGCGCGAGTGGCTCTTACTCGACCGTTTTGACCGTCGAGCAGTCAACCGCCGGCTGGAGCAGAGATTCGAGAAGGAGAGCGCCGGCGGAACCTTTACAGAAAGGGTATAAAGATGAAGATCCGAGTACAAGTAATCATTGAGCCAGGCGATGGCGTGGGAGAAGTCATACAAGAGATCACACAGATCGAGCGCGGGCCGCTGCGGCCGGAAGATCTCGGTCTTACGCTGTCGGAAGCAAAAGGGCTGCTCGAAGGTCTCCAACGCACACTTGTCGAGCAACAAATTTCTGAGTTCTCCAAACAACAATCCTCATGTCCCCTTTGTGGCAAGCGGCGATTGCATAAGGGGGCGCACGATATCGTCTTCCGCACTCTTTTCGGCAAATTCGAATTGAACAGTCCGCGCCTCTTTCACTGCGGTTGTCAGCCGCGAACCACTCGATCTTTCAGCCCGCTGGCGGATTTGCTCACCGAGAGAACGTCGCCGGAACTGCTCTATCTCGAGGCCAAATTTGCATCTCTGGTCTCATATGGGATGAGTATGAAGCTCTTTGAAGAAGTGCTGCCGATCGGGTCGGAGATCAACGCGTCGACGATTCGCAACCACACTTTAGCCGTGGCCGAGAGACTGGAGAGCGAATTGGGTGATGAGCAGATGGTCTTCATCAACGGCTGTGAGCGAGATTGGGAAGTATTGCCGCGACCAGATATGCCTTTGACCGTTGGGATCGACGGCGGTTATGTGGATTCCTGTGAACAGAAGGGAAAAAAAGACGGCCGCTTCGAGGTGATCATCGGCAAGAGTATGACGGCGGAGGCTGGATCGAAGTGCTTCGGTCTGGTCAATAATTATGACATGAAACCGAAGCGGCGCGTCTTCGAAGTATTGAGATCACAAGGGATGCAAATGAATCAGCAAATCACCTTTCTCTCCGACGGCGGCGATACGGTTCGAGAGCTCCAACTCTATTTGAATCCCCAGGCGGAACATTTACTGGACTGGTTTCATGTCGCCATGCGTCTGACGGTGCTAAATCAAATAGCCAAAGGCCTCGGCTCCGAAGAATCCGAGTTGCGGACAAGCGCCTTGAAACGGTTGGAGAGCATCAAGTGGCATTTATGGCATGGGAATGTGTTCAAAGCGTTGCAGAGAATTGAGGACTTGGAAATGGAGCTCGAGGATGAGACCGTCACTGGCGAGAATGCGAAGAAGCTGCAGAAAACTTTGCAGGAATTTCAGACTTATATTGAGAACAATCAGCAATGGATTCCAAACTATGGCGAATTGTGGAGGGCGGGCGAGACGATCTCAACGGCGTTTGTCGAATCAGCAGTGGATCAGGTGTTGAGCAAACGGTTCGTCAAAAAACAACAGATGAGCTGGAGTCGCCGCGGAGCTCATCTGCTCTTGCAAGTACGGACGCGCGTGCTGAACGAAGAATTCCGAAACAAGTTTGACGAGTGGTATCCAGGTTTCAATGAGAAAAACGAGGGTCAAGTCAAAGCTGCGTAGCTCCCCCGCTTTTTTTCGCTCTCCTAATGCCACAGAATTACCGAAAGTGACCACTATTAATTAGAAGGTATTGCATAATTCATCTGCCCACCTGCCTTTGTTATTGACCTCTTTTCAGTTGAATGTAGCCGAAATCGAGTTAAGCGTTTTGCAGCGTCAATGTCTCAATCGCTGGATTCCAGATGAAGCGACGCTCAAAGACGAAATCGGGCCTGGGAAAATCACGTCACAACGCGCAGGTTGCCCTTGACTGGCGTTTTTCTGTGACCGATGCGCGCGACAAACTAAAAAGACTTTACCCATCGCGTTCAGCGTGACGGTGTACTAGCACCGTCTTCAGCATTCGGGCCGTGCAAGAGATAGATGGGAGTGATCATATGTCTGCGGCCTGTGGCCGTGGCAGGGTGGCGTGTCATCCTACATTCAGCCTCCTTTGCCAAAATCGCGATTGTGGCCAACGCCGTTCGACTTGATAATATTTATAGCGTGTGAGCAGATAGTCCTGAAAACTCCGCTCTAATGCCTTTATATACTCCTGAAAAGCGGCCTGATTTCCGGATCGGGCGGAGATTACGGACTCCGCCGCCGCCTGCCCACTGTTCAAGGCTTTAAGTACTCCCTGAGATGATAGAGGATCGAAAGTCATTACAGCATCTCCGGCGGCCAGCCGGGTCGCCGCCACGGCTGGCCGCCAGTAAGTGTTTGCGGCAAAGCGACTCACTGATTGCGGAATCGAGTAAGAACTCAGCCAGCATCGCGTCAATCCGGTTTCTCTCAATCGCTCTAAATAATGATTAGCTGCCAGGCGTGGGTTGGGAACAAGATCGGCGTCGGTCATAAAGGCAACGACCGCTCTGCGATCAGGTAGCGGAGCCGAATACCACCATCCTTCACGGCAAGATTCGATGATAGTCCGGGTATCTGCCGGGTGGCGATCCTCCTTCAGATCAAAGAAGCCGTAAATACCGATCAGCCTATCGTAACTAATGTGCTGAATCTTATTCCATCCTGGGCCGAGTGTGCGACCAGCCGCATCAACCACGAATACAGCACTGAATCGCAACGACTCTTTGTTTCGCTCCGCATCGACGATCCAACCGGCTCTATCCTGGTAACAGCGTCTGGCAGCAGTTATCAGAAATATGCTCGCGCCTTGTTGCTGGGCGGCATCAGCCAACAGCCGGTCGAATTGGGGGCGATCTACATGCCAGCCGCAGCCATACGGATTAAAGAGGAAATCATTTTCGATAGGTATACTGCTGCCCCAGCAGGAAACGATCCCGGGCGATGGCAGATGTCCGGCACGGCTAAAAGTTTCCCATACTCCCAATCTTTGTAAAGGGACGCAGATTTCCGGGGGAAACGTCTCACCGATGCGAGGGGCGTCATAGGCCGTTCGCTCGATGACCGCGACTTTCAGCCCGTATCTAGCGAGAACGATGGCCGCAGCGGTTCCGGCCGGGCCACCGCCAAGAATGAGCACATCAAAGTTCATGAGATGAAGACGCTCGACTATAACTCGCGCTCGGATTCGTGAAACTGGGCGGGACTGCTTGGGTCCGTCGCCGGAACAACGATTCCCAACAATGACCACCGATTGACCAGATCCAGATGACTGGTAATGCCATGGGCCCATTCTTCCGAAGTGGTCGCCAGAGCGTTACGGCGCACCTGGTTGGGCCGTTGTGCAGGCCACCAGTTGTCCCCACACTTGAGAAAGTCGGCTTGCCAGGGCAGCGCCGAACGCATCGTCACGCTTCCTGGCGTCAAGCCGTTAGGGTTGTGCTCCTCGTCAAAACCGAGGGCTGGTTTGAAACGGAACGGTTCCTTGTAAATGCGCGCATCACGCATAATCCAACCCGCTTCAATCCCCGGAAAGAAGGCGCCGCCAGCGCAGTTTTCAAGGGCAGCCCTGTCAAGCCCGGCAGCGGAGACCGTATTTTCCGGCGGCGGCGGCGTCCCCGGCCAGTCAGCTTTGAAAATTCCATTCCGCCATTGGCGCATGATGTGGAACTGCGTTGGGGTTAACGTGAGCGAACTCCCTTCATCATTATCGCCGTGTTGCTTCGGCATGAAGCCGTCGTCGTGCGGGCTCTGCCAATTTTCCGGCCTGCGAATCCGCTGAAAGATCGCTGTCGGAGACAATCCTCCCGCCGTCGGTGTGAAAGGCTTACGCGCCAGTGCCGGGTAATTCCACTTGTGATGCCCGTCGGCTTCTCCGAGCACCCAAGTTTGACTTGCCGCGCGTTGCAGAATCGGATAGACCTCGGCAGTGAAAGAAGGTTCGTACGTGGTCTTGAACTGGTTCGTCGCTTTGTCGAAGATCTGCGGCGCAGTGCCGAACTGCCGCACTGCCATGTCGAACAGCACATCATACATTGTAACGATGCTTTCAATCGGCGGGGCGAAGTCTGGCGGACCGACGATTACCCAGGCGGGCGTTGCCTCCTGCGTTGTCTCATCGTCAAATATGATGCGGGCGCTGATTGGCCCGTCTGATACATCATCGAACCATTTATCATTGTTATCGAACTGCAACCCGCCGTTAGTTGGCAGTGAGCCAGTCGTACCCGATATGCCGAAACCGCCAGCCACGAGTAAGCGCCCCCTTTCATCGGTTGAGAGCGTTCCCAGCGACTTGATCTCTCGCCCCCCGGTCAGCGGGCCGGGCCACGTTTCAAGATGCCCGCCGCCGTTGCCCTTCTTGATCTCGACATGCTGATTCCGATCAGTTAACCGGCGCGGGCCCGGATCAATGATGAGTTGGCGGCGCCGTTCCGCAGGGTCATGAATGTCGTCGTTCCGCAGCGGGTGTCCGGGCGGATATCCTGCTGGGCCTTCCCCCACGGAGCCCGCGAATTTGAACCAAAACGCTTTCTTGTTAGCCAGGTGCGCCGCCCACTCGATACGCGCAATGCCATCCTCGCCTGCGAAGACCGCTCGCGGAGCGAGGGCGGGTTGATCATCGTCGTGTTCGAAGACCCAAAAGCGCGCTGCTTGGCGGCGCAGCTTCTTTGCGGCGTCCCGATAATGACCATCAGAGGGGGTTGCTAAGACACCGGGGATCTCCGGACCAATATAGAACTCGGCGCTGGAGCCAACGCGCGCTACGCCGATTGCAGGGTGAATCGTATATCTCTTAGCCACAACAAAACTCCTTCCTAGTTGATTGGGGGGGACGGTTGAAGGACAACCAGCAAGGACTCGTCGACCTGTTTTAGGTTATCGAGAATGTCCCGCTCGGGCGTACCTGGGTCAAACAGATTGCTCAGTTGCTGAATCAATTCTTGCGCCGCCGCTGCGACCTCGCCGAGGCGCCGCTTAATACCATCACTATTGGCGGGGAGCGGGGCATCGGGCAGTTCGAAAGGGAGGCCGGCCACCTCGCCTTGATCGCTGAATTCGACTAATTGCATCGCGCTCATTTTAATGGTGGTCATTTCATCATTGAGGGCAGACTGGAACAGGCCAATCCGGCTCAGAGGGGAAACCTTGCCCGGCTGGGGCGGTTGTCGTAGTCCCAGCCCTAGTTTCAACAACATCATCAGATAGCGGGCGTTGGCCAGCTGAGCCCACAGGAGAGCCGTCGGATGAGTGATCAGTCCTTCGGCGGCGCCGGCAGCGGATGTATGTGGGTTCACCGGCGCCGGCACAATATAGGCCGCGAGTTCCGTGCCGAATTTTTCATACACTTCGATGAACCTCTCAAAATGCGACGCGCGACCGAGCATCCAGCCCTCGCCCTGCTCGGCAATCATGTCAAGCGCGGTCAACGCTTCGATTCGTGAGCGCACGGGGATGATGTAGATATTCTCGCTGGATGTCGGGGCCACCGGGCTTTGATTGAACTCCTCCGGCTGAGCTTGCCATGGCTCACTCGCTGTCACGAAATTAGTTTCCGCTAAATGCCGCCCCGGAGGCAGCAGGTCGAACGGCAGATCGGGCCAGAGGGGATGCGGGTCGTCATTAGGTTGGAAGAGCCAGAAGATTTTGGCGAGGAGTGCGCCGATGTGATTGACATTCCGGCCGGCTGTCTGCTCCGCCCGCGCAAAGATCGGCTTGATGTTGGCGTGCAAAGCCGGATCTTCGATCATATCCGGTGATGGGCCTTCCGCCGTTACGTACTTCGCGAGCGAATCCTGAGAGAGCGGCTCAAGGCGCAGCGGGAAAGGATGGTCACCACCGAGGCCGCCACTGAACATCGTCTTATCGAGGTCAAAATAAGGTGAGTCCCCGACAACCAGCAAGAGGTTTTGTACCGTTAGCAGATGCCCCATCTCTTCGAGCGCAATGTTGAGCAATTTCCGCCGTAGTTGGCGTGCCGTATCGGAGATGGTATTCGTGCGAATGGAATAGACCGCATATAAATATTGGATCAGTAAAGCATGTTCGACTTCAGCGGCGGCTCGCAGGAGATTCCGCACCTCCTCCACCACGGAGAGCCCACTTTGCAACGGGGCCGGCAGCCCGGTCTCTATGATCGCCCGCCGTAACGCGGCAGCGCGCATCGGATGGGCGGGCGGCGCGAAGTCGCGCGGCGCCGGTTGCGCTGTCGCTTGTTGATCCATCGGTTTAATCCAGCGTAATTGTTGAAAAGCACTAGTCTTCATGTGTTTTAATCGGTTAAGCGTTCAACGTTGTGAGAAGCGCAGTGATTGATGGGGCAAAGAAATAACCGCCTCCTGTGGGGATAATCCAATTCCTTTGCGCCGCCACTTCGGCAGAGAACTCCTCTGCGCCGGGCCTGCGTTTGATCCAGCATCGGCGCGTCTCTCCTGGAGGAGTCTGGCCAACGATCAAATCATTTCCTCCTGGATCTGATTCAGGGGCGTTGCGCACATTCATCCAATTCCGGGTGAGGAATTCAAATTGGTTTAGGATGGAGGTCTGATAGCATAAGAAAAACAGTCCCCGCTCCCCTTTGACGGGATCGTTTTTAGGTTGAGCGGGATCAGCGAGGATTGGTCCGAATGGAATACCGCGCCGCAAAATGCGCCTCGTCAAGACATCGGTGCTGCTTCCGTTCTCCGTTGTCAGATCACGCGGGTTAACTTTCCTGATGTGCGCCGCCATCGGGCACCGCAGTCCTTCACGATCGGCCGGTGATTGTGGCCCATGATCTTCCGGTAACCCGGAATTCGGAATGAGCTGCACGAGTCTGCTTGCCTCTGCGAATCTGAAGTGGTTATTCACCGGAACTTGAGCGAGCGTCCGATCATCAGTTTGAGGCGCGCGCATCACGGGCGCTCCACTCGGCCAGCGCCCGACCAGCAAGGAAGCCAATGCCACGCCCGTCATCTCGCTGAAGCCTGACGCCGCCAGTTCTTCAGCCTTTTCGTTCATGAATTGCCAGAATTGGGCAACGTCCTGCCGCAGACGGCGAAAGACCAGTAATGAGCCATTACGTGTCCATGCGGGCGATGCTGCTTTCTCAGGCCCGGGTTCAAGCGGGAACCGATCGTCCTGAGATGGGTAGCCGAAGACGAACTGCCCCGGCCAGATCAAAGGCTGACCGGGTTGGCTCAAAAATGGAGCCGCCGGATCTTGCGGGTCAACCAGGCGCGGTGTCAGGAATTCGTGCGGAGGTTCAGGCAGACGCCCGCGGATCCCAGGCTGAGAGATTCCGTCCTTGAATCCGAAATGCTCGTGCCCACCTAGTTCTCCAGGCAGGTCATCGCCTCGCTCCTCGAAAAACAACGCCAACCCGCTCCCTGGCGCGGGCTCGGCGTCCGCCGTCGGAATGGCAGCCAGAGTGGATTTTATCCAATCAATCTTGGCTTCGAGCTGGTTGATGTCGTCGCCAGCGACGATTAAAAGAATGTCGGGCGTCGCAGCGGCGCTCCCACCGACTTTCCAATTTTGGGGAGAGCCTTCATCTGTGTCAGCTCGAGGATCATTTAGTATCAAGGATCGCGCGGACAATCCTAACCGGAAAGGTTCGTCCTCAAACTGGTCCACCTCTTCAGGCGCGACTAGTTTCTTTAATCCGCCGGCGGAAAAAGCGATATTGATCCAGACCGCGGTCAGGTCCTCCGGCTCGCGTCCACGGCGGGCTATGAGGCTTCGGCGTAGTTCCTTCCAGCGTAAGACCTCTTCCGCAGTAGCGATCTCCGGTGTGATAAACGCAACCCATCGCTTGGCCGCCGCGGCGTCCGTGATGCGCAATCCTAGGAAGGACTGGTGATCTTTGTTGAATCCGGGAAAGATGTTTCCCTGAATATCGTGCATTTCAAGGATTGGTTCAATTGGAGTCATGATTTCAGGCGGCATAAGGCACTCTCGACGTTCTAATCCATCTCCAGGTTTCGTGCGTGCGGCACACGCGGAATCGGCGTTTCAGATAAAGACATCATGGGAGATATTCCGGCCGGGAAAACATCCGCACAGGAATCGTCCAGTTCCATGACCCGCAACACACCATTCTGAGCGCAGCATTTATTTCGGCAATCCACTGGCGTAGTGGTGTGGCCGGTTTCCTGGCTGGCCAGCGCGATGAATTTCATTGTGATGTGCTCGGCGATCTGGCCGCCGAAGGTTATAGGCGCCCCGCCGATTTGGATGTCGCTCACCGTCAATTGCCGCCCGTCGGGGCCGAGTTCGCCGGGCGGGACTTCATAAACGGCGCGGACGACCAGATTCGCGCCGCCTGTCGTCGGCTGAGGACGTAATGGCTTCCAGTAATGACCTGCCGTCACGCGCGTCCCGTTCGGTCCGGGTTTAGTCCATCCGCTGTCGTTGAGACCTTCCAGATATATGCCGACAGGATTGCGCAGCGTAAGCAGGTGGCCGTCGCGCGCCAAAGAGTTTGTATCGCTCCCCAGTTTCGGGTCGCTCGCTCGCTCCGCCCCGCCGTAGCCCGCACAACAAATCAATTGAGTCGCATCCGTCACTAGCTCCCCACCCTTGCGGCGAAGAATAGTTGCCTGAGCGCCGATATTGATCTCGGCGCTCAGCGTGTTATTGATCTGCTGCAAGTGAACGATGCCGTCCGTCGTGTTCCACTTGTTCCAGGGGTTATATACGTCCGGAGAATCGGGGAAGAAGAGGTCTTCAAGCTGAACGTCTTCATTCCCGAGTATCTCTCGGTACAATCGCAGCAGAAGCTGTTTATCACCCTCCGCCCCAAAGTCTGCCGGCGAGCGTTCACCCGCATCAGGGTTGGCATAGATGCTTGGCCCCCCTGCAATTGATTGCCAGTATTCCGGACCTTCACAAGTGAAGAACACGCGGATGATCTTCCCCGTATCCGGGTCGCGCGTCACTCTCCATTCGCAATACTCATCTTGAATCCGGCTGAGCCTGTTGCCGATGCGCGAATCCGGCTGCAGTTGGTCAGCCAGTTGCAAAGCCTGCATCCGGCCAAAGCGCCGCACGAGCGTGCGCGGGAATGCATTCCAGAAGATGGTCTTCTCTATTGCCGCTGGAGCGGTCTTGGTCTCGTTGTAGAACTGCGACTTGCCCGCGCCGACAACTTGCTCGACCGCGGCGATGTTATTGTCGAAGAGGTGTGAGATATACTTTCCCCATCCCTTGCGCTGGCCGGGGATCTGGTCGAAGTCGTTCAAAAATGCTGGCGGATCGAATCCTGATAGCAATGGCATGTACTTTCCTTTAATCCAGCGTTCTCGAGTTTCGTGCGCGAGCCTTGGTCGGGCGGGTTAATAACCTGCCTTGCTTAATGTCCGAGCACGCTTAAACGCCGAAACCAAAAAGACTTTAAATTGAAGCCGCGTGTTAAAGCGGCATCACGTGACTGCGGCATTTAGCGAAAGAGTTTGAAGCCTATTGATAGAGCGTTGACCGGTTCGAATGTGGGCGGCTGTTCTCCACTCTGAAACTTCAGCGAAATAGCGCTCTGGATTCCGCTCGCGCCTAACCGGAGGAGATACCCGGTGCTCACCTCAAAACGCGCCTCCGTGTAGTTACGGTGGCGATGATTGGGGATGTTTTTCAGGAAGTAATATGAGTTTTCAAGGCTGACTCTGGCCACGCGCTTGAACTCCAAGCTCGCGTCGACTCTGCCTAATAGTCTTGAGATCGTATCGCTCGGGAAAGATGCTTCTCTGAGGTCTTTTCTTGTGACGCCTCCCAGTTCATATCCAATCGACGGCCTAAAGTGATAAGCCGAGACGAGCGGTTGCCGCCCCTTTCGATCCTCTTTCAACCTCCCGTCAGGGGCGTACCTGAATTCGCGTAACCTCTGTTCGCTGTCTTTCTCGAAGTTAAGGAAGTGGGGGATGAATTCTGTGCGCCAGTAGGCTGTTTGGAGCTTGAAATCCCGATCCGAATCATAGCGCGCGCCGTTCACCCAGACGAAATACTGCAACAATGGCAATCTTTTCGCAGCAGGTTGTTCAGTTAAAGATAACAGACTCCTGCCCAACTCAAAGTCGACGCCGAACTGCGTACGATTTGGCGATTTAGAGCTTTTGACCGGGAGCGTGTCAAAATCCGCTTCTAGCAACGGCCGCACCGACAACCATGTGGGCTTATCATCGTCATTTCCGCTCACTCGCCAGGACAGGCGTTGAATGGTGGGTTTAAGGTGAACTCCAAAGATGCCGACGTTTGTCCGGCCCCTCGAGCCCTCTTTGACGGTGGAGGCGAAGGTAGCCTCGAAGTAATACTCTGACGCGGCGCGTTTGGGCTGGTTCAATCTAAGCTTCACTTCTCTCGACGCCTGGAGGAATTTCTCATCGTCGGGAATCTTGAAGCCACTCTCTTCCTTCCCCCTCAATTCATTTGCCGGAAACCTGACTGTCACACTATACGTCTCCGGGCGTGCTTGTAGCGCCGCCTTGGATGTGACCAATAAGCGAGCCGAATTTTCGGGATCGAGCTCGACGCTCGCGGCGGAGGTCTCATAGTCCATCGCGACGTCATCGTCATTGAAGTCGAAAGCGATTAGTACCTGCTCCGGCGCATTCCGGAAGGCGGCCAGGAAATCATTGACCGGTATCCCAATTGGCTGAATTACAAGCTCTTTCCGGTTAGCCTCCGTGATCGGCCTGAGCAAAGCCAGAGGCGGCCTGGGCGCAGACCTGACCGCGATTTGCAGTGTGAGGCGCCGCTTACTGTCGCCGTCGCTGGTCTTAATCTCTTTCAGCACGACGAAGTAATCGCGTTTGCCTCCCGGAGTAATACCAACTGTCAAATCTGTTGGCGGGCCGGCGGGCGAGCCGGTTCGAAATTCACTCAATTCGATCACATTTCCGGTATGGCTAAAGCCGCTCCAGAGTTGGACCAAGGATCCTTGCACATCCTCGTAGTAGATGAGAGTTTGATTTAGGTTGACGGCAATCACCGGATCGGCGAAAACAATCCTGATCTTTCTTTCATCAGGGAAGTAATTGGCGGTCTCGACCTGCGCGTAGGCCTCACCGATGAAACTCAAACCGAGCATTGCAATCAATAATATCGTGCGAACGTTACTCATAGACATTCTCCGACTAATCGCTGCCTGGAATGAAGCAGGCGGTTTCCGGTTTTTGATTTTCCCAAACTACGTCTTCCCACTCAGCCACAGTAGTCGTACCCGGTTGCTGCGTTAAGTTGGCGTCCAGTATCGAAAGATAAGGCGCAAAGATGCCCTCTACATTGGTTCGGCTGATCAACTGCAGTTGCTGAAAAGGGCTTCCATCCCAGGGAACTCCCTTAGCCAAACTTGCTAAAGTTCTCGATGAGGTAATATTGGCCAGAGGTTCCATCGACCACTTGGAGAGCGCGATACGAATTCGACTATTAACGTGTTTGAAGCGCCAATCCTTGCAAAACTCAGGAAGGTGATTCGGATGTGGCGGCGTGCCGGATGTCTGGCCGAAGACTTGAAGAGTCTGGGTGAGGTCCGCGAAAGACATAGAGGGTTGTGGCAAGACAGCGGGCACCAACAACGCACGCGCCCGTTCCACAGCCCGCAACGCATTCACCTTACCCGAACCGAAGAAAAACGAACGGCCGCTGTTAAACGCTCCATTCAGCCCCTGCACATTGAGGTCGCCAGCCAGATCGAGAGTGGGATCGAGCTGCTGATCTGCCGTGCTCATCAAAATCTGCCGGACCTGGCTGGCAGTCAGATGTGGGTTGACCGAGAGCATCAGAGCCGCCACGCCGGTTACGACTGGAGCCGCTCCGCTCGTACCGCCGAAGGTAATGGTGTAGAAGCTCTCGGCGAAGTCCGGAGTATCCGGATCGTCACGCATTGGCTCGAATGGGCGACCGCGACCCGGACGGTTGACCGCCGCTACTTGACCGATGCCGCGATAATTGGCCACGAAGCGTGCGCGCACGGCTTCGTCCGGGCCTCCCGCCGGAATGAAGCGCGTAATGTAATGCATGTTGCTCGATGGCGCGGTAACGGTCACGTGCGGCCCCCAATTGGAGTAGCCGGTCTTGCGCTTGAGCGAGGAGACCGCACCGACGACTATCACACCGCGCGTCAATGGATAGCCAGAGAAGACGGTGCTGCCTGCCGGCACTTCCGAGATTCGCCTGTTCTGCAAGTTCACATACTTAACTCCGTTGACGTTCTTCGCGGCTGGCAATAACGTCGGTGCGTCATCGTTGCCGGCAGCGAAGACGATGACTAGACCTTTGCCGCGCCTGCCGCCGGTGCGTGTCAGTTCGGTGATCGCGTTGCGGAACTGAGGCGTAAAAACATCGAAGCTGCTCGGTGGGGTACCGAAGCTGCAATTGAGTACATCAGCATGCCGAGAGGCGTAGCGGAAGACCTCTAGAATATCTACCGGCGCGGTCAGCGTGGCGAAAGTGATCCGGATCGGCAAGAAAGTGCATCCCGGTGCGACGCCGACCATGCCATCGCCGTCCAATGATCCAGTGGCGATGCTGGCGACGCAGGTCCCATGAAAATCAGATTGCTCGGGGCTGGGGTTTTCGTCCTGTGGCGAGACGGCGAAGTCGCGTTGCTCCGGATGGATCCGCTTGTTGCGGAAGGCCGGATGGCTCAGATCAAAGCCGTCATCAATGACCGCGATGACTATGTCCGGGCTGCCCACGGTGATCTTCCACGCCTCTGGCACATCGGCTCCGGCGGTGGGATCTAGATCCGGACTGGTCAGCAAGTCCGAGCTCAAATACCACTGATGGCGGAACAAGCGGTGCGAATCGATTAGGGAGCCTTGACACATTTGCATCGGGACGAGCACCTGTGGCGTGCAGGAGGCCACCCCATCGCACTCGGCGATCTCATTGGCCACCTTGATCGGATTGCGCCCCGTCGCCTCAGTGACGCGAAGGACATACGCTTCATCCATTCGTCCTTCGATGACGAGGTGAAACTCATTGACGATCTCGTTGAGCAACTCCGGATCTTCATTGCGAAGTGTGAGGAAGATGCGGTTGTCAATCACTACCTCTTCTCCGGTCTCCTTCAGCCGATAGATGTGGTGCGCCACGCCCTCGCGGCGGATGTCGCCCATGACTTGGTCGCGATCCTTCGCGTCCGTGGCTGAGACGCGCGAGACGGCGGCGGACAAGGGGTGTACGCTAATCATCTCGCCAACCGCCTTGTGCAGAACTGTGGTTTCATCGGCGATCGCCGCATTCAACCGCTCAGCCGGAATCAGCGCCGAAAAATCCGTCGGATGGTGCTCCAATTCCAACCGCTTGCCGTTCATGATGATATAGTTGCCGGCGTCTGCGCCGGTCGATGTTGATGAGTCTCCCGCTCTGCGTGATCTATTCATAATGACCTGCCAAAATCGAATCATCGTTGGAGCCGCTCGTTATCGAGAGGCTATGAGTTCAAAATGTTGAGCGCGGCGGCCACCGACTGGCGTAACGCCTCTTGTCTATTGGTTTCGCCGATCTCGCTCGGCTTCTCCGATAAGTTTCTCGAGGTGATGCTGATGGCTGGGGACGCTAATGTAACTTTGATGTTTTTGACCTTCTCTTCAAGAGCTTCGCGGGACTGCTGCGCTTGCTCTTTGGCGTGCTGGGCCGCGTCGGCCCGCTGTGTTTGGCGACTCAGTTCGCCCTTGAGCATCCGTTCGTTTTGCTGCGAGGGCAGTCGGCCAAAGTAATAGCCGATAATGACAAAGATGATCGGGTCCAGACGAGCGACTACCCGTTCGTCTGGTAGTGGTTTGAGCCAGCCTGAAAGCGCCGCGCCGTAGAGGAGCACGAACACAGCCGCCAGCGAGACTATGACCCAATTGCGGAGGGCAGTTGTCGTTTCTAATTCAGCTGTGGCGTCGCGTTCTGGCTTGGGTCTCATAAACATTTTTCCACTAATTTGCATCTCGAATATTTGAATTCGTTGCCAAACCGGAGGCGGGCGTTATATATATATCCTGCCATTTGTGAAAGTCCCGGGGCGGCCAAGGCCATTGCGGAACATTCGGTAACCAAACCGCCAAAGACCTTCATAGGGTAACGCCCCAGCCGAAGAAAAAAACTCTCATCAAGTGCCGCAAAAATCTTCTATCATGGTAGGGGCGATGTATATTGGCAGCCACTTCGTTATGTTGAAGCGGCCTATGTAAGGGATGGTGTTGATGCCTTCGTCCACGGAGATCACCGAGTTATTGGTAAATTGGAATAATGGGGACGCGGGAGCGCTGGAAGCGCTGCTGCCGCTCGTTGAACACGAGTTGCACCGCATCGCCCACAACTACATGCGACAGGAGCAGACCGGCCATCTGTTGCAAACTACCGCATTAATCAATGAAACATTCATCCGGCTCGTGGACCAGAAGCGTGTGCGATGGCAGAACCGCGCCCACTTCTTCGGCATCGCGGCGCGGATTATGCGGCGGGTGCTGCTTAACTATGCGCGGGACCAGCACCGGCTCAAGCGGGGAGGCACAAATATTCACGTTTCGCTCTCCGAGGCCAATGTGCAGGCGGCAGAAGTGTCCATTGAGTTGCTAGTCTTGGACAAGGCACTAAATAAGTTGGCAGAGTTGGATCCGCGCAAGAGTCTGGTGGTCGAGCTCCGCTATTTCGGCGGCCTTAGTGTGGAAGAGACTGCTGAGGTGCTGAAAGTAGCGCCGATTACAGTTATGCGTGATTGGAACTTGGCTAAGGCTTGGCTGGCGCGGGAGATCGAGCATGGGGATCAAGAACCTGGCACGCATTGAGGAACTGTTTCACACCGCCTTAGCTCTGGACGCGGCAGAGCGCCCCGCATACCTGACGCGCGAATGTGGCGACGATGTAGAGCTGCGCGCCGAAGTCGAATCATTGATCGCGTTTTTTGAGAAGCGGGGTGATTTCCTCGAAAAGCCGGTCTTTAGTATGGGGGTGAAGGCGCTTGCGGCGGACACCTCCGAATCGCTGGTGGGAAAAGTCATCGGTTCATATGAAGTGATGAGGCTACTAGGTAAGGGGGGAATGGGAGAGGTTTATCTCGCCGAAGATAGGAGGCTGGGGCGCCGGGTAGCGCTCAAGTTCCTCGCACGCCGCCTGGCAAATGACAATTGGGCCAAAAGGCAGTTAATTAAAGAAGCCCAGGCGGTTGCCATGCTCGACCATCCTAACATCTGCGTGGTATACGGCCTGGAAGAATCAGATGGCCACAGCTTTATTGTCATGCAGTACCTGGAAGGCGAGGTTCTGGCTGACCTCATTCGCGCCGGCCGGTTGGACACCAGGCTGGCGCTGCAAATGGCGCTGCAAATGACTGATGCGCTCGCCGAAGCTCATGCGCATGGCATCATTCACCGCGACATCAAACCGCGTAACCTCATCCTGACTGCGGGCGGGCAATTGAAAGTCCTGGATTTCGGGCTGGCCAAGGTCGTCCATCGCAAACAGAACACGGCCAGCGCCATAGATGCGCCAAGCCAAGCCTCACAATCCGGACTAATTCTGGGGACGGTGGCCTACATGTCGCCGGAGCAGTTGCGCGGCGAGCGATTGGATTTCCGCAGTGACGTCTTCAGCGTCGGCGCGGCGCTCTATGAATTGGTATACGGGAAGCACCCGTTCGCGCAAGGGAATGATGCCGAGACCATCGCGGCAATTTTAACCAGCCAGCCGCCTATGCTGTCACATGGGGCGGACGTCTCTGCGCGTAAGCTCGAACGCGTCATTATGAAGTGCCTGGAAAAGGATAAGGAACAGCGGTATCAATCGGCCAGTGAACTGCTCCTCGAATTGCAGGGCCTTCATGAGACTCCGCCACAATGGTCGCGCCCCAGTCTCAATACGCTAGCGGCTGCCGCGTTCCTTATCATTCTGATTGCCGGAGCGATCTTCGCCTACGCCCATCTGAAAACCGCCCCTATCCTGGCCGTTCTTCCATTCGTGAACGAGGGCGCCGGCCAGCAACTCGATTACCTTGTGGCAGGGCTGCCTGAAAGCGTAGCTAACCAGTTGGCCCGCTTGCCTAAGGTCAAAGTCATAGCGCCGACGACCGTTTTCAGTGGCAAGGGGCAACAGGCTGATCCGCTAACCGCCGGGCGGATACTCGGCGCACACGTTGTACTGGTTGGTAAAGCCACCGCGCGCAATCAGGCCATAGCTTTGCAGTTGCGTCTTATCAAGACGACAGACGGTGGCCAGTTGTGGGGCAAGAGCTACGATCTGAAGCAGACCGATGCCCTGACGCTGCAGGAACTGATCGCAACCGAGGTGTCCACTGGTCTGCGACTACAATTGAGTAAAAAAGAAGAAGAAGTGCTGCGAACACGCCAGACGGCGAAAATCGATGCCTTCGACAAGTACCTGCAGGGCAGATATTACTGGAGGTGGCGCAATCGGCAAAATATTGAGCAAGCCATCAGTTTCTTTAAACAAGCTATTGCGCTCGACCCTGCTTATGCTCGCGCCTATACGGGCCTGGCCGACTCCTACGCATTGCGCAACACAGTCGCATATGGAGAGCGGCCAACCAGGGAAACAATGATGGATGCCCTTGCGGCTGCAGCACAAGCGCTGGCAATCGACAACACGCTTCCCGAAGCACATACCTCGCTTGGCGTCATCAAGCTGAAATACAAGTGGGACTGGCCAGGCGCCGAAGCCGACCTTAGACAGGCCATCCATCTCAATCCCGCATATGCTCCGGCGCATTACTGGTATTCGCACTTATTGATGATCACGGGGCGCGTGGCAGAGGGGATTGCAGAGACTGAAGCCGGCCACAGGCTGGACCCGTTCTCTCCATCCATGAACCTGAACCGTTGCCGTAGTATGTTCTGGATGCGCGAGCATGATCGCGCCATCGGTTGCTTCAATGAAATGCTTAAGCACGAGCCTACCAATGAAAATGCGCGGTACATTCTCAGCCTCATCTATCAGGAACAAGGCCGCTATGAACAGGCGGTCGCGCTGCTCGAGAAGCTGTATCTGACGCAAGAGTCTTATGCTGCAGCGGCGCTCGGGCACGCCTATGGCAAGATGGGGAGAAGAAGAGAGGCATTGGAGGTGCTGGCCAGGATCGAAGATTTATCGAAACGGACCTATATTCCACCTCTCGAGATGGCCATCATCCACGTCGGACTCGGCGATAAAGACAAAGCCTTTGCGTGGCTGGAGAAGGCTTGGGAAGAACGGTCCGCATCCCTGATCTATTTGACCGTAGAGCCGCTGTTTGACTGCCTGCGCCCAGACCCGCGGTTTGCCGATCTTGCGCGGCGGCTCCAGCTTACGGCCCGACCGATCTGAGATCGGCGCAAGCCGCCTGCAGCCGCTGGAGTGCAAGACTGGCGATCGGCCGCTGCCGGGGCGGGGCCATCAGCAGGGCTGTGATAACTTCCAAAGCCTCAGGTGGTACTCCCCGACGTAATTTGGGGACAGGCGTTAAAGTCAGAGGATCCGGCAACCGCCCTGTCAGCAAAAGGTAGATGCTTGCGCCAAGCGAGTAAAGATCGTCGTAGGCGCTTGATCTGGCTTCGTCATCGGCATGCGTTGCCGGTGAAGCAAAGGCGGGAGTGCTCCAGGGAAGCGGATCGGGGCTATTGATGGGGCAAGCGCCTTCAAAGTCTATTGGCCGCAATCTGCCCTGGCGGGTAACGATAAAGTTCGAAGGTTTACAATCCCGCCAGACCCAACCGGCCGCGTGGATCCCGGAGAGAACCGTTGCCATCTCGCATCCGTAACGCAGTGCCTGGGCCACAGCAAACCGGCGGCACCGCCGTTTAAGCAATCCGTGTATACTCTCTCCGGCAATGAACTCGGTTACTAGATAATAATTACCTTCCGCTGGGAATGAGGCATAGACTTGTGGCGTTTCCAGCCCGCTGGCCCGCAGATGCGTCAGCACCCGTTCCTCATGCTTGACACGCCACCAGCCATCGCGCCCATCCCATCCGACTTCACCATGCTGGCGGCCCTCTTTCAAGACACAGAAACGCGGCGGGCGTTGGCTGAGATCAATCGCCTGGTAGACGCCACCTTTCCCCCTTTGCGTCAGTGCACGGAAGGCGCGGTAGGTGGTCTTGAGTGGACCTTCCCCCGACTCGGTGGGTGGTTGGTGAGAGGGATTGATAAAAGGGTTGTGAATCCAGTCCGGCTTAGCTGACGCATCGATCCGCAGATCGGGAACCAGCTTCCCTTGAGGATCGCGCAGGGCAGGCGTCTGAGCGCCATCGGGATGTATCAGCTTTAGCGGACTAAAGGCCCCATAGCGGTAGTAAACATTGCTGTCGGGCCGAAGGCGCAAATCGAAAGGAATGACTGGGGCAATCATCCCATGAGTCAAGCTATGCAACTCTTCAGCCAATTGGAGCGCTTCATTAGTGGTGCGCGGATAAACAGTGAAGCATTTCCCTACCTGGCTATAACTGTGATGCAACCCCGCGTTAATCTTGACCAACTCGTGAAGCGAAGAGGGCGCTTTAAACTTAACTTCCCTCCCCACCAGAAGTGGCGCAATTCTCTCAAGCATCTTATTCGCATTCAGCACCGTCGCTGATATATGCAGCTTCCAGCCCTGCTCCGGGTCGTGAGCGTTTGCCGGACGGCTGTGCCTCCAGATAGAGCCCTCGGGAGAGACGGGAAGATAGTGGGCGCAGAGTCGCTGCCATTCCTGATTCAGAATTTCAGCTCGATTAATGCCAGGGGCGGGAAAGGATGTTGAATAATTGCTCATTTTCATCTGTCGGAGGCCCAGAATCGACGAAAGAAGAGGTTGATTCCGGGCCTCTTTTTTTAGAAGCGTTCGACGTCCTCTCGCACGCCCTCATCAATTGTCTCGACATTGCGATCCAATTCTGTCGGCGTGCCTGAACCACAAACTGCATTGCCGACAACGTATGCCCTCTTGATCTTCAGGTCATCGTTTTCGAGGGTGTTGTCTGTTGCAATCAGTCTCATGAGCTGGTCCTTATTATCTGCAAACTGTCTCATATATGTTTCCCAAGCCTTGGAGCGGACGCCTCCATGAATTGCCGCGACGGCCAGATCTCTATTTTCCCTGGCTTCCAACCTTGCGTCTTCTGAAGATATCCTTAAACTGGCTTTCTTCGCACGAATCTTTTCAACGATCTTCATGTTTGATACTCCTTGTAAATTAAAACAAATAGCTGTAGGTCGTACTACAGCACGTCTCCGAGCTTTAATAGGTCTTGCAAGACGAATCGTCCTGGCGATGGGCCCAGAGAAGGGGCCCATCCTGCCTGCCTTAATATTGAGTTCTCGCTTTCGCGCACCAACTCGATCAATACTTCGGCAACGATCGTGCTGCCGACCGGCCCTAGATGATCCGGCAGATGATTCGAGCTTTCGGCTAGGATGTAATACCAGAGCGGGGTGCGGGTCGAGAGGCCGGTTTCGCGCAATATTTCTGCTTGCGCTTTGCCAGCCACTCGTTCAATTTCCTTCGCCTCCAGTGGTTCCAATCCCATCGTTTTCGCTATCGCCTGCCCAGTTGGGATACGCAGTTGGTAACCTCGCAGCAAATTTCGCACGGATAACATCGCTTCGTCGGGTAACGGTTCACCGGCGGAATTGCTCAGCGTTGAGAGCGGTTCGGTGAGGTGGGGATCGATCCGCCGCGCCCGGCTACGGCCACCGTCGAGAAAGTCTTCCCATTGGATGATCCAATTCTCAGGCAATGTGGCGAAGCTTTGCCCAGAAGTTGGATTTATATTGCCGCTGAAGGCCGTGAGGGTGAATAGTTGACCGAGCTTTGCCTGGGGGAAATTGAGGTTGTAACGATAAGCGCTGCGCACCATGCTATGACCGAAGCGGTAGGCCGCCACGGTGAATTCGAGCGGCATGAACAACTCGCCGGCAGACGGCGTGTAAAAAAGATTGTGCCCGCGTTTCAGTATTTCGTTAACGATCTCCGGGTCAGCGATCCGCTTCAGGAAGTCGTGAACGACCAGCCACTGGAAATGCTGGCGCAGCAGCATGCTCGCCTCAGTGAAGGAATGTCCCCTGTCGATAAGCGCATTGTGGGCACGCAGGAAGGCGACGTGCAACTGGGCGACGATCAGATTTTCGTCGTTCCGCGGGTCACCGATAATGGCCTCGCGATCAATCTTCGGATCGTTTGAAGGCGGCTTCCGGTTTAGATCGTTGAGGTCGTCTTTTCCAGGCGGCCGATTGCCCGTCGCGCTAACCTTGCCGAGCAGCATCCGGTCCCCATCGCGAAACTCAGGATTGCCTTGCGGCGACGACCCATAGACGCAATCAAGATCCAGCCTGGGGGTCCGCCCATTCGTGATCCTTCCAGGAATCGTGCCATGCGGTAGCGGCCCGAAGTGAGTGTCATTCAAAAGAGGCAAGCTACCCAGCGATGTTTCACGGGTAAAGGTAATTTCATGATCCAGGAACTGACCGAAGTAAGTGTAGACGGCCGGGGTCACCGAATCCGATTGCAGAGCGTCGCCGGATTCACTCATCGCCCGGCCCAGCTTCTTCAGATTCAGGACTGTCTGTGCGCTCTCCGGCAGCAGCGCGTCCGGATCGCTCTGGAGCTTTTGGAACATGTAATCGAAATGGGAGGGGGCCGTGGCGCTCGGTAAAGCTTCTGTGGAGCTCAGTTCCGCGCCTAACTCAGACGCGGGCATTGGCGCCGGAATCGCTGCATCGAGCGGTTCAGTTTGACCGTGGGAGGTGCGTGCCATTATTTTCTCCTTGTTTGTATCTTTGCCCGATGGCGGCGGATAAGCGCACAGCATCGCGCGCGTAAGCAATCAACTGACTGATGAGATAGCTGCTTGCTTATATGCGCAGTACTGTACCAACTCCATAGATTCCGAGTTAGGGCAAGTATCAGGCGGATGGATTTTGAAGAGTGTTTTGCTGCAACTCCCTCCGCCGACAAGTAACGCGCCATTCGATCAATTGGTCTATCATTAAAATAAGCGATTTTTTATCGCTTCTATGCCTGCCGAATTCCTTTGAATTTGAGGGGAGTTTTCTTTTCCAGTTCCTCTCGCCGATCACATTGATGGCTACGAATCTGGTTGATGGCGAGGTGACAGGGGTGAGGACCGCTATTTGATATGAGAAAGATTTACCTGGCCTTGCCAGATCTTCCACACTTTTTTGGGTCTCGATCCTTGAGCAATAAGTTGGTTCAGTCGGCTGGAAGAGAATTATTTTTTATGGCTGTTTTCGATCATGGAAGCAGCCCGGGTCGCCAAATTAATGATGTTACAACCAATACTGTACCATTGTAACGTCATCAATAGTTGATCACGCCACAAATGCATTTCCTATAATTCAATATGGCATAGTCTAAATTTCGCTTACATGTACGGCAAATCGCAAAATTTGATTGAGGTTGACCACTCAACTTCAATCTATCCTCTTCAATCATCCACTTGAACATACAAACATAATAATATAAGTGGTTTACTACTATATGGTCTCCCTACTTGAACAGAAGGGGAATCATAATGCTCGAATGCCATGTAAGCCGTTTATGCCGAGTGTCGCGAGTATGGTGTCTTTTTTGGCGCGATGTATATATAATAAGGATAGGTGCGGAGTAGAACTTGCCGCACCACGCATTCGATCGAAGAACAATTCTGGAGCAATAATATGGCTGCCGCAGATCTCGACTTCCCGCCGGAGGAACAGCAAAATCTCAAGAGACTACTGTCGTCTGATAAACCGCTCGCTTTGATAGTGGAGGGTGCTTTGGAGACGAAAGTGACGTTACCGGAACGCGTCAGACCTCTGCTTAAACAGATCTTCACGGAGCTCTCGCGTGGGCGCGATGTGACAGTTCTGGCGGCTGATGCAGAGATGACCACGCAAGAAGCCGCCGATTATCTGAAGGTTTCGCGGCGCTATCTCGTCCGGGTGATCGATCGCGGTGAGATTCCGTCGCGGATGGTCGGCAATCAGCGCCGGCTGAAGATCAGCGATGTCCAACTTTATGAAAAGAAGATGGGGAAGATCGTCACTCCGCCAATCAAGATGCGTGACATGAGCAAAGACATGAAGTGGTTGAGCGAGCACCGAAATGAATATGCCGGGAAGTGGGTGGCGGTTTATGAAGATCGTCTGGTAGCGAGCGGTGACAATGCCAAGGACGTTTATGCTGAGGTGGACAGAGTGGGGCTTCCACAGACGATGGTCACTTATATTGAAGAACCGCTTCCGGGAAGAAAGGATGAGCGCGCGTGGCCCATCAGATAGCCTATCGCCATCGGATGGAGTACGACACAAAAGTCGCCGGCGTCATTCTGCCGGTAGTGCTTCTTGCTAATGACCGTGTTGCGGCCGTCAATGCCGCGGTGGATACCGGCTCGACGCTTTGTGTTTTTCAGCATGAGATCGCTGAGAGGTTGGGAATCAGAATAGAGAGCGGAATTGCGGATTCCGTCAACGCCATGGGAACAATCATTAAAGTCTACGGTCATGATGCATTTTCCGGCCGATCGTGAACGCCAAATCCGGCCGACCGGTTCTCCCCAGAGTTTGGTGATAAGGGGTTGGAGGTGCTAAATATATAAGCGTGAATGTTTTGATTCCGACCCCAAATTTAATTGAGTTCGGCAAACTCACCGTTTCCGAACTTGAGATCACAATTCATGCCCAAACCACGCAGACGACGGTTAATTGTCCACAATGCCAACAACCGACGCAGAAAGTTCATAGCCGTTACTTGAGGCGTCCTCGCGATCTCCCAACCGCCGGATTGCGCGTCCGTTTTCTGCTCCAAGCGCGCAAATTCTTCTGCGAAAATGACAGCTGCCCACGCACCATCTTTTGTGAACGGCTGCCCGGGTTTGCGGAAAAATACGCGCATGCCACCACCCGCCTAAATCGCGACCTCACCTGGTTCGGCCTGGCCTTGGGCGGAGAGGCGGGGGCAAGACTTGCGGGCAGGCTCGGTTATGCCGTGAGCGCAGCGACCTTATTGCAACGCGTTCGCCTCATACCGTTAACGAAGAACCCGAGTGAAATCAAGGTTGTGGGTGTCGATGACTTCGCCCTGCGGCGAGGCAGCGAGTACGGCACGCTGTTGGTGGATTTGGAAAAGCACCAAGTGATCGATCTCCTGCCGGGCCGTGAGGCCGCGCCGCTGGCAGAATGGT
>Ga0081539_10001330_pt1 | contig 43046 bp, 28 predicted proteins | sample TabmetS4T2R2_FD_71023 | JGI IMG/M metagenome (GOLD analysis project Ga0081539, IMG submission 71023) | Tabebuia heterophylla rhizosphere microbial communities from the University of Puerto Rico - S4T2R2 | ecosystem: Host-associated > Plants > Roots > Rhizosphere ... | reverse complement strand
GCAAAAGAAAGCAAGAACCAAGATGTGATAAAACTTATTGAGGATAGACGTCAAAGCAGAAAGTAAAACTACAGCCAACAAAAGTATTTGCAATAGCAGGGCTTGACGGAAGAGCAATCGGCGACAAAACTTTAATCGGCTTCAGTTCGGGGCTTGACGTTAATAATTAAGCGACAAATGTTATCTTCAACAATAAAACAATAATCAACTTCGGTATCGGCGTGACGGAATGCTATTATCCTGCCATCGCAAATACCGATTCGTTGTAGGCAATACTATTTCAACCATCGTTTTAGCTCTAATAACATGACATTTTAGGACAAACTCTCCAACGGGCTAACACACATTGCAGCACATTTGCAGGCGCACAAAGCCAACACACAAAAGCCAACCTGCAAAAGAGCTGCAATTTGCCAACACACAGCAAGCAGTTCCTAAATTTGACAGATGGACAAGGACAAGCGGAGCTACACAATGTCGCAAATACGGAAGACCGATACGAAGCCGGAATTAAGAGCCAGAAAATTTTTATTCAAACATGGATTTAGATATAGGATTTATAATAAAAAGCTGCCGGGAAATCCAGATATTGTTTTACCAAAATATAAATCTGTTATTTTCGTAAATGGCTGCTTTTGGCATGCTCACGAAGGGTGCAAGTATAACAGGTTACCGAAAACAAGAATTGAATATTGGCATCCGAAAATTTTAGGAAATGTAGAAAGAGATAAAATGAATTTAAAGGCATTAAAGAAGTTGGGCTGGAAAACTTTTGTGCTTTGGGAATGTGAGCTTAATCAAGCGAAGACAGAAGCAACGATGAACAAACTAATTAAAAAACTAACCGAACGACTGAATGAGATTTATTGACTTATTTGCTGGGCTTGGGGGCTTTCACGTAGCATTGGAACAACTTGGACATGAGTGTGTATATGCTTGCGAAATAAAAGAAGGACTTGCTAAATTGTACGAAGAAAACTTTGGCATAAAGCCAGAAAGAGATATTCGCAAAATTAAAATTGAGAACATTCCAAAGTTTGAAATTTTATGTGCAGGTTTTCCCTGCCAGCCATTTTCAAAGGCAGGGAAACAAGCAGGAATGAAAGATAAGGTGCGGGGGACTCTCTTTGATGAAATAGTAAAAATTATTGAACATCACCGACCCAAATATTTTATTCTTGAAAACGTTCCTTTCATTCGTAAGCATGACAATGAGGTTACATGGAACTACATGGTTGATAAGTTGGAAAATCAATTAGACTATCATATTGACCACAGAGAATATTCACCTCATGAATTTGGCATACCACAGCATCGAAGAAGGATTTTTATTGTCGGTTCAAAATTTCAATTAAAACATTTCCAATTTCCAGAGCCAACCTTTCAAACGGTGCACGTGCACAAATACATTCTGCAAAATCCAAGCAATGCAATTCAAATTGGTAATGACGAAAAACAATGCTTAGCGATATGGCAAGAGTTTTTAGACAGCATTCCACCCCAAACAAAAATTCCCGGCTTTCCCATTTGGGCTATGGAATTCGGCGCTACTTATCCTTACAAAGACCGCTTTCCTTTCCAATTAACACAGCAACAGCTTGCACATTACAAAGGCAACTTTGGAAAATCCTTAGCGGGAAAATCTTTGATAGAGCAGTTTAAAGATTTACCAAGCTATGCAAGAGTTGATGATGATTTCCCTGATTGGAAAATTGAATACATACGAAAGAACAGAGAATTTTACGAGGTAAACAAAAGTTATATTCAAAAGGTAATTGACAAAATTGCAAAGTTCAGTTGGCAGAGTTGGCAAAAGTTGGAATGGAACGTTCAGGAAAATGAGCGCAACATTTATAAATACCTTTTGCAGTTTCGTTCTTCAGGAATCAGAGTGAAGAAAACAGATTTCTTTCCTTCGCTTGTTTGCACTAATACCCAAAAGCCAATTATCGGATGGGAGCAACGATACATAACAAAGGAAGAAGGTGCAGCCTTACAATCCTTAAATCACAATAGAATTAAATTGCCTGCACACGATAACTCTGCATTTAAAGCATTAGGTAATGCGGTGAATGCGGACATTGTTGCTCTTATTGCAAAACGACTTATAAAAGAGACAGCAACTTCTCAAATCAATGGTAAGAGCACCAACATCATTAATCCTGTAATGGCAGCAAAGGCAATATGAAAGAAAATAAAGTAAACATTCGCCCTAACGTTACAATGCTTTCAGTTCTGAAGTTTTTAGAATACGAAACATGGTTTGCTTTGGCGGAATTTGTTGATAATGCAATCGCGAGCTATCAGACAAATGAAAGTGAATTAAAGAAAATACACGGTAAAGACTTTCAACTGCAGGTGAATATTGAAATTAATGATGCCGAGAATAAAATTACTATCAGAGACAATGCGGCAGGAATAAATGAAACAGATTATCCAAGAGCGTTTAGAGCAGCAGAAATTCCAACCGATACATCAGGGCTTTCAGAATTTGGTATGGGCATGAAATCAGCATCATGTTGGTTTTCTGATTTGTGGAATGTAAGAACAACTGCATTAGGTGAAGTAGTTGAAAGGACTGTAAGGTTTGACATGAACAAAATCTTTGAGGACAAAATTGAAGAGTTGGAGTTTAAAACAAAGCCCGCTGATAAAACACATCATTATACAATAATTGAGCTTTTGAATGTTCACAGAATGCCAAGACGTAAAGGTCTTGCTAAAGTGAAATCACACCTCACAAGCATTTATCGTGATTTTATTCGAAAAGGAATTCTTAAGTTGAAGGTTGACAACATAGAGCTACATTATCATGAGCCGAAAATTTTAAATGCTAAGTTTCAAGAGAAGCCATACGTTTCGGTTGGCGAGCCAATTCTTTGGAAAAAAGAAATAAACTTTCCAGTAGAAAATGGTTTAAGTGTTCACGGATTTGTTGCAATCAGAGAAACAGGGTCAACAGCAGAAGCAGGATTTGCGCTTTTTCGCAGGGGTAGAGTTATTGAAGGCAGCTTTGACAATGGCTTTAGACCGGAATTTATTTTTGGTGCACCAAATAGCTATCGCTTTCAAAGAGTTTTTGGCGAATTACACTTAGAGGGATTTGATGTATCATTTACAAAGAAAGGAATACAATGGGATGAGAATCTCAATGTATTTTTAGAATTGCTTCGTGATGAAATTAGTTCAAAGGAATTTCCGCTTTTGCAACAAGCAGAAAATTATAGAGTAAGAGCAAGTGATAAAGAATATAAAGCAGCAACAAAAGCATTAGAGCAAACCGTAAATGATTTACAAGAAAAAGCGCCGAGAGCTATTGAAGAAGTTACGCAAATTCCCTCTGTAGCAAATGAGCCTGAAACAGAGCTAATTCAAACTGAAAAGACAATTCATAAAGAATTCACCGCTCATTTTAATAATCAGGATTGGCGTATCTCAATTGAGCTATCGTATGACCCTTCATTAACCGAACTAATTGAGGTCGGCAACCATTTAGTACATAATCCAAAAAATAAAATATCAGTTCGTGAAGTTGGGATTCGTCTTTCACTTACACATGCCTTCATGGTTCAATTTGCAGGTGTAGATAACAGCAAGATTGAGCCTATTCTTAGGATTATTGCAGCCTTCGGTTTAGCTGAAGTAATTGCAAAAAATAGTGGTGCTAAAACACAAGGTGAAATCAGAAGAAACTTTAATGAGCTAATTACAAAAATTTCAAATTCTCAAACAGAATAAATATGGAGACGGTAGAAATCACAGGAGCACAGAATTCAAATAATGCAAAATGGCAACCTTATCAAGGTGAGGAGATTGATAACCTAATTAGATTTAAAGGCTTTCCCGAAAATGTTGGAAATAAAATCATAGATGAAACATTTCGCATAATGGAAATGTGCGGTAATCCGGAAGCTGCAACAAATGTTGATACAGGCTTAGTAATAGGTTATGTGCAAAGCGGAAAGACGCTTTCATTTACATCTCTTACAGCATTAGCGAATGACAATCACTATCAGCTAATCATTATTATTGCGGGCACTTCAATTCCACTTTCAGACCAGAGCTATGAACGAATGAAAAGGGATTTGCAGATTGATTATCGCCACGACAGAAAATGGGTTATCATAAAAAATCCACGTACGCAAGAGGACAGAGACATAATCCAAATGAAGTTGGAGCAATGGGCAGACCCAACATTTCCAAAAGAAAATTGTTCAACGGTTCTGATGACAGTAATGAAATATAGTAGTCATCTTTTGAACCTAACAAATATTTTACGTGGCTTAAATCTTGAAGGTGTTCCAACACTTATAATTGATGATGAAGGCGACCAAGCAAGTCTTAACACAAGGGCAAGAGCAAATTCTAATGCAGGTAATGCAGTCAATGAAGGTGAAGCATCCACCATCTACAGACGTATTACTGATTTACGAAACATCTTTCCGCATCATACTTTTTTGCAATACACGGCAACACCGCAAGGCAATTTGTTCATCAACATTATGGACAGGCTTTCGCCCAACTTCATCAAGCTATTAGAGCCGGGTGATGATTATACAGGTGGCAATACATTTTTTGTTCAACAGCCGCATTTAATTCGCTTAATTCCAGCAGCACAAATTCCAACTAACCACAATCCAATAAACGAGCCGCCAGAGAGTTTACTTTATGCTTTAAAAGTGTTCTTTTTGGGTGTAGTGGCAGGAGAAATTAAAAAAGACCAGCGCAATCGCTCAATGATGGTTCATCCTTCACGGTTGACGAATGCACAAAACATTTTTGTCAACTGGATAAGAGATGTTTGTGATGGATGGAAACGGCTTTTGCAAAGCAACGATGAAGATGAAAGGCAAGAACTGCTAAGAGAGTTTAGAGAGGCTTATGATGATTTGCGGCTAACGGTTGGCAATACGCTTCCAAGCTTTGAGGAACTAACCGGCAATCGTCTTATTCATGCGATTAACTATACACGAATAATGGAGATAAATGCCAGTCGTGGGAAAACGCCACCTATTCGTTGGAGCCATTGCTATTCACATATTTTAGTTGGTGGTCAGGCAATGGATAGAGGCTTTACAGTTGAAGGTTTAACTGTCACTTACATGCCAAGAAGCTTAGGAACAGGACAGGTTGATACCACATTGCAAAGAGCAAGATTTTTTGGTTACAAAGGAAGCTATTTAGGCTTTTGTCGTGTATGGCTTGACCAGCCTACAATTGATGCGTTTAGAGCAATCATTGAGCATGAGGAAGATGTTAGAAAACGTTTGGAAGAATATGATGTAAATAATAAGCATTTGAACGAATGGGATAGAGAAACAGTGCTTAATCAAATTCTTAATCTCACCAGACCAAGCATACTTTATAATGATTTGGATAGAGATTATTTTGGAGCAGAATGGTTTATCGTAAAGGCGCCGCATGATACAGATAACTTAATTCCGCAGAACCAAAATGTTATCGCCTCATTTCTACAAAGCAACATAGACGAATTGGCTCAAGATGATGGACATCGCCGAAGAACTGAAGAACAAAAGCATTTAATTGCGGAACTATCATTAAGCGACTGCTTAACACATTTGCTAAACAGATTGAAGTTTACAAGAGAAAGCGACAGCCAAACTTTTTCCAGCCTACGAGGTGTAATCGGAATGTATTTGCAAAATAATCCCGATGAAAGATGTTTAGTATATATAATGAGCAGCAAAATTGAAAATGGGCAGATTGCTCAAAACATCAGAGACCGCAGATTAAATGAAAACGGAAGCAACACAATTAAGCAACTGTTTCAAGGTAAAAACCCAAAATCAGGCGAAGTGATTTATCCGGGAGACCGTGAAATTAAAAACGAAAATCTTGTTACAATACAAATTCACCGCTTGCATTTAAGCGATGCAGATGGAAATAATATTCTTGATGAAAATGGAAACATTTTATACGATGATGTTCCGACAATCGCAATCTGGTTTCCTGAAAATATTGGCAAAGACATCATTAGACAGCCAGACAATGTAGCATGAACGTAATAGAAACATTTGAAATGCTCATAGCACCTGAAACAGCAAACCGCAGCTTATTTAATGCAGTTGCGTTATCTGAATTTTCCTTTGCTAAAGTTGCGATAAGTAATGAAAGTTTTCCTGTCATATTAATTTCATCAGTTGCAGATGCTACTTCGTTTGCACAAAAAAATATAAGGCTAAAGTATCTTGAGCTAACACACAATACTGAATGCAAAGTTTCCGAAAACAGCAGAATAAGCTATGACATCTACACAGTAATAATCTTTAAAAGCAATCAAGCCTATTTGCAACATTACTTTTTAGGAATTGCAGAAACGCTTATCAAATCCCTATCAGCAAAACCAACACAAAGAGAAGTTGCCGAAACATTCAAAGCATTTGTAGAAATATTTCGTTCATTGTCAGAACCGCCAACAAAAACAATTCAAGGACTTTGGTCAGAGCTATTCATTATTGAAGCAAGCAAACAACCAACTATCCTTTTGAATTATTGGCATTGTAATGCAGAAGAAAAATTTGATTTCAATGCAGACGTTGAAAGGCTGGAGGTAAAAAGCAGCAGCACCTTAGAGCGAGTACACACATTTGCATCAGAGCAGCTTAACCCGCCATCAGACAAGCAGGTTATTATTGCATCAATTTTTTTAAAGCAAACAACCCACGGACAAAGCATTGCTGACTTAACAAAATCAATTCAGCAACGAGTAGCTGACAATGACCTTTCGAAAAAAATGTTTGCAATCATTTCAGCAACACTTGGCAACACGTTAGAGCAATCAATAAAAATTAAGTTTGATTATGACTTAGCAAAAAATTCATTGCGTTTTTACCGACATCAAGACATACATAAAATCGAAAGGGTCAATATTCCCCACAGAGTTTCGGAAGTTCGTTATAAATCCAACCTGACAGACATAAAAAACATTAAACCAGCTAATGTAAATGTTGGTGGACAATTATACATCTCAATATAGCCAACACACAAAGCACACACATTTGCAGGCGCACATTTCCCTGACACAAAAGCTAACCTGCAAAAGAGTGTGCTTTTTTCCGACGCTTGGCAGGCAGCGTAATAATGCGACGAGAGAAGTACATGCCTACAACAAAAGTATTGCTGCAAGTGGGGCTCGACATTGGAGCAATCGGCTACAAATCGCTATCAGCAATAGTTCCGGCGTGACGTTAGTAATTAAGCTTTAGTTCTTAACTTCAACTTTTGAACAAAACCAAGCTGCAGTACCGGGCTTGACATTATAAAATATCCCACCTGCAGCAATACCGATTCGTTGTGCGGCATGGCATGACACAACTTCAAACTCAAGGCAGGGACAATACTCGAAGACTTTTAAAATTCGATTGCCGACGCTTCTTTGACAAGGGTTTTTGATTAATGCTCGTTCACTGTTGACGGTTCGTTTTAATTTCAGGCAGGACAGAACGCGACTTACAGTTTCAAAGTTGCTCACTGTTGACACAACGCAAAAGTTAAAAACCGTTGACCTCACGCACCAGAAAAAAATAAATGCTGACATTAAACTGAACGACCAAAACATCAAGGCTTGACAGTTGAAGTCACAGTAGCACTACAGTCAAATCAAGGCGAAAGAAAGAAAAGTGCTGTATATCTTTTCTTTCTTGATTTTTTCTTTGTTACTTTCTTTTGTATCAAGACAAAAGAAAGTAAATAGAGAGTAAGAAAACATGAGCAAAGACAAAATGAGAACGACTTTATCTGACTTTTCTTTTTTGCAAACTCGTTTCTGTTCGACGGAAGCCACGACCGCACAACAAAAGTATTTGCAATAGCAGGGCTTGACGGAAGATCAATCGGCAGCTAATCTTTAATCAGCTTCAGTTCGGGCTTGACATTAATAATTAAACGACAAATGTTATCTTCAACAATAAAACAATAATCAACTTCGGTATCGGCGTGACGGAATGCTAATATCCTGCCATCGCAAATACCGATTCGTTGTTGCGCGCCACCTTATGGACACTTCCTGCAAATTCGGTCGGACAAAATTAAGTTTCTAAATTTGGAAACAGACTCTTACCTTTGACAAAATAAGCTAGTGCATTACTTCCAGACAATATTTTTAGAAGAAGCAAATGAATTTATAGCTCAACTTGACCAGCAAACTGCAAGAAAAGTTCTTTACAACATTGACCTTGCCGAGCAAACAAACGACCCAAGATTATTTAAAAAATTACATGACGAAATTTGGGAGTTTAGGACAAGACAAGGCAATAACCAAATTCGTTTACTTGCATTTTGGGACAAAACTTACAATAAGAATACATTGGTTGTAGCGACACATGGTTTTTTCAAAAAAGTTGATAAAGTTCCGGGTAACGAAATTCAGAGAGCAAAAAATATCAGAAAAAAATATTTCGACGCTAAAAAATAAATATATGACAAAGACAAAAATTAAAACATATACACTTGAAGAAATGAAGGATAAATACATTGGAAAAAAAGGTACTTCTTCAAGGGACAAATATGAATATGAGCTTCGCATGGATGTTTTAGGACAAATGATTAAGAAAGCGAGACAAGAACGCAATTTGACACAAGAACAGTTAGGTAGGTTAGTTGGGGTACAGAAAGCACAAATTTCAAAACTTGAAAGCAGTGCCAATAGTGCAACGATTGACACAATACTTAAAGTCTTTAAAGCATTGAAGGCTGACATTCATTTCAAAGTGAAAATAGAAAATCAACATTTGCAACTGCTCTAATATCTAAAAGGCGGCGTGCAACAAAAGTATTTGCAATAGCAGGGCTGGACGGAAGAACAATCGGCAACAATCTTTAATCGGCTACAGTTCGGGCTTGACATTAATAAATTAAGCGACAAATGTTATCTTCAACAATAAAACATTCATCAACTTCCCGATAAATCGGGATAGGTCGGTACCGGCGTGACGGAACACAGAATATCCTGCCATCGCATACCGATTCGTTATGCGCAAACTCTGTGACAACTTCAATTTCAAGGCATGGTAGGACACTATTTTAGTTTGACACTTCAACTCAGCAGACAAAAAATTTAAGCGGACATCAAAGGGAATTAAGAAAGCAAAGAATTGACGCGAAGGGTTTAGGGGTTGAGACATGCTGACGGAATTCTATTAAGCTTTTGAATATGCACAGCCACGCCCAACTTTTGTTTTTCAATTTAGCAAGTGCGAAGAAGCGAAGAACAAAGCGAAAAAATTTGACGCGAAGATTTAGGGTTGAAAAAAAACAAACTGACGGAATTCTATTAAACTTTTGAACATGCACAGCCACGCCCGACTTTTATTTTTCAATTTGGCAAGTGCGAAGCGTGAAAAACAAAGCGAAGGATGACGATGCGAAGCGAAGTTCAAATTGCGCATAACAAAAGTATTTGCGATAGCAGGGCTTGACGGAAGAACAATCGGCAGCAAATCTTTAATTGGCTTCAGTTCCGGCTTGACGTTAATAATTAAGCTACAAATGTTATCTTCAACAATAAAATAAAAATCAACTTCCCGATAAATCGGGATAGGTCGGTATCGGCGTGACGGAACACAGAATATCCTGCCATCGCAAATACCAATTCGTTGCCTGCCGTTTGACCTTTCAAATTTGAAAGCTTCAATTAAATCATAAAAAGTCTTTTCAGGTTTAAATTTTGACAAAGTTTCCTAATTAGCTAACTTTGGGCTGTAGGACAAAACTTCATAAGAACAATTTTTTATTATAAGCGTTACTATCTGGATTTCTTTAATGCACAGACACAAGATGTTCAAAAGAAGTTCAACTGGACTTTGGAATTAATTGCGACAACAGAACGTGTGCCCAAAAAATTTTTTCAGCACATGGAAGATACGGATGGAATTTATGAAGTGAGAGTTGAAGTTGGAAGCAACATTTTCAGAGCCTTTGCTTTTTTTGACAAAGGACAATTAATAATAATAGCAAATGCCTTTCAAAAGAAAACTCAAAAGACGCCAAAGAATGAAATTGAATTAGCTAAAAAAATTAAAAAAGAATATTTCGATGAAAAAGCAAAAAAATAATCTTACATCATTTTCTGACCATCTTGACAAACAATATGGCAAACAAGGGACAGCAAAAAGAGAAGCGTATGAGCAAGAGTTTGAGGCATTCAAACTCGGTGTTTTAATTCAGGAAATGCGTGAAAAACAAAATCTGACACAAGAGCAACTTGCGGAAAAATGTGGTACGACAAAATCATACATTTCAAGAATTGAAAACAATGCAAGCGATATTCGCCTTTCAACACTTATGCGAATTATTCAGCAAGGACTTGGAGGACATTTAAAATTATCAGTCAGCGTTTAGCATTAAAGGCACGAACAGCCAACAAAAGTATTTGCAATAGCAGGGCTGGACGGAAGAACAATCGGCAGAAAATCTTTAATCGGCTACAGTTCGGGCTTGACATTAATAATTAAACGACAAAATGTATCTTCAACAATAAAATTTTAATCAACTTCAGTATGGGCGTGACGGAATTCTAATATCCTGCCATCGCAAATACCGATTCGTTGTGTGCTATGGCGTGACAGAGCGACATTGCTCGGACATTGGAACACAACTCAACTTTGCCGACGCTTCTTTGACACAAGTTTAGATTCACATCCGTTCACTGTTTGACAATTCGTTTTATTGAAACGTGACAAAATGCGACTTACAATTTCAAAGCTCACTGTTTGACACAACGTTTTAAGCGCATCATCGTATGACCTCACGCACAAAAAAAAATAAACGTTGACACTAAACTGAACGACCAATCATCAAGGCTTGACAGTTGAAGTCACAGTAGTACAACAGCAAAATCAAGGCGAAAGAAAGAAAAGTGCTGTATATCCCCGCCTGAATGACGCAGTCGGGCAGGTTTTCTTTCTTGATTTTTTCTTTGTTACTTTCTTTTGTATCAAGACAAAAGAAAGTAAATAGAGAGTAAGAAAATATGAGCGAAGACAAAATGAGAACGACTTTATCTGACTTTCTTTTTCGGCAACTTCTTCTTGTTCGACGGAAGCCACGACCACACAACAAAAGTATTTGCAATAGCAGGGCTGGACGGAAAAGCAATCGCGACAACAAATCTTTAATCGGCTTTAGTTCGGGCTGGATGTTAATAATTAAGCGATAAAATGTTATCTTCAACAGCACAAAGTGCGCCGCGGTATTGCGACCGAGACAAAATTTATTTTTGACAAGGTATGCACACAAAAGTGAGGTTTGGGGCAAGCGTGGGCAAATGAACGCTGTATCAGCTGCGGCAACACTTATCAGCATCCGTTCCCGCTGGACGAACAACGCCAGCAGTAGTTCTTAAGATTGTTGAAATGCTCGTAAACATCCGTTCCATTTTGCATTTTCATTCATCCATATTATATCAATAATCTTTGTTGCTTTTTCTTTGTTCTTGTTCAAAAACGACATAAAGAGAGATTGGGTTAATGATGTGAGTGTTTTCTTCGTTTTGATTATTGAGTGACGATTTATTTCCTCGCACCTATTTCCTTTAAATATTCTGCCACTTCTGTTCGCTTTCCATACTCTGCCCACCCAAGCGGTGTGCCATTCCATGCAGTATCTATTGCATTGAGATTAGCACCTGCATCAACCAATACTTTTACTGTTTCCAAAGAGCCAGACCATACAGCGTGATGAAGCGGTGTGCCATGTGAATAAAGATGATTACTGGGTTTATTAATATCGGCGCCATAAGCAAGCGCTTTTACAACAGCTTTTACTTTTCCGTTTAATGCAGCGAGAACAAGACTAAATTGTTTTTCATCATCATTTGCTGTAGCTGCAAGTTTGTCTGCCTCATCCCATTTTTCTAAAGAGAGTGCGGTAGATAAACTTAGTTTTCCGCCACGTTTTATTAAGTGTTTTGCAGCATCAAAATTTCCATTTACCAAAGCGTCATTACTAACGCCGCCTATGTTTGCGCCGGCATCAATTAATACATCGAGAAGTTGAATTTGCACGTTCCATTCACGAGCTACCCACGACCACGCTACTAATCTTAATGCATAGTCGAGTTGTTCCTGCAAATTGGTTACATTTTGTGATTTTGCTTTTTGTATAATGATGAAGGCAATGCTTGCAACATTCTTTGGTAACTTGTTGTTTCTAACAGGATCTTCTGCAACAAACCAAAGCAGGTAAGGATCTTTGAAAAATCCTCCGACAGCATCGCCGATAACGGAAGTAACCCATTCACCGGGAGAATAAAGACGCCCTGTAGCAAGTTCAGGATGCGCATCTAATAATCGCTTTAATGTTTCTTCATCGCCTGCGTCAATGGCTAATACGGCTTGTTGAAACAATTTATCAAAGGTTTCATCATTTTTCATTGTTTTTATGCTTTATAAATTATTCAACTTATGTTGAAAGAGTATCGCAATAAGTGCTGCCTCCCTATGCTATAGCGCATCAAAAAAAGAATCCGATGCTTTAAAAAAAAAGATAAATGATATATTGCCCGTGCACTACGCAAATGTGAAGTTATACATGAAATTTAACTTTCTTCTACGAAGAATATAGTCCTGCCAAGTATTGCTGTTCTTTATTGAATGGAATACTATAGTACACAAGTGCGACGCAACGGAGCATCATGGTAGCAATGAAGTGGGGCTCATAAAAATTCACCATAATCAACGTTATTACAAATGGAATAATAATTGTTGCAGATACACATAAAACAAAAAAAGTTTTTGAAATTCGCTAATCGTGCTTAAATTGTTCGCTACCAATGATCTTTAATTGCTTCACAAACGCCGCTTGTTGAGTAAACAATAGTCTTATGAAACTAAGTGTTACAAACAAACTCTACATTGGATTTGCCCTTGCCATTCTCTTTGTTAGCTTAATCGGAATAAGTTCTTATAAAACATATTTAGCGCAGGCAACCCAGCAGGAATGGGTGGAACATTCTTATAAAGTAATTAGCACTGTTCAGGAATTGCAGTTGCATGTTTATGAAATGCGGTTCAATGCCAGAACTTTCCTTAATACAAGAGATTCCGTTTTTTTAAAGCGGTACAACAGTGAAACCGGTACAATTGTAGCAAAGCTTTTAGATTTAGAACATCTCGTTAGTGATAACGGTCAACAACGTGAGCGGGTAGCAAAATTAAAAGCAGATGTAGAAGACTTAATGGATTATTTGAGATTTAGTTTCAATAAGGCTATCCCGATATCGCAACAGGAAATAATGTCCATGACTGCTGCCATGGAACCTAAACGCGAAGCAGTACAAAAAGATTTTTTCACCATCACAGGCGAAGAAAATAAACTGCTTGATAAAAGACATAGCGAAAATCAAGCGCTGCTAAAAAAGGCCATTAAGGTTTTAACCATAGATATTTTGGTAACGCTTATTATTATTTTTATTCTCATCTTTTTTATCTACAACGAAGGACGAAGAAGACAAAAAGCAGAAGCCGAAATAAAAAGCAATCTTGAAACACTTACCCAGTTGAATACAACTGCAAATCAAAAAAATTGGCAGCTTACAGGATTAACACAACTAAACACAGCATTGCAGGGAGAAAGCACCGTAACAGAATTATGCGAATCGGTTTTAAGAGGCATTCTGCAGTATTTAGAATTACCTGCCGGCGCCGTTTATACGGTGATTGATGACGTGAAAGGATTGCATCTGTTATATTCAATAGGCACAACCGATAATCTTGAAAGAACATTTTCGAAACGGCATACCCTTGCAGCACACGTGCTTGATAAAAAAGAGATTGTTATTGTTAAAGATATTCCCGGCACCTACTGGAGTATTGAATCTGCCCTTGGCAAAAACCAAGCAGGTGAAATTGCTTATATGCCGCTGGTTGAAAACGAGAACATCTTTGGAGTAATTGAGCTTGCGACATTTAAAACATTTTCTGCCGAACAAATAAATTTTCTTCAGGTTGCTTCGAAGAGCATTGTTATTGCTTTGCAATCGGCTCTTACAAGAAGAAAAGTAAAAAACCTGCTCGAACATCTTGCGCAGCAAAAAGATGAACTGCTGAATCAGCAGGAAGAATTACACAAAACAAATGAAGAACTTTCAAGGCAAACCGAGGTGTTGCAGAGATCGGAAGAAGAGTTAAAAGCGCAGGAAGAAGAGCTGCGCAAAACCAACGACCAACTGTTGCAAAAAAATGAAGCCATTGAACTTGCGCGTCAAACGTTGGCATTAAAGAATAAAGAACTGGAGCTTGCATCAAAATATAAATCGGAGTTTCTTGCAAACATGTCGCATGAGTTGCGCACGCCTTTAAACAGCATTCTGATATTGGGCAAACAATTGTTTGAAAACAAAAGCGGCAACTTAACCGATAAGCAAGTGGAGTATGCAAAAATTATTCATAGATCTGGTTCGGATTTGTTGGAGCTCATCAACGACATGCTTGATCTTGCAAAAATTGAAGCCGGACGTGTTGAATTGCATGTTGAAGATGTAAAAACAAAAGATATTGAAGATGATATCCAACAATTGTTTGGCGTTGTCGCAAAAGAGAAGGGCATAAATTTTATTACTGCAATTGAATCTGGTGTACCCGAAGAAATACAAACCGACAGACAACGCGTAGAGCAAATAATAAAAAACCTTCTCTCCAACGCATTTAAGTTTACTGCAAAGGGCGGCGAAGTAAGAATGACCTTTTCGCCTGCAGATAGTGACGGAAATAAATTGCTCGCTATTGCTGTTAAAGATACCGGCATAGGTATCCCACGCGAAAAACAACAATTAATCTTTGAAGCATTTCAACAGGCAGATGGCTCTACCAACAGAAGATATGGCGGTACAGGCTTGGGACTTTCTATTTCACGCGAATTGATAAGAATGCTTGGTGGCGAAATACATGTTCAAAGCAAAGAGGGTGCAGGCAGTACGTTTACAATACATTTGCCATTATCAACTTCATCATCAAAACAGCCTGCCGCAACAGAGTCCGATGAAGATTTAACTGCATTCGCTGCCAAGCCGGCACCTATTCACTCAAAAGTTACCGATGATCGTGACACTATTAGGCGTAATGAAAAGGTTGTTCTCATTATTGAAGATGATGTTCAGTTTGCATCCTTGTTAAGGGATTTTGCAAGGGAACATCACTATAAAGCCATTATAGCCGTACAGGGAGATGAAGGTTTAATACTTGCAAAAAGATATAAACCCGACGCAATTATTCTTGATATTAAATTACCTGTAATTGACGGCTGGACGGTTTTGCGTCTTTTAAAAGACGATGAATCTGTGAAGCATATTCCCGTGCATGTTATTACCGGAATGGAGTATAATATAGCGGCCGAAGGAAACATCGTTTCATTTTTGAGAAAGCCTGTAGATAAACAGGATATTGAAAAAGCTTTTGAATTGCTTATGGAAAATACGCTTAAGCGATTTAAAAAACTTGCTATCTTAACCGGTGAACATTTAAATGACAGTTCTTTAAAGAAGCTTATTGAAAAAAGGAACTTTGATGTGCAGTGCACTTATGTGCATTCCGTTGATGAAATCTTTACCGAATTAAACGGTCATAGTTTCGACAGCATCATTGCAGATGTTGGCAAAGACCTCTCAAAAGCAAAAGATGATTTACGCAAATTAAAAGAAGGAATAAGTGAATATAACATCCCTGTAATTGTTTATTTGGATGCAGATATTTCACAAGCAGACGAACTTGAATTAATGAAATTATCTGATGTGGTGATACGCGATGCAGAAATGTCGAAAAACAGGTTGATGGATGAGCTTGAATTATTCCTGTATAAAATTCGTGAAAACAAAGAAGAAATAATTCCTCGGGTTAATGCTGAGCACGATAAACTTTTAGAAAACAAAAAGGTACTGCTCGTAGATGATGACATGCGCAACGTTTTCGTATTAACCAATATTCTCGAAGAGCAGGGTATGGAAGTAACACCTGCAGTAAATGGCAAAGATGCAGTTGATGAATTAAAGAAGAATAGATATTTCGATTTAGTTCTCATGGATATAATGATGCCCGAAATGGATGGTTACGAAGCAATGCAAAAAATAAGAACCGAGCTCCATCTCAATTTGCCTATCATTGCACTTACCGCTAAAGCAATGCCGGGCGACAGAGAGAAATGTATAGAAGCAGGCGCATCCGATTATATTACCAAGCCTGTTGATATTAATAAACTTATTTCATTAATGCGCGTTTGGCTGGCACAATAAATTGGCTGGTTCAATAAAATGAGTAAGCAAAAAAATATCAGCGACGAAGAGCTTTCACAACTGGTACAAATAATTCTGCACCAATACAACTACGACTTTACAGATTATTCTACCACATCGCTAAAAAGAAGAATACATCATTTTATGGATTTGCATTTCATAAACACGGTGTACGATTTAAAATTTAATGTTACGAACGATAAAGATTTCTTCAACAAGTTTTTGCAAACGGTCACGATAAACGTCACTGATATGTTTCGTGATCCGGCATTTTATAAAGTGCTGCGCGAAAAAATTTTTCCGGAGCTTGCAACTTATCCTATTATCAAAATATGGCATGCAGGATGCGCCACCGGCGAAGAAGCTTTTTCTCTTGCCATATTGCTGCATGAAGAAAAACTGTTGCAACGTTGTCGTATCTATGCCACCGATCTCAACACTGTAAATCTCGATACGGCACGCAAAGGAATAATTCCTTTAAACAACATGAAACAGTACACAAGCAACTATCATCGCAGCGGCGGCAAAACCGATTTCTCTTCGTACTACACTGCCCGTTATGATTATGTTCTCATCAATAAAGAAATAAGAAAGAACATTATTTTCTCACACCACAATCTTGCAAGCGACACTATATTCAACGAGTTTCAGTTAATACTTTGCCGAAATGTGCTTATCTATTTCAATCCGGTTTTGCAAAACAAGGTTATCAACTTGTTGTATCAAAGTCTTACGCCGTTTGGATATCTTGCTTTAGGGATGAAAGAATCCTTGCTATTTACAGATTTAAACAGTAAGTTTGATAGTGTTTATAACAGCGTAAAAATATTTAAACGAAGATGAATACACAATGAGCAATAGTTTATAAATTCGAAACATGTCCTTTGCCTGTTGCTAATTGTAAATTGTGAGTTGAAAAACAGTCAGCATATAACGCCCCCTATTGAAAAGAAGTTGATTAATTTACCCGTGAAATAATTTATAAAAACACTGATAATTAAAATTCAATTTGTTCAAAATGGGGAATGATTTACACCAAGATCAATTTACCATTTTAATTGCAGATGACCGGATAGAAAACATCATATCACTCGAAGAGATTCTTATGGCAGACAACCGAGTTTTTCTTCGTGCAACATCTGGAAACGAGGCATTGAAGCAAGCAATTAAAAATGATAATATTGGTCTTATAATGCTCGATATACAAATGCCCGGCATGGATGGCTTTGAAGTAGCCAGACTCTTAAAAGGCAACTCTAATACAAAAGACATCTCCGTAATTTTTGTTACCGCAAGCAATCGCGAAGAACAATATGTTTTAAAAGGTTTTGAACATGGCGCCGTTGATTATCTTCAAAAACCATTGAACGAAAATCTCACAAGAGCCAAGGTGAATGTTTTTGAGCGGCTCTATTTTTATCAGCAGGATTTGAAGAAAGCACTCACCAATGTTGAAACCATCAATAAACAATTAGAACGTTTTGTTTATGTTGTTTCTCACGATATTAAATCTCCGCTTTCTTCCATCATCACAGTGCTTTCTATTTTAGAAAAAAATGAAAAAGTAAACAACGATCCTTATGTGCAATCGAGAATAGAAATGTTATCACAATCATCGCATCATTTATCAAACATGATAAATTCCATTCTTGACTATTCGCGTAAAACACTTAGCCAGCAAACAATTGAAGATGTAGATGTTTATGAGCTGGTACAACAAATTGCTTATCTTTTATTTCCGCCCGAAAATATTACCATCAATGTTTCACCGGAATTGCCAGTTGTAAAAACGCAGAGAATAAAAATGCAGCAGGTGTTTCAAAACCTTATTAGCAATTCAATAAAGTATAACGATAAACCGAATGGTATTATTGATATAGGTGTAAACGAAAAAGAAGACCGTTACGAATTTTTTGTAAGAGATAATGGGCCGGGCATATCAAAGGAAGATCAGTTGCGAATTTTCAAACTTTTTCAAACATCGGATAATAAAAGCAAAAGCGAAACAAGCACCGGCGTTGGCTTATTCATTATAAAAATGACTGTGGAAGAACAAGGCGGCAACATAAGAGTAGATTCAAAAAAAGGAGAAGGCAGTACATTTTATTTTGAGTGGAAGAAGTAAAGCTTATATCTGATTTTTGATGGCTGATGTCGAATTTATTGTGATTCGATTCGCGGTTTATCTTACATCAGACATCAGACATCCTACATCAGACATCCTACATCAGACATCAGACATCTAACATGTGGCTGTACCAGTTCCTCAATATTTTTTTCTTTTGTTTTCATACCGCACTCATATTTTTCAACACCTTCGGATGGATATTTAGCAAAACAAGAAAATGGAATCTTATAACGTTGCTCGTAACTGCATTCTCATGGTTTGTTTTAGGAATATGGTATGGCTGGGGATATTGCTTTTGTACAGACTGGCATTGGAATGTGCGAAGGCAACTCGGGTATCATGATGAATCAAATTCTTATATATATTTTCTTGCTCTAAAACTCACGGGCATCAATTTTACTCCGGCTATAGCAGATACAGGAACGGTGGTTGCATTTTTTGCAAGTGTTGTAATGAGTATATGGTTTAATGTGAGGGATTGGAGAAGGAAATAGAAAAAATAATTACTTGCCTGTTATTTTTTTCAACACCCACTCTCCTACTTTTGCGCCTTGCGTTTTACCGTTTTCTATTGCATCCATAAAATGAATACCGCCGTAAAACCTTGATATGGCAGCTTCCTGTGCCGCTTGTTGAAATGACGCAAAGCTTCTTGGTGGTATTCCATAATTCACTTCAACACTATCGGTGTAAGAAAAATTATCTCCAAAAAAATGTGTAAGAATAGTTGCACAGGCAGTAGATACAACGGAGTGCCCGCTTAAATATTCAGGGAATGGCGGCGTTTGTAAAAGCGGTTGCCAGTTTGGATCAATATACTTTCTTATGGCAGTTTCCGGACGAATACGATTGCTTCGAAATTTTTCATCCCAGCAGCAAATGAATGCGTCCATCATACCAACAGAAACAGTGGTAAATATTTTCATTGATTCATCAAAGCTTTTGTTTGCTTTTGAGCAAACTGTTGCAGTAATGCCCATCCAATGTGCACCGGGAGATATTTTTTTTTCACCATATAAAAGATGCCCTTCATCTTGCATGGCAAAAGGATTGCAATCCCAAAATGAAGCAATGGTGCGATGTTCAGTAGTTAGGGCTGTGCCTTCTTTATACACTGCATTCATTAACTCATAAAATGCAGAACCTTTTTTTGCATCGAAAACAATGGGTGGTGCAGGTTTACATTGAGATGCCGAGTCTAATGTAAATGGACGCACCGTATTAAAGTATGGCTCTACCGCTGCAAAAAAAGCCGGCGGGGTGGGGTACCAGCATCCTTCTTTATTAATGGGTGTATATCGTGGATAGTTGCTTATTTTATTATACCTGTCAGCCTTTGCATAAGCGAGGATTTGCTTGCTTATTTGCAGAGCATAGCTTTTTGAACTATCAATTATTTCTTGCGGAAGACCATTGTGTTCTAATGAATCTAAAAAGTGATTTTCGAATTCTTCAAACAAGCTGCCAGATGGTTGCATTTTTTTTGCTGTTTCCATCATGGCAAGCAATGAGCTTAGTTGGTAATTGTAATTTTTTGTTTGAGGTTTTTGTATTTCGGGATAATCATTCAAAATACCATGCATAGTTTTTATGCTGTTATCGTTTTGTGAAACAACTTCATAACCTGCAAGACAAGCGTAGGAAAAAAATCGTGCAGCCAACGGCGGATTGGTTACATCGTGTACCATAATATCAGTCATCTTTGTAATTACATCGCTGATATCTTTACTGCTGAATTGTGGCTGTGTTTTCTCTTTGCAGGATTGAAACAAAAGAATTGCGGTTGTTGCAAAAAGAAGGCAAGCAATTATGGTGTTTCGAAAGAAATATTTTTTAGAGAATAGTACCAGCTTCATTCCTTTATAGTTTCTAACAAAAATGGTTTTCTGTTTATGATTTAATTGGGAATGCTTGTAGTCAGACCGGGATGGTCAGACTATTTTTCTTTGTTTATCTTATATGCTTTTACATCGCTTTGATTAATACCGAATAGCAAAGTGTTGTTTATTTCTACAACGCTACGCACATCGCCTTTCAAGTGAAAGCCCGACTGTTGCTGATTCACATAACTGAAATTTCCTTTACCATCGTTGTGCAATAAAACTCCATAATTGGCATCGCACTTTCCAAAACGCAGTCTTGCATGATTGATGTTGCCGCAGAGCAATAAATCTTTGTTGCCATCTCTATCATAATCAAGTTGTGTAATGGTAAAAACCGGAGAAAACTGTGCTTGCAACGGCAATGACTTCTCATGAAACTTGCCATCAGCGCCGGTTTCAAAGTAAGCAGTCTTTAAATAATTAGCCTGCAAATGTTTTGCATCTTTCATTTCTTCCTCCGTAAAAATGTCTTTCATTGTTGCATTTGCATAGCTTGCATAAGTAAGAAAGCGTGTGCGCATCATGCTCATCTGGTCAAACAATTCATCGCGTGTTACATAAGGATAACTTGTGTCTTGTATGTAAAAGCAAAGTATGGGATCAACCGAACCATTACCGTCAAAATCTTTGTAGTACATTTCAGCAGGTTGTTTATCGCTTGCACGGCATTGCGTGTTTAAACCTGTGTTGCCTATAATAAGATCGGGTTTGCCATCATTGTTAAAATCCCCAATTTCGAGTTTGTTCCACCAACCGCTGTAATCCTTGTCGAAATAATCCTTTGTTTTATTTTCAAGCTTACCGTTGTTGTTGATAAAAACTGTTACAGGCATCCACTCACCTACAACAATTAAATCTTTTTTATTATCACCATTCAAATCAATCCATGCAGCATCTGTTACCATGCCGATATTCTGCAACGACGGAGCAATGGATGCAGTTGCATCTGTAAAATGTCCTTTACCATCATTGATAAGAATATAACTCTGCGGTGTTTCAGGATAACGACCGGGAATTACCCTTCCGCCAACAAAAAGATCAGGGCTGCTATCGCCATTAATATCAGCTACACGTACACAGCCTTTGCTTACAAGCATTGATGGCAGTGCATTTGCGGCTTTTGTAAAATTTCCTTTACCGTCATTGAGATAAAGCCTGTCTTGAAGCAATGGATCGTCTGGTGTAAAATTGTGATAACCCCCGCTTGCAATGTATAAATCAGGAAGATTATCTTTATTTACATCAACTAGTACGGCATCTGCATTTTGGCACATTTTATCGGCTTCGAATGCAGATTGAGGCTTTTGAACAAATTGTTTATCCTTTTGCTGAATATATAAGGCGATTGCTTGTTTGCCGTCTCCACCAACGCAAATGTCTTCAAGACCATCACCATTTACATCGCCCTTCACTATACACGGACTTGAGAAGGAAAGTGGATTTACTAAAAGTGGCTGCCGTTTAAAATCGTTGATATTTTCTTCTGCACTTTTGAAATTTATAGGCGTTTTTATTTCATGGAATATTGAAGCTGGCGATTTCGAAATTTGATAATGGGATTTTGCTTCTTTTTCATGAAGTGTGAGGAGTTGGTTCGATTTAACTTTAGTCAATACTTGTTCTTTACCGCTTAACCATACTACACGTAATGAATCAACAGAAGATTCTTTTCCAAGTCCGAAATGCAAAATTGACGAAACCGTAGATTGAAAACCTCTTGCAGGCATCTGCTCAAGATATTGCACACCATTTTTATTATAGGCAAAAACTTTTGCTCCTATCCCGTCGGTGTTTTTTGCTAATCCATGCAATTTTATATTAAGATAGTTGTTTTTATTTTTTTTATTTTCTTCATTTCTATAAATAAAAGCGGTCCGGTTAACATTATTGACAACCAAATCAAGATCACCGTCATTATCAAGATCGACATAAGCTGCCCCATTGCTGTTTGACGGACTATCTACTCCCCATTGTTTTCTAACGTCAGTAAAAGTAAGATCACCGTTATTTTTATAGAGGTAGTTTACAACATTCGATGCAGGCATTTGTTGTAAAATCCCTAAAACATCTTCGCGCCGTAATCTTCCTTTGTTCTGTATAAAATCATTCATATACTTTAAAAAATCCATGTTGGTATAGTCCCTTGTATATCCATTGGTAACGTATAGATCCTTCCAACCATCATCATCAAAGTCGGCAAATAAAGGAGCCCAACTCCAATCTGTGTTTGAGATACCGGCCAATTGCCCTATTTCGCTAAATGTTCCGTCTCCGTTGTTTAACTGAAGCATGTTTCGCATATATTGATAATAAAAGCCAGAGCGGAGAGTTATATCAAATTTTTCATAATTATCAGGCGAAAACAATAATTTTTGCCGCACATTATCTTCTGGCAACATATCCAAAACGAATATATCAGGGAGCCCATCGTTATTAATGTCGGAAATATTATTCCCCATAGAAGATTTTGATATATGCCCCACAAAGGACTGCAACTTATCTGTGAATGTTCCATTCTTATTATTTATATAGAGGTAATCAGGAACATTATAATCATTAGCGATATAAATATCCTGCCATCCATCTCCATCTATATCTGCAATACCGGCCCCCAATCCATATGTTAACGGCGAACTGCTTAATCCCGCTTTTTCTGTAATGTCTGAAAAGTGACTATCATCATTCCTATAGAGCCTTACACCAATAAACTTATCATTTTTTTTAAGCAGATCTGCAGTGCTTGCTTCATCAAGAACCGGCAGATTATTTGGATTATGATTTAACTGAAACATGTCAAGGTCACCATCTTTGTCATAATCAAAAAAGAATGTTTGAGTGTTATAAGCAGAATCGGCTAAACCATATTCTTCTGCCTGTTCGCTAAAATGTGGAATTCCATTCTTGTCGTTCCCTTCATTAATATATAATTGAGAAATTCTGTTGGCACCGCGTACTTTTCCTGAATAACTTATAAAAATATCCGGCTTTCCATCTCCGTTTACATCGGCTATTGTAACGCCGGTTTTCCAAGGAGTTTTTCTGCCTTCAACGCCAGCAGCGTTTGTTATATCCTCAAATTGCATATTACCTCTGTTCAAATAGAGTTTGTTATCGGTCATGTTGCCAATAAAGTAAATATCTTCTAAACCATCTTGATTGAAATCGCCTATACCGACACCGCCGCCGTTATAAAAGTACTCGTACATTAGTACGTTAGTATTAAGACCTTCCGTTAACATGTTATTGAAGTAAACATGCGTGCTGTCGGGAGATAATAATGTAAATAAAGGCTGATTATTATCCTGCGAAGAATTTTTTTTATCGTTTGAACAACCGCAACAAAAAACATTTGCACAAATAAAGAAATACAAACTAATTCGTGTCAACTTTTTTAATTTAAATATTACAGGAGATGACAGATAACTCAAAAATAGCTGTTTATTTTACCCCTATCTTTTAGCTTCCGGCACTTTATTATTTTACAATTGAAAAATGTATTTGACTAAAACAAAATTATCTATGCCAATATATCTCTATATCGGCATAGATAATAAAATAATATTAAAAATATCAGTCTGTGTATCCTGGATTTTGAATCAAAAGATTATTCTTATTCATTTCATCAAAGCTAATAGGCCTGAAATACATTTTATCTACCCATGTTCTGTTTTCATGCGCTACATCTTCATAGGGCGTGTAATTATAGTCATAAATTGTTTCATCATGGTGATATGGGGCTACTAATTGTTTACCCGGCTTAAACTTGCCCACAATATTAATAAAGGTAATTTTTCTGCCCAATGTTGTAGGGGCAATCATCCAGCGTCTTGCATCGTGGTACCGCTGCTCTTCGTAAACCATTTCTATTCGTCGCTCATGTCTATACTTATCTCTTAGGGCGCTTCCTGATTCAGTAACAGCAGGCATGCCAGCTCGAAAACGAATTTTGTTCAGCCACGTTCGTGCTTCTGTTTCTTCCCCTAATTCAATACAAGCTTCAACATAGTTCAATACCGCTTCGGTATAACGGAAGAATGGCCAGGGCACATATTGTCTTGTATTATTGTCTACAATAGCGGGATTAGGATCAATGAACTTTCTCATGTAATAACCTGTACGGGTTCCATTCCAGTCTTCGATGGAACTGCTCCTTGTATCCAATCCTTTAAAAATAATCTGAGTTCCTCCCTGAATTAAATCATACTGCCCTGTTTGTATTTGATTAGCAGGATCAACATTTCCCGAGATAAGGTCACGTGGTTTCCAATCCGCGCCATCATATAAAATACTTGCATAAAATCTTGGCTCGCGATCTTTATATGGCGCCGCCTTTTCATCCGGATCGCTCCAGCTAAAAGGAGTTCCGTCCATCATTTCATAATCATCCACAAGTAATCCTATTGGCGTATTACCTGCCCAATTGTGATAGCCATTAGGCCCGTTAAAGAGCCCCATATAGGGAGAACCCCATTCATCTAAATCGGGTGTATTGTATCTTCCCAAAATTATTTCCTGTTCTGCCGAAGCATCTACCCCGGGGGCTGAACTTCCACCTCCCATAGCAATTGAAATATAATTCATTTTTCCTTCTTCAGGAGAAGCTGGAGCGGTAAGATTAAGTTTGTATCCACTTGAAGCGTCCAGCACAGCCTTCGCTGCATTTTTTGCAGCGGTCCATCTTGCAGATCGGTCGCCGCTGACATATCCTAAAATCTCCGGGTTTGAATAGGCCGCAATTACACTTGATTTTGCTTTAGCGGTAGGTATATCATGCAAATCACTTGCAGCATATAACAAAATGCGGGATTTAAGCGCCATTGCGGCAAGAGGAGTAGCGCGCCCTTTTCCTAAAGATTTATCGGTTAAATACTGCATAGCAGTATCACAATCGGCAACTATAAAATTCACACATTCTTCAAAAGTGTTTCTTGCCACGTTATAATCTTCATTTAAACCATACACTTGAGTAACTAGTGGAACACCTCCGTAATACCTTACAAGCTGATGATAAAAATAAGCACGAAGAAAATGTGCCTCCCCCTTTAATCTTTCTTTCAGCACTTCATCTTCAAAGGTGGCAGTTTCAAGGTTCTGTAAGGCAACGTTACATCCTCTTATCCATCTGTACATGCTGGTCCATTCGTATGTGCCACTGGTCCAACCAATATTGGTGGGGCTCATGCTCCCATCATTTACAGTAGTAATGCCTCTTCCGGTATGGGTAAATACTGATTCATCACTTAAAGATGAAAGCATTTGTTCATCAAATCCACCCGACCCAAAACCATTATAAAGATTGGTTACAAAGGCAGTTGACAATGGTCCATCGCTCCAAGTTGCATCCGAAGCAATTTGTCCTAACGGAGACAGGTCCAAAAAGTCTGTTTTGCATGAAAACAGTATCATTGCCTGAAGAGTTAAACAAACGGAAAAATATTTTATTTTACTTTTCATAATTCGATAATTTAGAAAGTTATGCTTGCGCCTACATTAATTATTCTTGATTGGGGATAATATTGTCCGCTACCGGAGATTGCTTCGGGATCGAACACTTTCATTTCATCCCATGTTATAAGATTGATACCATTTACATATACCCTAATATTGCCAATGCTTGCCCTTTTAAGTATTGATGCAGGCAGATTATAACCTAATTCAAAATTTTTGAAGCGAAGATAATTGGTGCTTTTAAGGCGATAGGTGTTGTTGCCCGCAACGCCTCCTGTGTAAAAAGTATTGTCCCTGCTGGCAATCCTTGGATAAACACTGCTTGGATTATCTATCGTCCAGCGATGAGTATAATCCCACTGGAGATAATTTCCTATATCTCCGGATTCTGTACGAACAAATAATAATCCTCCTTTAGCGCCCTGGAATAAAATGGAACAATCAAAACTTTTATACTGCAGCGAAATATTTAACCCGCCTGTAAAAATTGGGTCTCTTGTCTTATCAAGGCGTACCATATCATCAGAGGTAATTTTCCCGTCACCATTAACATCTTTAAATTTCATGTCCCCGGGACGAAGGTCGGCACCTCCAACATCACTGTAATCTACAGAATTGGCATCTATATCTTTTTGAGTAGCGAAAACGCCGTCATAAACAAAAGAAAGATAACTTGCTCCATTGCTGCCAAAAGGTTTTCCGGTTGATTTTTGCCACTCTAAAACTCCTTCGGGCTCGTTCCACCTTACAATTTTATTTTTTGCATAGCCACCATTAACGCTTATGCTGTAGGTTAATCCACCCTGATGTCCATTATAACCCACTTGGAATTCCCAACCTTTGTTATTAAGTTTTGCGTAGTTAACAGGCGGCAAAATGTTCGATATTCCCGCGCTTCCCGGAATAACTCCACTTTGTTGGAATAAAGCGTCGTCTCTTTTGTTAACAAAATAATCAAAACCAAAATTTAATTTATTATTTAAGATGGTTCCTTCTATTCCTATATTGATACTGGTTTGCACTTCCCACGTAAAATTTGGGTTGGGCAAAACTGTTTCATATAACCCTCTTGTTACTGATTGATCTATTATATAGGAGCTAAAACCATAAGTTCCCAAATATTGAAACTCTGCTAACTCGCCATTGATGTAAGGCTCTGCACCCACTTGTCCCCATGAACCCTTTAATTTAAGGTTATTGATAAAGGAGATGTTATCCTTGAAAAAATTTTCCTCCGAAATGCGCCATCCGGCCAATATACCGGGGAAGAAACCGAAGCGGTGATCTTTGGGAAAGATATAAGACCCATCATAGCGCCAAAGGAATTCGGCTATATACTTTTCTTGATAATTATATCCCACGCGACCGAAATATCCCAATCGTGCACGGTTATATTCGCCACCTCCATTATTTTTTTCTTCATCTCCGCCTGCAAAAAGTTGGTCAACGGCTGTTGAAATAAAATATCTTCTGTATGCATTAAAATATTGGTCATTTAATGTTTCTTTTTGAACACCTGCCATCAGGTTCACTGTATGAACGCCAAACTTACGATCATAATTAACCATACCAGTGAGCGTTGTGTTCAGACTGGTTTCATAATTCTGATTGAGACGGGGATCTGTAAATGTCGAACGTAGCTCTTTTGTAAGCTTAGGTGTTACGCCATCATCCTCGTAAGAAACCTGATCCCAGGAATACAGATACCATGGTGTTGCCCATCTTTTCCCATAGTAAGTGTACTTATCGAGAGCAGCAGACCCTGTTACCTTTAAACCTTGCACCCATGGAATAAGAATTTCCACCTTTCCGTTTGTTTGAATATAATCTCTTTTATCTTTATCATATCCGGTTGCGTTGGTTGTAATCACTACGGGGTTTTGACCATTTTCTATGTCGCGACCAGGTAATCCATTGGGCCATATTGCTTGTTCATTGGGCCTGCCACGCATAAGCATTCTGAATATAGAACCAGCACTTTCCGTGGGGAAAAAACGATATTCTTCGCGTCCCACAACGCCAAGAGAAGCATTGATATATTGGTTAATCTTCGCGTCGAGATTAATTCTTAAATCATATTGCTTGTATCCTGTAGCCGAATTTTTATAATAACCATCTTCGTTAAGATAGCCAAGTGAGGCAAGATATTTTACATTTTCGGTACCTCCGTTTATTTGCAAAGTATGGCGCTGTTGTGGAGACCATTCTCTAAGCACTGCACCAAACCAATCTGTATTGGGATGGCCCCACGGATCGGAGCCATCTTTATATTTTTCCATATCTTCCGGAAAGAAACCTGAAGGAGAGCTTACAACTGTCGTGGTACCTGCAATGGTGTACGAACCTGTGGTTTGTAAGGCATTCAGTGCGTCTGCCCATTCACCGGATGGCACAGCTTCAAAAACCGCCAGCTCATTTCTTACATTACCATATTCCACTACGTTCATCATTTTCGGAATTACAGTTGCTTGCGACCAGCCTTGATTAAAATCGTAATTGATGGTCGGTTTTCCAGTTCTACCACGTTTGGTGGTAATAAGGATAACGCCATTCGCTGCTCTCTGCCCGTAAATAGCTGCAGATGCGTCTTTTAATACAGAAACACTCTCAATATCAGCGGGATTTAACCTCTCTAACCCGCCACTTCGTTCGGGAACTCCATCAATAACAACTAATGGGGCTGTATTTCCAAAAGCATTCGTTCCCCTTATTCTGATTGAAGATCCGTCGTAACCGGGCTCGCCGCTACCATTAACTGCAGTAATGCCTGGCAATCTTCCTACTAAACTGTTAGAAAGATTGGCAACAGGTGCTTTTTCTAATTCTGCCCCTTTAACGGTTACTACTGCTCCTGTAACAGTAAGTTTTTTTTGCGTACCGTAACCCACTACTACTACATCGCTCAACTGACCGGATTCAGGTACAAGACGAATATCTAAATTCGCCTGGCTGCCAACAATGACTTCCCTTTGTTGAAAACCTACAAACGATATTACCAACACCGCATTGTCATTAGGCACCTCAATAGAAAAGGCACCGTTAATATCGGTTGTAACACCTTTGGAAGTTCCTTTAACAAGAACGCTTACGTTAGCCAAAGGCACTCCTTTATCATCAGTGATGATTCCTTTTACGGGTTTTGCTTTTGCATCATAAAAAGGAGTTTTTTCGTACCATGCAAATGAGACGTGTGAAGAACTAATGCTCAAAAATAAAAAGAGCAAAATTTTCAACAGGTGATGTGATTTTCTGCATCTGATGTCTCGACAGATGCGATTGCTTACGGTCGTTTTCATGAAGCAATTATTATGGTTTTAAAAATGAAAAAAGCAGTTATTCCAAAATGATAAATGATAAATTATTTTTAAGCATTTCTTAATGGTATGTATTCGTACAAATAACAGGTTTCAAATGTTAAACTCTGATATTAAGCGTAATCGTTTACATAAGTAACCTTATTCCTTCTTTTCAATTATCCTTTCGAAGTGACGAGTTCCTGAAAACCGGTATAGCATCCAAAATAATTTTTTTAGGTACGCTTTCTCTGTTGTTCTTATGTACAATAAGATCCAACAGTAATTTGAAAGACTCTTTTCCCATATTTACGGTTTGCTGATCAATTGTGGTAAGACTGGGGGTTATATGCTCACCAAACAACTCATTGGCAAAACCAACTACTCCAAACTCTTCAGGTATTTTTATGCCCCGTTCCTTTAATTCTTTTATTGCACCCAGAGCCGTAAAATCCTCTACTGCGAAAACTGCATCAGGCTTATTCTGTTTTTCCAGAAAATATCTGATTGCGCATTTACCCGCTTCTATCGAAACATCACCGTTGTATATTAAATCAAAATCAACTTTAATTTTATTTGCCTGCAATGCTCCCATATATCCTTTCAAACGATCATTAAACACCTTGATGTGCTGTGGTCCCGAGATATATGCAATGCGCTTGTAGCCTTGTTTTATCAAATGTTCGGTAGCCATAAAGCCACCTTTGTAATCGTTAATAACGACCGATGAAATGCCTAAATCGTCAACTGCCCTGTCAAAAAAAACTATCGGAACGCCTCTCTTTTTTATTTCAATCAAATGCGAATAATCTGTTGTTTCTTTTGCAATGGATATTAAAATGCCGTCAACTCTTGCCGAAAGAAATGTCTCAATACCCTTTACTTCATAATCACGCGATTCATTGGTTTGATATATTAATACATTGTATCCGTGCCTGTTTGCCATATACTCAATACCGTGAATAACAGAACCGAAAAAATTAATTTCTGCGCTTGGGATTAATACACCAATTGCATGCGATTTGCCCGAACGGAGGGATGAAGCAATCTTATTAGCTTTGTAATTTAATCGCCCCGCAACTTCTAAAACCTTTTGCTTTGTCTCTTCACTGATTGCCGGATGATTGTTTAATGCTCTTGATACTGTAGCCGCAGTTATTTTTAGTTCCCTGGCAATATCGTTTATGGTTATTTTCTCAAGCAATTATGTAATCGTTTGCACGAACTTATTAAAAATTTTATTCTCAATTTATTATAACTCAATCCTCATTCTCTGTGCTTGTTTTCAAAGAAACAATCGTTTTTAAAAACTCTAACTTCATTGAATTTTAAGCAGTTACTCTAATTTTATCTTTTTACAAAGGAAAGCTGCAAGCATCGTTACAGTCTTATTAATTGTATAATTAACACTTAATGTAAACGTGAAATTAACATTTCTTTTGAAACACGAATCATTTTATGAAAAAAAATTTTTGCACACAACATTCTCCATTGTGTGGGTAATAATTTATCACTATTTATACAGCTAAACAGTTAAAACCCGATCGCATTTCCTCCATCTACAGGCAGCACAATACCTGTGATATACTTTGCAGCATCGGATGCAAGAAACAAAGCAGTTTCACCGATATCGGCAGGTTCACCCAATTTGCCCATTGGGGTTCGAGATATTACTTTTTGTTTTCTTTCAGGATCGTTATCAAGCGCCTTTGAAGACATATCTGTTATAATAAATCCCGGAGCGATGCAATTAACACGAATACCTTTTGGCGAAAGTTCCACAGCCATTGCTTTTGTCATTCCTTCAATTGCAGACTTCGATGCAGTGTAAGCAATTACTTTCGGCAAACCGTACTGTGCTGCCATAGAGCTGATATTGATGATGCAACCTTGATTATTCTTCAGCATTTCTTTTGCAACTTCCCTCGACATAGCAAACACTGCCGAAAGATTGGTGTGTAATATTTGCTGAAACTCTTCATCACTTACTTCAATAAACTCTTTCTTCATATTAATGCCTGCATTGTTTACCAAAATATCAATGGTACCAAATTGATTCATTACATCTTTTATCAAAACAGGTATCGCCGCTAGATTGGTTAAATCAAAACAAAAGGGCACACATAAGTCACCCAATTTTTCTTTTGCGTTATCGAGCTTGTGTTTATCACGTCCAACAATAATTGCAGTAATGTTATGCTCTGTAAATTTTTGAGCAATTGCAAATCCGATTCCCGACCCGCCGCCGGTAACTATTGCGATTTTGCCCCTATCCCCTAAAGGGGAGTTTTGTTCCGCCATAAGTTTATTTACTTTTTGTTATTAGCATTCTTGAAGTAACAGAAAGTTCTAAAATTGCCGCAAAAAGAACTCACCTTCCATTTGTCCGTTGCTTCACCTTTTGGAAAGGTGAGGATGGGTTCATTGATTTCCTCCAATTCCCGGCGCATAAGGAAACTGCAAACTCTCATAATATTCCAAACTTTTATCCGGTTGTTGCAAACCTTTTGATATCGGCCTCTTCGAAAACGTTTGAAAATATAACACACATGCATCGCGCCACCATACCGCTTCTTTCTCTTGTATTGTCAGCAGCATTTTTACTTGCTCAAAACGTTCGTTATCTATTAGTCCTTTCATATCGTTCCATGTCCGTTGCATCCATCTTACAGAATCAAGACCTGCATAATATTTATAACACAACTCATCCCACAAACTTCTTCCTGATTTTAGTTTAAAATTCCACAGTACATGATGAAACCACAATAAATATTTTTCATCGCAAGTGTTTATATCTTCAAATTGCTTACGTACTTCAGAAGTATATTGAGAAAGTGCATTGCTGCCTCTTATTGTTCTGTCAAATCCAATTCCAACAGAGTCCGCTTTATGAAAATAAGTAGGATTCCAATCGGCACGTGGTGCGCTATTATACCAAGGCGCCGGACCATAATGATGACTATAACCCATGAGGTGATGCAAGCCAAGCGGCGTCATATAATCAACCGTAATTTCTCTTGAAGCAAGCATCATTTTTTTAACTGTGTCAATAAAACGTTTGTTGTTTGTAAATGTTTGTCGAATCCATTCCTCTGCAATTTGCTCTGATGTAAGATTATAATCCCATGCAAGTCTCCCAAACGCATACCAATTAGCTTGAGCAAAAGGATGACCTGTCCAGTTAATATCGTTACCAATATTCGCAACAGCCGCCATTCCTGAAATAGGATGATTCTCTAATGAACCGTCAATGACTTTTGAAACAAAGGATCCTTTACCCTTTACATAAGTATCGGCATTCAAACATTCTTTAAAAAGGGGAGACAGATAAACAAGGTGTGTTGAAAATCCAAGATACTCCTGTGTTAGCTGAAACTCCATCATCAAATTTGTTTGCGGCATTGCACCAAATAAGGGATGAAAAGGTTCTCGTGGTTGAAAATCTATGGGGCCATTTTTCACCTGCACCAAAACATTTTTTTTGAATTTTCCATCAAGAGGTTTAAACTCATTATATGCTTGTTTAAAGCGGTCTTCATTTGTTTCATTACTATAAACAAATGCCCGCCAAATTACGACGCCATTGTGCGGTGCTAAAGCATCTGCAAGCATGTTAGCGCCCTCGGCATGCGTGCGATTATAATTCTGCGGACCCGGTTGCCCTTCTGAATTTGCTTTCACCAAAAAGCCGCCAAAGTCAGGAATGTATTGATATATCTCATCTGCTTTTTGTTTCCACCATTGTTGCACTTGTACGTCGAGCGGGTCTGCTGTTTTTAACCTGCCAATTTCCATGGGTGCACTGAATCTTGCTGATAAAAAAACTTTGATGCCATAAGGACGAAACACATTGGCAAGTGATGCAACTTTTATCAAATAATCTTTTGTAAGAATGGCTGCATTTGCATTTACATTATTCAATGCAACCGCATTTATGCCGATAGATGCATTTGCTCTCGCATAATCTTTATAACGTTTGTCAATATAGTCGGGAAGTTTTTGCCAATTCCAGATTGAGATGCCTGCATAACCGCGTTCAACTGTTCTGTTGAGATTATCCCAATGGTTGAGCATGCGCAATTGAATTGATGGCTTATTTACAACCGAAAGCTGCTGAATATTTTGATGTGTTTGCAACAATCGAAGAAAATGAAAACATCCATACAGCACACCAATATCAGTATTGCCTGCAATAACTATAATATTTTTTTGATTGATTTTTTTTGTTTCGATTACAAAGCCTTCTTTACCGATTTTATTAAAAGCGTCATCTGATATAAGGGAGTGAATAATAGAATCAGCAGAAGTTCCTACAAGCACATTTGAGTTTTCAATTGTTTTTTGTTCTGTAATTTTTTTATCAAGCAAACCCTGTAAAGCGATAAGCAGCTCTTCTTTTGCAGCGTCCAGTGTTGGAGAAGAATGAGTAAGTTGGATATATGAAATTGTATTCCGGTATTGCTCCAGCAATTTATTGTCATCAATCTTATCGTAACGCAACCATAAACGATAACCATCTTCTGCATGAAGTGAATAAAAAGTAAGACAACAATAAAGCAGCAGAAAATATCTTTTCATACAGCAGAAAAAATAATGGTGTTATGTGGCAGTTGTAAAACTATAAAAATATTTTTTGTACTTAAGAGTTGCTTTCTCAATTATATTCGTAGTGAAAACTATTATCTGTGCATGATGAAGTTGCTTGCCTTATCCATAAGCTATATTATATTGTGCGATGCAGTTGTTGCACAGGTTAAACTTCCCCGCCTCATAAGCGATAGCATGATTTTACAAAGAGATACAAAAGTGAAAATCTGGGGATGGGCATCAGCCGATGAAAAAGTAACAATCAACTTTTATAATAAAACTTCCACAACAACAACCGGAAAAGATGGCAAATGGATGATAACACTTGCACCGATGAAAGGAGGCGGACCTTATGATATGAACATTACAGCAAGCAACAATATCACCATAAAAAATATTTTGATTGGTGATGTGTGGGTTTGTTCCGGACAGTCGAATATGGAGTTGTCAATGGAAAGATTGAAAGATAAATATCCTGATGTAATTGCTGCTGCAAACAATCCAAACATAAGACAGTTTAATGTTTCTACACGGTATAATTTTAAATCACCGCAAGAAGATTTACCATCGGGAAGTTGGGAAACTGCAACTCATGTAAGCGTTCTTCATTTTACAGCCGTTGGATATTTCTTTGCAAAAACTTTGTATGAAAAATATCATGTGCCGATTGGATTAATAAAATCCGCTGTTGGCGGTTCACCGGCAGAAGCGTGGTTAAGCGAAGATGCATTGAAAAAATTCCCTCACTATTTACAAGCGGTCGAAAAACTAAAAGATGATGCTTATGTTGACAGCATAAAAAAATCTGACAGCGTTAAAACAGCAGCATGGTACAATTATATTTATCAAAACGATAAAGGTTTGCATGAAGAAAAAAAATGGTTTGATACAAGTTATGATGCTTCTTCATGGCAAGCGATGAACGTGCCCAATTACTGGAAAAACACAGGTTTAAAAAATACACACGGAGTTGTTTGGTTTCGAAAAGAAATAAATGTACCTCAATCTATGTTGAGCATGTCTGCACGACTTTTTTTAGGAAATATTGTTGATAGAGATTCTGTTTATGTAAATGGAACATTGATCGGCGCTACACAATATCAATATCCGCCGAGGAAGTATAATGTTCCTGTTGATTTGTTGAAAGAAGGAAAAAATATTATTGTGGTTCGCATTATTAATTATGCAGGTGCAGGTGGTTTTTATAAAGACAAACCTTATAAGTTATTTACAAGTATTGATACAATTGATTTAAAGGGAATTTGGCAATTTAAATTGGGTATTGCATCAGATACAATTCCTGCTTCAACAACATTTCAATATATGCCTGAAGGTTTGTTTAATGCAATGATTGCACCGCTAACAAATTATTCTGTCAAAGGTGTAATTTGGTATCAGGGTGAAGCAAGCACAACTAAAGCAAAGGAATATCAAAAATTATTTCCGGCGTTGATAAAAAATTGGCGCGAACAATGGAAGCAGGGAAACTTTTCCTTTTTATATGTGCAGCTCGCAAATTATATGGAAGCAAAAGAACAACCTTCGGAAAGTGATTGGGCAGAGTTAAGACAAGCGCAACTAAAAACACTTTCTGTTCCAAATACTGGAATGGTTGTAACAATTGATATTGGTGAGTGGAATGATATTCATCCTTTGAATAAAGAAGATGTAGGTAAACGCCTTGCACTTGCTGCTGAAAACATTGCTTACGGCGAAAAGAATATTGTTTATTCGGGTCCAATTTATCAATCAATGAAAATAGAAGGAAATAAAATCATCATCAGCTTTATACATGTTGGAACAGGCTTGATTGCCAAAAGCCGCTCTCCTTTAGCAAGTGGTGCGGGTGAGGTCGAACTAAAATATTTTTCCATTGCAGGCACCGATAAAAAATTTGTTTGGGCAAAAGCAAAAATTAAGGACAACAAAGTAATTGTTTGGAATGATGCAATAGCGCATCCTGTTGCAGTGCGGTACGCATGGGCAGATAATCCTGAAGGAGCTAATCTTTATAATAAGGAAGGTTTACCTGCATCACCGTTTGAAGCCCCCGACCCCTAAAGGGGCGAATAAATTTTTTGTGGGACTTGTGAGACAGGTGAGATTTAAGCGATGGCAACGCTGTGCCACTTGTACCACAAGATTGACAACAAATTTTTTAAAATAATTGCAGTACCATAGAACATGAACGCTGCAGCTCAATTGAAAGTGGAACGATGCAGTGAGTGACACAACAGGCGATGAGCAGAGAGATAAAGCCGGTAAAATAAAACAATAAACGAAAATCTATTGCAATTAACCCAAATTATATAACAACTAAAACATCTCATCATGCAGAACATGCATAAACTAAAAATTTTTACAACAGTTGCTTCCATTGTTCTCATTATTGCTTGCGGTAGTAATGCAACAAACGAAACATCGGAAAAAGATTCTGTTTCTGTGAAGGATTCAACTTCGCAATTAAAAAAAGAATATCTCTCGCAGCCGCTGATAACGCACATTTATACTGCGGATCCGTCGGTGCATGTGTTTAACGGACGCATCTATATTTATCCATCGCATGATACAGATACAAATGTGCCCGAGGATACTTTAGGTAGCCATTTCAACATGATGGATTATCATGTTCTTTCAATGGATGCAATTGGCGGCAAAGCTATTGACAATGGCGTTGCGTTGAGCATTAAAGATGTTCCGTGGGTTGGAAGACAGTTGTGGGCGCCCGACGCAGCTTATGCAAATGGCACCTACTATTTTTACTTTCCTGCCAAAGATAAACAGGATGTTTTTCATATTGGTGTTGCAACAAGCCCGAAGCCTGAAGGACCTTTTGTTGCAGAGAAACAACCGATAAAAGGAAGCTACAGCATTGACCCTTGTGTGTTTAAAGATGATGATGGTTCTTTTTATATGTACTTCGGCGGAATATGGGGCGGGCAATTGCAACGATGGAATAACAACAAATATGATTCGGCGGGAAAGCTTCGTAAACCGGATGAGCCTGCAATTCTTCCACGCATCGCAAAGTTGAATAAGGACATGAAAAGCTTTGACGGTTCAGTGAAAGAAATAAAAATTGTTGATAAGAATGGAAAGCTGTTTACAGAAAAAGATAATGATAAACGTTTCTTTGAAGCATCGTGGATGCACAAATACAAAGGCAAATATTATTTCTCTTACTCAACAGGTGATACACATTTTATTTGTTATGCAATTGGTGATAATCCTTACGGACCTTTCACGTATCAAGGAGTCGTGTTGAAACCTGTTGAAGGCTGGACGAATCATCACTCCATTGTTGAAATCAATGGCAAATGGTTTTTGTTTTATCACGACATACAGCTTAGCGGCAAAACACATTTGCGCAATATAAAAGTTACTGAACTAAAATATAATGATGATGGAACGATAGAAACAATAACGCCATTAGACATGAATCGTCACTCGTGAAATGTGAAAAGACATATACTCATCGTAAGCACACTGTAATGCAAAAAAGATGTTGAGGCTTGTAAAATCCAAAGGCTTTTGAGGTGCTTCTTCTTTTTTTTGTTGACAATTCTTACCGGTTTTGTTTCTTTACCTGTAACAATAGTACGAACATAAGATGTATGACGATACAATCCGATTGGCTATTTTACTCTCCTCACCAAAATAAATACTCGATTTGCCATTGTTTTATTTTTCTATTGTTTCTAAACTTGTTGAAGTAGATTTTAGCACTTTGTGTTTTGTTGATAAAATCATTTATCAGTATAAGTAAGCAATCCGGATACTTTAGAAGACTGCGATACAGCTTTTTGTTTTTAGGTGCGGATAAGTAATATGACATTGCAGCAAGACCGAAATAATTTTTTGTTTGAAACCGGGATTGTAAAAGTTTCAGATAAATTAGCTTTTTCCACTTAATATTATCGCAGGAATATTCTTGCTTTTGAATTTTGCATTATAATCATCCACAGCTTTCATCAGTTCATTCACCCTTACTTGTTTATATTTTGCCCATTCTTTTTCAAGATCGGCTAACTCATCTTTTAAGCCTTGCGTTATTCGTGGATCATGACTATCGGCAAGCGCTTTTAAATTCATAAAGCCAGAGCTCAATTTTGAAGGCCAGTTAATCACATCCTGAAAATTTTTTTGCCGTGTTTCCACAAGTTCTGCTTCCCATTTGGTTATCTTTTCAATAAGCGCTTTGCCGGAATCAACAACATCTTTATTGTCTTTTGAATCCTTCATCAACTCGTTATAATTTTCTATTTGCTTTTTTACTTTGCGCATGTCGTTTATTGCGGTGTGTATCTCAATGATGTTTTTTTCTATACGTGTTAAATATTCCTGTTGTTCTTTCCAATCATCAGCAGTAACATGAAGGTTTGGGTCTTGCACCACTTCCATTTCTGTTTCGGTGCTGTCTCTTTTATAGATTAATCGCGCTTTGTATTTTCCGGGAGCAACACGATGCGAACGATAATCACCGAAAATGTAAACACCGGATATGTCGGGCGAAATATTTTCTCCTCTAAAATCCCATGCAAAACGGTTTACACCTTTATCACCGGTTAATTGTAGAGGAGCAGGCGGACCGCCGGGATAACTTTTGAATGTTGAATCTTTTTTACTCGTATAAGTGCGCAATAGATTTCCGTTCGAATCAAAAATTTTCAACCGCAAGTAATTGGTGTCTGATTTTTCAGGCAGATAATAATCAAGTATAACGCCTTCAAGCGGATTTGTTCCTTCAGTAATTGGCTCATCGGTTGCAGGTTCATTTGTAAAAGGAGAGCCGGTAAATCTATATGAAGGTTTCGGCTTAAACAACTTCATTTTATTTTCTTCCGGTATATTTCCGCCTTGTTGGATAGCGCTTAGATCATCAAAAATCCAAAATGATCTTCCCGCAGTAGAAGCAATAAGATCATTATCATGGATAGCCAAATCAGTAACAGGCACCGCAGGTAAATTCAGTTGCATTTTATGCCAATTTTCTCCACCATTGTATGAAATATAAAATTCTCTTTCAGAGCCGCCGTATAACAATCCCGGCACTTTTCTGTCTTCACGAATCACTCTCAAAAAGTCGTCTGTATCCACACCGTCTGCAATCTTTGTCCACGTTTTTCCGTAGTCGGTTGTTTTGAATGTGTACGATGCAAAGTCATTGAACTTATATCTCGTTGCAGAGATGTAAGCAGTTGCTTTATCATGAGGAGATAATTCGATTGAATTTATCATGCATTCTGGCAACCCTGATGGCGTAACGTTTGTCCAGCTTTTACCGCCATCTCTTGTTACATAAACAAGACCGCAATCGCTCCCCGTCCATATCACACCCTCTTCAAGAGTTGATTCAATAACATAATAAATAGTATTGTAATTTTCTCCGCCTGCACCTTCATTGGTAATAGGTCCACCACCTTGTCCTTGTTTGCTTGTATCGTTTCTTGTAAGATCAGGGCTAATGATTTGCCAACTCAATCCACCGTTAGTTGTTTTGAATAAAACATTGCCTGCATGATAAATTGTTTTTGAATCATGGGGTGAAGCAATAATCGGCGCATTCCAGTTAAACCTGTATTTCATTTTACGCGGCTCAACTGCAAGTGAAATAGCCGGATAGGCCTGTATATTTTTTACTTCGTTTGTTTTTGAATCAAGCACGTCAATATAACCCTGATAACATCCGCCATATAACTGTTGCGGATCATCAGGATTAAAAGCGATATAAGCACTTTCGCATCCGGGGCCCACCATCCAATCTTGTTCTGTTATTCCATTTGTGTTGGTGCGGCTCTTTATCATTACAGAGGTATTATCTTGCTGACCACCATATACCCAATATGGAAAACGATTATCAACAATAACGCGGTAAAATTGTGCAGTGGGTTGATTCATCAAAGTGCTCCATGTTTTTCCAAAGTTGTAAGTAATCTCTCCACCCCCATCATCTGCAAGAGCAACATTATCAGAATTATTTGGGTTGATCCATAAATCATGTGTATCGCCATGATTTACATTTACCATGTTAAAGGTTTTTCCGCCATCAATCGAGCGCATCAGCGGCGCATTCAAAACATACACAACATCTGCATTTTTTGGATCGGCGAAAACTTCCATATAATACCATGAACGCGATGTAATGTTTTGATCATTGCTCATCAAATTCCATTTCTTACCGCCATCATCTGAACGGTACAAACCTGCTTTTGACTTTTCTGCTTCAACAATTGCATACACACGATTGGGATTGCTTTTACAAACAGACAAACCAATCTTGCCTATTTGAGCAGGCAAGCCATCAACAATTTTTTTCCATGTTTCACCTTCATCAATACTTTTCCAAATGGCACAACCCGGTCCTCCACTTTCCACTTTCCATGGGTAACGACGATGCTGCCATGTTGCCGCATACATGATTCTCGAATTAGTTGGATCCATCACCAAACTGCTTGCTCCTGTGTTTTCATCCACATACAAAACCTTGCGCCATGTTTGTCCGCCATCCATTGATTTAAAAACACCCCGTTCTGTGTTTGGCCCATGCACCGCACCTTGAGCTGCTACATAAACAATATCAGCATTGTTTGGATGAATAACCACATCAGAAATATGACGGCTGTTTTTCAAGCCAACATTCTTCCAGGTTTTGCCACCATCGGTTGATTTATATACACCATCGCCATAGGAAGTCATTACACCACGTACAGCATGTTCGCCGGTACCAACATAAATAACATTGGCATCAGCATTGGCAACCGCTATATCGCCAATAGAACCGACTTTAAAAAATGTATCAGAAATGCAGCGCCATGTAATGCCGCCATCGTCTGTTTTCCAAACGCCGCCACCGGTGTAGCCAACAAAATACATTTTATCATTGCCAAGAACACCTGTAATAGCATTGGCTCTGCCGCCACGAAACGGTCCGATGTTTCTCCATTTAAGTGAATGAAAAAGTGAATCATAATTAACTGCCGGTTTTGGTTTCTGCTTTATTTGTTTTTGTGAGAGTAACTGATGAGCAATCAAAACAAAAGCAGAAAGGAGTAAGAACTTTCTCATGTGCTTTGGTTTTTGGGATATTAAATGTAAGAAATGAAAGCAGAAAGTAAAAATGATGTGATGAAGATTTATAAACGCATATTACAAATTGCAACAAAAAGCCCCGCTTTTCATCGCCGAGCTTTTAAAATTCAACAGAAACATTTAAAGTCTCTCCCCTGTCTGGTGCATAGCCGAGGACTTGCGGTATTGGAGTTGATGATACATCAACTGTAACCGCAAAGTCCTTGCCCATTACACGTTGCCTTGCAAGAGTTTTGCGGAGAAACCAGAAACCAATAAGGCTTGGCTAATCAGAAAAATGGTTTTTATAATGCTGTTGTTGATGCGATGCAAAAGACAGGATTTACGGAAGAAGAAATAAAAAAAGCGGCGGTAACTATTGCTGTGTATTTTAAAAAGCAACTTCAGGCCATTAACTGTCATCCTGCCTTGTGATCAGCGACCGGACTTAGATAAGAAATAGAGATAGAATTAAAGGTTGATTACCCACGTTTTTCTGCAGCGTAACCATTTATATGCGGCTCAACATTTTGCTTCAACAACCAAGTGTGTAGGCTCACAACTTCTCCCACAACAATTACTGCCGGATTGCTCAATCCCTCATACTGCGCTTTAAAGAAAATATCTTTTACGGTGCCGATAACAACTTTCTCCTGCTCTGTTGTACCATTTTGAATAATTGCCACTGGCGTTTCGCTTTTGCCATATTCTTTAAATATATCCATAATTGCTTCAAGCTTACTCATCGCCATTAATATTATTACAGTAGCCGAAGATTGAGCAGCAAGCTCTATGTCTGATGAAATATCACCTGATTGTGTTGTGCCTGTTGTCACCCAAAAGCTTTCATTAACGCCACGACAAGTAAGTGGTATCATTTGTGAGGCAGGAACGGCAATAGCGCTTGAAATGCCCGGAATCACTTCAACCGGAATGCCTACAGACTTAGCCGCTTCAATTTCTTCTTGTGCACGACCAAAAACAAAAGGGTCGCCGCCTTTCAGCCGCACGACCCGTCCATGAGAAAAAGCGTATTCTATAATAAGGTGATTTATTTCTTGTTGAGACAGTGCATGACAACCGTAACGTTTACCTACAAATCTTTTTATACACTTTGAAGAAGCATAGTTGAGCAAATCTTCATTTGCAAGCGCATCATATAATATTACATCTGCCGATTCAATTGCCTTAATCGCTTTTACCGTAATAAGTTCCGGATCTCCGGGGCCTGCCCCCACTAATTGAAGAAAAGGTTTTTTCATATTACTTCTAAAAATATTTAAAATATTTTCTTTTATTATCCGATTTTATGCAGCAAACTTACTAATTTTATGATATAAATAATACTTATAATGATTAAAATTATCGCTTAATAGTAAAAAGAATCGTATAGTATTATTTATAATATTTGAGCTTGCCATTACTCGACAGTATTTAAAATCTTTAAAGATGAAAATTGTAGTAATTGGTAATGGCATGGTTGGCTATAAGTTTTGTGAAAAGTTAATCGCAAAAGCCAACGGTTTGCAATTTGAACTCATTGTTTTTGGGGAAGAAATACGCCCTGCTTATGACCGCGTTCATTTAAGCGAATTCTTCTCCGGGAAATCTGCGAATGACCTCACTTTAGCTTCAGCAGAATGGTATGCAGAAAATAATATCCGTCTTCATTTGGGTGATCCCATTCAAAGCATAGACAGAAAAAATAAAACCGTTCACTCTCATCTCGGCATCACAGAGTCTTACGATTACCTCGTTCTTGCAACAGGTTCTTCTGCTTTTGTTCCACCAATTCCCGGTACTGACAAACAAGGTGTATTTATTTATCGCACTATCGAAGACCTTGAAATGATTACCGCTTATGCCCGAAAAGCAAACACCGGCGCGATTATCGGCGGCGGTCTTTTGGGTCTCGAAGCAGCCAAAGCAATGGTTGACCTTGGTATTACCGACACACATGTAATTGAATTTGCTCCACGCTTAATGCCTCGGCAGATTGATGATGCAGGTTCAAGAATGCTTCAGTCAAAACTGGAAGCGCTTGGTTTAAAAATTCACACCAATAAAAATACTTCTTCTATTATAGGTGATGATGCAATAAAAGGAATGCAATTCAGCGATGGTTCTTCTATAGATGTAGATATGCTTATCATCTCTGCAGGCATCAAGCCAAGGGATGAATTGGCAAAACAGTCCGCTCTTGAAGTTGGGGCACGCGGCGGCATCGTAGTAAACGATTACATGCAAACATCTGATCCCTGCATTTTCGCCATCGGCGAGTGCGCCTTATATAATAATATGATATATGGTCTTGTTGCACCCGGTTACGCAATGGCTGAAGTGGTAGTAAATAATTTGGTTGCATCAAAAGCTCCCTCTCCTTTGGAGAGGGCGGG
>Ga0081539_10001329_pt1 | contig 43069 bp, 64 predicted proteins | sample TabmetS4T2R2_FD_71023 | JGI IMG/M metagenome (GOLD analysis project Ga0081539, IMG submission 71023) | Tabebuia heterophylla rhizosphere microbial communities from the University of Puerto Rico - S4T2R2 | ecosystem: Host-associated > Plants > Roots > Rhizosphere ... | reverse complement strand
ATGAGGAAGGGGGGTGTTCTTTGCGAGACCCCCCTCCCCCTTTGAAGATCCCTCACACCTTCGAAGAATCTGAGACTTTGCGATACAAACCCAAAGGATTCAATTCACAAATCTCATCAATTGCTTCTTCGATAGCAAGAGATTGATCAGCCTCAGACAAATCGTCAGATGATCTAGTGACTCGTGCTAGGTATGATGGTGTGTGGTATCCAGCATTGGCATCCCAAGAGAACCACTCGTCCCACTGTGTGAATGGATCGTAAGGATTGTCAATGGTAGTCAGCATGTGCTCAGCCATAACACAATCCTTTCTTAGGTAGCAACACTTGACTTGAGTGTGGACAGTGCAACACCTAGAGCATCAGCAACTTCTGCCTGCGTATAGCCAGCCCTTAGCATAGCCTCAGCCTTAGCTTGCTTAGCAGAAGTCATTACTGTGTTAGCTCTTGGTGTGGCCAGCTTCTTGAGCTCATCAAGATCTGTGTTCATCATGATCTTAGTAAGCTTCTCGTTACTGATTGCACCAGCCTGGATCGCTTCCCATTCACGGGGGGTGATCTTGACGAGGGTCTTTCCAGCACCAGTTCGAGCTCTCGCTTCGATCAATGCTTTGGACTTGACCTTCTTCAGCTCGTCCTTCTCCATGTCAGGATTGGCACGGACCTTTGCAGACACGAGGGTGTTTGCTAGGAGCTGGGCCTTTCTTTCAAGGGGGGCGTTTCGAAGGGCGAGGTTCAGTTTGGAATCGAGGGCGGTCACTTCTGAAGAGTAGGTTTTCCTAGCAGAGGGGGAGTAAGGAATGGTCTTGGTGTTGACCGAAGCCTTACGTGCCTGGTTAGCCAGGTCCTTCAAGGTGTTGGCATGATCCGCATAGATCTTCTCCATGGGGGTACCAGAAGAGAGGGAGTGTGCATCATCAGTCTCAGCACCACGCTTTGACTTGATGGTACGCGGCTCCACTTTCTCTACTACCGTGCCATCCTTCCTCACTCTACGACGGGTGATGGTCTCACCTGTGTAGTTGTAGATCTTCTTCCCGGTGTCTGGGTCAACCCGGAAAGTTTCCTTACGATGAGGAACCCTTGCTTCTGAAGTGGAGCGGGAGATCAGAGTAGATGCACCGCTAGCCTTCGGATTCTTGGGATCAGATTGGTACTTCTTCTTCAATGCAGGGATGCCGTTGGCCTGAGCCGAAAGCTTGTAGTTCAGGTTGTGCTTCTCTGCATCGATGACTACCATGGAGTGGCGAACAGCACGAGCAATCTCGTCGGGCTGCGCACCCTTGATAGTCATGTCGGTGATGAGGTTCGAAACATTCCCCATCTCTTGCTGCTTCTGCCTGGCTGTCATCTTCGGCATACCAGGATAGGCAGGGTACTCGCGCTTGGGATCGAAGTCCTTCAACCCGTCAAGAGCTTTGGTCGACTTGACCTGACCCTTGTTGTTCGGGATGACAAGCACGGTGTCGCCATCGAAGTCGGCACCAGACAGACGCTCTGCGACACGGGAGTTGATACCAACCGCATCGACAGCGTTGCCAAGGATGGACTTAGCTGACCGATTCCTGTTGTTCACGGTGAGCTCAGGGATCTCGAACGTACCCCCATGAGGATAACGGACGAGAGCTACACGCTCACCATCACGGAAGTTGGGTGCATAGATCTCTGTGTCCTTCAACGAGTTCACAGGCAGGATGACTTGAGTCCGCTGCCGGGGAAGTGCTGCGGCTTTCAAGTGCACCGAAGCAGAGTCCATGTCGTCGGCGAACGAGTCCAGCAGCTTCTTCTTCACTGCCGGGTTCGTGAGCGACATGATCTCGTCAAACTCGTCTTTCTTGATCTTCTGCGTGAGATCCAGCTGTTGCTTGGCCAAGGCGGGGTTCTGCTTGGACAGCATCTGGGAGGCCAAGTTCTTCGACCATTGATCCCAGCTACCCTCTTCGTTGACGATGTTCATGGTCTTCGACTTGTTCTGTCGAGAGATCACAGCACCGAACGGATCTTCCGGGTCATCCTTCATCTTCTTCATCACGTCGAGCTTGTTGCCAGTCTTCGACTTGTTGGTGTTGAAGAGAAGGTCGACTCCATCCGGAAGGTCATCCTTGTAGACAGCCATACCCTTCAGGTAGTGGGTGCCGTCAACAGCGATTCGAACCTGAGCATATCGAGCTCCCCCGAGAGAGAGATCGTCTACGCCAGGACGAATGTAGATCACGCCGTCTGCATCAGTGCCACCTTGCTCGGCGTACCGAATGCCGATTCGCTTGGAGCTCACCGACGTGGGAGGAGCCATCTTCACGAAGGAGCGACCACCATCGTCAGAGTAGGAGTCGATCGTGTTGATCTTGTCCATGTTCGTGACGATGTCCTTGTAGGTCGTGCCTTCAGGAGCGAGCACCTTGACGAGGGTCTTCTTGTTGCCGCCGGCGCCGACATTGGGCGTCTGGACGTTGATGACCTCGTATCCCTCAGACTTCAGCATCGACAGAGCAACATCGAGCTTGGTTCGGGAAAGATCTAGGTGCCGCTCGACACCAATACCCACATCGATGAATCCCTTGCGAGCCACCTGATCCTTCAGCATGTTGGAGGTGGTTTGAAGTACTTCGTTCTTGTCTTTGGCGCCTGGTGCCAGAAGGCTACGAACGGACGATTCGTTGATGCCCATGCGTTCGCCGATGGCCACGTTGGACATACCCTTGTCTTTCAACCGCTGAGCGAACGAAATATCCGCTTGCTTTGCAGCGTTCCTCGCGATGGTTGTGGTAGCGCGAAGATCGGTTGTCGAGAAAGGGTGCTCCTTGGTGGAGAAGGACTCGGCAATCTCAGCTTCAGACCATCCCTTCTTGCGAAGATCAGCAACGATCCCGATGAAATCCTTGGACCGCTGTTCGGCACTTCCACCTGAACCCCAAGGATATCGACCGCTCTTGCGGAGGATGCCATAGTGGATCAGCTCATAGTCTTCCGCTTTGATGATCAAGACAGTGCCTCCAATCGCATCGCCTGAATGATCTTGTCGTAGGTCGTGATCTTGTCCATGATGTGCACGATGGTGTCCGGGTCTACCTCATAGATTCGGACCTCGTTGTTCTGGTAGATGCGAAGTTCGATCTCGATCTCGTGTGGCTTGAAACGATACTCGAGGCAGAACAGGGCGGCGTAGATCTCCAGCTGATGCTCGGAGGTCGGCGTCTTACCAGTCTTGAGGTCGTGGATTCTCAGCTTGTTGTTGCGGAAGCAGATGGTGTCTGCTGAGCCAAAGGCGTTGTCCGAGTAGTACAGGTGCTGCTCGGTAGTCATGCGATAGCCGATGGCGTCGTTGACATAGAGGCTCAGCGTCGTGATGGGATCCTCAGGAAGACGGATTCCAAGATCGATAGCCTTATGCGCGAAGAGGTGTAGCTCGGTCCCACGCATCGAAGCAAGAGCGGACGCAAAGGTAGCGGCGATCTTGTCTTCGTTGTAGTTGATCCAGTGGTACTTGCTTGGACTGAGGAAGGCGTGCCTACCCTCGAGCTCTGAATGCGGATTCCATAGCATCTAGCACTTCCTCCTCATTCTCCGGATAGATGCACGCACTGAACGACATCTTGTTGAACACGTCGATGAACCATTCTTGATTGGGCTCAAAGTCAGAAGGTTTGGTTGGTTTCTTCTTCTTGACCTCGAGGATGGCCCAGTGAACTCCCCAAAGAAATAGGAGGTCTGGGATACCCTGCTGGTAGCCGGTGTCGAGCTTCTGGATAACGCATCCGAAGAAACGCTTCTCAAGTCGCTTGATCAGCTTGGGCTGGTAGTCACGTTCGAGAGCCATTGTGCTTGGCCTTCATTCGTGTCAGCCACTCGTCGTGCTCGTTCGTCTCATGGGTGCTGGGCCCATAGACAGCATGACTGGGATTGCATCTCATGCAGTAACGGCTAGTCTCAGCCATAATCCGCACCTCCTAGGCAAAAACGAAAAAGCTTGATTTACTCCTTCTATTATATGCTGCGAATTTCTCGCGAGGAGCTAGAGACGTCGACGTGACTGAGGCGCCATGACCCAGACACCCGGGCCGGTTCGCTCATAGATCTTGTCGCGCACGTGATGGGACGGGACCAGCTGCTCACAGTTCAAGCACTGGATCCTAACGTTGATGACAGGCCGGAGCCGGTCGACCTCGATGGAGAGCACGCTGTGGATGCAGGACTCGTTGAGAGGCATGATTGTTACCCTTTCTTTACTTTTACCAGATTACCAGAAATTTGACCTAACTCGCTCAGATCCTATAGAAAGGCACATATATATAAAATACCTACGCTATAGTAATATATATGGTAATATGGTATAATTGGTGTATTACCCCTAGTCAAGGGCCCTTTTCGACCCTCTCAAAAGTGGTATTCTAGTGGTATTCCTACCATTTATTTGGTATAGACCCCCTAACTCAAGCCGCGTCCTTAGCCTTTTCACCACGATTCTTACCACTTCCTACCAAATCTGGGACCTGGTTTACCAGTTTGGATTCCTGAAAGTTGTGCTTTTGACGCAACGCTCGCCAGATAGCCTTATCGATTCTGCTGTCCGAAAGTAGGATGTAGTACCACAGATCCGTCTTCGGCTGGTTCAATCTGTCGATGCGTCCCTGGGCCTGCTCGAAGTTCTTGTACGAATATGTGAGCGAGTAGAACACGGTCGTGTCACACGTCACGCAGTTCCACCCCTCCGAACCTGCCACGTATTGCACCAGATACACCCACGAGTCTCCGGACGGCAGCTCCTCGTGCTTGTGCCCATTCCATTCGGCGTACGTGATACCCATGGCGCCCAACGACCCACGCAAGGCCATGAGCTCGTAGTCGAAGTTGTAGAAGACGATGATCTTCTTGTGCTTGTCGTGGATCCTCAGGACCTCACCGAGCCGGCTGGTGTCGCTGTTGACCACCTTCCGCATGACGAGGAACATCTCGGCCATGTCGCGCAGAGGGCGCTCCTCATACACATGCCAACGGCGCTTGATGACACGATTCATGAGGTCGTTGTCGTAGTCGACTGTGACTTCCTTGAGATGGCGCGTGGTGTGCTTGGCGTACGGCATGTCCACGAGAAGCTGGTTGCGGTACTTGACGAGCTTGTTTACGCCTATGAACCGCTCAACCTTGGGGAACTTCGTGTAGGTCGTGTAGATAACGTGTTCCCGCTTGAACTCGGTTCTGTTCCGATAGAATCCATTCGCCACGAACACAGGAATGTAATCCAACCACGTGTCGCCAGGTGTAGCGGACAGCAGGATCCATCTGTTGCGCTTGGCAATCTTGTAGAATTTCGCCACCCAGGCTCCCGAGCCAACCACGCGCTGTTCGTCGAATATAAAGAATGCGTTTTCTACGTCTTCGTACTTGCCGATGTTGTTCCAACTGTCTACCGTCAGCTTTCCATGTAGAGAGACTTCTCGGCCGATGCCGAATTTCACGAATTCGCTGTCCCAGTCAAGGTGGTCGCGCTTCTTGGCTGTGGTGATGACGTAGATGTCTTTGGGCGATTCGTTTGCGACGTAGTAGGCTGCGGACGTGATGGACTTACCAGAGCCGACACCACCACACAAGATCTTGCCGTTATCCAGCTGCTCTACAGCTTTCGCTTGATGAGGCATGAGCTCAACCACGAGTACTCCTATCGAATTTTTAGAAGGTGGGTGGGAGGGCCCAGGCGTTAACCCGTGACCCTCCCTAACCTCACATGCCCTCGCCGGACTCCATCGTGACCGCCATCTTGAATTGCGGATGGGTTTCAGCGTATGTGATGTACGAATACTTGTATGCATCCAGCTGCGCCTGAGAGACGAACCAGAACACGTGCGTCGTAGTGGTCTCATTGAAGACGACCGGAACGGCGACATGGGCGCTGTTGACTCGGGCCTGCATGCGACGTACGTCCAGCGAGGTCTCCATCTCGAGACGGCTGAGAAGGCTGTTGAATGCGTCCCAGTCCGTGAACAGGCGGTCCTGCCACGACATGATGCCGACGCTGTTGAGCTCTTCCTTGAACTTCTTCATGTCCTTGAGTGCCATTAGCTTGCCTTTCTAGATTAGGTGAATATGCGTGGTTGTCCGGTAGGCCTGTCGGCCCAGTGCTCGAGATAGAGCTCAGTGAGAGCCTTCATGAGCGGGTGGACGTAGAACGAGGAGATCTCGTTCGGGAAGAGCAGTCTGTACAGCTCGTTGAATGGGCGTGTCCAAACGTTGTCGCCGAGAAGCTCGACCGTCTCCTTGAGCAGTGCGACAGCACAGAGGTAGCAGACCGTCACAAGCTTGTGCTCGAAGTGATTCTTGACGATCTCCTCCAGGACGTACTGCTTGTCCTGCTCCTGGAAGTCAGCTCCGCACGACTCACACTCGCTTCGCATAGCGTTTCTCGAAGATCTCGCAGGGGATGATCAGGTAGTGGCCGAGGACGTCCTGCATGATGTAGTCGCCCTCACAAGCCACGTGCTCCTTGTTGGGATCGTTCGGGAGCCACAGATAGCGCTTCCCGTCGTCCAGAGACGTACCGTCCGGGGCCGTGAATTCACACAGCTGTCCTCCAGTGAGCTCCTCGAGGGCCCGCAGGTTCTCCTGAGACACCTTGCACGCCCCGACGGTGTCCATGATGTCGAAGCCCTGGTAGGTCTCGAAGAGGTTGAGCTCCTGGCCGGCGGTCATGACAGCTTCTCCTTGAGAGCCATCTCGTTGGCGTCGAAGTCCTCGGGAGAGGGAGCCTGGGGAGACACGTACGGCTCGAACATGTTCTTGAAGGCGTCGTTGGTGTAGATCTTGAAGCCCTTGTCGGTCTTGAGCATCCAGTCACCCGGGAACGCCATCTTCTGGCGCTCGTTCATCGGGCTGTGGGTAGGAGCGAAGATGTACTTCTCGAGGCCGCGCTTGCGGATGTCGGTCTGCTGGATCGACCCCTTCACCCACTTGGCTACCTCCTCGATGTTGTCGTTTGAGACCTGGATCGCGTCGACGTAGAGGGGAACTCGGACGAACTTCTTGGTGGTGACCATCTTGTTACTGCTCCTTGATGTTGTTGGTCTCGATGACGCCAGCGTCTTGCCTAGCCTTCTCCAAGGCCTTCTTGACGCAGTGAGGGCACATGTGCTTGTTCTTGTCTCGATCGAGAACCACCCAGTTATCTCTCTGGGCGGCCTGCTGGATGTCGGTGAAACGACGAAGATCTGTGACCTGGAAGGTGCGAATCAACCCACAGATGTCGCACTGCTGCCTTACTTCGAGAGTCATAAATTTTCCTTTCAGCTTGAGGTGAGAATAGGCCTTTGCCCATGGCCCAGTACTGTACGCCTATCCTCGGGAGGGTTATTGGCCGCGCTGAGTCGCGACGCTTCGGCTGACGATCCCCCTTAAACCGTCAGACTACTTCTTGGGCTTCTTCGGCTTCTTCGGCCGCTTCTTGCCCCCGCTGGCGAACCAGTGCTTGATCGCGTTGGATCGGGTAACCATTGCGGTATCTTCCTTTCCACCATCCAGTTTTGATCATCAGGCCGAGGATGATTGCGAGTACAACGACGAGTCCATACAACACGATAAGAACCGTCGTCATACGATCATCTCCCGGTCGTTGCTGGGCGAGTCGACAGGCGCTCGCGGAAGAGGATCCCCAGGTTCTGCATCTGGTTCACCGCGTCCGTAGCCTGCTGACCCTCCACGCCGGCCACCTTCAACGCGTCGTACACCTTCTTGAGGGTGTTCTCGTCGTAGTAGATGGGCGTATAATCGTCTTCCTCGATGCTCTTGGGATGTGAGACGCCACTCATGGCATGACCCACGTCTCGAGCTCGTAGAAGTCGAGTACCTCCTGGACGTCAGGGTTGAACCCCGCGTAGTCGCCCAGATACGAGATGCTCTCGACCTGGCCCTCGGCGTTGAGCCCCACGTTCATGAGCGGGACATCTTCGCCGTTGACCTTCCACGTGAGAACACGCTCGCTCTCAGCTGAGGCTGCCGACATCTCTGCCATCAGTCCTCCACCTTTCCTGCTCGTGCCGGAAGATCCTCCTGCTCGTTGTTGTCCAGCGCATGGCCGTACTTGAGCTCCAGAGGGTCTTCCTGGATGGTGACGTACATCGACTTGAGGTACGCCTTCGTGCCGGTCTTGCCGTTGACGACCCACTCGTAGGGGTTGAGCATCAGGTCCACAGTTTTGATGTCGACCCAGTCAAGGATCTCCACCTCATCGTCCGTGAGCTTGTTGCGACCCCTCGAGGTGATCATCACGATGTGGGGCGGACGGCCCTTGTAGGACACCACGACCTCGACATGCGGAGTCGGCTCGTCGCCTTCCTCCCGCGGCTTGAGGTACTTGATGTTCCAGCCCTGCTCCTCCAGGGTCGAGGCCAGATCGTTGTCCAGGAGGATGTGGAAGCTGCGGTCGCCGGCCCGGTTGTACTGGCCCTCACGACCCTCGAAGTTGCGGAAGATGATGCGGGCATCCTCGATGAAGACTTCCTTCGGATTTGCCATAACTCACCTTCCCCGACGACGGCGGTCACCAGCTGCGGACTTCGCCGCGTGCTTGTGCGCCTTCTCGTTGTACTTCTTGGCCTTGGAGACGTTGCCCTTCTTGTAGGCCTTCTTCGCCTTCTTGAGGTTGGCCTTGCCGAATAGCCAGTCGAACACGTCAGGCCTCCTTGATCTCGGACTGGTCCGGGTCGAACTGGGCGAAGAAGTCGGCGTCGGACACGCCCTCGTTGCGGAGCTTGACGTAGGTGTCGATGTACGTCTCCTCCTTGAGGGCGTTGTACGTGACCTCGTAGTACTTGCCGTCCGAGACCGTCGTGCTGAGCAAGGTCTTGTGGTAGCCGAGCACGTAGCTGAACTTGACGACGTAGACGTCCTCGATCTTCAGCGGCTGGCTGTCGGTCTTGTCGCGGAGCTGGTTGAACGACTGCACGACGAGCATCTTGGCCTTGAGCTGCGGGTCCATGTCCGGACCGACCTTGGCCATCTCAGCCCACTTGCGCTTGACGGAGTCGCCGACCTTCTCCATGGCCTCGGCCACCAGGTCCTGAACCTGCTCGAAGCGGCTCTTGGTGTTGACCTCGTCGCGGATGCACTCCTGGACCATCAGCTCCGCGTCCTGCTTCTTGTTCAGGTTGCAGTTCTTGCAGACGTCACCCATCATCTTGTGGGACGGGTGAACCGGGTTGACCACGACCTCGGGGTCGCTGAACGCGTCACCAGGAAGCTCGGGCTGCGGCCTGGGATTGAGATTCTCTTGCACTTCTTCTCCTAGTTTCAGTTGAATGCGCCTCGGACGCCGGGTCTGTAGATGGTCTGACCCTGCTTTCGAAGCACGATGTGGTTCCGCTTGAGTACGTTTCGTACCGTTTGATACGCGCAGTCGACCTCCTTGGCGATGTCTTTGAGACCGATATCGCCTCTGAGGTACAGCTCCACGATCTTCTGGTCACGCTTGAGGTTGGCTGTCTGACGAGTCCGCTTGACGGCTTCCCCGATCTTCGCCTTCTGCTCAGCCGACATGGTCTGTGGCTTCGGAGGCAGCTTCGGCTCGGGAGTGGCGAGATCGACGCAAATGTGAAAGCCGTCGTACGGCCAGTCACACCGGTTGAACATGCACTTCGAGGGACGAGCCGTGTTGAATCCGTTGTTGTTCGTCATCAGTTCTCGCCCCTCACGATGTTCGCGTTCTGCTTGTCCCACACTTCCTTGTCGAATGCCGTAACGGGGTCGGCATCCCATTCGATGTAGGTTCGGACGTTGTCCTCGAGGACCTCTCGATACTTCATCGGGTCGATGAGCTCGAATGCGGGACACTCCTTGAAGTTGGGGTGGTCGCTCCACTGCTCGTGACGCTTCCCGCAGTGCCGGCAGGCGTCCTCTTCCTCGTTCAGCTCGTGGTACATCAGAGGTCCTTGAGCTGGGTCTCGGCGCGAGCGAGAAGCACCTCGTTGGCCAGGATGTGGTTTCCGGCCTTGAGGATCTCCATCTCGATCTTGGTCTCAGCGAAAGCCTGCATGAGAGGATCCGCCTCGAACGGGTCCGCCTTCGCAGCCTCGAGAAGAGAGGTGTAGCAGAGAACCCGAGCTTCCGGAGTGTTGCCAACACCAGTGCTCTTCCTGAAGTCGAGGAACGCCTGCGCGAGGATCTCCTCGAACTCCATGATGAACAGTTTGTGGTCGTCTTCAGTCATAGCTTTTACTCCTTAGATTATTGAAGATTTAAATGAGACCCCTAGAGATTGCTGCGCTTACTGCTTGGGGACAGTTAACGCCTCTAGGGGTCTCATTATGGGCTGTGTTTTTCCTGCGAGCTAGGAGACGAACTCCTTGTACGACCCGAACTTCTCGATCGTGTCCTGGGCAGAGGCGACGAGGGCTTCGTAGTAACCCATGTCGATTGCGTCCTCGCCCATTCCCTTGGCCATCTCGGCCTCGACCCAGTAGTACCCCTTGGTTCCGGAGACGGCGTAGTTCTTGTCGTCCTTGACCCGGTACAGCACCGCACCACCCATCTCGGGCAGAACGGGGATGAACCGACCGATGCGGCCGACGAACTTCATACCCTCCACGAGAACCTCGGGACGGTCGTGCTCGAAGTCGAGATACATGGCGCCCTGAGTGACCTGCTTCGTCTCGCACAGGTCGTTGAAGTCGATCGGCTCGCCCGTGAACATCTTCTTGTAGACGTACGGGTGCTGGAACTGGGCTCCGACAGCGTCCCAGGTACCGATCTTCGACTCCTTGGCTGCCCATCCGACATGAGCGATGTAGACCGCGTCGTTCACGAGGCAGAACTTGTCGTACGTAGCCTCATGCTCGAATTCGTAGCCGTACTTCTCACCGAACTTGCGGACCTCCTCGATGATCTCGGGCGTTGCGTCCGGAATCTTGATCGAGTCAGTCTTGATGTGGACGACCTCGAAGCCCTGCGTCTGCACGAACTCCTTCAGATCGATCATGAACAGAGCTCCACGCTTGGCGACGATGTTGTCGATGTTGCGCAGGTCCCTAAACGGGTTGTCGAACTTCGCCGAGGTGAGACCGTAGACGATGTTGATCACGATCTTCAGAGCGTAGGCGAGCTCATCGGCCCCAGACTCGTCGTCAAGGTAGGATGCGAAAGCACCGTTAAGCGCAGATCTTGCCAGTTCGAAGTCTCCGCGCTTAATCGCCACTCGTGCGTCAAGGAGTTCTTTGAAGCGCTGAGTGTACTCGTCTCCGAAGAGATTGAGGTTGACGATCGAGGTGGGGTGCATCGAAGCGACGTCAAGCACCGCAACGTTGGAATACATTCCTGGCTCAGCGTAGACATAGCCGCCCTCCGACGGATCCTCGCCCTTGTAGCTGGATTTGCCCAGGTCGAACCTGTAGCCGGGGAACTCCTCGGAGAGGTCCGTGTAGACGAACTGCTCCTGGGGGTTCTTGTCGCCATCGAAGATGATCTTGGCGGTGTGCTTCTGAGTCGTGTCATTGACCGTGAGACCACTGAGGTCTGCAAGGATCTGACGTGCCACGAAGTCCTGCTTGCGCGAGACGAACGTGACCTCAGTACCCTCAACGTCATTGACGCAGTACTCGACCACCTTGTCGACCATCTCGTCCGGAACGGGCTGATCCCACGGGATCTCCATCTCCATCTTGGCCACTCCGAGCTCGATCATGAACTTCTTGAGCGACTGCTTCTTCGAGGAGAAGTCGTAGATGTCCGCGTAGCTGAGGTTGTACGCCTCACCGAACAGGACGCCGGACTTGTTCTCGATGATGGACTGGCTGAGGTTGTAGAGCGACAGATTGTTGTAGCCCATGAACCTTGCCCAGAGGATGTGGTTGTCGTATCGCCGGTTGTTGAAGCCGACCAGCTTGAATACGAACAGACTCTCGATGTCCTGAGGAGTGGGGTTGATCATCCGCACCGTCTCGGGAGAACCCTCGTACTTCCAGCACACGACGAAGAGGTTCTGGTAGACCTCGACATCGAAGAAGACCAGCCGGCTGTCTCGAGGCTCCTGGACTCGGATGTTCCCGTCAGGAGACACCCAGGTCGTCTCGGTCTCAGACCGCTCGTCGCTCTTCCACTTCATCTTCTGCACGACCTTGATGGCCTGAAGCGGCTGGTTCGAGCTGTTGTTGGCGAACGCGATGATCGTCGGCCGCAGATCCGTGACGTCGTAGGTCATGCCAGAGGCATAGGCGTCTTCGAGAATCTTATGGATGAAGTCCACCGAAGGCTTGGTGCCTGGATGGATCTCCTTCCTGAGGTTTCGAGTGATGAGGTCACGAAGACCTTTCTCACTCTGAATTTGATCGGAATGCAGCACTTTCTTCTCCTTCAGTGGCAGCTTCCCAGGATGCATGGTGGCGATCGGGACGTTGTTGCACTTGGTCAATCGTCGGCGGAGGGATGAGTCCCCAGGGAAAGTCTTGACTTCGATGCCTCGACTGTGTTCACTACGGAGATCCCGCACATCTCCATCGTAATAGTAATGGAGGTGGACACCGTTTCCCCCTTTGCTAAACTCTGCGTAGGTGGGAGGCCAGCTACTAGCTGCTTCAAGATTGAGCTCAGCAGATTTGGATCCATGTTCGTCCTTAAGGTCGAAGTCGATGACGATGTGGTTCTCAGGAACCTTGACGTAGTGGAGCTCCGTCGTGTCGATATCCGCGAGAGTTGTCTTGACCTTCGCCCAGGGCATCTTCGGGGTCTCAGCCGAGGAAGCACCCTGAGCCGGCTGTTCAGCCCACTCGGTATCCAGCAGGGACTCATGCTCGTCCATCACCAGCGAGATCGTGTTGGTGTCGTCGACCGTCTCCTTGAACTTGAATTTGGTCATGTCGAATCCTGAATACCAGTTCCTGACGTGCTTGCCGTCAATGTGGGCCTGGTCATCGAGCTTGTTGAAATATGAGCTTAGCTCCGTGCGGAACTTGTGCATGGGCAGCATGTGGTTGTCCGGGTAGCCCGAGTCCTTGTGCCACGTCTTGTACAAGCTGAATGCCTGCTTGAGCGTGCACCCGTCCTGCTCCTTGAACACGTCGATGTGGTTCTCGACGAAGTTGAAGAAGACGTCGGTCTCGAACATCATCTGAGTCGGGCGGTAGCTACCGTAGTAGTTCTTGCCCATCTCGAGATATGTCTGCCAGCAGTGGAAGGCGATCGCACCCAGCTCGAAGTCGATGCGGTTCATCAGGCTGAAATAGTGGCTAACCTGAAGCTTCACACCGGTGGGATGAACGTCGATCAGTCGGCGGAGGATACCCGACTTGGAGTCCGAGATCTTGACCGGCTTGTTCGTACCCATGAACAGAAATGCGTTCACTCGAGCTGTATACGGAGACTTGAACTTGACCTTCATCTCCATGTTCTCGTGAGAGATGATCGAGTTCAGAACCGTGTTGTCCTCGATGCGTGACAGGTCGCCGTCGTGTTGGATCGCAACCAACGGATTCGTCCTGAACGACTCGGTAGCGAATGTGTTGTTCGAACTACCAAGTGCCTTTGCATCGAATGCGGCGAGATAACCCTGGAAGAGCTTCTCGATCACATCGAGGATCGTGCCCTTACCTGTACCTGGCGGACCGTAGAGGACGAGGAACTTCTGAATCGACCGAGCGTCACCGGAGATGACAGCCCCGATTGCCCACTCGATCTTCGCTCGTTCCTCGACGTCGTACAACGTCCCCACCAGTTCGTCCCAAGCTGAAATATCGCCCGGCTCGAGTGCGTAGGGAAGTCGCTTCGAGACGTAATCGGACTTCTTCACCTCATCGGTAAGGAACGTCAGCTTCGAATCCAGAGGGACAAACGAGTCATCCAGATCCTTGACGTAGTTCCTGAACTTGGTCCAGCGACCATTGTCGGAGTTCCTGAGGTACTTAGGGATGATCTCCCCTTCGTACTCGATGGTCTTGATGTACTCGTACAGATCCCGGTCGACCATCTCACGAAGCCGATACGAATCCGTTGACCACAGACCACGCTCCTCATCCCAGACAGCATAGAAGTCACGACCACGAACCATCAGGTCTTCGTTCATCTGCACCTGGAAACTCGGATATACCTCAAGACCTTCCTTGGTCTCCTTCTGCGAAATTCTGTAGAAGTCCATTACACCTCCTCCCACTGCTCAAGGACGTATGCGCTCATCTGATACCACAACTCAACTTTACGCTGATCCTTGTCTGGATGTTTGAGTGGGAAGAGTCCCCCACGACCGTCCGGTAGATATTGCCTCCAGATGAGGCATTCTAGAGTCTCGTCAATGTCCTCCTCCCATCCTTTGTTTGATTTGTATGCTCGGTCGTTGCATTCAGCTAGACCAACATTCTCAAGCAGCACCCAGAACCAGAAGCGGGGCTCACCGTCGAGCTGAAACGAAACCCGACGGCTAAGCCCCACCAACATTTCCAGCATTGAGCAGCCGAGACCTACCCATTCCGTGTCTTCTTCGAGACCCTCATCCTCCAGGAACTCGTGACGTAGAGCCCGCCCGTCCTCAAGTCGATTGTCATCATTGGGGACAAACCAGACAAACTCCTTGGTGTAGAGCTGTCCTAGTAGAGACCAGAACGTTCTTGATGTGTTCTTGGTCTCGAGCGGGAGAACTTGAGAATATAGCCACCTGAGATACAGCTCATCAAGTGGCGCATCCATTACTCGTCGTCCCAACGAGCCTTACGTGGCTTGCGATGGCCGGCGTCGTGTTCGATGATGCCGAATACTTCCTCGGCGAACTTGCCCTCGGACTTGGTGATCTCGAAGTCGTGCTCGAGCGTCTCGTTCCGGATGTGCACGATGTTCGGGTCGCTGGAGCCGTGACCGAACTTGAGGTTGCGCTCCGTACCGATGCACTGAGCGAGGTCCTCGATCGGAACGTCAGCTTCATCGGCCAGGACGTCATCACCCTCGAAGTACGTCAGAGACGCATTCGTGTGGTTGGGCTCGTTCGTGAAGAACTCCTCCTGGGTGATGATGTAGATCTTCGTCCCGGCACGTCTTGCACGCTCGTTCTCGTAGTCCCACCCCTCATACTCGATCTCTCGAGTCGTTCGGTAGTCCGTCGGAGGACCTTCCTCGAAGACGTTCTTGACGTCGCTGACGATCTCTCCGGTGCCTGGCTTGACAACCGGAATATCGTCTTCCTCTTCCGGATCCTCCTCGACAGCCTCAACCGGCTTGCCGGCGTACGGTTTCGACTCCTGCATCACCTCGGCAACAGCCTTGGCGACCGGCGTCTTCTCGTCGGACGGGGAGTAGTTCTCGAGAGACTCGACGTAGCTCGTCTTCTCGTAGACCTCGTCCAGGGACGGCTTCTCCTCGATCCTCGAGTTCAGCTTCTCCGCATAGTGGTCACGGATCTGCTTGAGCTCATCGTTGAGAAGCCGGTCAACGCTCTTCTGGAGCTTGTGGTGGGCGTAGAAATATCCCGTCAGCGCACCGGATCCGAACAAGGCAAGCCCACCGGCCACTGCGATGAGCCTGCTCTTCTCTACCTCGATAGGAAACATCGCGCACCTCAGATCTGGTCGTAGATGACGCCGTCGACGTTGAAGTCGAGGAGGATGGCGCCCTCGTGACCGTTGACGAAGTCACGAACAGCCGGGCTGTCTCCGTCGAAGATCCCGAAGTCGATGAAGCCGTCCGTACCCTTCCGGGTCCATCCGACGACCTGTCCTGCCTGCGAGCGCTCCATGCCGAGACGGTCGTAGACCTCGTTCAGGAAGACGTGCCCGCGAGCGTTGAGCAGATCGTTGAAGTAGTTCTGCTGAGCCTGGAGGAACACCCGGTTGTACTCCGGCGTGCTCTGCCAGTCGACGCAGGTCTCGTCGAAGAACCGGGCGTAGATGGACTTGCCGTTCGGGCCGACCTTCTTCACCTTCCGCTTCTTGGTCCCCGACTCGGTCTTCTCCTGGACGGTGACCTCCTCCGAGGAGTAGCGGAACTCTCGGTCCTTCTCCTCGCCGAGCTCGTTGATCACACGATCGCGGTACTCACGGAACCCCTTGTCGAGGGCCGCGTAGGCGGCGGTCAGAGCGACGTTGCGCTTGGTCATGATGACGTGCGAGCCGGTCAGAGCCGCGATGGAGAGAGAGCCGAGGGCGATCGCCGGCATGTAGAGCTTGGCCACCTTGGTGACGGAGCGAACCATGAGGATCGCCTGGTCGCGCTGGTAGTCGGACTCGGAGTAGCTGTCGTGGCCGGCCTCGTAGAGATCCTTGGCCTGCTTCTTCTTGGTGTTGATCTCCTCGAGAGTCTCCTCGAGCTTCAACGTGGCCGAAGAGGCCAGAACGGCCGTGCCGATGACACCGACAACGCCGGCTCCGAACAGGACGTGCGGAGAGTGCTTCTTCGCTACGAGAAGCTGACGAGCGCCCTTCTGCATCGCGAGGGCCTTGATTCCACTGAGTTTCATGTTTCTTCCTTACTTCTTGTTGCGACGGACGCTCTTGACCGTCTTCGAGTTGAGGTTGACTGCGCCGACAAAGCCGGCGGCGCGAACACGTGGTCCGCAGAGAGCCGAGAGGATCCCGAACTTCTTGGTGTCGGGGTAGACATCCCAGCAAGGATCGCCGAGGTCTGCGTTGTGCTTGAGACACCGAGTTTTCATCATGGCTGAGTACAGCTTGTTGTCCATGGTTGTCCTTAGTCGATCGGCTCAGGCCTGGGCAGGTCGAGCAAATATCCGTTGCGCACCCGAACTGCGCCTGCACCGCGGAGGTCAGTCCACCCCCACTTGTCGTCCACAAAATTCGTGTCGACTCCGACGGCGGCGTACAGGTCAGCGACCGTTACCACCTCGAACTTGCTGATCAGGTCGTAGAGACGCTCGAGAACGTCCTCGGCCTCCGGTCGAGTCGCCAAGACGATCTCGTCGAAGTTGTGGTTTGCTCGAGCACGCCGACTCAGAGACCGAGGCTCTTCCCGCCGAGGCGAGATTCCGGTCACCTTGTTGTAGGGCGTGTACCCGGATGACTTGCGCGAAACCCGAGAGCGTCCGGACACCTCTCCGAAGATGGCTCGCTCGAGGCCCTGGCTGCCGGCGTCGACGATCGCATCCTTGGCTGCGGGAATCAGAACGTCCAGCAGGATGTAGGTCCATACATCCTTGAGGTCTTCGCCACCGAATGTCTGAGCGATCCGCTTCCGAAGAGGCGGCTTGCGTCGTACAACTTCTCCCTGCACGACCTTCTCGACCTTCGGCTTCTCCGGAGTCTCCTCCTTGGCGACCTCCTTCGCCGCCTTAGCTTCCTTCGAGATCTTGTTGTAGCTGTTTGCCGGGTAGTCGTCCACTTCTTCTCCTGAAAAATAGAAAACCTAAAACCCGTGTAGGGCCTTAGGCTTGAGCTTGGATGATGGGTCAGTTCTTGATGGACTTGACGGAGTCAGCGACCTCATCGATGAGCCGGTCGGTGTAGGCACAGGCAGCGTCGGCAACGGCACCACCAATCGCCACGCTCGCCACGGCAACGCCGACCTTGTGGTCGATGCGCTGGGGGTGAACCTGGTTCTGGATGATGGAGTTGACGATGAAGCCCGTGCCGTACTGGACGGCGTATCGGGTGACGGTCTTGACGGCGGTAAGCTTGGTCATTTCTTTTCCTTTCATAGGGGTCTCATTACAGGCCCTGTTTTTCTTGCGAGGTGGGACGCATGTTCTACCAGACTCTTCGGCTGTCGTTCAATGCCTAAGCCTCCGGAATATAACCTTGGCTGAGACCCCTCGGTTATGGCTTAGGCTCCCACCCCTCAAGTTCTTGTCAGCTCTCGGACTTGGCCTTGAAAGCCGCCAGGAGCTCTTCCCGAGACATGTCCTTCGGGTCCTTCTGAAGGTTCGTGACGGTGACCTCGCCGATGTCGACGGTGGTCTCTGCCTTCCGGATCTCCTCGACACGAGCCGAGTTCTCAGCGACTCGACCGAGCGACTCTGCGGACTGCTGGTTCGCAGCCATCTTCGACGCCGCCTCAGCGAGGTCTCGAGGCATGATGCCGAGGATGAACTGATTCGCCTTCTCCGGGGTCTCGAAGAGAGAGAACAGGAACGCGTCGTACGCGGCGGACTCGGAGAAGTCCTTCCAGATCTCCTCGCTCTTGCGGAAGCGCTTGCCGTCGTCGGACCGCACGCCGTAGGCCAGTCTCATGATCTCCTTGACCAGCTCGAGGATCTGGAAGGTCTCGGACTCCTTGAGGTCTCGGGCCGGGCCGTCCAGCATGACGCGGAGAGCTTCGACCTTGTCGCGGAGCCAGATGTTCTCGGACAGCTCGACCTTGGTGAGATTGAAGTACAGGTCCTCGGTGACTCGGTAGCCGTCGAAGTCCTCGTACGTAAACGTCTGCTTCAGCATGAAATGTCCCTAACTAGTTCTGTGATGATCGTGCGGAATGACCTACGGCGAGGTCGGATGAAATGGAGGCTGATCGCCCCTTGCCCGAATTGGGCGTAGTAGTTCTGAGCGCGAATATGCGCCTCTTCCTGTCGGGATTTCAGGTAGTCATCTACCCACAGATAAATGACCCACCCGAGGGCGAGGAGCATCAGCACGTAGATGAGCGTCATCATGAAGTACACGAGGCTTCTCCTCCGTGTTGACGTGGATGTCCGGCCGATCGTACTTCTCCCAGAGCTCCTGGAAGACCGGGGGATTGTTGTCCATAAGACTCCTAAGGAAAAATGAGAGGCCTAGACTTTTGGGTGTCTAAGCCTCTCATTGGAGAGTTCTGGATCAGTCGATCAGGACTCGACGAGCTCGGTCGGGTCGACGGTCGTCCCGCGCTTCTTCAGCTGGTCGTTGATCACCAGGGCCAGAACAGCAACGCCGACGGCGGCTGCTCCGAGCATGGTGACCTTCTTCCGGTTGAGGGAACGCTTGACGGGTGCGTCGAACTCGGTGGCGAGGTTCTCGGTCATGATGGTTTCCTTTCGTAGAGGGGTCTCATTATGGGCCTTGTTTTTCTCGCGAGGGGAACCCCAGATCTTGAGCAGTTTCCACCGTCATTTCAGGTGTTGCGTAAGGATCCGGTTCGGCAAAGTGCTCTTTCGTCCACAAACGGGCATTCTTGATGAAGACGAAGAGGTAGAAACCGACACCCACGAGGAACCCCCACTGCTCGGTGATCAGGGAATATGACAGCCAGAGGATCTGGTTAGCGATGTTGACGTACCAACACCACCAGACCTTTCTTCCAGCGAGCCAGAAACCCGTCAGACCGATAGCAGTGAGGACCCAGGACCAGAATTGGTCCATCAGTACGTGACCTTGAGAGCGTGCCACTCACGGTACGAGATCGGGTCCATACCGCGGTACTTCCCACCGCTGATGCGCATCATTCCGCGCTGACGGTGGTGCTGCATCCCGAGAGCGTGAAGGAACTCGTGCTGAGGAACCCAGGAGTCACGACCGTAGTAGGTGTTCAGCTCGATGATGCTCTTGGTGCCCCAGTAGTTGTACGTCATGCCCCACCAGCCGTTGTTCTGGTGAACGCGAGTGATGGTGATGCAGTACCGACGGGGACGCTCCTTGCACGGCGCGTTGTCCCACGAGTGAACCTCGATGCCGTCCAGCTGCCTGTCGATCTGCTCGATCGCACGACGAGCGCCCATGAGGTCCTTGTTGCCCTGAAGCTGGATGTGAACGACTCGTCCAGGAACCTTGTCCTTGGCGATGTAGTTGCGAGACAGCCGCGGGGCGTTGGAGGTGTCGGCGACGCTGGCGTCAGCCGGCTTGATGAACACGACGACCATCAGGCCGACGAGGAACACGACGATGAAGCTGATGCCAAAGGCACGAGCGCACTTGTTGAACAATGACATGATAGATTCCTTTTCTAGATTGGGTAGAAGTCATGACCGTCTTTGGTCATGTGGACGGCGGCACAGCTCTCCTGAAGGCATCTGGAGCCATCGGGCATGATGTAACCGCACGAGTTGATTGGTTTGAAGAAAGCGTTCTTCTTACGAAGCTCGCCCACGTGATAATCCTCATGTCCGAACATGATGGACTGTAGTACGACCGGATCGCTGGATTCGGCGCGGAAGAAACACCCTTCTTCTTGACAGATGAACTTGTTGGACATCTCGCGAGAACGTCTGCGGCGAGCAGCGATCACGTGTGTGATGTAACCGGCCCAGAACACCACGCTGAAGGCGAGAAAGGTGGCAAGATCCATGTTCATGGGCACCCCCAGTAGTCACGGATCGGGATTACTGCGTAGTCGATCGAGATGCAGGGAACGCCGTCGGAGAGAGTCGTCGAGAAGTCGATCTCCATCAGCCGGTCCGTGTTCCAGCCGACCTCCTCCGAATATGGCGTGCGCTCGAGACCGATGAGGTCGTAGAAATCACCGAGACTCGCGTACACGTTGTTGACCAGCTGCGCGTTGAGGTCGTTCTGAGCCTTTCGCACAGCCTCCATGTCGCTCTTGAACTTCCGGCCCGTGATCGAGTCGTAGAAGAGAACCTCGCCCGTTCCCGTGATGAAGACCTCGGTGTTCTTAGCCTTCTCGACACGCTCCTGGGCGATCTCGTCCCGAATCTCACGCTCCTTACCCTGACCGAGCTTCTCGACTACCTTCTCCTTGTACTCGTCGAAGGCACGCTCAGAGATGGTGTATGCGGCCGCCAGAGCAGTTGCTCGACGGGTACCGATCCGGTTTGCACAGATGATGGCAGTGCAGGTGAACGTGGCAGAAGTCACGGCCGGGATGTAGAGCTTCCAGACCAGCTTGAAACGCTCCTTGAATCGCTGAACGGGATCGTCGGCAGTTCCGCCACGAAACTCATCTCGATCGATGATCTCAGCAGCCTTGAAGGTCGCCTTGCCGGTCAGATATGCGGTCGTGAGCGTACCGACCACAGCCATGCCGGTCAGGATCGCCGGCGAGTTGTCAGCGACCGTCTTCTCGAGGCGCTTCGCCAGAACGGCTAGAGACATTGAACTTCTCCTTGTAGTAGTTGAACACAGCTTTGATTTCGGTCCAGACATAACCCAGGACGATTCCCCAAGCGATCAAGACCAGCAGCAAAAGCAACGACAGGACCAGGAAAACAAACAGGTCCATGAGTGCGAAGATGATCTCGTGCATTAGATCTCGACGTTCTCGAGAGCGTTCTTGAACTTGGTGAGGGTGTCGCCAGTCTTCACCTTGAGCTTCATGATCTCGTCGTCCACGTGCTTGGCGCCCAGGACCACGACACCGAGAGTGGCGGCGGAGCAGACAGCAGCGATGCCGGCAAAGATGAGAGTTGCAAGCTTCATGACAGATTCCTTTTCAAAATTGAAAACCCAAACTCCATGTAGGAGTCTGAGTCTTGATTGGTACTGGTTGGTGGTCAGTTGCTCAACTTGGAGTCGAGCTTCTTCTCGATGACGTGGAAGGCAACGGCAACGCCGACCGCCACGCCGACTCGGATAGCAATGTGCTTGAGTACGGCTTTGGCGAGCAGACGGTTGACGTCCTCCTTCGGCATGGCAGCGATGGAAGCGAACTGGTCGTTGGTCATGATGGCACACTTTCGTAGTAGGGGTCTCATTAAAGGCCTTGTAATTCTTGCGAGCTTTCTGACGAAATATCCCCCCGGGGCAATTTTGGGATTCGCTTAGGCAAAAAATTTAGAGCCCGATGATTTCCCTACGAAAATGTAGAGGACTTGTATCGGATTGGTATTGCGTCCGTACAAGTCCTCTACACTCTCGATCTAGCTGTCAGAATATGACAGTTCACTTGACTTTCATGATGAAGTTCAGTGCCTTCGACGTGATGACGTTGGCACGCTCGTGGCCGATGATCAGCAGGATTCCACCGAGGGACGCGATCGCCTGCACAGCAACATCGGGGCTCACCTTTCCAGACCTTTCGGTCTTCTTCAGGTTGTAGAGCTCCGTCAATTGCTTGACAGTGGTCACGTACTCCTCGTTGTGGGGGTCGTAGCTTTTCAGGTCCATGAGTGCGCTGTGGATCGTCTCGTCGAGGAGAACTGAGTTCTTATCGGGAGCCTTAGCGAACATGGTGTTCCTTTCAGTAGGGGTCTCATTAGAGGCGTTGTAAAAGCCGCGAATAACCCCTACTCCTTGGCGAAGTTCACATCCACCCAGAGCACCTTGTGGAAGTCGATTCCGAGCTCCTTCGTGCCGCTCTCGCCCTTCACGACCTTGTATCCGGGCGCAGGAACGGCCCAAATATAGTCGGTCTTGTGTCGGGCCACCTGAACGGCTCGAGGATGCGGCTTGAAGTCGCCGGTCTGGCGGTTTGCGTCGCACATGACGACCGCGTGCCACTGAGCCTTGTCGACGTTCAGCGAGACGTGGGTCTTGAGGACCTCCCACATGCGATTCCAGCCGGCTTTGCGCTCGGCCTCGTACTTCTCACCACGATCGCGGTTCCACGCTCCAGGAGGCAGATGACCGTTGTAGAGAACCACGTGGTCGACCTCGAAGGCCGCCTGGATCCAGAACTTGTTCGGCCAGCCTCCCGAATATCCCCGAGTGCCGTAGATCCGGTTGACCTTCGCCTTCTGCCCCTTGGGGAACACGATAGGCGTGTGAGTCTCGACGAAGGCCCTCACCCAGCGACGCAGAGGAAATGCGATCTTGAGCAACCGAGGCTCGTTGACTCGACCGTCAGATTCGCCTACCTCGACGAAGCCGCGACGTCCGTAGCCTTTCGCCACCGACCTGGAGACGAGGAACGCTCGCGTCTGGCGAAAAACGTTGCCCCTCCCCACGTTGGTGAAAATATAGCGAGCCATTACGAAGCCTCCGGGTTGACGCCACGGTTGACCTTGAAGGTGACTTCGTCCTGTTTGGCGAGAACTTCAGGATCGTTGGACACGTCGAGCTGCATGGCGACGATGCCGGTCTCGTCCGTCTCGACGACGTTCAATTCGCCTCCGTAGCCGACTCCCAGCTTCTTGTACTGGTGAGCCAGCGCCGTGACGACCGTGCCGAGTGCGGTGTCGATGACGGTGATGGAGCCGATGACCTCCTCCACCTTGGGGAAACCCCAGATGTTGCCGAGGCCGAAATATAGCGCGGCCATTAGAGGAAGCCAGATCTGTGAGGTCTGCTTCATTGCGTTGTACATCTTGTTACTCATTGACCTGCTCCTTGATCGACGTTGCACGAGATTGTGATTGTCCGAGATTCTGCGTCGTAAGACGAGGTAATGCTGGAGATTACCGGGCCGTCGCATCCAACAGTCTGGATAGAGACGAGACCACTTGGGCCCTGTTCTCCTTGGGGTCCCATAGGACCGGGTTCGCCCTGGGGGCCAGTAGCTCCGGGTTCACCTTGTTCTCCAGGAATACCTTGTGGACCTTGAGAGCCCACGCTACCTGGCGTTCCAGCAGCCCCTTCACTCCCATTTTGACCAGTGTCGCCCTTGTCTCCTTTGGGGCCGGGAGAACCGGTATCACCCTTCGGGCCTTGTGTGCCTGTGTCACCTTTGTCTCCCTTCGGACCTTGGGCGCCGATGATGGTCTGAACTTCACCATCATTCTTGACTACCTTCTCCGCATCCCCACAAAGACCCCCGCTGAGATTCTCCTGATCACACTGCTTCTGGATCTCCTCAGCAAAGGACAACGTTTGGTCTCGTTGACTGATGTAGGCTATCGCTAGCCAAGAGATCAGGAACGTGACCAGCACGAGCCAAAGAACGATGAAACCCCAGAACAGCTTGCGGGTCTTGCCGTCCTTAGCCTTCTTGATCGGCTCTTGCGCCATGCCGTGGACTGTTGGATCGGCCATGCTTACCGCCTCCCTCAAGAGTAGCTAACTGAGCTTTCAACTCTTGGATCACTTGTTCTTTTCGTGCATTGTCGGTGGATAGAGTCAGCACGATTTGAAGCACATTCGACTCATCCAGGCCGGCTTCCACACCGGCTTCGCCCGCGTTTGTGGTCTCTGTCTTGCGGTTGATTAGGGCTACGACGATAACTCCGATCGTAGTTACAACCACCCCGAGAAACGTGAACAATGCGACCGAGAACGTCCCATCCATGAATCACCCCCAAGATAGATTAGACAGGCTCAAGCGTCGGGAACTCTCGAATGCCTTCTTGATCAACGGATGTTGTGTGCTCGACAACACGATGCGCCGAGGCGTAACCTCCGCTGTGGCTCACAAGGACCTGATCGCCGAGATTGTAGTCGGTCCCGTAGACGTACTGACCGGGAAGCTTGGAGACGACCTCGCCGTCGATGTACGCGGTCTCCAGCCTTTGCCGGAACGCGGCGTCAGCCTTGTTCTCGAGCATGGCCTGAAGCTGCGCAGCCGTGACGTTGGTCATCTTGATGTCTTCGCCGTCGATCGGGATGACACGAGCCAGGAACCCGCTCCCACCAATGTTGAATGGACTGCTTCGGTAGTAGACCGTGCTGTTCCCGTAGAGAATGCCATGGGTGGCATATTCATTTCCACGCCGGCGAAGAACGCCCTTGCGGAAGTTGTCTCTCTGCGGGGTGAACATGATCGTGCCGTCAGCAGGATATGCGGACCTGTCGACACCTTGGTAGATGTCGAAGTTGACTGTCAGCGAGTCGAAGGTACGACGCATCCTCCACCCAACGTTGATCGGGTCGAGAAGGTTCTTCAGATTCGTGTAAGCCTCTTGGATCGGAAGCTCAAACGTAGAAGAAACCCCTGCGTCTCCAACCGAGTTCGTGACGGAGAGGTTGTCGATCGAATACAACGCGTCGTTCGGAGTGTAACCAGAAGCGATTGCGTTCCGAATCACACCGATCGCAGCAGCTGTCGGATAACCGATCCACTTCCACGTTTGTCCGGCCGTGTAAGCACCGGAGTTGAACGAAGTCCGGTACTTCATGACCAGATCGCCAGTACGCCCGGTGACAGTCACCAGACCAGCTTCGTAGTCGTCATCGACATCGTCGACGTACATGAAGTATCGGCTGTCTGACTTTCCGATGAAATCCGTACCGTCGAGATTCGCAATCAGCGAGTTCTTACGATCTGCAACCAACTTGAACAAACCGAGGTTGTTGTACCGCTCAACCCAGAGCATCGAGTTGAAGTCTTCGATGACATTCTTGGGCTGCATCTGGCTGTCCAGAACAAAGAAGTCAGGCATATGATCACAGCCCTTCGTATCTTGGTCGCCAACGGAAATTGGTGATGGTCCAGGTTACGCCCGTCATGACAACCTGAATCTGATTCAACCCAGGCTGGAACTGAGGCCAAACTGCGGACTCGAGCAACCGATCAAGAACCGACGAGGCTCCGATCTTGACGTAGCGATCTCCGAGGACCGAGCTGAAGTCAACCACCCGAGCTGAGTCAGCGGCCGGTTCTCTGTAGAACAGTCCTCGAGTGACCGATACTGGCGCGGCCGGCCTCAAGTGGAGGTCGACGGTACCGGTAATCGATGGACGGGAAGCAGAGAGCCTTACCCCTACAGGAACCGTCCCGTTGTACTGGAACGAATATGTGCCTGAAGCGGTGATCGGCGAAGCCCGAACCGTGTCGACTATCTCCTCGAAATATGGATTCGAACAGAGAATCGAGATCGTGATGTCCGGGTCTTGACTGAAGATTGGCGAGTCTGCCGTCTCCACGACGCCATAGAGCTGAACGGTGGGCAGATTGTCTGTGTCAAACTCCATCCGAATGGAGGTACCAGGGACGAAATATGACATGATCTCGCGCCGGCGGATCCCAATGGGCACGATGCTGTTGCTGTACCCGAGCTTCATCACCACGTTACGACTCTTGGGTCGAGTGTTCTGGAAGAACCCACCAGGAACAGTGACGGAGTCCTCAACGACGACGCTTCGATCAACGCCGAGTCCAGAAATGTTCTTCACGAAAAAATCGTTCGCGTTGTTGTCGAACGAGAACGTCACGAAGGAGTTGTCAGGCCGATAAACACGAACGGCAGTTAACATGGCTTATCGACCTCACAGACTCAAGTAGTAGTTCGTCCAGGACACGTTCTTCAACGGGTTAGCTGCTGGGCCAACCCAAGTGAAATTGAAGACGTTCGAGCCGGGAAGGAGAATCAACGTGTCCCATGCCGTAAAGGACGAGACGCCTCCAAGCTTGTTGGTTTTCACCGCACCGACCCAAAGATCAGCTGCCTTCTCGCCAGGCCTCGTGTTGACTGCGAAGCGGTTGCCGGCGTTCACGGTTTGGTAGTACGAGAATCCGTACGTCTGACCGACTCTCTTCAATGAGAACTCAGTCATGTTGGTCGTAACGGGCATCACGTCGAACTGGAACCCAGCAGGGGCATTCCCCTCGTACTCAATGGTGAAGTTTCCACCGGTGAGAACCGGGCTCGCGATCGTCGTGACTTGCTCGGATTTGAAGTACGCAAACGGACAGGTGATCTTGATCTCGACACCGAGATTGGGATCGAACATGCTCGGGGTGATGGATTGGACCCAGCCCTTGATGGACATAGATCCAACCACATCATCCACGAACGAAAGGGTAATCTCAGAGAGCCCCGTGAATATGCCGTACAGGGCCCTCCGAAGATCTTCAGCAGTTTCGCCAACGGCGTAGTTTGGGTTGAGATGCAGCGAGATTATGATCTCACGAGACGCGACGTTCGCCAGACGAACTTCTCCGCCATCCTGATCCGAATATGTGATCTCGGTCAAAGATGTCGGTACGGGGCCAAGGCCGGAAATATCCTTGACTTCGTACGGTTGACTCTCGTAGAGGGGTAGGGAAAGCCCCGAAGAACCACCACTAACGTTCAGTTGTGTTAGCAATCCCTACACCTCCTACAAGATTCTGAGTCTGACGGTAAATATCGATCTCGCTGAGTGCCTTCGGCGAGTAGTTGTTCTGCGTGAGCTGGATGGGCGGCTGTCCACCAGGCCCACGAGGATCGAAGTCCTCAGGCTTGGGCGCACTGCTGTCCGAGGAAATGACTCCAGCCTGAGTTGTCGACACAGTCGCCTCGACGGGGTTGGCCGCGAGAAGACCGCTGATCTGAGTCGCTTCCTGCTGGAGTCTCGTCAGATCAAGAACCGGCGTGATCGTCGGATTCATGTCCACATTCGCAGACATCTCGTCGCCGATCTTGGACATCGTCATGCGCAGAGTGTCAAGAGCCTTGGCTCCAACATTCTCCGCAGACTTAGCCACCAGGTCCTCGTTGGCCGAGATACCAAGAGCCATACCCTCAACCGAGTAACGACCAACTTCCTTGAATGCCCTCGAGGGGGACTTGATTCCAAGGAAGTCCTTGGCGGCGTTGAGACCGGCGGAAGCAACGTCCACGAGAGACCCGACAACAGCCGAGTTCCCGCCGATGATCCCACCGACCATACCGTCGATGATGGCGTCAGCCAGGTTCGCGCCAGCACGCTCCATGTCATCCTGGTTGTCACGGATGGTCTTGGCGAGGCCGTTGATGAACTTGATCATCGTCTTGTAGCCCGCGTCAATCAGCCGTCCCTGGTTGTCTCCCCAAGCACGGATGAACTTCGTCGCGAGACTGATGGCGATGGTCGTGATTCGGTAGATGTTGTCGTCGAGCTCCTTGAGGAATGCCATCAACAGCTTGAACCCCGCCGTGGCGAGGTCAGGAGCAGACTTGATCACCGCGTCCGTACCCGCTTTAACGAGCGCCACAAATGCGGCACCCATCTTCGGTGCAGCCTTGATCACGGCAGAGGACATGGCGATGAGGATCTTGGCAATCGCCTCGATCATCTTCGGTCCGGCCTTGGCGATGTTCTCGATCATCTCGATAAGGCCCAGGCCAAACGCACCCATAGCCTTCGGGATCATCTGAATGATGGCAGAAGCCATCGCAGATATGACCACGAGCCCAGCACTACCCGCCGACACCACCATGGTGAATGCCGTGGCCAACGCCAGAGCGCCAGCACCCAACAAAGCCACGCCGGCTCCGAACAGGAGCACAGCAGCGCTGAGACCCAGGAGAACCGGCACCAGAGGCCCTAGAACAAGCCCAGCCAAACCGATGACGGTGAATGCGCCTGCGAGTCCTACCAGACCCTTGATGATGGCTTCCCACGACATAGCACCGAGAGTCGTGAGGACTGGAGTCAAGACAGCGAGAGCCGTAGCTGCCACAAGAAGCGCAGCAGACCCAGCAAGAGTTCCGTTCATGAGCGTAAGGCCGCCTGCCAGAATAAGCAGAGCGCCGCCGAGAGTCACGAGACCCTTGGCCACCTCGGTCCACGATTGCTCGCCCATGATGGTCAAAGCTTTGGCAATCGACTTCAGAGCGATACCGACCAGAATAAGGCCGGCACCCATGAGAGCCATGTGCGGAGGCATCAAATACATTGCCGCCGCGATGATTGCCAAAGCTCCAGCCAAGGTTACGAGACCTCTAGCCACCTCACCCCAAGACTGACCGCCCATCTTCGTCACCGCACTGGCGATGGCCTTCACTGCGCCACCGACAATCAACAAAGCTGTTGCGGTGAGAAGGATGTTCGGAGGCATCAGCTTGAATTCGGCGATGATGAGGCCTATGGCGACCGCAAGACCGGTAAGGCCTCTCGCCATCTGATCCCAGCTGAGCTCGGCCATGTCTCCAACCGCACTGGCCAGGATCTTGATCGCAATCGAGAACATGACAAGAGCGGTGCCTGTTGTGAGTAGACCACCAGACATCTTCGTCAACGGATATGCAGCAGCCACCAGAAGGATCATGGCTCCAGCGAGACCCGTCAACCCCTTTAGCAGCTCAGACCAACTCAGGGAGGAGAGATTCTTCACTGCCGCGGTGAGAATAAGAATCGCCGTAGCAAGAAGAATCAGAGATCCAGCGATAACGGGCACGGTCAGGAATGCACCGTGACCCGCAATCTTAACGAGGATGCCCATTGCGGCGAGAAGCATCGTGAAGCCCACCGACATGGCGATCAGTGCCTTCTTGAGCTTCGCAGCGTCGATCAGTGACAGCGCCACAACCGAAGCCGTCAAGAGCGCCACTGCCCCAGCAATGAGAAGAAGCGTCTTAGCCTGAATCTGAGTCTGCATCGCCTTCAGAGTGCTCGTGAGCTGACCGAACGTGTCGGTGATAGCTTCGAACATCCCTCCGCCGAAGTCGATACTCAGACCATCGTCAAAGAACTTCTTGATGAGGAGAAGAATGCCACCAAGAAGACCTGTGTTGATAACAGACAAGACCGCATCGAAATCACCAGTGCTGATGGCGCCAGCAAGGGCATCCCCGAGTCCATCGAATGTCTTGACGATCGTGTCGACAACGGGCTGGAAGAAGTCCGCCGTCTTCTGGAAGAACTCAGACAGAGCCTTCCAAGAATCGCTTGTCCGGTCGAACAGACCAGCCAAACCGTCCAAGGAATCGCCGAGCTTACCGAACGAGTCAGAGATCTGGTCGTTCTTCTTCTGGTCGAATCCGCCGAAGAGACCGCCAAGAATGTGGCCGAGACCGCCAAGGATCTTGACCGGGAGAGCCAGGATCTGACCGAGACCCTCGAAGAAGGCGGCAAGTGCACCGCCCTCAGTAAGAGCCTCATCGAGAGCCACGACGAAGTCGCCAATGGTTCCCGTGAAGTCAAGGATTCCACCAGAGCTACCAGTCAACGCACCGACGAGAATACCGATAACGTGGGCAACGCCCTTGATGATCTCCCAGCCGATGTCCAGAATTGCGAAGAACCCCTTGAAGGTTCTCTTCAGACCGTCGGCTGTGTCAGCTCCTATTTTGAGCGTCTTGGTGAAGTTGAAGAACCGCTCGGTCATGTTGAAGAGATCCTGGCCGGTAGCCGGCGGGAAGATCTCTCTGAACGCTTCTCTGATCGGTTTGACAACCTCGATGAGGGCCTTGAAGACGTTGCCGATGCCCTCGATGAGCATCGTGCGGCCGCCGAGAGCCTTCCAGTCACCCAAAACCTTGTTGCGAGCATCCGCCGAGGTCTGGATGAATCCACCGAGCACATTGCTGATGTCGGTGAACAGATCCTTCGCTTCATCGAAGTCGCCGAAGAGGGTCTGCCACGTCTTAGCCCACCCAGAACCAAGAGCTTCCTGGAGAGTGCTGATGAGCTGAGAGAACGTCTTGACCTTGGTAGCCGCATCAGTAGCGGTCTTACCCATCTTGACGATCCCAGCGATCTGCTCCTCGGTGTACCCCATCTGCTTCAACTGGGCCTCAGAGAGGTCGCCAGTGAACTTCGACAGAGTCTCCGTTAGAATCTCACCCGTGATCCAACCCTTGGAGATCGAGTCACGGAAGCTGCCAGCCTTCTTGATGATGTCGTCGACGGCCACACCATGAACGCGAGCAGTTTCCTTCAGGGCTTCCTGGAAGACCTTGCCGCCCATGCCAGCGTTGACGACCGAGTTCCAGTCCATCAGGGAGACCTTGCCTGCGGCAAGAGCCTGAGAGAGCTGGTACATGGCCGTCGAAGCCTGCTGCGAGTTCGAACCCGAGACAGCAGCGAGGTTCGCGATACCCTTGATGGCCGCAGTCGAGGAGTCGAGATCAACACCAGCAGCCGTGAAGGTACCGATGTTCCGAGCCATCTCACCGAAGTTGTAGATGGTGTCGTCGGAGTAGTTGTTCAGCTCCTCCAAAGCCGCGTTGACCTCATCGAGGCCCTTACGACCTTCACGACCTGTGTTGGCCATGATGGTCTGGACTGAGTTGAGGTTCGTCTCGTACTCGTGGAGACCATCGATGATCGGCTTGAACGTGAACGAGTTCACCATCTGTCCGCCGGCAGCCAGGGCCTGCGACGTGATGTTCGACAGAACCGTGGCAGCCACCGTCGCCAAAGCGAGGAACTTGCCATTCACACCCTCAACCTGAGTGGAGATGGGGTTCATGTTGAACTTGTTGGCGGCGCTCTGTACCTCGCTGAGGCCCTGAGCCGAGCCCTTGAACGAAAGCTTGGCCTTCAGCTTGTCGAGGATGCTCATCGACTCAGTCGCACCACGCTGGAACTGAGTGTTGTTGAACTGCATATTGACGATACGATCGTCGACAGTTGCGCTCATGCAGATCTCACCGCCTTCCAAACCTCATCGGCGATCCGGTCGAATACCGGCTGAATCGCTGGGTTGATGTAGTCACGTCCCTGGACATAGCCCCCAGTGCCTGTTCCGTGCCCGTACTGAAGCAGGATGGCGATCTGGACGCCTTCGTTCGAGTTGCTGTTGTGCCACGAGAGGGAATATCCCGATCGCTTGTTGCTCACCTTGTAGTACCACGACTCAGCAGTCAAACCGGAGTCCACAGGAGTCGCATTCGAGAGAGCTGTCACGCCCATCTCGCCGCTTCTACGAAGAACCTCGAGAATATAGTCGTCTCTCGACATCTTTCGGAGGAATCTCTCAGTGTTCCTGAAGGAGCCGCTGGTAGTGAAACCGATCAGAGCCATAGCTCCTCCTACTGCTTGACCACCTTGATGTAGGTCGTTGAGCTTCCGCCGACGTTGATCGAAGCGCCAGAATCTTGGAACGCCCAGAGACGAATATAGTCGTTCGCCTGACAATACAGCGGATTGCTGGCAGCAACTGTCGGAGTGGAAGACGACGTTGCGACGACCTGACCGTGTTGAACGTTCGCGTAGGCCGCAGAAGGAGACGCGTTGGCATCGAATGCGATACCTCGGCGACCAGTGGCGTTGGCGCCAAAGGTGATTGCTCCGAAGACCAAATATAGCCCAGTCTCCGTGACCCGAATGATGGCTCCGCCGTTCCCAACCTTGCTTCCGATGGTCGGGTAATTGGCATCGACGACCAAACCGGTCAATCTCGTCCATCCGCCTGAGGATGCAGCAACAGCACTTCCGCTAACCAGACCAGCAGTGTGCGGCGTATAGCTTGTGCCGTTGGTGCCATTCGTACCATTGGTACCTGCGGGTCCTTGAATGCCCTGAGGCCCTCTCACATCTCCAGCGTCGATCGTCGATCCGTCAAACCTCTCGAGGATCAGATTGTCTCCGACAACTTCGCCATCTACAACGGAAGCCGCCTCGATGGCTAGCATTCGTGCTTTGGTGAGCCCATCAACGGTAGCCATGAAACCTCCTTAGTAGTTGCTCAAGGTGTAGGATTCCTCGTCGATCGGAATCGCTGAAGGACTGGTAATCTGGAACGACGTTGCGTCGAGCATCTGAATCATGTCATCCGGCCCCGTTGCGGTCCATGTGCCATCCCCATGGTCTGTGACGATGAAGATAGCGTTCTCGTCGAAGAAGGTGATTACTTCCGCGAGAGACGGCAGTGTGGGATCGGAACTTGGCGACCCGTAGAGCAAATCCTCGAACAACGACAGAGTGCTGGCATGAGCTTCCGTCGAATCGACGTAAATATGCGCAGTAGGAGACAGACCGTCAGCAACCTCGGGCCTCGTGTGCAGTTTCCAGATGAATCGATCCGGATCTGGAGAGGAAGACACCGTTTGGGTGTTCCATCCCTGCATCTCAGCTGTGATGTTGTAGATCAGATGGATCCGATAGCCTTCATCACGCTGTGTTCGATAGGACAATCCGAACGTTTCCCGTGGCTGAGCTGTCAGTTCATCCAAATATCCGATGTATGGTTCAAACTCCAACGGATACATGAACGCTTCAAGAGCTCCTGCAAAGTCCCTGTGCGCCATAGCGACGAGATGCCTTTGACCGTCTACGTACAGCATGTTCTTGACGTCTGACGGAGTGTCATCGGTGACGACCGTAAGGCCGTTCCACGCGATTCCTTGACCGGACGCCAAATATAGAACGCCTTGATCTACTCCATCTTCGTAGTGACGCTCGTCCCAGACCAACCGGCTCATTACGGAGCTCCGATCAACGCCACGAGTTCTGCTTGCGTCGGCATCCTTGGATTGGTACTGACCGTGCCGTAGAGGATGTTCTCGATGCTCGTCATCTTGGCCGCCGACAACTCAGTCGAATCGACGATCAGATGCGCGGTGGGCTTGTAGGTGCTCGCCGATGGAGGCACGGCGTACAGCGTCCACTTGAGGACGGAAGGATCCACAGTCTTCGACTGGGTCTTGTAGGCCTTGGAGGTCGGTCCAGCAGTCACGTTGTAGATCAAGTGAAGCTTGTAGCCGAGTTCAGGGCCGACCGTGTCGTCACCCTTGAGCGTCCGGTAGCAGAGATCGAACGTCTTGCGAGGCTGCAAGGTCGCGTATAACCCTGCTGCGATCGCGACGTCTCCGTTGCTGGCTGCAAACTCCTTGGGCGCCGAGAATGCCTCGATCGACGCCTGAAAGTCTTCGTTGTTGACGTGGTCGATGTACTTCAAGCCGTCGATGTAGTACGACTCAACGGCGCCACCAGAAACGTCTTCTGACACCGAAACGAGACCGTTCCAAGCCACGCCGGGACCAGTCTCGGGAAAGAGGACGCCTCGGTCTGTGCCGATCTCAAAGAACTTCTCTCCGGGTTCATCCCAAGCCAGGCGCATGTCCCCTCCTATCCGTTGGTGTTGTACATCTTCAGTCGCTCTTCGTTCAACCGGCGACGATCGGCCGCGCTCATCTTCTTCCGCTTCTCAGGCGGAGCGTTCTTCAAACCGCAGATCCGAATGAGCGTGAACAGTCGACTCAGATGCCAGGTCTCGTACTGGGGTGGGATCTGATGAGCGATCATCCAGTAGTAGACAAGCTCAGAGGTGATGACCTCACGGCTCGGCGGCTCGTTCGTTGAGTCGTTGAACCACGTAGCCGAATGCTTGGCGTCGATCTGCTTGTGGATCGCGTTGAGATGATCTTGAGTGAGGCGTCCCCACCACTTGGACGGGAGCTCTTCCTCTCTCGGAGACACGAGCATGGCGCGGATGTAACCGAGAATCTCTTCGTCGGTCTTCTCTTCCTTGCCGAGGAACGGCTTTTCGTACTCATACTCCCATTTTGAAAGGGAGACCAGGGAATGCTCGAGCTCGACATGGAAGATCTCAGTGACGAACTCTTCCTTGTCTTCATCGAAGTATTCAGTTTCAACGTCGAGTCTGAGCATTCCCTGGTCTCCTTTCGATCAGGCGAAGTTGACGGTCCAGTCGGTGTCCGAGGTCTCCGTGAAGCTGTAGCCGTCAGCCGGCATGGCGTTGACCACGGTGTCCTCGGTGATCGGACCGTACGGACCGGCCGGAACCTGCTCGCCGTTGACGTAGTAGTTCACGCCAGCGACGTTCGGGATGGTGATCATGTCGGTGCCGGCGTCGTACGTCGGAGCGACAGTCTCCACCTCGGTGATGCTGCCTGCGAACAGCGCGATGACCTCGGCCGGCATGGGCAGACGCGGGTCGGCGCCGGCGGTGCCGTAGAGGATGTCCTCCAGAGCAGCCATCTGAGCCGGCGTGTGCTCGGTCGAGTCGATCGTCAGGATCGCGGTCGGCTTGTACGGCTTGCCGGTGACCGGGTTGGTCCCAGGAATCGGAACCGGGGTGGTCGTGAGCTCCCAGCTGAAGGTCATGGCCTCCGGCGAGTCGTTCACGGTGGTGTTGTTCTTCTCGGACGGAGCCGCGGTAGCACCGTAGATGAGGTGCAGCTTGTAGCCGTAGTCCGTGCCGAGGGTGTCGTTGCCCTTGAGCGTGCGGTAGCTGAAGCCGAAGCCTCGGCGACCCTGCTGACCGATCTCGACGCCGTTGACGACCGCGGTGCCATCGCACGCAGCGAACTCGCGCGGGTACGTGAAGGCCTCGATGGTGGCGCCGAACTCCTCGGCCGACCGGATGTCCAGGTACTTGATGTTGTCCGCGTACTGCGGGTTGGACTCAGCGCCCGAGGGGGTCTCGTTGACGGCCGTCAGACCGTTCCACGGAACACCCAGCGGGTAGTCGCCGTTGTCGTCCACAGGGTAGAGGACGCCGTGGTCGGTTCCGGTCTCGAAGACCTTCTCGCCAGTGCCATCCCAGGTGATTTCTGCCATTGTTCTTCCTCCTAAAAGAAGATCGTGTAGACATCGTGGTTGAGATCTCCGGCCGTGTAGAATCGATTGAAGCTACACATCGGGAGATCGGCCACCTTGTCTGGGATCACACTGTCCGGATCCCGGTCGATAACAGTGACCATGTACCGCTTCTCTCGGCGATATGGGTCGTTGTCAGCGAACAGCGTTTCCGCAAAGTCTCTCTTGTAGACGATCGCGGGATACGCCATCTGAGTGTTCGTAGTTGGCTGGAAATATACGTTCGGACAGAACGTCAATAGCAGCTCATGGAGCTTCAGACGGGACTGGGCCATTGTACACCTCCCCCAACCTGAGGAGCAGGCGAGGGCGCTCGACCTCAACTTCTGAGACCTTCCAGAGCACCCCCGCCCACTCGACGTATCGGATGGCGTGAAAATGTTCGTTGACGTACTCGTCAGCCATGATGCTGATCGAGTTGCCGACCGACAGGTCGTTGTTCAGGTACTCGCCTTCCCGGAGCTTTCGCGTATTACGAATGACATCTCCGTAATACTGACGCTCGACAATCTCGTCTTTGAAAACCCCGGGGGCGCTTTCTACCTGAAACCCGTAGCCGATTTTGCCATAGAACTTAGCCATCGTCTACGCAGCCCCCTGTCAGACCTCGTTGGTGAAGACCCACTCGTCCTCGACGTTGTTCGAGAAGTAGTAGCCGTTGGCCGGGGTAGCCACGACCATCATGGAGTCGCCCTCCGCGACAGCGTACGGGCTGCCGGCGGCGTTCACGACCGTGTCGGTCTCGGCGTTCTTGTAGACGACGCCAGCCTGGTCGGTGATGGTCACCGAGGTACCGTCGAAGGCCGGCTCAGCCGGAGCGACGAGGGTGGCGCCAGCCGCGGCCCACTTGATGACGAGCGCCGACCGGATCTTGGTGAGAGCGCCGGAGAGCCGGGTCTCGATCAGGTACTTGTACTTGTTGTAGTCGATGTCGAAGTCGTCGAACGTGGCGATCTGGCCACCGCGGTCGGTGCCGATGCTGTAGTCGACGAGGTTGACGACGATGCCGAACACGTCCGGCTGCGACTCCATGACCTCGACCTCGACGATCGCGGCGACCATGAGCTCGTCGGCCAGCTCCGCCTTGGTGCGGTAGAGCCGGCGGCCCATGCCATCCCGGGCGAGCATGAGACGGGTGACCGCAGCGCGGGTGGTGTACAGGGTCGGCGTGCCGGTGCCCTTGTACAGACCCATCTGCTCCACGACACCGTCGACGGTGGCTGCCGGGGTGATGCCGCTCTCGAGGGTGACCGTGGCCGCGTAGAGGTCGTCGTCCAGGAGGATCGAGCGGATGCCCGCACCCTCGTTGGCGCCGGCCGGGTCCTTGATCTTGTCGGGGTTGGGCTGGCCCGGGTTGGCCGGGTCCTCCACGGGGCGACCGTCGCCGATCAGAACCGCGCGAGCGACCTCCTCGTCCAGCATGAGGCGCATCTCGCCCCACAGCCAGTTGACGACGTCGAAGTCCGTGATGTCGATGATGTCGTCACGGTCGAGGCCCTGCTTCTTGTAGATGGTGGTGGGGCCGGTCGTCCGGGAGACGAGACCGAACCACTCCTCCTTCTTCAGGTTGCCCTTGATGTAGCCCCGGGCACGAGCCTCGTCCTGCGTGATGTCCGCGACGACGTTCTTGATCCGGGTGAAGGGCAGCTTCTTGCAGTTGGAGAGAACGTTCGCGACCCACTCGGTCCGACGCTTGTCGAAGTCGGGGGTCGTGGTGACGTTACGGGCCTCCGGGAAGAGAACCTCGATGTCGCGGATGCCGTGCTCGAGAGCGAAGTCCCGAGCCGCAGCCATGAGAGAGCCGCTGGAGCTCTTGATGGCGGACTGGACGATCTCCTTGACGTGCTCGGAGGTCACGTCGAAGGTGGTGCCGGCGTCTCCGCCGTGGGTGACGTCGTCCTTGTTGGTCTCGAAAACGTTCCGAGTCATGGATTCACTGCCTTCCTTGTGCTCGAGGTCGCCCTCGTCGTTGGTGTCTTCGTGCTGAGCGGTGGAACCGGCAGCCTCGATCGCCGCGCCGACCATGGCCTCGACGACGTCCTTCTGCACGGGGGTGAGGGTCTCGAAGACCGCCTGGATGTCCAGGCCTTCATCGTCGTCAGCGTGCTCGACGGTCTGGTCGACATCCTTGAGCGGAAGGCCGGTCCAGATGAGAGCCTCGTCCTCGATGGGGTCGATGGATCCGTCGGCGTGCTCGAGGGCCACGTTCTGGATCTTGGCGCCGGGATTGGCACCCTGAAGCACAATGCTGACCTCGTTGATGACGCCATGGAACACCTGCTTCGCGCGCTCCACGAGCTTGTTGGCGCGGATCGACAGCGACTCGACGTCGCCGTGCTGAACCACTACCTTCGCCTTCTTGCCGGCCTCGCTGGAGTTGAAGTAGGCGTGAGCCTCCACGTCTCCGTTGACGGCGTGCAGGATGGCGTAGCCGAGAACGTTGTCCACGTTCTCGTGGCCGTGCTGCCAGATGAGCGGAACCTTCTGGCCGTCCATGTGCTTGAAAGCATCCGGCATGATGGTCCGACCGTCGGAGCACACGAGTCCAGCCTTGGTGGCGATGCCGACGAAGTCAGGCTTCTTGGCGGTAGCGACTACCATTTTGACTGTCTCCTTCCTCAATTGATTGTCTCTTGCTGAGTGCTAGCTCCGACGGAGCCGGCATGTTGCTGTTCAGGAGCTTGTCGGCCTTAGCTTCCTTCGACGGCTTCCAACCGATAGCAGTTCGGATGTCGTTCGAAGACGCAATCTCATTCCGAGTGAACTTGTCGGCGATCTCCGCGATGTCACTGATCGGAACGAACTTGAATGGGTCACGGAAGTAGGTAACCCACTGGCCTTGAGTGCGAGCAGTCTTCGTGAGGAAGGTGCGCCGCATGGCCTCGACGATCGCCTCGAGAACGGGGCCGACCGTACGGTTGTAGTAGTTGATCATGGCCGCTTCGTCGGCGGTTCCATCCATGATCTCCTTGGTGATGCCGAGCTGGCTGTACAGAAGCCCGAACAAGTACTCGATCTGCTCGAGGAGCTTGTTCTCAGTCGGACGGTTGAGCTGGACGATCTTCTCGGTACCGTCGGTGTAGGCGATTCCGTACTTCGACCCCTTCAGCTGCCACTCGATGTCGCTCCGTCGCTGTTCCGCCTGGGTTCGACGGCTCTCCGACTTCACGACGTACGGCAACTGGATGATCAGGTCAAGCTTCCCCGAGCTCGTGGCCTCGTCGACGACGTCCAGGAGGTAGAGCTTCCTGAGCAGCCGCTGAAGAGTTGAGTTCGGCTCGTTCATCACCGTGTAGAAAGGATTTTCGACGATCGCCACGTACTTCTTGGCGAGACGAATCTCCTCTCGACGCTGTTTCTGCTGGTTGAACACGCTGACTCGCACGTGATCCGGATACCACGCAGTGATGATCCCGATGCGCATGGTCAGAACGTCCCAGCCGGCAGTCTGAATCGGATTCAGGGTCACGTCGATCGGAACAATCGCGATGCAGCCCTCATCGAACAGCGTATGGACGATGTCTCGGATGAAGTGACGAGCACCTTGGTCGATGTTCGCCTCCACCTTGAGGCAGTTGTTCAGATTGCTGTCGATGTCCTCTTCGTAACGCTCGTCGTTGTCCCGGCGGATGTGTCGAATGTCAGCGGAAGCTGCATCAAGGGCGATTCGGTTGTAGATCGCGGAGATGATCGAACGTTCGTTCTGGAAGCGAGGAGTCGGACGGTCTGGTCGCCCAGAATATGTCGAGACGTACTCGCCAATGTCCCTGTACTGCTCGTTCTCCGGCTGTCCAGTGAACGCATTCCACGCGTGCTTCAACCTTGACGTGATGCCAGCCATGTGTCACCTCCTCTCATTCGAATGCCTCCTTGTTGACCTTGTACGCAACCCAAGCGTCGAGTAGAGCGGACACGTTGTCGATCTTCTCGTCGTATCGTTTCTTCAAGAGCTTCCGGTTGCCGTTGGTATCCTCGAGAGTGATGGCGTTACCCATGGTAAAGCTCATCAGATCTTGATCGAAGATGAGGAGGCGCTCTTCACTCAAGGTTTTGAGCTCTCCCAGTGGAACAGATTCTGTCTTGGCGCCTTGAATCACCTTCTCGATCCCGAAAGGACCGTTCTCGGTGGTCCAGCGTGTGACGAACTCCTTGGCGTTGTACGGGTCGTACCCGAAGGCGCGAACGTCGTACTCGCACTGCTCGATGAAGGCATCCAGATCGTCGTAGACCTCCATCATGTCGAGGATGGATCCATCCAGGACGTGCAGGCTTCCCTCGTTGATGAACTCGTCGTACTTCTGACGCATGGCGCCGGGGAGTTTCATGAGCGTAAGCTCTGAGATGTAACTTCGAGTCTTCACGCCGAATCGTTCTCGACTGAGCGGGAACAAGAAGGTAAACGCACAGAAGTCGTCACCCTGAGAAAGGTCCGCGCCCATGGCGCATGGCAGCTTCCAGAACTCGGCCCGCTTGTGCGGGAGAGTCTCCTCATAGGCGAAGAAGTACGTGTAGCCCTCCATGGGGATACCGAACCGCTTTGCCAGGATGTCGTTCCGCGCAGCCGGGGCTTTCTCGGCCCTCTCAACGTCCAGTTGGTAGGTCTCGTATGAAACCGTGATGCCGATGTTGGGATTGGCTTTGGGCCACATCGCCGGATCCTTGACTTCCTCCAAGCTGTCAAGCTTGTAGTGCCAGATCGAGACGTGCGGTGCGTAGTACTCGCCCTTGAGGATGGTTGCGAGTTCCATTTTGATTGTGTCGCCGGAACCGTTACGGACGGTACCTTCGGAGCTGACGGCCAGGATGACATAGTCGTCGATCTTGGATGCGCCCTGCTCGATGGCACCGATGACGTCCTCTCGGAGATCACCAGACAGCCATTCGTCGACGGTGTTGCACTTGGTGCGGAGACCCTGAAGCTTGTTGATCGTCATCGGCCGAACTTCAAGCAGCGAGTTCGTCAGGAAGTTCTCGATGCCTTTCTTGGTCGAAGCAAGCTTCTGTCTCTGGAAGGGATTGCCGGCGGTATTCCTGACATTACCCTCAGTCATGAACTTGAACAACGGACCACGACTTCGAACAATCGCTGTCGAGATCGGTTGCATCACTTCCTCGGCCTGTTTCATGGTGGGCGAGGTCGTGATCTGATGGGTAGTGGTCGTGTCGATCGTCAGGAAGTAAGCTTGGATCAGAGATTCGTACAACGACTTGGCCGCACCTCGTGCCACGATCAAGTACTGCTTCGTCACGAGCCTCTTCTTGACCACCTTCTTGACGTAATGACCGCCATGGTTGTCAGGAGTCGGCTCGTAGACGCTGCGTTCCTCGAAGTAAAACCAGCTGAGGAGTTGCTCAGCCCAAAGCTTGAACGAGAAGAGCAGATGGAGGTTTGCACCGTCCGTCAGTGTCATCTCGTTCTCGCAGAAGCGGATCCAACCGTCGATAGCTTGGTCGTCGTACCAGATGTTCGGGTTGGCGATGAGATCGTCGATGCGGTTCATCTCCATAGAGATTTCGCGGTTCACAGGTATCTCTCCTGCAAGAACCTTCTCTCTGAATTCGCCGTAGTAGCGCGGCACCGCTGTGTTCGACAGAGTCATCTACCAACCTCCAATCAGTACTGACGCTTCTCGGGGCCCAGGTTCTTCTTGGAGGTGTTGCCGGAGGTGTATCGACGACCAACCGACGCGCCGACCTGACGGCCGACCTCCTGATTCACGATCTGCTGAGCCTGCTGCTTGCCGGCGCCGATGAGGAGCTGCTGGATGAACTTGGCACCCGCCGACTTCTGGCTCTCGTTGAGCCTGTCGTACTGCTGCTCGAGGTTCATCCGAGTGACCAGATCCTGAAGCTCCTTGTTGGAGAGGGAACTCGTCGAACGAGCCGTCTTCACCTTGGCCTGGGACGTGGCGGCGCGGGCTGCGTCGTCCGAAAGCGTCTTGGACTTCGCTTTGTCAGCGTCGCTGAGCTCCACCTTCGTTCTGCCGGTATTCCTGCCGCCGGGAGAGACGGTGGTGGAGGAAATGGTGCGCTTCTTGCGGACACCCCACTTCATTCCCTTGACGCCGTAGTGCTTGATCCCCTTCTCGACGACTGCCGCGACGAGTTCGTCGAGGGTCAGCTGGGAGCTACCCATGATTCATCCTCTCTGTGGACGTTGATTCGCCACTCGAGCTCCTTGTACTGCTCCTTGATCGCATCTTGCGTGAAGGAGGTAGTCGGAGGGTCGAACAAGAGGCGAACTCGGAGGTATACGTACGTCTTGACGTCGTTGAGCCGCGGGTCCTCACCGAGAAAATCCACCCAGGTGGGTTGAGCATCCTCGATAGCGTAACCCTCGGTCGGACCGACTCCCAGCTGCGTCACAACAGCGAGAATCGTGTTGATGTGCATGAGAATGTCGGTATCGAAAGCCGTGTAGGTCTTGTCGATCCCGAGAACCTTCTTCACGCTATCGAGAATGCTGTTCTCCATGAGATTCTCCTCTGTTACCGGATTTCGGGTCCCTTGAACCGGTAGAGGATCTCCATCTCACGGAGGCTCGTCGGGTCGGGGGTACCCGCAGAGTCAGTTCCCTTGTGGGAGGACTCGAACTCACGCCAAGCCTGGAGGGTGGCAGCGCCAACCCAGCCGTCGACCTCGAGCTTGCGGCCCGGAGGAAGGAACTTGACGTTCAGGGCGTTCTGGATCGCGGCGACACCGTGGTAGCGCTTGAGAGTGCCCTCTCGCATCCCCTGCTTGATCTGGAACTGCTCCTGGATGAGAGCGAGATCCGAAACCACGTTGGGATTCCACGACCAGGTGTCGAACTTGAACCACGGAGCGGTGTTCGTCCACTGCCTCTGGTCCTCGACGGCCGAGATGTGGACGTGGGAGAAGTGCTGGTTCTCTCCGGTGTACTGAAGAGCCTTCCAGCCGTGCGTACGAGACCAGATGATCCCGTTGCTGATGATGTACCAGACTCGGGGGTCACCCTTGCAGGCCGCGATGACCTGGAGACGCAGATCCTTGTTGGGATCATTGTCGTCCACGTCGATGTCGATCGCCCTGACGGCGCCACCATGGGCGTAGTCGGGGTTGTGACTCGACTTGCGAGCTGCGTGGGACGGATCGCCGATCCAGCCATCGCTTCGCTTGTCCCGACGGGGAAAACGATCGTTGACTTCCTCGCGGAGCTTGGCGAGACATGGAATGAGGTAGTAGCTCACTCGTCACCAGCCTCCGTCGGGTCGTCAACTTCCTCGCCGACGAGCTCGTCGGGGTTCTCGTCCTCAGGCTCGGCAGGAACCTCGGGGACATCGGGGAAGTCGTAGTCAGAAGTGGACATGCGCGTTCCTTTCGTTACCACAACGTGGTGTCTCCGGGCCGGCGCTCTGTGAATACGACCCGTTGCAGGATCGACTCGTCGCCGTAGTGGATTGCGTTGTGAGTCTTGTGTGTTACCGAGATGAGGAACTCGGGATCGAGGATGTCTGCGTTGCCGTGAACAAGATCATCCCGTGAAAGCGGGTTCATGTGGTGGATGTAGACGCGGTCGTGAATCTCGAAGCCTTCGACTCCAAGGTCACAGCCGTTGTCTCGAGCGATCACCTCGTGCCGAACGTGTTTCCACTCAGCAGAGGTGTAGAACATCTGGTTCATCCACCGATCCCAGCCGAAGGTTGTCTCGCCAACCGTTCCCTTGAGGGAGAGGTAGCGAAAGCGATCCTCGAATGAGTCCAGACGGCGAAGTTCCGAATAAGATCTACTCCGCATCGGGTAGCTCCATCGGATCATGGCCTGAGTAGGACTTGAACGCCTGCATGGCCTCGGTATAGAGCTCCTGGATCTTCTGGTGTGACTCGATCGCCTCGATCTTGGCCTTGGCGAGTTCCACGTCGGAGCGAATCTTCTCGCGCTCGAGCTTCTCTCGCTCAGTTCCAAGCTTGAGGAAGTGAGTGATGACCTGTGAGGAGGCTGTACCGTCCTTCATCTGCTTCGCAGCAAGGTCAGTAGCCAGTCGAACCATCTGGTTCTCACTTTGTTCCGGAGTTGTTGCCGGCGCACGATCCCTTGGTCGCTCGTTGTCGGGAGTTCTCGGACGCGAAGCCATAGATTCAACTCCTTTCCAGTGAGTTCTTGCAGGGTTTAAATGAGAGACTTTCCCCCAAATATCCCCCCGGAGCATTTTTTAGG
>Ga0081539_10001328_pt1 | contig 43125 bp, 41 predicted proteins | sample TabmetS4T2R2_FD_71023 | JGI IMG/M metagenome (GOLD analysis project Ga0081539, IMG submission 71023) | Tabebuia heterophylla rhizosphere microbial communities from the University of Puerto Rico - S4T2R2 | ecosystem: Host-associated > Plants > Roots > Rhizosphere ... | reverse complement strand
CAAGCTTCTCTTCGAAAGCCGGCAGCTCCTCCGTCTCGCCGCGCCGCTGCAGGCATTCGACCAGGCCGTGAAGCGACCAGACATTGTTGGGATGTTGGGTGCAGCGCTGGACACGCCCGCTCAAGCCGAGATCGTCGCGGTAGACGGCTTCGGCCTCTTCATGGTGACCCTGCTCCATCAGGAGCGCGGCCAGAGCATGGCGCGGCGGATGCATCCAGGCCCACGGCTCGGTGTAGTTGAGGTTGTCATCGCGGTGCACCGCCTCGCGAAGATGCGCAAAGGCCTGGTCGTAGTTGCCCCGGTGGTACTCGACCTCGCCGTCGAGCATGGCTTCGCCGACGCCCAATGTCGCGCGCGCAAAGTTGCTCAGGAACCGGCGGTCCGCCGGCATGCGCGCCACCGCCTCCCGGAACAGCGCCCGTTCGCGGTCGGCGGCCGCTTCGTCCTTCAGCGTGGCGAAGGCAATGCCGCGCGCGTAGTGGTGCATCGGGTACGAGACGCAATAGACCGCTGGATCGCCCAACGGCGGCTCCGCGATGATCTCGCGCCAGCGCCCGAATCGCACCAGCACATGCATCTTCATGCCGTAGTAGGCTTCCGTCATCATCATGAGCTTGGGACGATCCTTCATGGTGAGGATGTCCTCGGTCATGATCGCCCGGATCTTCTCGGCCGCGGCCAGTGCGGGCGTGTACTGTCCCAGGAACATGCAGGTATGCATCATCAGATGCAGGTCGTGGCCGCGGGCGGTGACGTAGAAATTGCGCGATCCCGCATAGTCCGCATACATGTCGTCGGAGCGGATCGCCTGCTCGCTCACGACCCTGGCCTTCTCGTAGTCGCCGCACAGCACGTAGATGTGGCTGGGCATGTGATTGAGATGTCCGGCGTCGGGCGCCAATGTCGACAGCAGATCGGCCGAACGCATCGCCTGCTCCGGATGGTTCGACATCTCCATCAGGTGTATGTGCAGGTGAAGGATTGCGAGATGCGGGCGCTGGCCCGCCGCGTCGGTCATCGCCACCGAGCGCTCGCAGAGGGCGGCGGCTTCCAGCGTATCGGCATTGCGCGCAGGTAGTCCCGTCTTCACGTCCCACAGACGCCGTGGCGTGCGCGTGATGAGCGCCTCGACCAGCAGCGCCATGACGTCCTGATCGTCGGGGAAGGCGTTGTGGACGCGGCGCATCCAGGCGGCATAGTCGTCATCCCACCGGTCGAACTCCTCCGGGCTGACGCCGTGCGGCTGCTGGAAGCGCCTGGTCAGTGCTTCGACGAGATGGCGCTCGACGTCCTCCCGGCCCCGGCTGAGCTCGAGCGCGATCTGAAGATGGTCGAAGGCGATCTTGCTGAAGCGATCGGCCTCCGCCTTGCCGAAGTCGCGCCAGGGCAGGTTGTAGAACGGGCCCGAGCCGTAGGCGATGCCCCAATGCGCCATGACGCAGTCGGGATCGAACTCGAGCGCCTTGCGAAAGCACTTCACGCCCTCTTCCTGGTTGAAGCCGAAGCACCAGTTCAAGCCGAGATCGAACCAGCGCTGCGCCTCGGCGGACGAGGTCCGGATCTTTCGCGTATGGGCGCCGAGATTGAAACGGTCCATGGCTAACAGCCTACTTCAGCCAGCGGCGTTTCTCCGAGGGTAAATTGTTCATCAGCCATGTTCGCGCGGCCTCTCTCTGCGCCGGGGGCGGGAGCGCACGCTCGATCCCTTCGGCGCGGTCGCCGGCCTTGGCGGTGGCGTCGAACCCGGCCTTGGTCACGAGGCCGCCGTCTTCCATCGCCTCGGAGCGGTCGCTGCCGGCATGCGGCACGAGCAGCAGGTCGCGCTCGAGCTTCATGCGGTTGACGCGGGCCCAGTCGACCGCGACGGCGTCCCACGGATCGATGTCGGCATCGACCACGGTGACGCGTTTCACCAGGCTGACCGCGGCGAAAGCGGCGAAGATCGCGCGCCGTGCCTGGCCGGGCCGCGGCGCCTCGAGCTGGACCACGATGTCGGTGCGCCCCGCGCCGGCTTCGGTGACCGCCACGTCGCGCACGTTGGGGACGACAGCCGCAATCGCGCTTCGCAGGCTCGCCGCGATCGGCAGTGCGCCGAGATAGACGTGCTCGCGGTGGTAGCCGGGCTCGATCGCCTGGTAGATGGCGTCCTGGGCATGGGTCAGCGCCGAGAACGTCGCGCGGAAGCCCGGCCCATAGTTCTCGTACATGCCGTGATATTCGGACACGAAGCCCTCCTCGAGCGGCTGGCGGGCATCGATCTCGCCTTCGAGAACGATCTCGGCGTCGGCCGGTACCAGCAGATCGACGGTCTTGGCGGGGATCATGCGGATGGGCGCGCCGAGCAGGCTGCCGGCGCATTCGATCTCGTCGTCGCCGACGCCAAGGTAGAGGCACGCCGCCAACTGGATCGCCGGGTGGCTGCCGATGGCGACGACGATCTGCAGGGCTTTCCCGGCCTCGGCAGCACACCGTGAAAACAGAGCCAGATGATGGTTTGGCGCAATGCCCACCATGGCGGTCCGGCCGTCATGGATGGCGAAACGCGCGAACGAGGCGTTGCCCCGGCCGGTATGGGGATCGCGCGCCAGGATCACGCCGGCGGTGATGTAGTGCCGGGCCTCGCGCTCGAAGAAGCGCGGCACCGGCAGCACTGCCAGCGGGTTCTGCGTGACGACCACATCCTGGGCGCGGCCATTCGCGACCTGCACCGGCTTGACCGGGGCGCGGATCGCCTGATGGATGCGCGGTACGATGTCGGTGACGTCGATGCCCAGCGCGTCGGCGATCCGGGCGCGGCTACTCAGGAAATTTCCGGCAACCCGCAACGACGATCCGTCGACTTTCTCGAACAGCACTGCCGGGCCGGCATCGGCGGCCGAGAGGAACGCGGAGAGCTCGAACGCCGGATCGACCGGCTTGGGGATGCGCAACAGCGATCCGCTCCTTTCGAGGGCTTCGAGAAAGGGACGGATCGACTGCTGTTGGTTGCTCATGTTGCCCCTGCGTCGGCACGCCCGGCCCACCGGACCGTCTGGAAGGCCGCGATGTTAACGCGCAAATGCGTGGCTGTACTCCCGCCGGGTGAGCCGGCGCTTCCATAGGGCGGTCCGATCTGCCTATATCGAGGACCGATGATCGCAAATGCGCGCATGTATTCCGTCACGCCGCCTGTCGCTGCGCAGTGGCGCAGCCTGCTCGGCGCCATCCTCGCGGACACCGGCGCGGCCATAGAAATCGTGGATCACGCGCCGCCGACGCCCATCTCCGAACTCTGGCGGCGGCCCGACAAGGCGGCGGTCTTCATGTGCGGCCTGCCTTACAGCGTGGCGACGCCGCAGCCGGAGGTGGTCGCCGCTCCCGTGCCGTCGCCAGCCGAATATGGTGGCCGTGCCTGCTATTGGAGCGACGTCGTCGTCCGCGCCGACAGTCCGTTCCGGACGATCGAACAGACCTTCGGCCATCGCCTTGCCTTGACGACGCCTGAATCCCAATCGGGCTATACGGCCCTGCTGCATGCGCTGATGCCGTATGCCGGCGGCACGCCGCTCTATCGCGAGGTCATCGAGCCACGCTTCACGCCGATGGGCGCCCTGACGGCGGTGATCGAGGGCAAAGCCGAGGTGGCGCCGCTCGACTCCTATGCCTTCGCGCTCCTGTCGAAATACGCGCCGGAGCTGACGACAAGAACGAGGACGATCCTGCGTACCGAGCCGACCGCCGTGCCGTTGCTGGTCTCCTCCGGGCCGGTGCCGGCTGCGCTGACGGCGGCCTTCCTCGCGGCACGCGAGAACAAGTCGACCGCCGCGCTCATGGACCAGCTTTTGCTTGAGCGCTTTGCCCGGCCTCAGCCCGCGGCCTATGATGACTTGAAGAAGAGGTTTCTGGCCATGCAGGCGTTCTGGCGCCGCCATCCCTTGGCGAAGACGGCGCATCCGCTGTTTGCAGCAGAGTTGATGACAGGGGAGTGAGGGGAACATCATGAAGAAAGGCCTTATCGCCGCGACGCTGGCGGCAGCCGTGCTGCTCGCCGGCAGCGCCTCGGCTCAAATCAAGATCGGCTTTCACGCGCCGCAGTCCGGCCCGGCCGCGGCGGACGGCAAGTCCTCGACCATCGGCGCCGAGATCGCGCGAGACTGGATCAACGAGAAGGGCGGCGTGCTCGGCCAGAAGATCGAGCTGGTGATCTACGACGATCAGAACAAGCCCGACCAATCCGTGCCGATCGCCAACAAGCTCATCGGTCAGGACAAGGTCGTGGCGGCGATCTCCGGCAGCTATTCCGGTCCGACTCGCGCGGCGGCCGCCGTGTTCCAGCAGGCGCGCATCCCGTACATCTCCGCCTATGGCGTGCATCCCGACATCACCAAGGAGGGCAACTGGGCCTTCCGCGGCGTCCAGCTCGGCCAGCCGCAAGGCAAGGGCGCCGCGAAGTTCATTGCCGACAAGTTCGGCAAGGTGAAGGTCGCGATGCTGACCATGAACAACGACTTCGGCCAGTCGATCGCCGAAGGCTTCAAGGAGGAGGCGCAGAAGCTCGGCCTCACCATCGTCAAGGAATACACCTTCGGCCTGGCCGAGCGGCAGTTCGGGCCGATCGTCGCATCGGTCAAGAACGACAATCCCGATGTCATCTATGCCATCGGCTACTACTTCGTCGGCGGCCCGCTGGTGGCACAGGTTCGCGCCGGCGGCCTCAAGCAGCCGATCGTGGCGGCCCAGGCTTTCGATTCCATGAAGCTGATCGAGATCGCCAAGGACGCAGCCGAGGGCATCTACATCGTCGGCGGCATGGATCGCGGCCGCAAGGACCCGCCCGATTTCCAGCCGTACCTGGCCGAGTTCAAGAAGCGCGCCAGCTACGATGCCGAGGCGGTGTCGGCCAACTGCTACTCCGCGGTCATGCTGATGGCCGACGCCATCAAGCGCGCGGGCAGCACCGACCCCGCCAAGATTCGCGAGGCGCTGGCCGCGACCAAGGACTTCGCGATGCTGACCGGTCCGCTCGGTTACTTCAATTCGGTCGGCGAGCTCTATTCGCCGCTCGAGGTGACCCAGGTGAAGGGCGGCCAGTTCGTCGGCGTAACCGTCATCGACGACCAGTCGATCCTGGCCCGCCCAAGTAAGGGGCCGCCGGCAGCAGAAGCGCGATGCTCTTCGTCGAGCTGATCGTCAAAGGGCTGGTCTACGGCTGCATGTACGCGATGATGGCCGTCGGCCTGACCCTGGTCTATGGCCTGCTGCGCATCCTGCACATCGCGCACGCCGGGGTCTTCGCGCTCGGCGCCTACATGACAGTCACCGTCGCGAACGGAACGGGGAGCCTGGCGCTCGGCTTCCTGGTCGCGACGGCGGTGAGCGCAGTTGCGGGCACCGCGATCTATCGGCTGGCCTATCAGCCGATCCTGCATCACGCGGCGTTCGTGCCGATGGTCGTCTCGATCGGCCTGTTCATCGTGATGCAGGAGGGCTTCCGGCTGATTTTCGGCGCCTATGGCATCGCGTTCGACAACAACCCCTGGTACGTCGCCCACGTCACCCTCGCCGGCATCAACCTGACCTATGTCGAGATCGCCATGGTGATCATGTCGGTCGTCCTGCTGGTCGGCTTCGGGCTGTTCGCCGGCCTGACGCGGGCGGGCATCGGCTGGCGCGCCACCGTCACCGATCCGCAGATGGCGACCAGCTTCGGCGTCGATCCAGTGCGCGTGCGCTACGTCAATTTCCTGTTCGGCTCCGCACTCGCCGGCATCGCGGGCGGTCTCGTCGGCCTGCTCAACAACTACGTCGAGCCGACGATGGGCGGCGCGGTCAGCTACAAGGCGCTCGCCATCATCGTGCTAGGCGGGCTGGGCAGCGTGCGCGGCACGTTGATAGCGAGCCTGGTGCTGGGCATGGTCGAGGCGTTCGGCGCGATCTACCTCGCCGACATCTTCGACCGCGACGCGATCGGCTTCCTGTTCCTGATCGTGGTGCTGATGGTGCGCCCGCAGGGCCTCCTGGGACGCGGGTAGCGACGGATGAGCGCCTACATTGCAAGCCTGATCAGCGTCATCGGCATCAACCTGATCCTGGCACTCAGCCTCAACATCATCACCGGCTTCTGCGGCCAGGTGAGCCTGGGCCACGCCGCTTTCTACGGCCTGGGCGCCTACACGGCCGCCTATGTCGCCAAACTGGGCGTGCCGCTGCCGCTCACCTTGCTGGCGGGCATGGCGATGGCGGGCGCGGTCGGGATCATCGTCGGCCTAACGTCGCTTCGCGTGCGCCACGACTTTCTGGCCGTGACGACGATGGGCATCGGCTTCGTCTTCCTGGGCTTCGTGCGCAAGCAGAAATGGTTGGGCGGCGAGCTCGGCATTTCCGGCATTCCCGCCTCTGGTCTCGACGCAGTGGCCTACGCGCTGCTGATCACGGCGTTTGCCATGGCCGTCCTGGGATTCAGCCTCTGGATCAAGCAGAGCTGGATGGGCTTCACCTTCGATGCCGTGGCTGACGACGAGGATGCCGCACGCACCGTCGGCGTCAACGTCTCGACCTACAAGCTCACCGCCTTCGGCATCGGCACCGCGCTCGCCGGACTGGCCGGCGGGCTCTACGTCTACTTCGCCCGCATCATCCTGCCCGATACGTTCGACTTCGTGCAGTCGATCGCCATTCTCACCATGGTGGTGATCGGCGGCACCGGATCGGTCTGGGGCGTCTTTGCCGCCACGATCGGGCTGACGCTCCTGCCCGAGGTGTCGCGCGCGGCGGCGGACTACCGGTTGCTGATCTTCGGCGCGATGCTGATGCTGGTGATGCGCTTCAGCCCGGGCGGCCTCGCGGGGCTGGTGAGGCGGAAGCCGGCATGAGCGCGCTCGCCCGCATCGACGACCTGCATGTCAGCTTCGGCGGCGTGGCTGCCGCCAACGGCGTGAACTTCACCGTCGAGCGCGGCGAGTTCCTGGCGGTAATCGGGCCCAACGGGGCGGGCAAGACGACGGCGTTGCGCATGGTTGCCGGCCTCCTGCGGCCTGACCGGGGCCGTGTCTTCTTCGACGGCCACGACGTCACGAGTCTGCCGGCCCATGCGCGCGTTCGGCGCGGCCTCGGCTTCACGCACCAGATCGTCCGGCCGTTCTACGGCTTCCGCACCATCGAGAACGTCATGCTGGCGGCCGGCCACGACCGGACGGCGAGCCCGTGGCGCGCCATCACCAGCCGGTCGCGGGTGGCGGCGCGCGACAAGGCGCGGGCGATCCTCGACCGGTTCGGCCTGGCAGCACAGGCCGAACAATCGCCACGGGCGCTGCCGCTCGGCCAGCGCAAGCGGCTCGAGGTGGCGCGCGCGATCGCGCTCGATCCCAGGCTGCTGCTGCTCGACGAGCCGCTGGCCGGCCTCAGCAGCGCCGAGGCCACGACCATGGCTGACCTGATCCGGACATTGCCCGGGCAGGGCATTACCGTCCTGCTGGTCGAGCACAATCTCGGTGAGGTGCTGCGCGTGGCCGACAGGCTCGTCGTCCTCGATGCCGGCAAGGTGATGGCGGACGGCCCGCCGCAAGAGGTGATGGCCCGGGCCGACGTGCGACAGGCCTATACCGGCGTCGTCTAGGCTGCGGCGCCCGTGTAGGAGTGCAGCAGGTCGACGTCCTTCCGCGCGGCCTCGGCGGGACCGGAGAAGACGCTGCGGCCCGAGGCCAGGACGCAGACCTGGTCGGCGACGTCGAGCGCCCGGCTGGTGTTCTGCTCGACCAGGAGAATGGCGAGGCCCTCCTTGTTGAGCCGCTTCAACGCATCGAGGCAGAGATCGACCATCCTGGGCATCAGGCCGAGCGACAATTCGTCGACCAGCAGCAGCCTCGGCATGGACATCAGCGCGCGACCGATCGCCAGCATCTGCTGCTCGCCGCCCGACAGGGAGGCGGCAAGCTGGGTGCGCCGCTCGAAGAGACGCGGGAACAGGTCGAAGACACGCGTGAGGTTTCGCTTCTCCTCGACGCGGGAACGACTATAGCCGCCGACCGTGAGGTTCTCCGAGACGGTGAGATCGGAGAAAAGGCGACGACCCTCGGGCACCAGTGCGAGCCCGAACTCCGTCCGCTTCAGTGCAGGCAGGTGCGTCGCATTGCGGTCATCGATCAGGAGGGCGCCGCTCTTGACCTGCACGTGGCCCATGATCGAGAGGATGGTCGAGGTCTTGCCCGCACCATTGGGGCCGAGCAGCGCAAGGATTTCCCCTTCGGCCAGCGTGAAGGATAAATCGCTGACGGCAACGATCTCGCCGTACCCGCAGGAAAGATTTTGGAGCTCGAGCAAAGCCACAGCCTAGTATAGCGGCACTCCGGCGGGGATGTGCATCGCCTTCCGACTTCGAGGGGTTCTGCTCCACGAGCACTCCCTTCCGAATTCACGGCATTAGGCGGCAGCAGTTTGTCGCGAAGGCAAATGCGCCACGCGAATCTGCTCGCCCACGCCGGCGGGAACGAAGAAGCGCGGACGGCGATCCAATCGCAATCATCGATGCAAGCAGCACCTCGTGGCGGCATCGATCACGCTCAAAACTGCGTAACGCGCGCAGCTAGTTTTTTCTTTTCTTTTCTTTACTGCAATGTTAGTGAAAAAGGAAGGGAGCTCGCCCCTCGGCGTCGAATGGAAAAAGCTGCCAAGGCAGCGGCGAAAGAAACCACCCGTATCGTGCGTGCAAAACGCGGGGGAGGGACGATGTCGAGCGATACCAGCTATCTGAGCCATGGAGGCGGGAACTTCTTTGCGCCACGTGCCAAACCTCTGGAGCCTGCCGCCGCATCCAGGGTCTGGTCCAAAGCCGATCTTGAAGCGCGGTTACCGGGACTGTTGCGTCTAGCCGACTGGTTCGGCGTCGCAGCGCTCGGATTGGTCGTCGATGCCCTGTTCGCGTCGCACGGGGCCGGGTCGCTGACCCATGCGCTTGCCATCATACTCGGTGCTACCGCGACGGTGAATTTCCTGCATCTCGCACACGCCTACTCCTTGCACAGCATCGCGCGGCCGGCGGCGCAGCTAACCAAGATGACGATCGCCTGGTGCGGTTCTTATCTGAGTCTCGTGGCCATCAGTTCCGTCCTGAGGCAGGCCGACGAGTTCTCAGGGACGTGGACGATTTTATGGCTGGCGTCGGCGTTGGTGTGTCTGGCTGCAACGAAATGCGCCGTCGGCCGCCGTCTCCAGCGGTGGAAAAGAGAAGGCCGTTCTGCCCGAAACGTGGCCGTACTCGGAACGGGACGCGAGGCCTTCGCGCTGGCGCAACGCCTGAGTGAGGGAAGAGAAGAGGCACGTGTCGTGGGCGTGTTCGTCGACGCCGACATTCGACTTGGGCCCGCCAATGTGGCCGGGGATGTCGAACAGCTGGCGTCATTGGCGCGTGCGGGAAAGGTCGACGAAGTGGTGGTCTGTTTGCCCTGGCGGTCGGAGAGAGCCCTGAACGGCACTCTCTCGAAATTTGCCGCGTGCCAGGTGGAAGTCAGGATCGACCCCGGCATCCCGGACATCGATTATCCGCTGACCGAGTTCAGCCACATTGCAGGCATTCCAACGCTGAAGGTTCAATGTCGGCCGCTCAGCGGATGGGGCGCCCCCCTGAAGCGGCTGGAGGACTTGGTGCTTGCATCGACGCTAATTGTCGTTCTCTCGCCGGCACTGCTGGCCATAGGGCTCCTCATCAAGATCGACAGCCGCGGCCCCGTGGTGTTCCGACAGGAGCGGTACGGGCTTAACAACCAGCGGATCCAGGTCCTCAAATTTCGCACCATGCACCACGATCCGAATCCCGATCCAAACGTGCCACAGGCCCGCCGCAACGATCCCCGGGTGACGCGCATCGGCCGTTTTCTCCGGCGAACAAGTCTGGACGAACTGCTGCAACTCCTGAATGTGTTGCGTGGAGAAATGTCACTGGTGGGCCCCAGGCCTCATGCGAGCGCCCACAACGAACAATATGCCCGACTGATCGAGGGTTATCTCGGGCGGCACCGTATGAAACCGGGAATTACGGGTTGGGCGCAGGTGAATGGGTTGAGGGGAGCCGTCCAGAGCGTCGATGACATGAGGTGCCGTCTTCAGTACGACCGCTATTACATGGCGAACTGGTCGGTGCTGTTGGACATCAAGGTCCTCTTGATGACTGTCCCGGCACTCTTCCGGGGGACCAACGCTTACTGAACCTGTTTCCTGTCTTCGAGGGATAGCAATCTAACCTGACATTCGGCGGACCGACGGTCCCCGTTTTTGAGCGCGCACGAGGCGATCCAGCTCGAGACGCGTGAGAGCGCTGCCGCACAAGAGCCGGTCAGTCGCCTGCAGCAAGGCCTGGTAGTTTTCCTCGCTTTCGTCCGCCGAGAGGGACTCCATGGCGGCGAGGAACGTCGCAATGTCGATGGTGATGCGACCCCAGATATCCTTCACCGGTGAGCTGGCCGAAAAAATGCGTTGGATGTGCCTGGCCTGAGAACGAGTTTCGGCCGTTCCGATCCGGTTGGAACCTCGGGCCGCCACCAGCGGCGCCAACATCGCAATCTTGTCCTCCATGTCGCGCTCCATCTTCTTTCGACCCTCCGGAGTGGAAGCTCGATCAACGATGTAGCGAATGGCGGGAGCGGTACAGCGATAAGTTCGCGCAATCTGAGTGAACGTCTCCCCATTGTGAAAACGTTCTGCGATCTTCGGCCATTCTTGTTTTGGTATCTTTCCGCGAATCCTAACGTTGGCCAAAAGGATCGACCCTTTCTCTATAGTGCCACATTAACGCCTCCTGAGCGCAGGTCAACGCTTGTGACAAGTGAATGACCGGGTAACGGTGGATTCTCCATGCGGGGTCTTTCTTTCTTTTGTCATCATGTAGCGAAAAGGCGCCTTATGAAATGTCTTTCCTTGCACATCTTATCGATTAAAAAAATCGCACGACCTTTCTCTCGCGGCATCGGCGCAATGGCGCAATCACGAGCTTCGATTGCTCGGCTCCTAGCCTGACGGAGTGTCGCTTTGGCAGCTTTGCCACGGGTCACTGGCGGTTGGGCGCCCTTTTGCGAGCCTTTCACCGATCAATGAGCCCTGCATCCCGCGGAGAGTGCGCTCTCAATGCGGGCGGCAAAACGGGATCTTGATTTAGCTATTCGTTAAGGGGCCTACGCCGCCGGGCATGGTTGGAAGCGCCGAACGAACGCCGAAATGACGTCACTTGCCTGATGCAAATGCGTTCAATCTATCCTTCGCCTGCTGCGCGCCGCCGGCCAAGGCCTTGGCATATAATTCCTGCGCTTTGGCGACATCGCCTTGCGTGCCGATGGCTCCCCAGGCGGAGAGGATCATGGGATCGTACGTCTCCGCCAGTGAAAATAGCGCCGGCGCGCTGCCCATTTCAGCGGTATGCTCAAGCACAACCCGCGCCGCGCCAATATCGCCCTGGCTTAGCAACAGGCTGGCGCGCGCCATCAGGCGAGAGATTGCCGGATTGCCGTCAGGCTCCGGTACCGGTGGCCGCGCCACGATCCCCGCCGCGCTGTCGATCGGCGGCATGACCGGCTTGTCAGTCCCGGGGAGCGGAGCTGTCGGGCGGCTGCCGTCGCCGTCCGGCTTAGGGTCCCGGTGGGTCGCCAGCTTCTCTTCGAGCCATCGGCTGCGCTCGCGTTCCTGCGCTAGCGACTTTTGAAATGGCGCCAACTGCCCTTCCATCTGGCCCAGCCTCTGCCTCAAATCGGACAGTTCGAGGTTCTGGGCCGCCTTGTCGGCCAACGCCGCCGCTTGCCTCTCCATTTCGCGCCGTGCAGCGGCCAACTCGCGGGTCAGGTTCTCGGCCCTGTCGCGCTCCTGCTGCTGTGACCGCTGCAGCTCTTGGGTGGTGCGCATCGCGTCCTGGCGGACTTGCCAGATCTCGCCGCTAGCCGCCCTGGATGCCGCCATCAGCGCCTCGATCTCGCGCCTTGCGGCGTCGATGTCACGCGCCAGCTCGTCGGCACGCGCGCGTTCTTCCTGCAGCGCTTGTCGCACCGTCGCCGCGTCCCGTTCCGAGGCCTCCTTGGCTTCGGCCGTCTCACCGCCGCCAGTGCTGGCGGGCGCCTGCCCCTGCTCGATGGCGGCCTGGTTTTCCAGGACGCGCTGCGTCATCGGGAGCTCGCGGGCCAGTGGTTGGCCACCCTGCGGCATCAGAGTGACCTGCATGACATCGTCACTGCCTCGCGTTGGCGCCGGGATCGCCATCTCGCCATGACCCGTGACGTCGCCGCGGTAAAGCAACCAGCCCGCGGCCATCGCAGCCAGGGACGTGGCAATCGGAGCGACAATGAGCGTCCACCGCACGCGACGGGCATCAGCCGGTGCTACCGGCGGCGGCGTCGACCGCACCGCCATCCTCACCGGCTTGTCGGCCTTCGCCATGGGATGACGCCCACGATCCCATGTGGCGTTGTCCGGCGACCCCGACCGCAGTTGCGTATCGTCGGCGGCCTGTGGCTCCGTCGGGACCATCGATAGAGCCGAGAACCTATCGCGAAGCCCCATGATGTCGAGCAGCATCGGCCTTATGTTCCGCAGCATGAGCCGTCACCCCTCAAGCCCGAACGTCTCCACTTCTTGTGCGCGATCCAAACGATGCGCTCAGCGTCCAAGTTTCAAAAAAGGCGACGTCGACAAAACTAACCCGGCCGCAATAATAACATTAAAGAAAAGAAAGAAAATTTTTCTTTTCTTTTATTTTTCTTTCAGTACATTGTTCTCAGTGGGAAGCCTCAACGTGATCGGATTTTTCGACTCTTTGCAGGAGGCGTAAGGCCGTCACGTGTGGCCTTTTGGGGCAATGGCGGCTCACACGAGCTTGTACGTCTGAAGCTGCGGCACCCTCCCGCGGGAGGGTCGTGCCGCGGTTTTGGGGGAGGGGACCGTCTTGGATACTCCCGGTATTGCCAGAGCGACTTGTGGGCCCCTCGCAGGCGGTTACGCACGGCGACATCTGGTGAACCGGGCATCAAGCCGGCCGAGCACGGGCTCGCGCATGGACGGCAAACACCAACGCGACCATGCACGGGTTGCTGCGAGAACGCCGCTCCAATACCAAGACGTCATTGCCCGGCCCACGCAGGCGAGGGAAGCGAGCCGCCTTACGCTGCGCGTCATGGTGCTGGGTCTGCGTGGATTTCCTGGGGTGCAAGGCGGCATCGAAAGCCATGCCGAGCATCTGTACCCGTTGCTGCAGCAGCTGGGGTGCAGCGTCGAGGTGGTTGTGCGGCCGCGTTATCTGTCCGCAGCCGTGGGCGACAGCTGGCGCGGCATAGACTACCTTCCGGTCTGGGCCCCGAAATCACGCGCTCTGGAGGCCGTCGTCCATTCGCTGTTGGGTGTCATTGTGGCTGCCTGGCGGCGGCCAGACATCCTGCATATTCACGCCGTCGGACCGGCCTTGGTGACCCCGCTGGCACGCCTGTTGGGGCTGCGCGTGGTCGTCACGCACCATGGGCCCGACTACAACCGCCAGAAGTGGGGAGCCCTCGCCCGCTGGGTGCTGCACACAGGCGAGGCGTGGGGCATGCGGTTCGCTCAGGGCCGGATCGCGATTTCCCGCACGATCCTCGAGCATGTCCGGCGTGAATACCGCATCGCCGCCGATCTGATTCCCAACGGGGTGGTGATCCCCGACATACCGACGACATCGTCGGCGCTGCGCCAGTTCGGCCTCACGTCTCGGCGCTACGTGCTTACGGTGGGCCGGCTGGTGCCGGAAAAGCGGCATATCGATCTGATCGAGGCGTTTGCGCGTGCCGGCCTGAATGACTGGAGGCTCGTGCTTGTCGGCGGAGCCGATCATCCTGATGTCTATTCCCGGAAGGTGGCCGCGCTTGTCCAGCAAAGAGAAGGCGTGGTCTCGACCGGTATCATGACCGGCCTGCCCCTTCGCGAGCTGTTTGCGCATGCCGGGATGTTCGTTCTGCCCTCATCACATGAGGGATTGCCGATCGCGCTTCTCGAGGCACTGAGCTACGGGCTGCCTGTCATCGCAAGTGACATCCCTGCCAACCGGGAGATCAACCTGCCAGCGCACCACTACTTCCCACTGGGGGACGTGGCGGCGCTCGCCGCCACGCTTCAGTCGTTCGCCCGGCTAGACTGGCCGGCGGAGCAGATGGCGGAAACCCGCAGGTGGGTGCTCAATCGCTTCAACTGGCACGTTGTGGCTGCCCAGAGCCGCAACATCTACGCGCGCGTGCTGCGTTGGCGGACGTCGTCTTCGGTTCGTCACCTCATGCCGGGGTTACTGCCGACATGAGGCTCACGACCGACCGAGCGAGGACTACTGACCGGTTCGCCGGCGTCGATGGCTTGCGGGCGGTCGCCGCGCTGGCGATCGTCCTTTACCATACGTGGCGCTACAGCGAGCCGTCCGGAGCGCCCTTCGATCTTGGCGCATTCACGCCGGCTGTCGCCCAGATGCAGGTCGGAGTCACGCTTTTCTTCGCCATCTCCGGTTTCCTTCTCTATCGAGGTTTTGCCGCATCGATTCTCCGCGGCAAGGGGCCGCCCGACTACCTTCAGTATTTCTGTAACCGGATACTGCGGATCTTTCCGGTCTATCTGGCCATTCTCGCGATGGTCGGCTTCGCGCTCGCGGCAGCCCGAATTCGGGTCTCGCCAACCGAGACACTCGTCGGAAGCCTGATTGGCGCGTGGGATGTCATTCTCGCCAATGCCCTTCTGATCCAGAACTACCGCCCGGAGTGGGTGCTTACGGGCATCGGTCCGGCATGGTCGCTTGCGATCGAAGTCGTATTCTATGCGGCGCTGCCCGTGGCCGTGGCTCTTGCCTGGCGCATTCTGCGTCGCACGCCGGGAGCGAACGCCCGCCACGTCATGCTGCTTCCCCCTCTTGCCTTCGCCGGCATCGGGCTCGGCGGAAAGGCCCTCCTGCTGGCCGCAGTCGCGCTCGGCCTGGCCGACGGTCCACGTTGGGCAGGGAATTGGTTTTCGGTCCTTGCGCTCAGTTTCCTTTGCCACGCACATCTATTTTCGTTGGGGATGGTTCTCGCTGTCCTGCACGTCGAAGTGGAGGACCGAAGGCTTACGCTGCCGCGACAATGGTCCCTTGCGGCTTTCACGGGCGCCGTTCTCGCGTTCGGCATTGCCGCCGCGATCTGGTCGGAATCAGGAGAGCTGCGGCTTGCCGCCTGGGACGCTGCGACGGGGCTTGGCTGTGCCGCCTTGCTGGCTCTGGTCGTGCTGCCGCAGGCAGCCGGCAAGCCCCGTACCCGGCTGGTCCGCACCCTGGAGACGCCGCTCCTTCGGGGGGTGGGCATCGCTTCCTTCAGCCTGTTCCTTTGGCATGAGCCTTTGATCGACTGGCTTCGTACCAATCACCTGACCTTCGCAGGCCCGCTGGGGCTTCCGCTCAATCTCCTCCTCATACTGTTCGTCTCGCAGGCCGCCGCCTTCGCGACGTACCGCGGCATCGAGGCGCCGGCGCTCAAAAGGAAGTCATCGCTGGCGCGGCTGCTTCGGCCCCTCTTTTCGCCCGTCGGCGGAAGCTATGCATCCAGCCGTCAATCGCGGAGACCAACGTGAAGTCGCAGCGCGCCGACATAGCAACGGCCGGGTGGGACACGCCCGCGTCGATCCCGCCGCTGCCGATGCACGCAGACGACGCGCAGCCGGGTGCGATCAGCCGCGCGGGCGGTTTCGTCCGGCGCCGGGGGCTGATGATCGCGGTCGTCAGCCTGCCGCTTTTCCTTTGCTTCGTCGCCGCCGCAGCGATGCTGCCGCCGCGCTATGTAGCCGAGGCGAAGATCGTCATCGACCCTCGCACGACGAAGGTCTTGAAGCCCGATCCCGTGCTGTCGCCGATGACCACCGAGAACGAAGCCGTACAGACGACCGTTCACCTGCTCGCGTCAAACGATCTCGTCCATCGTGCGATCGATGCATTGGGCCTCAGAGATGATCCGGAGCTGAACCCGCCCCGCTCGTCCCGCCGAGAGCGGCTCGTAGGCTTCGCGCGATCGTACTTGCCGGCCGGCGTCGCGGACCTGCTTGCGCAGACAATTCTCAGAGACGGTGCGCCCGCCGAGGACGTACTGATCGCGCGTCGCTTCCAAAGCCGCCTGCGAATCTCGCAAGAGGGGCGATCCTATGTCCTGGCTGTCCGCTTCACAGCCGACACGCCGGAGCGCGCGGCCCGCTTGGCGAACGGTTATGCGGAACTCTTTGTGGTCGCCCGGGCGGAGGAAAGGGCGCAGGCGACGGACCAGGCCTTTCAGTGGCTTTCCGAGCGCGTGGCGGAGGCACGGCACAGGGTCTTGGCTGCCGACGCCAAGAGCGAAGAATTCCGGCGCAGTCATAATCTCATCAAGGGCCGCGACAACACGCCGGCGGTGCAAGAAGTGACAGAGATGTCCACCGAGCTGAACGTGGCGCGTGCGGCGCGCGAGGCTGCGCTTGCGAAATACCGGAAGGCAGAAGCGCTCGTCGCCTCAGGCAAGCTCGATGCCGTGGGGGAGATGCAGCGCTCTCCCGTGGTTCAGCAGCTTCGCAGCCAGGAAGCCATTGTCCTGCGGCGCCTGGCCGAGGTCGAGCAGCTCTACGGCGCGCGGCATCCCGAAGTTCTAACGGCTCGTGCCGAGCTCACCAAGCTGCGGACGAAAATCGCGAACGAGGCCAAGGTGCTGGTGGAATCCCTGCAGAGTGACGCCGCGGTTGGTGAATCCATTTCAGACTCACTGACGCGGGCGGCAGAGGCGGCTCGCGACCGCGTCGCGCAAGAGAACGAAGCTTACGTGACGCTCCGCGCGTTGGAACGTGAGGCCGCCGCCGAGCGGGGCACAGTCGAAGCCCTTCTGAGCCGGCTCATGGAAGTCGCTCAAGAGAAGAGGTTGCAACCGTCCGGGGACGCCAAGATCGGCTCGCGCGCCGATCCTCCGGGAGCGCCGGCTTCGCCCAACATGATGCTCCTTGTCCCCGCCGCAGCGGCGCTGTCGCTCTTCCTCGGGATCCTCATCGCGCTATACCCGGAGCGCTTCCGCCGGGGAATCCGCAGCATGCAGGAAGTCGCGCCGGAGTTCGGCTTCCCCGCTCTGGCCCTCCTCCCGTATGGTCGCAGGGCAGTCGACCACCCCGTCATCAAACCCTACACTGGTTTCGTCGAGGGACTGCGCCACCTCTACACCGGCCTTGCCGCCCCAGAAGTCGAACATGGTCCCGGGCGGAGCATTCTCGTCACGTCGTCAGTCGCGCAAGAAGGCAAGTCGACCATCGCACTGGGCCTGGGACGGCTGATTGCCCTGGGGCAGCGCCGCGTCGTGCTCGTCGACGTCGATTTACGCTGCTCGGGTATCAGCCGGGCCACCGGAGGCTTTCGGCCCGGCATCGCAGAAGTCCTCAGCGACAAGGCGCGGCTCGAGGACGTCCTTACGATCGATCCATGGTCGGGGCTCTCGATCCTGCCCGCCGGCAGCGCCGACGCGGACCCGGCTTTCCTGCTGGGATCGCTCCGGATGGCGACGCTGCTGCGGGAGCTGAAGGAAAAGTTCGAGACGGTCATTCTCGATTCGCCGCCGGTCATTCCAGTCTCCGATGCACTCCACCTTGCGCGCATCGCCGATCTCACGATCATGGTGACGCAATGGGAGCGCACCCCGCGCGAGACGACGCGTCTTGCGCTGCGGCAACTGGTTGGTGCCGGTGCGGCAGTCGCCGGCATAGCGATCAGCCAAGTCCGCCTGAAGCGCCATTCGACCTACGGCTATGCAGACTCCGTCCTCTATGGGCGGAACAACCGCCGCTACTACGAAGCGTGAGGCACCGTCAGCGCGATGCTCCTGGCCAGGTCAAATCGTCTGCCCCCACAAACGGCGCGGCGCTTCGTACGGGCCGCTTCGCGCATGACCGGCAACGTCTTCAAGGCGAGCGGGTAGACAGTCATGATCGCCGCCGTCCGCTCGGCAACGAGGCGTCTGCTCTCCCTCGATCCGCAAGAGCGTCACGTGCTGCTCGCTCGCGTCCTGCAGTGCGCGAACGGATTCCTGCTGTCGATCATCCTTGTTCGCCAGTACGGGCTCGCCGCCGCCGGTACGTACGCGCTCTCCAGCGTTGCCATCGGTTCGCTGGCGATTCTCTGCACGTTCGGCCTGCCGTATTCCCTGGCGCGCTCTCAGGCGCCCATTTCCGAGCGAAACGCGCTCGGAGCTGCCGCCGGCCTTGTCATGGCGCCGCTCGCGCTGCCCTTCATTGCCCTTTACGCTCTCAGTCTGGGCAGCGATATCGACGAGGCCGCCATTATCGGCGCTTTCGCGCTCAGTGGGCTGTTCTTCGCCCAGACGGCCATCTTCAATGCGCTCGTCGTTCTTCAGAACCGAGCGGCACTTTCGGTGTTGCCCCAGGCGTTCAGCGCCCTGACCCTCCTTGCCGGCGCCGCCTTCACCAACAGCCTGCTCGAGTTCGCAGCAGCCGTCGGCCTTGCGCGCACGCTCGGGCTCGGGATGTGCTTCGTACTGCCGCACAGTCCGGTCAATTTTCGATCGTTCTTCGCGCACGCACGCAAGAGCAGCAATTTCGTGCCCTTCGAGCTCCTTCACCTCGCGAGCGACCAGATCTGCACCGTCCTGCTCTCTTTCGTCCTCACGCGCGAGACGCTGGGGATCTTCGGACTGTGGCGACAACTCTTCAACGCCGGCATGCTGCTGCCGTCGTCGATGATCCAGGCCGGCTACCCCGAGATCGTGCGCCAGCCCGGGCCGACGCTCCTGCACCTGCGCCGAAAGATCAGCCTGGTCTCCGTCCTTTCGACCGGCGCTCTTGCGCTCGTGGCGATCCCGCTGGGTACGTTGGTCTACAACGCGCCCGCCCTTCCGATCCTCACACTGCTCCTGGTGCCCTGTCTGCCACTCGGCTGCCTCGTCATCCTCTACGACATGGGCATGCGCGCCCTCGACTGTGTCGGGATGATGAACCGGATCGGTTTGCTGCGCTGCGCCGCACTTTTCAGCGTCGTCCCGATGGCCCTTCTCGGAACGACTGGTCTTGCCATCGGCATCGATGTCCATACGGCCTTTTCGGCAGTGGTGACGCTGCGTGCTTTCGCGGTGGCGGCGCGCGCGGGACACGCCGACATCGAGGCGAAGCCTGTAGTGGGGAACCTCTAATGAGGGAAAGTGGCATGACCGTGCCGGCGCGACACGAGGAACAGTCTGACGTTGGGCGCGACCTGAAGCTCTCGATCATCGTCACCAGCTTCAATCACGCGCGCTTCGTGGGCAGCGCGATCACGAGTGCACTCGACGTCCGCTGGCCCCGCAAGGAAGTCATCGTCGTCGACGACGGGTCGACCGACAATTCACCAGAGGTGATTGCCTCCTTCGGCGACAGGATCATTGCGATCACGAAGCCTAACGGCGGGCAGAACAGCGCCGCGAACGTGGGATTCGCCCGGGCCACCGGCGATCTTGTTCTCTTCCTCGATTCGGACGACTTGCTGCAACCGAGCGTCGGCGAGGAAGTCGCTGCAGTCTGGACCGCCCGCACCTCCAAGGTCCAGTTCGGTCATATTTACGTGGACCACGAGGGCAAATCGATCGGTGAGGTATGGCCCGACTACTTACTGAACCCCCCACTCGAACCAACTTTGGCGACCCTGCGCCGGCGCGGGTTCTATGAGGCGCCAACCACCAGCGGAAACGTCTGGTCGCGTAGCTTCCTTGAGATGGTCTTCCCGCTGCCGGAAGCATCACCGAGCCGGCTTCCCGGCGCTTACTACGGACTCTTCTTCGACGCCTATCTCAACATGCTCGCGCCATGCTTCGGCGAGGTGGTGACGCTGCGGACGCCTCAAGGCTGCTATCGCGTTCACTCGGCGAACGACAGCGGCAGCGGCAAGACCCTGTCGCCGGACTTCTTCCTCAACCGGGCGAGGGATTATGCGCGCGTCGTCGCGAAGGCGAACGAGGTCTTGGCCGCGCTCGGCAAGACGCCCGGCTTTCTCATCGACTGCGAGCGCGACGAGATGCAGATGCGTTACCGCCTCATCGCCCGCAGGATGATTCCGGAGGTATGCGGCCGTGAAAGCCTCGCACGGCTCTTCGCAATGTACTGTAGAAGCGTCCTCCTCGGTGATTTCAGCACGAAGCACCGGCTGCTTTGTCTTTGTTGGGCGCTTCTCACTGCAGGGGCACCGTATCCAGTGGCGCGCTGGGCCATCGACCTGCGCGCGGCGCCCGCACTGCGGCCGGGTTTCTTGCATCCCTTCATGCGGGTGCGAGCGGGAGCAAAGCCTTGAGCGGCCAGCGACTCGTTCCGCTTGATGCGCTGCGCGGCCTGGCGATCGCGGCAGTGGTATTCTGGCATTACGGCATCGTATTCGTAAACGATAACCCGATCAGGATCGCATTCGGGCTTGCATGGACCGGGGTCGACCTCTTCTTCGTCCTTTCCGGCTACCTGATCGGCGGTCAACTCATGGACAATCGCGAGCGGCACGCCTACTTCGTTCCGTTCTACGCGCGTCGAGCGTTCCGAATCCTTCCCCTTTACCTGTTGTGCCTCGGTCTCTTCAGCCTCTTGGGCTATGCCGCAAGGGACGAAACCCCGTTCTGGTCCTACTTTCTGTTCCTGCAGAACTTCGTGTGGGCGGCGAAAGGCGACTGGGGGCCGGAGTGGACCCAAGTTACCTGGTCGCTGGCAATCGAGGAGCACTTCTATCTTCTGCTTCCGCTTGTCATCCGGGTCGCGCCGCGCCGCCATCTCGGCGTGATCGTCGTGGTACTGGCGGCACTAGGCCCGCTTTCGCGAACCGTCATGCTGCTTGGCGGGACGACTCCGCTTACCGCCTTTCTGGTGAGCACGTCGCGCTTTGACCCGCTGTTCATCGGCGTGCTCGCGGCATGGCTCATGCGACATCGCGCCGTGGCATCGTTCTTCACCCGGCGCCGCGATGCTCTTGTCGCCACGACGGTCCTGTTCGCCGCAGGCATGGCCGTAATCACGTTTATCCGCTGGGAGCCGATCACCTTTCCCAAGGCGATCTTCGGCTACATGTGCATCGGCCTGTTCTACGGCTCCTTTCTGTTGATGGTCGTGACGGGACCTTTGCCGGCCTGGACCTCGCTCCCTGTAAAGGTCCTTTCCTGGCTCGGAATCGGCGCCTACTCGATCTACCTGTTTCACATTCCGGTCTTGGTGCTGGCGCGTCTCGTCGTGCCGGTCCGCGGCATGGTTGAGGTCGTGGCACTTGTTGTCACGCTTCTGCTGGCCATCGTGTGCTGGCGCATCATTGAGCGGCCCGCGATCGCCTTCGCGCGGCAACGCTTCACGTATGGCTCGCAGACCGCTCCGGATGATCCCCCCTTGGCGGCGACGGCCGCCTGGCGCCCACTTGCCGGGCGACGGGAGACTGCGGCATGACTTCGACGGTCAGTAGCCACGGACGGGCTCCCACGGTCGAGCCTGCGGCACGGCCTCGCTGGGCTGGAACCCGCGATGCTGCCCTTCACGCGAAGTACTTGATCTGGACCCCGGTGCTTTGGCTGGGCGGTATTCTGACGGTCACTGGAGCCGTCCTTCTCGTTTGCCTTGCGTGGCGTCGCTGGCCGAAGGGCCGCCTCATAACCGCCATCGTGGGAGCCTGGATCTCGGTCGGGATTCTGCAAGCGCTGGCTTCGCTGGCAAACGGGGTGCGCGTCGGCGATCCCGCGCTCGGCCTCCGGTACGCTATGGGCATGCCGGTGATGGGATGGGTCTTTGCCGGACTTGCCATAGCGGTCGGTTACTCCAGACGTCTCAGCGACCCGCGGCCTATTGCGCTTCTCGGCGGCTGGGTTCTCCTGTTTTCGGCCATTGCCATTGCCGGGTGGCTGGCCGGGCTGCCTTATCTCATTCTCGAAACGCCATTGAGCCTGGCGTTGCCGGACCTCGACATCGCTCGCTTCTACGGGCCGGCGCAATTCTTCCTTGTCGAGGAAAGCTTCGGCGACGCGACGATGCGGCTCGTTCTCTTCTTTCCGTGGACGGCGGGCTTGGGGCTTGGCGGTACGGCGATCGCGCTCATCAGTCTGCGCTCCGCAGACTGGCGCCTGCGCGCGCTTGGCTTTGTCGGGGGTACGGTTGGCGCCGTGTTGAGCTGGAGCCGAACTGCATTTGTCGTCCTGGTCGCAGTTCTTGCGCTCGAGGCGCTGTTGCGCCTGCCGCGCTGGGCGCGAATCGTGCTTCTCGGCGCAGCACTGACTGGCAGCTACATCGTGGCAATCGACGGGTTTGATCCCCTGGAGGCTGTCGAGAAGCTGCAGCAATCCGCGGAGAATGCGCGCGGCGGATCGTCAATGGCGCGACAGCTGATCTACGAGAAGAGTTGGGAAGGGTTTGTCGCTTCACCCATCATTGGGCAGGGCTGGATCGGAGAGTCCGTGCATCCCACGGAACATCTGCCCATCGGTTCCCACTCCACGGTCTTTGGCCTCCTCTACACCGGTGGGCTGCCGACATTTCTTGGCTTCGTGGTGGCGCTTGTTCTGACGTCAGCCGCCGTCCTCTGGCAGATGTCTTCCCGAACGCGCGATGCCGACAACGCGGACCTCCGCACAGCCCTAAGCCTTTGCATCGTCCTCGCCCTCTTTGCGCCCTACGAGTCACTGTTCAGCTTGACGATTCCTTGCCTCTACCTCTTCACGTGGATCGGAGGCGCGCTGCGCACGACATGACGACACAGCCATATGTAGCGAGCGACAGGCCCACGCTCAGCATCGTCATACCCGCCTACAATGTCGCCGCCTACGTCGGCCAAGCCATCGATTCTGCGCTTGACCAGACGCGTTCCGACAGCGAAACGATCCTCGTCGATGACGGCTCCACGGACGCGACGCCCTGCGTCGTCGCCCAACTCGCTGATCGCCGGCGCGATGGGCGGCTCCGCGTCGTCCGGCAGGCCAACCGTGGGCTCTCGGCTGCCCGTAACACCGGTATAAGGCATGCTCGCGGGCGCTACATCGGTTTCCTCGACGGCGACGATGCCTGGCGCCCGGAAAAGGCCGAGCGCCAACTCGCCCTCATGGAGGCAAATCCCGCCATCGGGATCTCCTTCAGCCATTCCGAGTACATGCTGGAGAATGGTGTGCCCACTGGCCGGATTCTCCAGGTGGAAGTGTCTCGGCCGACGCTTGCCGACATGGTGCGGCGCAATCACGTCGGCAACGGCTCCTCGCCGATCGTGCGCAGGGAATGCTTCGAGCAAGCGGGATATTTCCGAGAGGAACTCAGAAGCTGCGAGGACTATGAAATGTGGTGCCGCATCCTTCACCGGACGGATTTCCACGCGGCTGTGGTTGCTGGCGCGCTGACACTGTACCGTCTGCGCGAGACGAGCCTGTGCTTCGCTTTCGACCGGTTCCTCGAGAACGCGGATCTTGCGGTCGATCTGCTGCGGAAGGAGATGCCCGAACTCCCGTCACGGCTCCTTGATGCGGCGCGCGCCGAGCACTGCCGCATCACGGCATGGAAGGCGCTTTCAGCCGGCGATACCGCAGCGGCTCAGCGATATCTCGCGAGAGCGTTTCGCCTGTGTCCGTGGCTCTTTGTGAGCGATCGTCGGGCGCTCGGCACCCTGGCGGGGATCGCGATCCGGAAGACGGGAAGCAAGAGCTTGCAGAAGTCGTTCGAGCGCCTGCTGGCGGTCCACGCCGCCCGCCGAGCGGCGGAATCACGACCAGCAATGCAGCGCCGTCGAGTTCAATGAGGCGCGCTTGGAGTGACACTTCGTAGGAGTGCAAGGCCGGCAATGGCGAAACCTTCCGGACTTCGAATCGTCCTTGCTCTGGCGTCAGTGTTTGCCGGTTCCGCCCCTTTCGACGGTGCTTCAGCCCCCACCGCGGATGCAGAACGCGGCTTCCCTAGAGCGTCAGGTGCCGGGCCGGTTGTCGTCGACGCCGGTCTCAATGGCCGGCCCGTCGGTTCGACCGCGTTCGACAAAGCATACCTCGCCGCGTCGGGACCGTGGCGGGCTGGAATACCAGTCGATGCCGTGTTCTCGACGGTGCAAGGTCTGTCCGCCTACCCCGTGGGACTCTCGAGCTGGCTCGCGCCCGACGGTGTCTCCGTACCTCTCTATTGGGCAGTTCCGGCCGACCGCAGCGTGCGGGTGCTCTACCACGCCGATGCTTGGTCCCTGCTGGCGAGCGGCAAGGTGCACCCAGCCGGTAACCCGCCTGACGTCGAGGCGCACATCCGGGCCGGCGCCTCGACGGTATTCCCGTTCTCCTACCATCCCTATGTGTCGCAATCGGGCCGGGAATTCCGACTGCCGAGGGAGTATGCGCCGATCCTGCGTAACGCGGACGGAACCGCTCCCGTTGTCAGAAGTCCTGTTGGAGTTCGCTCGTCGGGCAACGCCGACGGTCACATGGTCATATTCCAGCCGGACGGCCGCGCTTTCGAGGCATTCGCGGCGATCCTGCTGTCGGACGGTACCATTGTCTGCGCCTCGTACCAGATCACCGACTCTGCAGGGGCAGGCGATGGACGCCAAAACGGAGTGACGGCGTCCATGATTCCGGTTTACGCGGGGCTGGTGCGCAAGGTGGAGCTCGACGCCGGGCTCATAGACCATGCCATGAAGATCGTTGTGCCGGCCTCGCTGCTGGCGACCGAATTCGTCTATCCGGCACTCGCCTTTGACAGGGGCGCTTTGACCGAGGACCCGCCCTACTCAGGGACACTGCCGATGGGAACACGCCTCGCGATTCCGAAGGATGTCGATCTATTGCGTCTCAAGTTGCGCAGCCAAGTCGGCAAGCTGGTGGCGCAGGCCGCACAGCGTCATGGCTTCATCATCACCGACCGCGGCGGCAGGGGCATTACGCTCATAACGGAGGCCGGAGTGGGCGGTTCATATCCTTTTGATCATGGCATCGAGCTCGATCTGCGCTGGATCTTTTCCGTTGTGCAGCGCGTCGATCCCTGAGTGTGATCGGGCAAAGCCATTGACGAAGCGTACGTCACGCTCGGTCGCTGCCGCGCGGCATCAGCGTTCCCAATGCCGAACTCGTCTGCCGCGTCCACCATCTCGCCCCCGACGCCGACACCATCGTGGTCGTGCATTGCGCCGGCCGCACGCGCAGCATCATTGCGCGCAGAGCCTTCGCAACGCAGGCATACCGAACAAGGTCGTCGCCTAGCTCGAGCGCGACGGCGATCTGCCCTTCCGCATCGTCACCTCGTCGAGCGGCAGTGCTGGCTTGACGGTGCCGTCCGCGAGCTAGTTTCCGGCGTGCCGCTCGATGAGGTCGGCCACCGCTTCAGGGTTGTCGGCCATCACATAGTGGCTGGCGCCGGCGATGCGCGCCCCTTCGACGTGCGTCATGCCTTTGGCGCGATAGCCTTCGACCAAGGTCGGTAGAAGCGAGGCGAAGAAGGATTTTTCGCCGACGGCAATCACCAGCGGCACAGGATTCGAACCGGTCTGCGCGGCATTGAACTCCGCGTCCTTCGGGAAGCCTCGGTAGATCTCGAAGGCTGCATGCAGCTGTGGCGCGTCGTATGACTTCGCGTAGTAGGCGCGCACGGCGGGCGTGAATTTTCCGACGGCGAGGAAATTGTCGAAAAATGCTGCCTGCCGTCCGGTTACCAGCTTCTCCGCCAGGCCCGGCGTCTGAATGAAACCGATATGCCACATGCCGGAGATTGCCTCGTCCCAGCCGGCGATACCCGGCATCGGAACGTCGAGGATCATTGCTCCTCGCAGTGAATCGGGAAAGCGACGGACATAGCCGTAGGTCACGAGGCCGCCCAGGTCGTGCCCCACGACATACGGTCGTTCCAGTTTCAGCGCGCCGCTGAGGGCCTGGATGTGGGCGGCGAGGGTGGCCGTGTCGTAACCACCATTTGCCGGCGACGACTTGCCGATGCCAGGCAGGTCGACGGCGACGACCGTGAACCGCTTCGCAAGCCTCGGCAGGATCGCTCGATACTCCATCCAGTCCTCCGGAAAGCCATGGACCAGGATCACGGCCGGACCTTGTCCGCCACGCACGTAGTGCAGCTTGGTTCCAAGCACCTGCGCATGGGCAGATGTGAAGCCGGGCGGTGGATCACCAAGCCTGTCGGCCGCGAGCGTGTTTGGGGCATCAACGACGAGCGCCGCGCAGGCTGCCAACCCGAACAGCGCGGTGCGACGGATGATCTGGACCATCGGCGTCTCCTGGGACTTCATGGTTCTGTGCGATGTTGATTGGGCCACGGCCGCCCCTTGCCGGTTTCACACAGCAGCTTCAGGCTCCTGAGAAACTGCGCCCAAGTGAAGTTGCATTCACCGAACATCGGCGACTGTTCCTTCCACCCGTCGTGATGCATCACCAGCAGCGTCCCGTCGCCATTCCTCTGCTGCTCTATCTGGTCTTTCAGTTCGGGATGCGAAGCCAGCAAGGCGCTCTTGTCGCCGCCTTGAAGCTCGAAGGAAATGGTGGTTCCGACCCACTCGTCGGCACCCTTGACGCAAGTCCACCTGACTTGCTTCGCTGACTCCAGTTCAGTGATTTTCATTTCCTTGAAGTAGTCCGAACCGAAGTCAAAGTGCGCGACGCTGCCGCGCTCGGCCTTCGCCTTTGCGCCCGGTGTCCACCAGCGCGACAACCCTTCCTGGGTCGTGATCGCGCCATAGACCTTTTCAGCCGGTGCCCCGATAAGGACTTCGTGTCGAATGTCTGGCATTGCTCAACCTCTCTCTTGCTCGGATGTCTCTTGAAACTCTCTTGCTCGGATGTCTCTTGAAACGTCCTGCAACCGGACAACGATCCGATCCGGTGAAGGGGGCATGGCGTCGATGCGACAGATACTTGCTATGCAAAAAGGCATGACTGCCTGCCGTACCGCGACCCTGTGACCCTCCGTCGCAACGGTCGATGACAGCTGCCGTTCGATATGCACAGAAGCAAGTCGACGGAGAGCGCGATGAAAGCGAAGGCGACGCCGCAGGGTTATCACACGCTGAACCCGTTCTTGAGGGTTACGGACGCATCCGCGGCGGTCGACTTCTACAGGACCGCGTTTGATGCGAAAGAAGACTTTCGGCGCGAGATGCATGGACGACTGTTGCTTGCGGTCATCATGATCGGCGATTCGCGCGTGATGGTTTCTGACCGCACCAACGAGCCGGAGAAGGTCGCCGGCGGCGATCCTCGCGGCAACGGACTGGGCCTCAAAATCTACGTCGACAACGTCGATGACGTTTTCCGTCGCGCGATTGGCGCAGGTGCCACGGAAGCGGAGCCGTTGCAGGACCATTTCTTCGGCGAGCGAAGCGGCGAGATAACCGATCCGTTCGGCTTCACCTGGCGGCTCGCTCAGTTTGTCGAAGACGTCCCGCATGCCGAGATCGAGCGCAGAATGCGCCAGGAAGCCGGGAAGACGTAACGGCGTGCCGCGACGAGACGGCGTCATCTACCCGTAGGTGCGGCAAGGAATTGATCGTGGTTGCGCGAGCTGCCTGACCCTGCCGCCTAGCCAAGCCGCGTCCGGATCTTGATCTCGGACGAGAGCGTCCGGTGCACCGGGCAGCGGTCGGCGATCTGCAGCAGCCGCTCGCGCTGCGTCTGGTCGAGTGGACCTTCGAGCACGATCTGCCGGTCGATATGGTCGATCTTGCCCTCCTTGGTCTCGCAGTCGGCGCAGTCCTGGGCGTGGATCTTGTCGTGCTTCAGCCAGACCCGGACCTTCTGCAGCGGCCAGTTCTTCTGCCGGGCATACATCCGCAGGGTCATCGCCGTGCAGGCGCCGAGGCCTGCCAGGACGTAGTCGTAGGGGCTGGGCCCGGTGTTGGTGCCGCCGGCGGAAACCGGCTCGTCGGCCGACAGAACATGCGTGCCGACGCGCACCGTCTCGGCGAACGGACCGATGTTGCGGTCCTCGACGATCACGACGCCCGGTGGGGGAAGCTCCGCCTCGGCCATGTCCTGCTCCTTCCGCGCTTTCCAAAGACAATCGCCTCAGCCACGATTGCCTGCGAGCAGTCTAGAAGTGCAAAACTCCTCCGCCACAGTCTTTCTCGATCATTTCGGCCTTGGTCGACCCCGTCGTTTCGAGCGGGTCCTCCTGGCCGGGCTCGCGGTCTTGTTGACGCTGTTGGCCTTGCTGGCCGCCGTGTGGATGCGCGCGAGCGACGAGCTGCCGCTGCCTGGACCGCGCGGTGAATACTTCCTCTATCTGCTGATCCTGCTCGTCCTGGTGCTGGCGCTGGTCCGTTGGCCGCGACTCGCTGGCGTGGTTCTGGTGCTCATGGCCTTCGACCTGACCTGGGGAGCGGGCCTGTTCGCCCTGCAGCGGGCGGGGCTTGCGACCTCCTCGCTGATGCCGCCGGGAAAGTTCGAGCCGCAGCGCTTCCAATGGCATCCGCTGCTGCAGGCCGTGCCGATCCCTTCGCTCAAGCTCACCAGCTCGACAGGGCTTGCGATCCAGCACACGCGCGAGGGCACGCGCGGGAAGGATCCCGAGGGTGGCCTCGGCGGAAAGACCGTTATCGCCACCTTCGGCGGCTCGACGACCTATGACATCGGCGCGGGCGAGGGCGAAACCTGGCCCGATCGTCTCGCCCAGGCGCTGGGCGACCGTTACTTCGTGGTCAATCACGGCGTGCCGGGCTACACCACGGCCGAACACCTGCTCCAGACGGCGTTCTACCAGACCAAGTTCGGCAGGCCGCCACGCTGCGCCATCTACTATGTCGGCTGGAACGATCTGCGCAACGCGCACATTGCCGGCCTCGATCCCGGCTACGCCGACTTCCACCTGCCGAGCCAGATCGATTCCCAGAAGGTCCGGCGCGTCGGCGGCGCGCACGTCACCTTCTCGCCGCTGCTGACGCTCGTGATGCGCTTCGTCGCCGCCAACCTCGACACGGCGCGCTACTTCGCCGATCCTTACAACATGCCGCCGGTGAGCGGCGACGATCCCAACCTCGATGCGATTTTCAAGCGCAACGTCGCCGCGATCTCGGCGATCAACCGCCGGCGCGGCGTCGCCACGATCTGGGTTGGCCAGCTCCTCAACCGCGAGCGGCTGATGGGCGATGGCCAGTATGGCTGGCTTCCGCTGGTGCGCGATCGCGATCTCTGGCCCATGCAGCAGAAGCTCAACGAGGTCCTGAAGCAGACGGCGGATGGGCTGGGCGACACCTATGTCGGCATCGATCCCACCTCGTTCGTGGGCGCCGATTTCGTCGATCAGGGTCACTTCTCGGCACGCGGGGCGAAACGTTTCGCCGACGACCTGGCGCCGGTCGTGCAGCGGCTCTGCCGCTAGGCTAAGGTTTTGCGATGATCTCCCACGTCCATGTCGGCGTCGACGATTTCGAACGCGCCTTCGCGTTCTATTCGGCCGTCCTGCCGGAGCTGGGCCTCGAGCTGAAGTTCAAGGAGCCCGAGAACGGCTGGGCCGGCTGGATGACGCCCGGCGTGGCGCGGCCGCTGTTCCTGGTCGGCCTGCCGTTCAATCGCGAGCCCGCTTCGCCCGGCAACGGCCAGATGATCGCGCTGATGGCGCCCGATCGCGCCGCGGTCGATCGCTGCCATGCCGTGGCGCTGGCCCACGGCGGCACCTCCGAAGGCGCGCCCGGCCTTCGTCCGCACTATCACGCCAACTACTACGGCGGCTATTTCCGCGATCCCGCAGGCAACAAGCTCTGCGTCTGCTGTCACTAACCGGAACCGACATGACCCGTGCCATCCTGATCACCGGCGCCTCCTCCGGCATCGGCGCCGCCACCGCTCGCGCCTTGGCCGCGCCCGATACCGCCATCGCGCTGCATGCCCGCAAGAACCGGGCGGGCGCCGACAAGGTTGCCCAGGCGGTGCGCGATGCCGGCGGCAAGGCGATGGTCGTCGAAGGCGATCTCGCCACGCCCGACACCGCGCGCCGCCTGGTCGACGAGACCGCGGCCGCCTTCGGCCGGCTCGACGTCGTGGTGAGCAACGCGGGCTTCGCCGACCGACGCGCTGTCGGCACGCTCGATCGTGCGGCGTGGGACGAGAGCGTGTCGGCCATGACCTCGGCCTTCTTCGAACTGGCGACGGCCGCCAAGCCGTGGCTGGTGAAGGCCGGCGCCAACGGCCGCCTGGTCGGCGTGTCGTCCTTCGTGGCCCACGCCTACGCGCGCGGCCTGCCGATGTTCCCGGCCTCGGCCGCCGCCAAGGCCGGCATAGAAGCTTTTGCCCGCGCCATGGCCGTCGACCTGGCGCCCTCGGGCGCCACGGCCAACTGTGTGGCGCCGGGCCTGATCGAGAAGGATGCCGACGCCCACGCGGCCCTCTCGCGTGACCGCATGGTCGAGATGAGCAGGCTGGTGCCGATCGGCCGTTACGGCAAGACGGCCGAAGTGGCCGCCGTGATCGCTTTCCTGTGTTCGCCCGGCGCGAGCTACGTCACCGGCCAGACCATCCATGTGAATGGCGGTCTTACCTTGTAGAACCTTATCCACCGGGGGTCGGTCTGCCATGGCGGCTGTCGGATTTCTGTAACCGAACCGTCGTCTTTGTGCAGCCTGCCGCCGCTACCCAGCGAGAAGGGAAGCTTCGCGAGGGTGGCCAGTGCTGCGACTGGAAGGCGTCACCAAGAGTTTTGGCGACAAGCGCGCCGTCGACCAGGTGTCGCTGGTCGTTCCGACCGGCCAGCTCGTCGGCGTGATCGGCCGCTCCGGCGCCGGCAAGTCGACCCTGCTGCGCATGATCAACCGGCTGGGCGATCCCAGCCACGGCCGCATTCTGTTCGGCGACACCGACATCACCGCGCTCAAGGGCCGGGCGTTGCGCCAGTGGCGGGCGCGCTGCGCCATGATCTTCCAGCAGTTCAACCTCGCCGGCCGCCTCGACGTCCTGAACAACGTCATGATGGGCCGCGCCTTCCACGTCCCGGCCTCGCGCGCGCTCCTGAAACTGTGGAATGACGACGAGAAGGCGCACGCCCTGTCGGCGCTTGAAAGCCTCGACATGGCGCGGCTCGCCGGCCAGCGCGCCGACACGCTGTCGGGCGGCCAGCAGCAGCGCGTCGCCATCGCCCGCGCCCTGGTGCAGGAGCCCGACATCATCCTGGCTGACGAGCCCATCGCCTCGCTCGACCCGCGCAACACCAAGGTGGTGATGGACGCGCTGCTGCACATCAACAAGCACTTCGGCATCACCGTCGTCTGCAACCTGCACAGCCTCGATCTCGCGCGTAGCTACTGCGACCGCCTGGTCGGCATGGCGGCAGGCCGCATCGTGTTCGACGACGCGCCGGCGGCCCTCACCGACGCCGTCGCCCGCGATCTTTACGGCCTCGAGGCCGGCGAAGTCGTGGGGGAGACCCCGCCGGTCCCCCTGCCGGTGGGCGGCCGGCCGGGCTTCGCGCTCGCCGGTTCGTGACCCTGTCCACGCCCCTTCAACAAGGAGAAACCCGCATGCTCACCCGTCGCTTCGCCCTGGGTGCCGCACTTGCCGTATCCGCTGTCGCCGGCTCAGCACAGGCCCAGAGCTGGAAGGCCGCTTACCCTGAGCTGGTGATGGCCGTCGTGCCGGCCGAGAACGCGTCCGGCGTCACCGAGCGCTACGCGCCGTTCGTGGAATACCTCTCGAAGGAGCTCGGCACCAAGGTGACGCTGCGGGTGGCCAATGACTATGCCGCCGTCATCGAGGGCCAGCGCAACGGCAGCATCCATCTTGCGGGCTACGGCCCCGCTTCCTATGCCCGCGCCGTCGTCACCGGCGTCGCGGTCGAGCCGTTCGCCACCACGGTGAACGCCGATGGCACGGTCGGCTACTACTCGGTGTTCTATGTGAAGGCCGACAGCCCCTACAAGACGATCGAGGAGCTCAAGGGCAAGAACCTCGGCCTGGTCGATCCCAACTCGACGTCGGGCAACAACGTGCCGCGATTTGCTCTCAACAAGATGAAGATCAACCCGGAGACCTTCTTCGGCAAGGTCACCTACACCGGCAGCCATGAGAACGCGCTGATCGCCCTGCAGCAGGGCACGGTCGACGTCGCCGCCAACTGGTGGAACGCCGACACCGATTCGAACCTGACCCGCATGGCCAACAAGAACCTGGTGAAGAAGGACGACTTCCGCATCATCTACAAGTCGGACCTGATCCCCAATTCGCCCTATGCTTTCCTGGCCAACCTGCCGCCCGACCTGAAGGCCGCGATCGTCAAGGCCTTCAACGAATCGCCGACCAAGGCCAAGGCCGCCTTCGACAAGCTGTCGGACGGCAAGGACAAGGAATTCATCAAAGTCGACGCCAAGTACTACGAGCCTGTCGTCGAGCTCATCAAGTTCGTCGACCAGCTGCGCAAGCAGAAGAGCTGACCGGGCCGCAGCCCCCGGCGCTCCTCACTGCCTCCCCTTCGCGGAGTCCGCGAAGGGGAGGTGCCCTCGTCTTACGAGGGCGGAGGGGTCGGAAGCACCATGACTGACGCTCATGACCCCTCCGTCCGCTTCGCGGCCACCTCCCCAGCGAAGCTGGGGAGGGAGGTGATGTGAGCTCGCCGATCGCCCTGCTGCCGGACGCCCAGCTCCGGCCTCTTCTCCATGCCTACGACGCGTCGGTGCGCAGCCGGCGTTGGCACACGCTGCTCATTCTCATCTGCATCGCCGTGGCGATGGTGCTGTCGTCGATCTCGGCCGAGGTCTCGATCGCGAAGCTACTGGACAACATTCACCGCTTCCCGAGCTACATCATCCGCCTGTTCCAGCTCGAGAACGGCCGGCCGGTCTGGACCGATCTCGCCGAATGGTTCTGGGGCCTGCCGCGCTGGCTGCGGCTGCTCGGCGAGACGCTGCTGATGGCCTATGTCGGCACGGTATTGGGCACGCTCGGCGCCTTCGTGCTGAGCTTCCTCGCGGCCGCCAATGTGGCGCCGAGCCGCTGGCTGCGCTGGGGCGTGCGCCGTTTCTGCGAGATCTGCCGCACCGTCCCCGAGCTGGTATTCGCCCTGGTGTTCGTGATCGCCTTCGGCTTGGGGCCGGTGGCCGGCGTGCTGGCCGTCGCCATCCATACCGTGGGGGCGCTCGGCAAGCTGTTCGCCGAGGTGGTCGAGAACATCGACATGAAGCCGGTCGAAGGCATCACCGCCGGCGGCTCGTCATGGCCGGTCGCCATGCGCTTCGGCGCCCTGCCGCAGACGATGTCGAACTTCGTGAGCTACACGCTGCTGCGCTTCGAGATCAACGTGCGCAGCACCGCGGTGATGGGCTTCGTCGGCGCCGGCGGCATCGGCCAGGACCTGATCGAGGCGATCCGCAAGTTCTACTATTCCGACGTGTCGGCCATCCTGGTGCTGATCATCATCACCGTGTCGGTGATCGACACGCTCACCTCGTATGTCCGCCATCGCCTGATCGGCCTGCAGGAGAAGCACTGATGCCGGCGCGCTTTCCGGTCGACCTCGGCGCCATGCGCGACCGCCATCCCGAGCATTTCCGGCGCTTCGATCGTGGTCGCCGGATGGTCACAGCTGCAGCCGTCGCCGCCTTCGCCCTGCTGGTCTTCGCCATGGCCGAGCTCGGCTTCTTCGACGGCAAGCTTCTGGCGGGGACGAGCCGTCTCCTCGAGATCGCAGGCCTGATGCTGCCGCCCGATCCGAAGGACTGGGCGCATGTCCGCATCTTTTCTTCGGCGCTGCTCGAGACCATTGCCATCTCGTTGCTCGGCACGCTGGCGGCCGCCGTGCTGGCGCTGCCCATCGCCTTTCTCGCAGCGCGCAACATCACCGCGCAGCGCGTGGTCCGGTTCCTGTCGCGGCGGTCGCTCGACACCATCCGCAGCGTCGACATCCTGGTGTGGGCGCTGATCTGGGTGAACGTCGTGGGGCTCGGGCCCTTCGCCGGCGCGCTCGCCATCATGACCGCCGACATCGGCACCTTCGGCAAGCTCTTCTCCGAGGCGATCGAGGCGGCCGACCGCAAGCCGGTCGAAGGCATCGCCTCGGCCGGCGGCGGCAAGCTCTTGGGCGTGCGGTTCGGCATCATCCCGGAAGTGTTTCCGGTGCTGGCGAGCCAGGTCCTCTACTTCTTCGAATCCAACACGCGATCGGCCAGCATCATCGGCATCGTCGGCGCCGGCGGCATCGGTCTCTATCTCGCCGAGGCGATTCGTACACTGGAGCTGCAGCAGACCTCGTTTATCATTCTCTTGATCCTGGTATCCGTCGCTTTGATCGACTATGTCTCCGGCCAGTTGCGTTTTGCCGTCATCGGCCGTCGGGGAGTGGTTGCGTGAGCGTAGAGTCAGTATCCATACCGCGTTATGCCTTCTACTACGCCCCTCGGCCCGAGGAGGGGCTGGCCGTTGCTGCGAGCCAATGGCTCGGCCGCAACGCCGAGAGCGGCCAGATCCGGCCGATCAAGCCGACATCGGTTTTCACCGCCGAGCGTCTGGCCGAGATCACGGCCGATCCGAGGCTCTACGGCTTCCATGGCACGCTGAAGGCGCCGATCGCGCTTGCCGAGGGCGTCACCGAACGCGATCTGCTGGAAGCGGCCGGCAACTTCGCCACCGGGCGACGGTCCGTCATCGTACCGTCGATGACGCTCACCTGCATGTCGGGCTTCATGGCACTGGTGCCGAGCCAGCCTTCGCCCGAGCTACAGGATCTCGCCGACAGCTGCGTCATCGAGTTCGACGAGTTCCGCCGGCCCGCCGATGAAGCCGAACTGACGCGTCGTCGCGCCGCCGGCCTGTCGCCGCGCCAGGACGAGCTGCTGCTGCGTTGGGGCTATCCCTACGTGCTCGAGGAGTGGCGTTTCCACCTCACGCTCACCGGGCGGATCGGCGATGACGGCGAGCGGTCGGCGATCACCGAGCTGCTGCGCCGCCAGTTCATGGGCTTCATCGACCGGCCCCTGCAGGTGCGCGATCTCTGCGTCTTTCGCCAGCCCGGCGCGGGGCGGCCGTTCACCGCCCTGGCGCGTTTCACGCTCGGCGGCGGACGCCGGGTGAGTAGCGAAGTGTGGCGAGCAGCCTGACGAAGGCCTCGGCGGCGGCATCGAGCGCGCCGTCGTTGACGATGGTCACCAGCCGCGCGTCGCTGACCGTGTAGGCCTCGCTGCGGGCGAGCCGGCTCGCCGTGGCGGCGGTCGTCTCGCGACCGCGGGCGCTCAGCCGCGCCCGGAGCTTGTCGAGGGCGGCCGTGATCAGCACGGGATGCAGTTCGGCGTCGCTGCCCGCGATCTTTTCGTAGTGCTCGCGCGAGCCGCTCACCACCACCGTGAGGCCGGCGGCGCGCCAGGCCTCGATCTCGCGGCCGATGCCGTAGTCGTTGCCGTGGGCCTGCCAGTGGAAGGCGAACAGGCCGTGGGCACGGCGCAGGGCGAACTCGGCGCGGCTCAGCGCCACGTGGTTCTCGCCGCCGACATCGGCCGGCCGCGTGATGTAGCGATGGGCAAAGGCGACCGGCGCCTCGACCGACAGCATGCCGCGCGCGCGCTCGAGCACGGAGTCCTTGCCGGCTCCAGAGGGGCCCATGACGTAGACGATGGGGGCGTTCATGGTCTTCCGGTCCAGAAGAGCATGAGCATGAGCTAGACCACCCGTTCGCCTTCGCGCCAGACGGCGCGGACCATCGGCGCCTCGTCGAGGTGGCGCACGCGCACGAAGTCGGCGCGGCGGTCGACGGCGATTTCCCCGCGGTCGCCGAGGCCAACCGCCTGGGCGGGGTTCAGCGAGGCGAGCCGCACCGCCTCGGGCAGCGAGATGCCGATGCCGGCCGCCGGCAGCTGGAAGACGCTCTCCATCAGGCTCGCGGGCACATAATCCGACGACAGAATGTCGGCCTGCCCGTCGCGCAAGAGGTCGATGGCAGCGATGTTGCCGGAGTGCGAGCCGCCCAGCACCAGGTTAGGGGCGCCGACCAGCACGGCGAGACCGCCCTCGCGCGAGGCCTGCGCAGCCTCGCGCGTTGTCGGAAATTCGGCGATGGTCATGCCGTTCTCGACCGCTTCCTCGACATGCGCCCGCGTCGCGTCGTCGTGGCTGGCGAGCGGCAGGGCCCGCGCCTGGGCGCGCGCCACGATCTCGCGGCGATGCCTGACGGCGTTCCGGCTGTGCAGATCGAGGGAGCGCGCCTGGAAGGCCTCGAACTGCTCCTCGCTCATGCCGTACTTGCCGATGTAATACTGCCGGAGCTTGTCCGGATCGAGGAACTGGCGCTGGCCCGGCGTGTGGTCGTTGATCGAGATCAGGCCGACCAGCGGCAGGTCGATCCAGCGGTCGACCGCCTCTACGGCGTCGTCGGGCGTGATCTCGCAGCGCAGGTGCAGGCGATGCTCGGCGCGCGACAGCCGACGCTCGCTCACGGCGCAGATCGCCTCGACCATGCGGGCGCGGTTCTTCACGCGGTCGGTGTCGCCGCGCACGTCGCCCAGCGACAGCGAATCGAACACCGTGGTGATGCCGGCGGCGGCGATCTGCGTGTCGTGCGCCATCACCGCGGCGATGGAGGGCCACTGCACGCCGGGACGCGGTGCGAAATGCTTCTCCATGTTGTCGGTGTGCAGCTCGACCAGGCCAGGCACCAGGTAGTCGCCCTCGAGATCGACCGCGGTGGCGCAGACGACGCGGCCGGGCGAGACCTCGACGATGCGGCCATCGCGCACCACGACGGTGCCGTCGAACTCGGCGTCGCGGGTGACGATGCGGCCGTTGGTGAAGACCTGGTCCTTACTCATGGGGAAACCTCGAACACTCGATTGGCCAAAAGCTCGCGCACGCCGAGATCGTGGAAAATGCCGACCAGCGCACTGCCGGCGTCGCGACGTTGCGAGATCAGCTCGACGACACGGTCACGGTTGCCGGCATCGAGCGAGGCGGTCGGCTCGTCGAGCAGCAGGATCGGGTAGTCGACGATCAGCGAACGCGCGATGTTGACCCGCTGCTGCTCGCCGCCCGAGAAGGTGGCGGGCGGCAGCTGCCAGAGGCGCTGCGGGATGTTGAGCAACGACAGCAGGAACTCGGCGCGATTGCGCGCCTCGGCCGGATCGGCGCCGAGCCTCAGCAGGGGCTCGGCCACGACGTCGACAGTGGCGACGCGTGGGATCACGCGCAGAAACTGGCTGACGAAGCCCATGGTCCGGCGGCGCACGTCGAGCACGGTCCGCGGCTCGGCGCCGACCAGCTCGGTCCAGGCGCTGTCGTGATGGACGCGGATCGAGCCCGCATCGGCGCGGTAGTTGCCGTAGAGCGAGCGCAGCAGCGTGCTCTTGCCGGCGCCCGACGGTCCCACCAGGGCGAGGCACTCGCCGGGCGAGACGGCGAGCGCTACGTCGCGCAGCACCGGCAAGGCGAGGTCGCCGTGGGCATGCACGACGAAGGACTTGGTGAGGCCGGCGACTTTCAGGACGGGCTGCATGGTCATACCGGAAGGATCGAGGCCACGAGCATCTGGGTGTAGGCGTGCTGCGGGTCGTCCAACACCTGGTCGGTCAGGCCGTCTTCGACGACGGCGCCGCCCTGCATCACCATCAGCCGGTGGGTCAGCAGGCGCGCCACGCCGAGGTCGTGCGTCACCAGGATGGCCGACAGGTGCAGGCTGCCGACCAGGCTGCGCAACAGGTCGAGGATGCGGGCCTGCACCGACACATCGAGGCCGCCGGTCGGCTCGTCCATGAAGACCAGCCTGGGCTCGCTCACCAGGTTGCGGGCGATCTGCAGGCGCTGGCGCATGCCGCCGGAATAGGTGGTCGGCCGGTCGTCGAGCCGGTCGCGCTCGATTTCGACGCGGCTGAGCCAGTCCGATGCCGTGCGCCGGATGTCGCCGTAGTGGCGTGCGCCCACCGCCATCAGCCGCTCGCCGATATTGGCGCCGGCGCTGACGCCCATGCGCAGGCCCTCGCGTGCATCCTGGTTCACGAAGCCCCATTCGGTGCGCGACAGCAGTCGCCGGCGGGCCTCGCTCAGGTCGTGCACGTCGACCGTGCCGTAGGCCGCCGAATCGTAGGTCACGGTGCCCAGTTCCGGCGTGAGCCGGCCGGCCAGGCAGTTCAGCAACGTGGTCTTGCCCGAGCCGGATTCGCCCACGATGCCCAAGACCTCGCCGGGCCACAGGTCGAAGTCGACGTCGCGACAGGCGACGCGCGCGCCGAAGCGCTTGGTCAAACCCCTCGCCGACAGAAGGGGGGCAGTGAGCAGCGGCTTCATTCCGCGGCCTCGGGCAGCGTGCGCCGACGCTCGCAATAGTCGGTGTCGGAGCAGATGAACAGGCGCTTGCCGTCGTCGTCGACGATCATCTCGTCGAGGAAGCTGTCCTTGGAGCCGCAGAGTTCGCAGCACTGCTCCCAGGTCTCGATCTCGAAGGGATGGTCGTCGAAGTCGAGGCTCTTGACCGGCGTGTGGGGCGGCACGGCGTAGATGCGCTTCTCGCGCCCGGCGCCATAGAGTTGCAGCGCCGGGCTGCGGTCGAGCTTCGGATTGTCGAACTTGGGGATCGGCGAGGGGCTCATGATGTAGCGCCCGTTCACCATCACCGGATAATTGTATCCCTTGGAGATGCGGCCGTGCCGGGCGATGCTCTCGTAGAGGCTGACCTGCATGACGCCGTACTCGGAGAGCGCGTGCAGGGTACGGGTCTCGGTCTCGCGCGGCTCGAGCATGCGCAGCGGCTCGGGGATCGGCACCTGGAAGACCAGGATCTGGCCCTCGCCGAGCGGCGTCTCCGGCACGCGATGGCGGGTCTGGATGACCGTGGCCTCTTCGGTGCGCGTCGTCGTGGCGACCCCGGCCACCTTGGCGAAGAAGCGTCGGATCGAGACGGCGTTGGTCGTGTCGTCGGCGCCCTGGTCGATGACTTTCAGTGTATCGTCCTGGCCGATAATGGCCGCGGTCACCTGGATGCCGCCGGTGCCCCAGCCGTAGGGCAGGGGCATCTCGCGACCACCGAACGGCACCTGGTAGCCCGGCACCGCCACCGCCTTCAGGATGGCGCGGCGGATCATGCGCTTGGTCTGCTCGTCGAGGTAGGCGTAGTTGTAGGCCCCATCCTGGGCGCCGTTCTCGGTCATGGCCTACTCCGCCGCCTGGTCGAGCGCCGCCTGCCGATTGCGCGCCTCGACCTCGGCGCGCAATGCGCGCACCACCACCAGCTCGGATTGGAAGTCGACATAGTGCGGCAGCTTCAGGTGCTGCACGAAACCGGACGCCTCGACGTTGTCGGAATGTGCCAGCACGAACTCCTCGTCCTGCGCCGGCGAGGTCGCCGATTCGGAGAGCTCCTCGACGCGCAGCGCCCGATCGACCAGCGCCATCGACATGGCCTTGCGCTCCGAATGGCCGAAGGCGAGGCCGTAGCCGCGCGTGAACTGCGGCGGCACGTCGTGCGAGCCGGCAAACTGGTTGACCATGTCGCACTCGGTGACGTCGATCTCGGCGATCTCGATGGGGAAGCCCAGCTCCTCGGGGACGAAAGCTACGGGCACGTGGCCGTAGCGGATCTCGCCGACGAAGGGATGGTTGTTGCCGTAGCCGCGCTGGGTCGAATAGCCCAGCGCCAGCAGGAAGCCCTCGTCGCCGCGCGCCAGATTCTGCAGGCGCACCGGGCGGCTGGCCGGCAGGGTCAACGGCTGGCGCGTCAGGTCTTCCGATGTTCCGTCCTGTGGCGGCGGCTCCAGCATGCCTTCGCGCTCGAGGATATCGCCGACGCGCGGCAGGACGCGGTTGGTGTCGGCGGGCGCGGTCGGCGCGGCCGGCCGCTCGCCCGCGGCCGCCAGGGAGAAGTCGAGCAGTCGGTGGGTGTAGTCGTAGGTCGGGCCCAGCACCTGGCCACCCGGCACATCCTTGAAGGTCGAGGAGATGCGCCGCTCGGCCGTCATGGCCGAGGTGTCGATGGGCAGTGAATCGCCGAAGCGCGGCAAGGTGGTGCGATAGGCGCGCAGCAGGAAGATCGCCTCGATCAGGTCGCCGCGCGCCTGCTTGATGGCGAGGGCAGCGAGCGAGCGGTCGTAGCAGGAGCCCTCGGTCATCACGCGATCGACGGCGAGCCCGAGCTGCTGGTCGATCTGCTCGAGCGAGAGCTCGGCGATGTCGCGGTCGCCGCGGCGCTTGTCGGCCAGCAGGTCGAGGGAATGGGCGATCGCTGTCTCGCCCCCTTTGACGGCGACGTACATGATCAGACCTCCACGGCGATGCTGCGCGGCAGGGCGCAGAGTTCGGAGCCGGCGGTGAAGACGATGTCGACGCCGCAGGGAAACAGGCCGTGGTTGGTGGCCCAGTCCTGCCAGAAACCCTCGGAAAGGCCGGCGATGGCGACGGTGGCCTGGCCGTCAATGCCCGGGCCGCGCCAGCGCCGCGTCGCCCCGCCGGTGAGGCCGGGCACGTCGACGATCAGCGTGGCGGAACGGTCGGGGTAGGCATCGGTCCCGAGATTGAAGCCATCGAATCGCGCCTGCATCGGGGACGGCAGGACGGCGAAGCTCGCCTGCGCACGCTGCGCGACGACCGCGGCGCCGGTGTGAAAGCGCAGAAAGTTGCTGACTTCGGCCGTGTCGAAGGCGTCGGCAAGCCACATCGGCGTGTCGCGGTCGGCCAGGGTGAGGAGATAGGCGGTGGCGGAAGCGCTCAGCGTCCCAGGTCCGGCTGGCGCCGCCGGCAGCGACACGATACGGCCGGGATGGGACGTGGCGTCGAGGATGGCGCGGAACAGCTGCTGGGCGTCGTGCGACGGATCGGCGAGGCCTGGGCCAAGGGTGCTGAGGTCGGTCACGAGCCGGCCTCGCGGGCGACGGTGAAAAAGTCGACCTTGGTCGCCGCGGCGCGGGCGGCAATGGCGCGGCGGCGGCCCTCGGCCTCGGCCTCCAGCGGCGCCACGATCTCGGCTTCCAGCCGGTCCTGCCAATCCGGCCGCTGCCCCAGGGCATCGACGGCGGCGGCGATCTCGGCATGGCGGGCGCTGCGGCCGCCGACATAGCCGATGCCGACCTCGCCGCTCGCCAGGCGCACGGCGGCGCGCGTCGCGGTCATCTCACCGGCGGCGAACGGCGCGCCGCTGCCCGAGATGCGGCCCTTGACCATGACCAGCCCGGTCTCGGGCCGGCGCAGGAGCGTGTAGGCGGGCACCGCGCCAAGGCCTTCCCACAGTGTGGCGAGCCGGGCGGCGGGAGCTTTGGCCAGAACGGAAAGCCACCGCTGTCGACGCGCTTGCGCGGGGGCATCGGCGGATGAGGAAAGGGACATGGCGACGCTCGTTGGAGCGCCGACCATGCGAAGGTCGCGTTACCGATCGGCTGGCAATTGATGAAGTTATTGTGAAAGCGCCGGTCGCCTATCCCCAAGACCGGCGGGTCCCCAAAGCAAGACGGCGGGACTTTCGTCCCGCCGTCGATGCTGTCGCTCGTCGCGCGAGGTTACAGGTGCTTCAGCACGTTCTCGGCCGACGACACCTCGAAGGCGCCCGGCTTCTCGACGAACAGCTCCTTGATGACGCCGTTGTCGACGACCATGGCATAGCGCTGGCTGCGCGTGCCGAGGCCGAACTTCGAGCCGTCCATGGTGAGGCCCATCGCCTGGGTGAACTCGCCATTGCCGTCGCCCAGCATCATGACCTTGTCGCCGGCCTTCTGGTCCTTGCCCCAGGCGCCCATCACGAACGCGTCGTTGACGGAAATGCAGGCGATGGTGTCGACACCCTTCGCCTTCAGCTTCTCTGCTTCGGCCACGAACCCGGGCACGTGCTTTGCTGAACAAGTGGGGGTGAACGCCCCCGGCAGGGCGAAGGCAACCACCTTCTTGCCGGGCGCGAAAAGCTCTTCGGTGGTGACCGCTTTCGGTCCCTCCGGGCCCAGCATGCGCAGCGTCGCGCTGGGCACCTTGTCGCCGACTTTCGCCATTATTTGCTCCTTCAATTGCCGCCCAGACGGGCGGTCTCACGAACCGGCGGACCCTAGGCGAGGGGTGCCGATTTGTCGAATCGGTCCATCTTGGACTCACTGGCTTGATCTTTGCCCGGACAATCCCCATGGATTTGGAGGAATATAAATCATGCCCGGCTCAGGCTCCCCCGCCGCCTCCTTGGTTGGCCGCTTCCTGGTCGCCGCGCCCTCCATGCCGGATGAGCGCTTCCAGAAGAGCGTGGTCTTCATCTGCAAGCACGATGACGACGGCGCGTTGGGCATCATCGTCAACAACAAGGTCGAGGACCTGCCACTGGGCCAGGTCTACAAGCAGCTCGGCATAGAGGTGTCGGCGGCGGCGGCCGAGCAGCCGGTGCTGTTCGGCGGCCCGGTCGAGACCTCGCGCGGCCTGGTGCTGCATACCGCCGACTACAAGCGCGACGAGACCCTGCCGATCCACGGTGGCATGGCGCTTACGGCTTCGCTCGAGATCCTGAAGGACATGGCGGGCGGCAGCGGCCCCAAGCAGGCCTGGCTGGCGCTCGGCCATTCCGGCTGGGCGCCCGGCCAGCTCGACCGCGAGATGCAGGACAACGCCTGGCTGGTGGTCGACGGCGACGCCAGCCTGGTCTTCGACCCCGACTTTTCCGCTAAATGGCAACGCGCCCTGGACCGGCTGGGCGGCGGCGTCACGGGCCGTTTCGATCCGGCGTCGTTCTCCCACCAGACAGGACGCGCCTGATCGTCATCCCGAGCGAAGCCACCCGAAGGGTGGCGTAGTCGAGGGACCTGTTCATTTGGACAGAGGGGCAGGACGAGGTCCCTCCACTGCGCCTCGCTGCGCGCGGCTCCGGTCGGGATGACGGAGAGCGACAGCCTCGCCTGCACGCAGAAACGCACCCAAGATGTGCATCCACGACCATAGATTGCGCCGGTGACCGAGCCTTATATCGGCTTCGTGTCCCCGTGACCCCTCCCTGAGCGGGGGCGCTGCGTACCCGGGACGCTGTCGCTTCCTTCCCCAACCCCTTTCGGAGGCGGGGGCGTCCCGTCACGCACCGAAGCTATGACGACCGCTTGGACGTTCTGCGCTCTCTGAAGAACTGTTTGTCTGCGTCCGGAATCCCGGCAATCCAATTGCGGAAATGGTCGTCTTCCTTTCGAGTCCAGATCACGAGGTTCTTCTCGTTCCGCGCTTTAGGGTCATGTAGGTCGGCATGAAGATGCTGGCGATGCCGGATTTCTTCTTTGCTGCTACGTCACTCCGCAGCATTCGACCAGTCGTCCTGCCCCACGGCGACGGCGGGAAA
>Ga0081539_10001326_pt1 | contig 43150 bp, 35 predicted proteins | sample TabmetS4T2R2_FD_71023 | JGI IMG/M metagenome (GOLD analysis project Ga0081539, IMG submission 71023) | Tabebuia heterophylla rhizosphere microbial communities from the University of Puerto Rico - S4T2R2 | ecosystem: Host-associated > Plants > Roots > Rhizosphere ... | reverse complement strand
AAACGGAGCGGCCGGTTCTGGCGCTACGGCCCGGCCCGCGCGGGCCGGCCCGCAGCGCCAGAACCGGCAAGAACATGAGGGCAACACTGTCAACGATGTCGCCGGTCTAAAGTGTCAGCGATGTCGCCGGATGGACAGAGTTCTCTCCGCCCCCACTCTTTCTTCTCCTGATTCCAGTGCCGGCGAAACCGCTCTAGCTTGTGGCGCAAACGCCGGGCCGCACTGCGGCGCCTCGATCCCGTGCAGGAAAGCGCGTCAGCATTGGGACGATCAGCCCTATGGGTTCGACGGCTTGGCCTGTTTCACGGGGCGGCAGGCAGCTCTGTCGCAAGTTTCATCGGCCGTTCGTCGAGAATGGGCCGGGCCCCAGCGCGGTCATCGGCTCATCAGGCAAGGGGCGGCGGGCCGGACGGAATGCCCCATCCCGCAGCTCGACCGAACGCGCCATGGTTCGACCGCGACTGCTTCCCCGCGCTTCCCCGCCAAACGGCAGGGCGGCGCGGCAGCAGCCGCAAGACCGCGAACATGAACTCAATGGCTTGGAAATGCCTGGGAAGACTGGAGCGGGCGAAGGGATTCGAACCCTCGACCCCAACCTTGGCAAGGTTGTGCTCTACCCCTGAGCTACGCCCGCGCCGCTCCGTGTCGGGGCGGCGCTAATGGCATGGCTCGGGGCGGATTGCAACCCGGCGCGAGCGCTGGACAGGCGCCCGTTCGGGCGGCGACCATCGCGCCGCCCGCCGGGAGGGACAGCCGCATGAATCGCCGCCGCCTGATCGCCGCGACCGCCGCAGCCGCGGCCCTCGCGCGCCTGCCCATCGCCGCGGCGCAGACCTTCGACCACACCATCCGCGTCATCGTCCCCTTCGCTCCCGGCGGCACCTCCGACATCCTCGCGCGCATCATCGCCCCGGAGCTCACCAGGGCGCTCGGCCCCACCGTGGTGGTCGAGAACCGGCCGGGTGCGGCGGGCAATCTCGGCGCCGACCTCGTCGCCAAGAGCACCCCGGACGGCCATACCCTGCTGCTGATCGATGCGGGCATCCTCGCCACCGCCCCCTCGCTGTTCAGCCGGCTTCCCTTCGATGTGCGGCGGGACCTCGCCCCGGTCACAATGCTGATCTACGCGCCCTATTTCCTCGCGGTGCATCCCTCGGTGCCGGCGCGCAGCCCCGCCGAGCTCGCCGCCTACGCCAAGGCCAATCCCTCGCGGGTGAACGTCGCCCATTCCGGCATCGGCTCCGCCAACCACCTCACCGCGCTGCTGCTGGCGCAGCATTGGGGCGCCGACCTCACCCAGGTGCCGTATCGGGGCGGCGCCGCCGCGATGACCGCCGTCGCCGCCGGCGAGGCGCAGATGCTGGTCAACGGCGCCACCGCCACCGCGCCGTTCATCCGCAACAGCCAGATGCGCGCGATCGCCGTCTCGGGCCCGCACCGCCTGCCCGATTTCCCGGATGTCCCGACCTTCGCCGAGCTCGGCTGGCCGGCGACCGAATCGGGCACCTGGCAGGGGGTGCTGGTGGCCGGCGCCACGCCCGCCCCCCTCATCCAGCGCCTGGACCGCGAATTCCGCGCCGTGCTGGCCCAGCCCGAGACCGCCCGCCGCATCGCCGAGCTCGGCGCCGAGGCCAAGGCCGAGGGACCCGAGGCATTCCGCGCCTGGCTGCAGCGCGAGACCGAGACCTGGGGCCGCGTCATCCAGGCCAACGGCATCAAGCTCGATTGATGCGCCCGCAAGCGCCGGCCCGCCATACGCCGGAGACCCTGCTCGCCCGCCTGGCCGAGGCGGGAATCGCGGCGGAGACCCGCCATCACCCGGCGGTCTTCACCGTGGCCGAGAGCCAGGCCCTGCGCGGCGCGCTTCCCGGCGGGCACGCCAAGAACCTGTTCCTGCGGCCGGCGAAGGCGGAGGGCCCCTATCTCCTCGCCACCCTCGAGGAGTCGCGCAGGGTTTCGGTGAACGCCCTCGGCCGCTTGGCCGACGCCGGCAAGGTCACCATGGCGAGCGCGGAGGAGCTCACCCGGGGCGGTCACCCCCTTCGGCCTGGTCAACGCCGCTCCCGGAACGGTCCGTTTCGTGCTCGACAGCGCCCTGACCCGCCACGCGCGCATCTGGGTCCATCCGCTGGCGAATACTGCGAGCACCGGCCTCGCCCCCGCCGATCTGCTTCGATTCCTGGCCTCGCTTGGCCATCCCGCGACGATCCTGGACCTCGAGGCGCCCCCGGCCTGACCCGCGCCCCCGTTCCGGCTTGCTTCCGCCACCGGACGGCGCATCTATGCCCCGAGACGCGAGGAATGCCTGCCATGGACGCCATCATCGACCCGAACCGCCCAGCCGCGCCCGGCGGCGCCGCCGATCCGGTGAAGGACGGCGACCAGAAGACCTTCATGCAGGATGTCATCCAGGCCTCGCGCCAGGTCCCGGTCCTGGTGGATTTCTGGGCGACCTGGTGCGGCCCCTGCAAGCAGCTCACGCCCGCGCTCGAGAAGACCGTCCGCGCGAGCCAGGGCCGGGTGCGGCTGGTCAAGATCGACATCGACAAGAACCGCGCCCTGGTCCAGCAGCTCTCGCAGATGGGCCTGCCGCTGCAATCGGTGCCCACCGTGGTCGCCTTCTGGCAGGGCCAGATCCTCGATCTGTTCCAGGGCGCGCTGCCCGAATCCGAGGTGAAGCGCTTCGTCGAGGGGCTGCTCAAGGCCGCCGGCGGCCAGATGCCGGCGGCCGACCTGCTGGCCGAGGCGAAGGAGGCCGCCGAGCAGGGCGACCACCAGGCGGCGCTCGAGCTGTTCGGCGCGCTGGCGCAGCAGGAGCCCGAGAATGCCGAGGCCCTGGCCGGCGTCGCCCGCGCCCTGATGGCGCTGGGCCAGGAGGAGCAGGCGCTGCAGGTGGTGGAGAATGCGCCGGCCAAGCTCAAGGACCATGCCGAGATCGCCTCGGTCCGCAGCGCCCTCGAGCTTGCGGCGGAAGGCCGCAAGGCCCGCCGGAAACTCGGCGAGTTCGAGCGCCGGCTGGCCGCCGACCCCGATGACCATCAGGCGCGCATCGACCTCGCCGTCGCGCTGAACGCGATGGACGACCGCGCCGCCGCCACCGCGGCGCTGATGGAGACGATCAGGCGCGACCGCGCCTGGAACGAGGAAGCGGCCCGCAAGCAGCTGCTGAAATTCTTCGAGGCCTGGGGATTGGACGACCCGGCCACCCTGGCCGCCCGCCGCAAGCTCTCCTCGCTCCTGTTCAGCTGAGGGGGAGGGCGCGGCGATGGCCGCCTTCCACCCGCGCTTCGAGGAGCTGCCGCCGGAGATCGCGGTCTTCCCGCTTCCCGGCGCGCTCCTGCTCCCGCAGGGAAGGCTGCCGCTCAACATCTTCGAACCGCGCTACCTCGCCATGACGCTGGATGCGCTCGGCCAGGGGCGGATGTTCGGCATGGTCCAGCCCGATCCGCGCGCCGCCGGCGGCGAGGTCGCCCCCGGCCTCTACCGCATCGGCTGCCTCGGCCGCGTCTCCTCCTTCAGCGAGACCGAGGATGGCCGCCTGCTGATCGCGCTCACCGGGGTCATCCGCTTCCGCATCGCCGGCGAGCTCGCTCTGGCGGCGGGCGGCTACCGGCGCGTCGCGGCCGATTACGCGGCGTTCGGGAGCGACCTCGATCTGGGCGGCTGTCCGCCGCCGGTGGCCCGCACCGAGCTGCTCGGCGCGCTCAAGCCCTATTTCCGCGCCCGCGGGCTGGAAGCGAATTGGGAGGCGGTGGAGCGCACCCCGGACGCCATGCTGGTCACCACCCTCGCCATGGTCTGCCCCTTCGAGGTGCCGGAGAAGCAGGCCCTGCTCGAGGCCCCCGATTGCTGCGAACGCGCCCGCACGCTGATCGCGCTGATGCGCATGGGCGTCGCCGCCGCCACCGCGCCGCCGGAAGGGCGGCCAAGCTGAAGGAGCTGCCCGATGAGCCAAGCCACCACACCGCCGGGCGGCGAGGTGGATCCCAAGCTGCTCGAGATCCTGGTCTGCCCGGTCACCAAGGGGCCGCTGCGCTACGATCGCGAGCGCAGCGAGCTGGTCAGCGAGCGGGCCGGCCTCGCCTATCCGATCCGCGACGGCATCCCGATCATGCTGCCGGACGAGGCGCGCAAGCTGGAAGGCTGATGCCGAGGCCCACCGAGATCCGCCTGAAGCGCGCCGAGAAGCGGGTGGAGATCGCCTTCGAGGACGGCGCGCGGTTCAGCCTGCCCGCCGAGTATCTGCGCGTCGAAAGCCCCTCGGCCGAGGTCCAGGGCCATGGGCCGGGGCAGAAGGTGATCGTCGGCGGCCGCCGTGAGGTCGGCATCATGCGGCTGGAGCCGGTGGGGAATTACGCGCTGCGCATCGTCTTCGACGATCTGCACGACACCGGCATCTACAGCTGGGAGTATCTCTACCAGCTCGGTGCCGAGCAGGAGCGGCGCTGGGCCGAGTATGAGCGCGCCCTTGCCGCGCGCGGCCTCAGCCGCGACCCGCGGAAGGCAGGCTGATGGGCCGCGCCGCCACCCGGACCTGCGTGCCGCGACCGCGCGCCCTGGATGCGCGCGCCGCTCGGTGCCGGGCGGCGCTTGCGGCGGCGGGGGCCCGCCTGCTCGCCGGGGATGGCCTCGGCGGCGAAGCGCCTGGGGCATGGTGATGCGCCGGCTCCTTCTCCCCCTCGCCCTGTTCGCGCTGGCGCTGCCGCCGCGCCAGGCCGCCGCGCAGCAGGACCCGCGCGCCTTCTGCGCGCGCGCCGGCACCGACGACGCCACCCGGCCGATCCCGCCTTCGCTCGTCGATGCCGCCCGTCGCCTGTTCGAGCTGCGCGGCGGACCCGAGCTGGTCCGGCGCACCACCGTGTTCCGCTGCGCCGAGGGCGCGGTGCTGCTCTGCAACACCGGCGCCAACCTGCCCTGCGGCAAGGCCAATACCAGCCGCGACCTGCCCGGCGCGGCAAGCTGGTGCCGCGACAACCCGCGCGCCGACATGATCCCGATGTTCGCGACCGGGCACGACACGATCTATCGCTGGCGCTGCCGCAACGGCCGCCCCGTCGCCGAGGGCCCGGCCGAAGAGGTGGATGCGCGCGGCTTCCTCGCGCGTTTGTGGAAGCGGGTGGACTGACCCAAGCGTCCGCCGCGGAGGCCGGGATGCGCGTGCTGGTGATCGGAGCGACGGGCCTGATCGGCCGGGCCGTACTGGTCCGCCTGCTCGAGGATGGCCATGAGCTGACCGCCGTGGCGCGCGGCATCGCCGGCGCGCGCCGGGCCATCCCCGGAGCGCGCTGGGTGTCGCTGGACCTCGCCCGCGCCAGGCCGGACGCCTGGGCTCCGCACCTCGCCGGCATCGCCGCCGTGGTGAATTGCGCCGGCGCCTTCCAGCACGGCCCCGGGGACGACCTCGCCGGCGTTCATGCCGGCGGCCTCGCCCGCCTGCTGCAAGCCTGCCGCGAGGCCGGGGTCCGCCGCTTCATCCATCTCTCCGCGGTGGGCGTGGAGCAGCCGGCCAGCGCCTTCTCGGCAACCAAGCGGGAGGGCGAGCGGCTCGTCATGGACGCGCCGCTCGACTGGGTGATCCTGCGCCCCTCCGTCGTGCTCGGCCGCCCGGCCTTCGGCGGCAGCGCCCTGATCCGCGGCCTCGCCGCGCTGCCCTGGCTGCCGGTGATGCCCGATACCGGCCCCATCCAGACCATCCAGCTCGACGATCTGGTCGAGACCGTCCAGATCTTCCTGCGCCCCGACGCGCCGGCACGCATCGCCCTCGAGGTCACCGCGCCCGGGCGCCTGGCCTTCGCCGACATCGTCCGGCTCTACCGCGCCTGGCTCGGCTGGGGCGCGCCGCGTCCGGTGCGCCTGCCGCGCGGCATGGCCGCGCTGCTCTACCGGCTCGGCGACTTCGCCGGCTGGCTCGGCTGGCGCCCGCCCCTGCGCTCCACCGCCGAGGCCGAGCTCCGCCGCGGCGCGGCCGGTGATCCCGGGCCGTGGATGCGCCTCGCCGGGATCGTCCCGCGCCCGCTCGAGGCCGCGCTCGCCGCCGAGCCGGCCTCGGTGCAGGAGCGCTGGTTCGCCGGCCTCTATCTGCTGAAACCCGCGACCATCGCGGTGCTGGCCCTCTTCTGGGTCTTCACCGCCCTGATCTCCGTCGGCCCAGGCTACGCCGAGGCCATCGCCCTCATGCGGGAGGCCGGCGCCGGCGCCCTGAGCGGCCCCGCCGTCATCGCCGGCGCGATCGCCGATCTGCTGATCGGCCTCGCCATCGCCTGTCGCCGCTCCGCGCGTGCCGGGTTGCTCGCCGCGGTGGCGCTCTCGGTGTTCTACCTGATCGCCGGCACGCTCCTGCTGCCGCAGCTGTGGATCGCGCCGCTCGGCCCGCTGGCCAAGGTCGTGCCGATCCTGCTCCTGCACCTCGTCGCCCTGGCCACGCTGGAAGAGCGATGACCGCCTACTTCCTCCTCAAATTCCTCCACTTGATCGGTGCCGCCGTGCTGCTCGGCACCGGCGCCGGCATCGCCTTCTTCATGCTGATGGCGCACCGCACCGGCGATGCCGCGGTGGTCGCCGCCACCGCGCGCATCGTGGTGATCGCCGATGTCCTCTTCACCACCACCGCCGTCATCGCGCAGCCGCTCACCGGCGCGCTGCTCGCGCGCGAGGCGGGCCATGCGCTGACCGAGGGCTGGATCCTGCTCTCGATCGGCCTTTATCTCTTCGCCGGCGCCTTCTGGCTGCCCGTGGTGTGGATGCAGATGCGCATGCGAGACCTGGCGCTGGCGGCCGCCGCGCGCGGCAGCCGGCTCCCGCAGCGCTATCACCGCCTGTTCCGCGCCTGGTTCGCCTGCGGCTTCCCGGCCTTCGCCGCGGTGCTCGCGATCTTCTGGTTGATGATGGCGCGGCCGAGCCTGTAATCCGCCGTGAGCGTGATGCCATGCGCGGCGGGGCTGTGGCAGTCTCCGGCGCAGCATGGACGCAACCGCAACCGCCAGCGCCGGCGGCCCGCAGGGGCCCCGGTCGGATCGCCCCGGGGCCGCCGCATGACCGCCCGCATCATCGTCACCGACCCCTTCGACTATGTCGTCTTCGGCGGCACCGGCGATCTCGCGCGGCGCAAGCTGATGCCGGCGCTCTATCACCGCGACCTCGACGGGCAGCTGCCGCCGAGCGCGCGGATCATCGCGGTCTCCTCGCGCCCGGGCTCGAGCGAGGCCTATCGCGCCGAGATCGGACGCGCGCTCCGCGCCGGCGAGAGAGCCGAGGAGGGCGCGGCGATCGAGCGCTTCCTCGCGCGGCTCTCCCTGGTGACCGCGGATGCGCGGAGCGAGACCGGCTGGGCGCAGCTCGGCGAGCTCCTGGCGCCGCGCCAGGAGGTCACGCGCGCCTTCTACCTGGCGACCGCACCGGACCTGTTCCCGCCGATCTGTGCGCGCATCGCCGCCCACGGGCTGGCGACCGAGCGCGCGCGGCTGGTGGTGGAGAAGCCGTTCGGCACCGACCTCGCATCGGCGCGCGCGCTGAACGATTCGATCGGGCGGACCTTCCGCGAGACGCAGATCTACCGCATCGACCATTATCTCGGGAAGGAGACGGTGCAGAACCTGCTGGCGCTGCGCTTCGCCAACGCGCTGTTCGAGCCGCTGTGGAATGCGCGCCACATCGACCATGTGCAGATCACCGTGGCGGAGACGCTCGGCGTCGGCCAGCGGGTCGGCTATTACGAGACCGCGGGCGCCATGCGCGACATGGTGCAGAACCACATGATGCAGCTGCTCTGCCTGGTCGGCATGGAGCCGCGCAGCGCGCGCGACCCCGATGCGCTGCGCGACGAGAAGGTGAAGGTGCTGCGCTCCCTGAAGCCGATCGACGGGGCGGCGGTGCACATGCTGGGCGTGCGCGGGCAGTATCGCGCGGGCATGGCGGAAGGCGCCCCGGTGCCGGGCTATGGCGAGGAGCTCGATCCGCGCGCGCGGCCGAGCATGACGGAGACCTTCGTCGCGCTGAAGGCGGAGATCGCCAATTGGCGCTGGGCCGGCGTGCCCTTCTATCTGCGCACCGGCAAGCGGCTGCCGGAGCGCGTCTCCGAGATCGCGATCACCTTCAGGGCCATCCCGCATTCGGTGTTCGAGGGCGCGGCGGGACCGATCCTGCCCAACCGGCTGGTGATCCGGCTGCAGCCGGACGAGGGCATCAAGCTCTGGCTGATGATCAAGGATCCCGGGCCCGGCGGCATGCGCCTGCGGCAGGTGCCGCTGGACATGAGCTTCGCGGAGACCTTCGGCGTGCATGTGCCGGAGGCCTATGAGCGGCTGCTGCTCGACGTGATCCGCGGCGACCAGACGCTGTTCATGCGCCGCGACGAGGTGGAGGCGGCGTGGTCCTGGGTGGATCCCATCGTCGCAGCCTGGGAGGCGAGCGGCGAGCCGCCGCGCCCCTATCCGGCCGGCACCTGGGGACCATCGGCGGCGATCGCGCTGATCGAGCGCGACGGCCGCACCTGGCTCGAGGACGGCGCATGAGCGCGCAACATCCGGGAGGACAGCCATGGCGGAGCTCAACGCACGCATCGGCGAGGTGACCGAGCGCATCGTCGCGCGCTCGCGCGAGGGGCGGAGGCGCTATCTCGACCGCATCGCGGCCGCCGCCGCGGCGGGGCCGCGCCGGCAGCGCCTCGGCTGCGCCAACCTCGCCCACAGCTTCGCCGCCTGCGGCGCGGGCGACAAGACGATGCTCAGGGAAGGTCAGGGGGCCAGCCTCGCCATCGTCACCGCCTACAACGACATGCTGTCGGCGCATCAGCCCTATGAGCGCTTCCCCGAGCTGATCCGCGCCGCGGCGCGCGCGGCGGGCGGCGTCGCGCAGGTCGCGGGCGGGGTGCCGGCGATGTGCGACGGCGTGACCCAGGGCGAGGCGGGGATGGAGCTGTCCCTGTTCTCGCGCGACGTGATCGCGCTGGCGACCGCGGTGGCGCTGTCGCACCAGACCTTCGACGCGGCGGTCTATCTCGGCATCTGCGACAAGATCGTGCCGGGCCTCGTGATCGGCGCGCTGTCCTTCGGGCATCTGCCGGCGGTGTTCATCCCCGCCGGCCCGATGACCTCCGGCCTGCCGAATGACGAGAAGGCGCGCATCCGCCAGCTCCATGCCGAAGGCAAGGTCGGGCGCGACGCGCTGCTGGAGGCGGAATCGCGCTCCTATCACGGGCCGGGCACCTGCACCTTCTACGGCACTGCCAACACCAACCAGATGATGATGGAGATCATGGGGCTGCACCTGCCCGGGGCCTCCTTCGTCAACCCGAACACGCCGCTGCGGGACGCGCTGACCCATGCGGCGGCCGAGCGCGCGCTGGCGATCACCGCGCTCGGCAACGACTACCGCCCGATCGGGCGGCTGCTCGACGAGAAGGCCTTCGTCAACGCGGTGGTCGGGCTGCATGCGACGGGCGGATCCACCAACCACACGCTGCATCTCCTCGCCATGGCGGCAACGGCGGGCATCAGGCTGGACTGGGACGATCTCTCCGACCTCGCCGAGGTGACGCCCCTGCTGACGCGCATCTATCCGAACGGCAAGGCCGACGTGAATCACTTCCACGCCGCGGGCGGCATGGGCTTCGTGATCCGCGAGCTGCTGGGCGAGGGGCTGCTGCACCGGGATGTCGCGACCGTGTGGGGCGACGGGCTCGAGGATTACGTGCGGGAGCCGATGCTCGGCGAGGGCGGGCGGCTGGCCTGGCGCGACGCCTCCGAGCGCAGCGGCGACGAGGCGGTGCTGCGCGGGGTCGCGGCGCCGTTCCAGCCGACCGGGGGGCTGCGGCTGCTCGGCGGCGATCTCGGCCGGGCGGTGATCAAGACCTCGGCGGTGGCGCCGGAGCGGCATGTGATCGAGGCGCCGGCGCGCATCTTTCATTCGCAGGAAGAGCTGCAGGCCGCCTTCAAGGCCGGCGAGCTCAAGACCGACATGGTCGCGGTGGTGCGCTTCCAGGGGCCGAAGGCGAACGGCATGCCGGAGCTGCACAAGCTGATGCCGCCGCTCGGCGTGTTGCAGGATCGCGGGCTGAAGGTCGCGCTGGTGACCGATGGAAGGCTTTCCGGCGCCTCGGGCAAGGTGCCGGGGGCGATCCATGTGACGCCGGAGGCCGCCGAGGGCGGGCCGATCGCGAAGCTGCGCGACGGCGACGTTATCCGGGTGGATGCGGTGGCGGGCAGCATCACCGTGCTGGCGCCGGGCTGGGCCGCCCGCGAGCCCGCGACGGCCGATCTCGGCCACTATCACGCCGGAGTCGGGCGGGAGCTCTTCGCGCCGTTCCGTGCCGCGGTCTGCGCGGCGGATCGCGGCGCGACCATCTTTCCGGGCGGCTGACTGCGGCGTCAGGCGCGGCTCAGGCGGATGTCCACCTCGCGCTCGACGTAGCGCCATTCCTCGGTGGCGCGCAGCCGGTGCACGAGCGCCTCGAAGGCGGGGGCGTGCTCCGGCGCGTATTCGAACCAGGTGAGGAAGTCGAAGGGCTCGCCGAGATCGCGGCCGTGGTGCAGCCGGCGGGCGATGGCGGGGAGGTATTCCAGCCCGATGCCGATATGGCGGGACTGTTCCTCCAGGATGGCGCGGCGTTCATCCTGCGCCAGCGCCCACCAGGCTGCGTTCTTGCGGATCGGGATCAGCGCGGCGCGGCTCGCCTCCGGGCGTGCGAGGCCCTGCTGGACGGCGCCGAGCGCCTCGGTTTCCGCGCGGCTGGCGTAGCGCGTGTTGCTGGTGACGCCGCGCAGCGCCCAGGCGCCTTGCGCAAGCGGCGCGGATCCCTCGATTACGGCGAGGCGGTCTGCCAGGGGCAGGGAGCCGCCGCGGATTCCGGCGATGCGGTCGATGCGCCACGCGCCTTCGGCGCCGGCGAGGAAGCTGACGAGAAGCGGTGCGGGCATGGCTGATGCTAGAGCGTTTTCATCCGCGGTGTACGCCTTCGAAGAAGGCTGGGGGGCGGAGTGAACTCCGCCCCCCAGACCCCCCACCTCCTTTTTTTGGCTACGGGGAAGCGTGGCGAACTCCGTTCTCAGCCCGACAACGCTGCGGCGCCTGAGAGTGCGGGAACCGCAAGCGCCAAGTCGCCAAAAAAAGGAGGTGGGGGTCCGGGGGCGGAGTTCACTCCGCCCCCGGTGTCCAGCCTCCGAGTGCCTCCCCCACTGCCCGATGCCCTGCTAGGGTCGCCCGCACCATGCCCGAGCTCGCCGATCTCACCGCCACCGAGGCCCTGCGTCGCATGCGCGCGGGCAGCCTTGCCCCTGCCGCGCTGATCGAGGCGCAGCTCGCGCGCATCGCGGCGCGCGAGCCGCAGGTCCGCGCCTTCGCCTGGCACGATCCCGCGCAGGTAAGGCGTGCGGCGGCGCGGGCGGAGGCATCGCGCCCGCTCGGCGGCATCGCCATCGGCGTGAAGGACGTGATCGACACTGCCGACATGCCGTCGCAATACGGTTCGCCGGTATGGGTGGGGCACCGGCCGCGCGCCGACGCCGCTGCGGTGGCGGCGGCGCGGGCCGCCGGGGCGGTGGTCGCCGGCAAGACGGTGACCACGGAATTCGCGACGCGCCATCCGGGGCCGACCACCAACCCCGTCAATCCGCGGCATACGCCGGGCGGTTCCTCCTCCGGCTCGGCGGCCGGGGTGGCGGCGGGGTTCTTCCCGCTCGCCTTCGGCACCCAGACCGCGGGCAGCGTGATTCGCCCGGCCGCCTATTGCGGCGTGGTCGGCTTCAAGCCCTCCTTCGGCCTGCTGCACCGTGCGGGCATGAAGGTGATGTCCGAGGGCCTCGACACCATCGGGGTGATGGCGCGCAGCGTCGAGGATTGCGCGCTGGCGATGGGGGCGCTGACCGGGCGTGCCATGAGCGCGCCGCGGCCGGACCGCGCGCCGCGGCTCGCACTGATCACCGGGCCGGCGACCGAGAAGGCGGCACCGGAGACGCTCGCCCTGATGGAGCGCGTCGCCGAGACGCTGCGCCGCGCCGGCGCCTCGGTGACGCCGGTCACCCTGCCGCCGGCGCTGCTCGAGGCCTATGAGGCGCATGCCTTCGTGATGAACATGGAGACCGCGCAGGCGCTCGCCTGGGAGCTTTCCGCCGCGCGGGCGCAGCTCTCCGAGGTGCTGCGCGAGCGCATGGACTGGGCGCGGGCGCAGCCCCCCGAGCGGCTCGATGTCGCGCGCGCCGCCTTCGCCGCGGCGCGTGCGGCCTATCCCGCGACGATCGAGGGCTTCGACGCGGTGCTGACGCCGAGCGCGCCGGGCGAAGCGCCGGAAGGCCTCGGCTGGACCGGCGACCCGGCCTTCAACTCGCTGTGGACCCTGCTGCACGTGCCCTGCGTGACGGTGCCCGCCGGCAGCGGGCCGCGCGGCCTGCCGCTCGGGGTGCAGATCGCCGGGCGGATCGGCGAGGATGCCGAGGCGCTCGCCTGGGCCGCCTGGGTGGGCGCCGCCATCGCCTGACCATGCCGGCGACCGAGAAGACCATCATCCTGGCCCATGCGCGTTCCGGCTCCACCCTGCTGACGGCGTTCCTGGACGGGCAGCCGGACGCCACCTTCCGCTATGAGCTGTTCCACCCGAACGACGTGGTGATGGTGCCGGTGCGCCCGAAGGGCGAGAAGCCGGACCCGGCGCTGAAGCAATGGCGCGATGCCGATCCGCTCGGCTTCCTCGAGGCGCAGGCGGCGTCCTGCCCGACGCGGATCTTCGGCTTCAAATGGTTCCGCGGCCACGCGCCGGAGGTGCGCGCGCATTGCATCGCCGATCCCGGCTGGCGCTGCATCATCCTCTATCGCGAGAATTTCCTGGCGGTGCATGCCTCCCAGCTCACCGCGCGCATGACCGGGCAGTACCTTGCGCATGCCGCGCAGCAGCTGCGCGAGCCGCCGAGGCTGGTCTTCGACCGCGCGCGCTTCCTCGAGGAATACGCGGCGTACCGGCGCTACTATCGCGGCCTGGTCGAGGAATGCGATTCGCGGGGCAAGGGCTTCCTGCCGATGGAGTATCTCGGGCTCGGCGACCCCGCCTGGCTGCGGAACGCGGCGCGCTATGCCGGGGTGGCTGATCCGGCGACGCCGGCGCTGCCGATGCTGAAACAGGGGAGCACGCGGCTCGCCGGGCGCTTCACGGAACCCGATCTGGTTGCGGAAACCCTCGATTCCATCAACCGCAGGCACTGGCTGGTCGAGGAGGACGGATTTGCCGCCCGCTGAAGCCGGGGGCGCACGCGGTTGTCATGGCGCCGCCGCTTCGCAACCATGGGCGCCTGAGGAAAGCTCCCGGCGGGAGAGAGGGAACCTGGACTGGTGAGCGCGACACAGCGGCTCGCATCGTGGCTGGGACAGCGGGCGCTGCGCCTGCCGGCGCTGCGGCGCGACGGCGGCACCGCGCAGGGCGAGCAGCGGCCGGTCTTCTTCTTCCACATCCCGAAGACGGCGGGCACCAGCACCGTCGCGGCGCTCAGGGCCATGCTGCGGCCCGATGCGGTCATCACCGAGCGCGGCGTGCTGAGCCTCGCGCGCGTGGAGAAGGCGGTGGCGGCCGGGCTGCATGGCGGGCAGTTCATCCATGGCCATCCGGGCCATGGTGTCGGCGCGGCGCTCTACTGGCGGACGCGGATGGTGACGCTGCTGCGCGAGCCGCGCGCGCATATCGTCTCCAACTACCTGTTCCTGCGCGGCGACCCGGCCAACCCGCATGCCGAGGAGGCGCAGCGCCTGGGCTTCTCCGCCTTCATCCGCGCCCATCCCTATTACGCGGTGTTCCAGGCCGGCTCGCTCTGCGTCGGGATGGAGCGGCGACCGGTCTCCGGCACGGCGGAGATCGTCGCGCGGCTGGCGCTGATCGAATCCTTCCTCGCCGGCATGGACCTGGTCGGCACCACGGAGCGGCTCGCGGAGTTCGTCACCACGCTCGCCGCGCTCACCGGCCGCAAGCCGCCGCGGCTGCGGCATCTGCGCCGCGGCAAGGGCCGCGCCGAGGAAGTCGCGCGGCTGCGCGAGGAGCTCGCCGCGCTGGAGCGCGACCCGGCGCTGGCGCCGCTCTTCGCCGCCGAGCGCGCGGTCTATGACTGCGCCAGCCGGCTGGCCGCGCGGCGGCCGCGTCAGTCCGAGGCCATCACCTTCACATAGGATCCGGGCGCGTCCTCGAGCGGCGCGAGCTTGCCGTCGCCCGGGCGGCGGGCGGGAACCATCGTCTTGTCCTGGCTGGCGACCCAGCGGTGCCAGTCCGGCCACCAGGAGCCGGCGAGCTCGGTCGCGCCCTTGAACCACTCGTCGGGATCGCGCGGCAGCTCGGGGTTGACCCAATGGCTGTACTTGCCGGCGTCCGGCGGGTTGACGACGCCCGCGATATGGCCGGAGGCGGCGAGCACGAAGCGGGTCTTGCCCTTGTAGATCTGCGTCGCGCGGTAGGCGCTCTTCCACGGCGCGATGTGGTCCTCCCGCGTCGACAGGATGTAGCAGGGCAGCCTGATCTTCCGGAGGTCGAGCGGGACCCCGTCCAGCACGATCCCGCCAGGCTTCACGAGGTCGTTGTCCTGGTACATCCGCCGCAGATAGAAGCTGTGCATGCGCGCGGGCATGCGCGTGCTGTCGTCGTTCCAGTAGAGCAGGTCGAAGGGGAACGGCTCTTGGCCGAGCAGGTAGTTGTTGACGACGAAGGACCAGATCAGGTCGTTGGCGCGCAGCATGTTGAAGGTGGTGGCCATCTCCCGGCCTTCGAGGTAGCCGCGCTTCTGCATCTTCTCCTCGAGCGAGGAGAGCTGTTCCTCGTCGATGAAGACGCCGAGCTCCCCGGCCTCCTCGAAATCCACCATGGTGGTGAAGAAGGTCGCGGACTTGATGCGGTTGTCCTTCTTCACCGCCATGTGGGAGAGCGTGGCCGCGAGCAGCGTGCCGCCCAGGCAGTAGCCGATGGCGTTGATCGCGCGCTCGCCGGTGGCCTGCTCGATCGCGTCCAGCGCCGCATAGGGGCCGAGGCGCATGTAATCCTCGAAGCCCATCTCGGCGAGGCTCTCCTCCGGGTTGACCCAGGAGCAGACGAACACCGTGTGGCCCTGCTCCACCGCCCAGCGGATGAAGGAGTTCTTCGGCCGCAGGTCGAGGATGTAATACTTGTTGATCCAGGGCGGCAGGACCAGCAGCGGCCGCTTCAGCACCTGCTCCGTCGCCGGGCTGTACTGCAGGAGCTGCATCAGCGGGTTCTGGTAGATCACCTTGCCCGGGGTGACGGCGATGTTCTCGCCGATCCTGAACTTGGTGTCGTCGGTCATGCGGATCTTGAGCTTGCCGCGGCCGCGCTCGAGATCGGAGAGCAGGTTCGAGAGGCCGCGCAGCAGGTTCTCGCCGCCGGTCTCGGCGGTGCGGCGCAGCACCTCGGGGTTGGTCAGCAGGAAATTCGTGGGGCTCATCGCATCCACGAATTGCCGCGTGTAGAAATCCACCTTCTGCGAGGTCTTCTCGTCCAGCCCGTCGGCGATCTGCACCACGTTCTGGAAGTAGCGGGCGGAGAGCAGATAGGACTGGCGGATGAAATCGAACACCTCGTTGTCGCGCCAGGCCTCGTCCTTGAAACGGCGGTCCTTGGGATCTTCCTGGATCACCGGCTCGGTGGCGTCGCCCAGCATCCGCCGCGCGGTGTTCTGCCACAGCGTCAGGTAATCCTGCCAGAAGCCGAGCTGCGCCTGCACCAGCCGCGCGGGATTGGCGATCAGCCGCGTGGTCATCTCGAGGAAGGCGCTGCCGATGTTGAAGGGATCGGGCTCGGCGGGATCGGCGGCCTGGCGCTTGAGGAACTCGCTGACGATGCGTTGGCCGCGCTCGGCGACATCGGCCATGGTGCGGGACACCAGCTCGGGATCGGGCAGCCGGAATTGCGGCGTGCGGTCGGGGTTGTCTGCCATCTGGCGTCCCTGAAGCCTCTTATCGTCCGTGCATTACCAGTTAGACCGCCGCCCCGCTTCCTTCCATCGCCGGTTCCGGGCTACGCCTCCATGGTCCATGCTGGGCGGTTCGGTGCGGATGCGAACGGGACGCAGCGGAAATGTTTGTCGAGGCTAGTGTTCCGGGAGGACGCCATCAAGCGCGTGCGATCCTCGCTGCCATGCTGGTGCTGCTGCTCGGCCTTGCCGGCTGCGGCGACGGGCAGCGCCCCGGCCTGCTCAGCGCCTGGAACCATCTGTGGGAGCCGGCGACCGAAGGCCGCTCGCCGCCGCCCGGGCTGGAGGGCGAATTTCCTAATCTGGGCAGCGTGCCCGCGCGGCCGGACCGCCCGGATGTCGCGACGCGGCAGGCGCTGACCGACCGGCTGGCGGCCGTGCGGCAGGATTCGCGCAACCCGCTGGCGCCGCTGATGCGGCCGGAGTCGGTCCGGCCATCCGGGACGCCGGGCAATGAGGCGATCCCGATGCAGGCGCCGGCGCCGCCACGGCTCGCCGCCGCGCCGCGGGTGCCCTGGGAGCCGGCGGGCCTGGCTCCGGCGGCGCCCGCCGCGGCGCCGCGGGCCGGCGCGCCGCCGGCGCCGCCGCGCTCCACGCCTTCCGCGCAGCCGGGCGCGCAGCAGCCGGCGCCTGCCCAGCAGGCACCCGCGCTGCCGGAGATGGACACCGCGCCGCCGGCGCCGCCGCCGGCCGAGCTGTTGGCGCCCGGGGGCGGGCCGCCGCCGCCGCCCTCGCGCGATCTGCTCGGTCCCGCTCGCAGCCCGTGATCCGCTTCGCTATGTTCCCCGCCCCGATTCACGGACCCGTGTCATGACCGAGGAATTCCACCGCATCCGCCGCCTGCCCCCTTACGTCTTCGCCGAGGTCAACGCGGCGAAGGCGAAGGCGCGGGCGGCGGCGGCGGACATCGTGGATCTCGGCATGGGCAACCCGGACAGCCCGACGCCGCCGCACATCGTCGCCAAGCTGGTCGAGGCGGTGCAGGACCCGCGCACGCATCGCTACTCGACCTCCAAGGGCATCCCGGGGCTGCGGCGCGCGCTCGCTGCCTACTATGCGCGCCGCTTCGGCGTGAAGCTGGATCCCGAGACCGAGGTGGTCGCGACCCTGGGTTCCAAGGAAGGGCTGGCGAACCTCGCCCAGGCGATCTCCAGCCCCGGCGACACCATCCTGGTGCCGAACCCCTCCTACCCGATCCATCAGTTCGGCTTCATCATTGCCGGCGCCTCCGCGCGCTTCATCCCCTACACGCCGGACGACGCCATGCTGGCGGCGATGGACCGCGCCGTGCGGCATTCGGTGCCGAAGCCGACGGCGGTGATCCTGAACTTCCCCTCCAACCCCACCGCGCTGCTGGCGAGCCGCGAGTTCTACGCCGAGGTGGTGAAGTTCTGCCGTCGCCACGAGCTATTCATCCTCTCGGACCTCGCCTATGCCGAGCTCTATTTCGGCAGCGAGCCGCCGCCCTCGGTGCTGGAGATCCCCGGCGCGAAGGACGTCACGGTGGAATTCACCTCGATGTCCAAGACCTACAACATGCCGGGCTGGCGGATGGGCTTCGCGGCGGGCAACCCGCGGCTGATCGCGGCGCTGGCGCGGGTGAAGTCCTATCTCGACTACGGCGCCTTCACGCCGGTCCAGGTGGCGGCGACCGCGGCGCTGAACGGGCCGCAGGACTGCATCGAGGAGATGCGCAGGCTCTATCGCGAACGCCGCGACGTGCTGGTGAAGGGGCTGCGCGCCGCCGGGTGGGAGGTGCCCGCGCCCGAGGCCTCGATGTTCCTGTGGGCGCCGATCCCGGAGCGCTTCCGCCATCTCGGCAGCGTCGAATTCTCCAAGCTGCTACTGCAGAAGGCGAAGGTGGCGGTGGCGCCGGGCATCGGCTTCGGCGAGCATGGCGACGACCATGTGCGCATCGCGCTGGTCGAGAACACCCACCGCATCCGCCAGGCGCTGCGCGGGATCAAGACCTTCCTTGCCGGCGACAACGCCGCACCGGTGGACGGAGAGTTGCTCGCGGCGAACGTCTGAGCCGGGTTCGGCGGATACCGAAAGGGGGGCTGCGTGGACGTCAACATCAACGGCATGGCGCATGTCGTCCTGACCGTCAGCCGCTACGCCGAGGCGCGCGCCTTCTATGCGCAGCTGCTGCCGCGGCTCGGCATGAAGCCGGTGTTCGACGGGCCGCGCTTCTTCTACTGCGTCGGCGGCCGAACCGCGATCGGCATCGAGCCCTGCGACCCCGCCCATGCCGGCGAGCGCTTCGTGCAGAGCCGCGTCGGCCTGCATCATCTCTGCCTGCGCGCGCGCTCGCGCGAGGATGTGGACCGCTGCGCCGAGGTCCTGCGCGAGATCGGCGCCACCATCATCCGCGCGCCTTCCGAGGGCGGCTGGGCGCCGGGCTATTATTCGGTGCTGTTCGAGGATCCGGACGGCATCCGCCTCGAGGTCAATCATGTGCCCGGCGCCGGCGTGCTGGCCGAAGGCGCGGCCTTCAACCCCTCCGACGGCTACGAGGACCGATGATGAACGCGATGCGGAGCCTGCGGCTGAGCTGCCCGGCCGGAACGGCAGGGGCATGACGCGCCCGCTTGCCGTTGCGGTCGCCGGCCTCGGGACGGTCGGCGCCGGTGTCCTCTCCGTGCTGCGCACCAATGCGGAGCTGATCGCCGCGCGCGCCGGGCGGCCGATCGCGGTCACCGCGGTCTCCGCGCGCGAGCGCTCGCGCGACCGCGGCGTGCCGCTCGCCGGGCTGCGCTGGTATGACGATCCGGTCGCCATCGCGGCCGACCCCGCGGTGGAGGTGGTGGTCGAGTGCATCGGCGGGTCGGACGGGCCGGCCAAGGCGCTGGTGGAAGCGGCGATCGCCGCGGGCAAGCCGGTGGTGACGGCGAACAAGGCGCTGCTCGCGGTGCATGGCGCTGCGCTCGCGCGGGCGGCAGAGGTGCGCGGCGTCGCGCTCGCCTTCGAGGCCGCGGTCGCCGGCGGCATCCCCGCGATCAAGGGCATCCGCGAGGGCTTGGCGGCGAATCGCATGCAACGCCTGGCCGGCATCCTGAACGGCACCTGCAATTACATCCTGACGACCATGCGCGAGCGCGGGCGGGAATTCGCCGAGGCGCTCGCGGAGGCGCAGAAGCTGGGCTACGCGGAAGCCGACCCCTCCTTCGACATCGACGGCGTGGACGCGGCGCATAAGCTCGCCATCCTCGCCGCCATCGCCTTCGGCCGGCCGGTGGATTTCTCCGCCGTGCATGTCGAGGGCATCCGCGAGGTCTCGGCGCTCGACATCAAGCTCGCCGAGGAGATGGGCTACCGCATCAAGTTGTTGGGCATCGCCAAGCGGGAAGAGAGCGGCATCTCCACCCGCGTGCATCCCTGCATGGTGCCCGCAGGCGCCCCCATCGCGCGGGTGGACGGCGTGTTCAACGCGGTGGTGGCGGAAGGCGATTTCGTCGGGCGCATCGTGATGGAAGGCCGCGGTGCTGGTGCCGGGCCGACCGCCTCCGCGATCGTCGCCGACCTCGTGGACATCGCTCGCGGGCGCTTCACGCCGGTGTTCGGCGCGGAGAGCGCGGCACTCGATCCCACGCCGGCGATCCCGATGGAGCGGCATGCGGGCTGCTACTATCTGCGGCTGATGGTGGTGGACCGGCCCGGCGTGATCGCCGATGTCACCGGCGTGCTGCGCGATCACGCGATCAGCCTGGAATCCATGCTGCAGCGGGGGCGTGCACCGGGCGAGGCAGTGCCGGTGGTGCTGATCACGCACGACACCGGCGAGGCCGCGGTCCGCCACGCGCTGAAGCAGATCGAGGCGCTGGACGCGGTGCTTGAGAAGCCGGCGTTGATCCGCATCGAGCCGCTATGAAAGATCGGGGGAGGGAGATGAACTCCCTCCCCCGAACCCCCTCCCTCCTTTTTTTGGCCACTTGGTGCTGGTGCCTCCCTCGCTCTCCGCCCGCGTGCCGTTGTCGGGTGGAGAACGGAGCGGGTCACTTTCCCAATCACCAAAAAAAGGAGGGAGGGGGTCTGGGGGAGGGAGTTCATCTCCCTCCCCCAGCTTTCTACGATGTAAGCTGGCCACCTGAATCGGGAGAACTTGCCATGGCCCAGACCCCCTCGCAGCCCGGGATGGTGGTGGACCGCAACCTGGCCCTCGAGCTGGTGCGCGTCACCGAAGCGGCGGCACTGGCGGCCTCCCGCTGGATCGGCCGTGGCGACAAGAACGCCGCCGACGGCGCCGCGGTGGATGCGATGCGCCGCGCCTTCGACACGGTCGCGATCGCCGGCACCGTGGTGATCGGCGAGGGCGAGATGGACGAGGCCCCGATGCTCTATATCGGCGAGCGCATCGGCATATTCGCCAAGGCCGGCGGCGGGCCGGAGGTGGACATCGCGGTGGACCCGCTGGAGGGCACCTCGATCTGCGCCAAGGGCGCGCCGAACGCCATCGCGACGGTGGCGCTGGCCGAGCGCGGCGGCTTCCTGCACGCGCCCGACATCTACATGGACAAGATCGCCGTCGGCCCCGGTCTGCCGCCCGGCGTCGTCGATCTCGACGAGCCGGTCGAGAAGAACCTGCGCGAGCTCGCCAAGGCGAAGCAAGTGGAGGTCGGCGATCTCATGGTCTGCATCCTGGATCGCGACCGCCACAAGGAGATCATCAAGCAGTGCCGCATGGCCGGCGCGCGCATCATGCTGATCGGCGATGGCGACGTCTCCGGCGTGATCGCGGTGAGCCAGCCGGAGGCGGGGGTGGACATGTATCTCGGCTCCGGCGGCGCGCCGGAGGGCGTGCTGGCCGCCGCCGCGCTGCGCTGCATCGGCGGGCAGATGCAGGGCCGGCTGCTGTTCGAGAACGACGAGCAGGTCGCGCGCGCCAGGGAGATGGGCGTCGAGGATCCCAAGCGCAAATACGAGATCACCGACATGGCGCGCGGCGATGTGATGTTCGCCGCGACCGGCGTGACCACCGGCGCCATGCTGCGCGGCGTGCGGCGCTTCTCGGGGGGCGCGATCACGTATTCCATCGTCATGCGCTCGAAGTCCGGCACGGTCCGCTACATCGAGGGCCAGCACAATTTCGCGCGCAAGCCCACGGCCTTCATCGCCTGACCGTCCACGACGATGGACGGCAGCAGGGGGGAGGAGGGGCCGGTCCTCGGCATCGCGCGCAGCGTCACCGGGCGGCGCTGGGTGTGGCGGCTGGGCGATGCGCGCCAAGGCCTCGGCATCGCGCAGCGGCTGAGCCTGCCGGAGATCGTCGGGCGGCTGCTGGTGGCGCGCGGCGTGGACCTCGACACCGCGCGCGACTATCTGGAACCGACGCTGCGTGCGCTGCTGCCCGATCCTTCGGTGCTGATGGACATGGACGCCGCGGCAGACCGCCTGGCGGTCGCGGTGCGCAGCGGCGAGCATGTCGCGGTGTTCGGCGATTACGACGTGGACGGTGCCTGCGCCGGCGCTCTCATTACCCGCTTCCTGCGTGAGATGGGATGCGAGGTCACCACCTACGTCCCCGACCGGCTGAAGGAAGGCTACGGGCCCAATCCGGCCGCGATCGCGCATCTCTGCGCGACCGGCGCTACGCTGATCGTCTGCGTGGATTGCGGCATCGCGGCGGCGGAGGCGCTCGCCGCGGCGCAGGGCCGCGCGGAAGTGGTGGTGCTCGACCATCACAAGGCGGAGGGGCCGATCCCGCGCATTGCGGCGGTGGTCAATCCCAACCGGCTGGATTGCGCCTCCGGCCTCCGGCATGTCTGCGCCGCGGCGGTGGCCTTCATGGCCGCGGTCGCGACATTGCGCTGCCTGCGCCGTGCCGGCTGGTTCGCGCGGCGCGAGGAGCCGCGGCTGCTCGAGCTGCTCGACCTCGTGGCTCTGGCGACCGTGTGCGACGTGATGCCGCTCACCGGGCTCAACCGCGCGCTGGTGGCGCAGGGGCTGAAGGTGATGGCGCGGCGCGGGCGGCCGGGCATCGCCGCGCTGCTCGAAGTGACCGGCGCGCGCGACGCGCCCAGCGCGCATACGCTCGGCTATCTGCTCGGCCCGCGCATCAACGCTTCCGGGCGCATCGCGGAACCGGATCTCGGGCTGCGGCTGCTGCTGAGCGATGATGCGGTCGAGGCGCGCGCCATGGCCGAGAAGCTGGACGCGGTGAACCGTCGCCGCCAGGAGGTCGAGGGCGAAGTGCTCGGCGCCGCCTTCGCCATGGCGGAAGCGCAGGCGAGCGCCGATCGCGCGGTGCTGCTGCTGTGCGGCGATGGCTGGCATCCCGGCGTCGTCGGCATCGTCGCCGGCCGGGTGAAGGAGAAGTACAACCGTCCGTCCTGCGTGGCGGGCGTCACCGCCGGCATCGCCAAGGGCTCGGGACGCTCGGTGCCCGGCGTGGATCTCGGCGCCGCCGTGATCGCCGCGCGCCAGGCGGGACTGCTGGAGACCGGCGGCGGGCATGCGATGGCGGCCGGCTTCTCCTTCCTTGCTTCGCGTGGCGCGGCGCTCCACGAGTACCTCGAGGAGCGGCTCGCGCACGCTTCGCTGCTGCCGGCCGCGGCCGATCTGCTGGTCGAAGGCGCGCTGACGGTGCGCGGGGCTACCGCCTCCTTGGCGCTGGATGTGGAACGGCTGGCGCCCTTCGGCGCCGGCAACGAGGAGCCGGTCTTTGCCCTGGCGCGCGCCCGTATCGTGCGGGCGGACCGCGTGGGCAAGGAAGGCGGCACGGTGCGCGCGATCGTCGAAGGCGAGGATGGCGGCAGGCTGAAGACCATCTGCTTCCGCGCCAAGGACGGGCCGCTGGCGCAGCTGCTGCTCGCCGGCGATCGTGTGCCGCTGCATCTGTGCGGGCATCTGCGCGCGGAGCGGTGGAACGACGAGGTCGGCGCGGCGCTTCAGGTCGTGGATGCGGCCGCGGTCGCGTGAAGAGCTGGGGCGAAGTGAACGCATCCCCACCGGACGGGAACGCGATGGCTGAGAGTGCGGGAATACGCATCAGGCCCTTGCAGCCGGGTGATGCGCGCGCATTCCGTGCGCTGCGGCTCGAAGCCCTGCGGCTGCAACCTGATGCATTCGGCTCCTCGCTCGAGGAGGAAAGCGTGCTCACCGAGGAGGAGCATGCGCGCTTCATCCGCAGCGGACCGGCACGGGTGGTGCTGGGAGCATTCGAAGACAGCGCGCTGATCGGCATGCTCGGCGTCTATGCGCATGAGCAAGCCAAGACGCGCCACAAGGGCAGGATCTGGGGCGTCTATGTGCGGCAGGCCTGCCGTGGCCGCGGCATCGCCTCGGCCGTGCTCGCCGATGCCATCGCCTTCGCCCGCGGCGTGCCAGGGCTGGAGATCCTGCAATTGACCGTCGGCGCGCACAGCACCGCGGCACGGGCGCTGTACGAAGCCGCCGGATTCCGCGCCTTCGGGCTGGAGCGTCACGGCATGCGGCTCGGCCCCGGCGACTACCGCGACGAGATCCTCATGGCGCTGGACTTGACGGCCTGACTCGCCCGGGCTGCGATGGCCGCGCCTGCCAACGGGGCGCTGCCGCATGATCCTGAAGCCGCTGTTCGATCCCGCCGAGTTCCGCATCCCCGACGGCGTCGCGCATGTCTGCGCGGCTGGGGAATCGCCCTTCCTCAAACGCCACGACGCCGCCTTCGCCGCCTATGCGCGCGACAAGTCCGAAGGCCCCGCCGGCCGGCGTCGCCAGGCGCAGCGTATGGCTGAGGCCCGTGCCGGCGCGGCGGCGCTGTTCGGCGTGCCGGAAGGCGATATCGGCTTTGTCTCCAACGTCGCCGAAGGCGTCTCCATGGTGGTGGAAAGCCTGGATTGGCGCGACGGCGATTCCATGCTCGTCGATCCGGACGAATACCCCTCCGTCGTCGCACCCGCGATGTTGCAGCGGCAACCGCAGGTCGTGCTGCGCTTCGCGCGTTTCCTCGATCCGGAGTCGGTCGCCGCGGCGGTGGACGAGCGGACGCGAATCATCGCGGTGAGCGCCGTCTCCTTCCTGACCGCCGCGCGCTACGATCTTGCCGCGCTGCGCGCCATCGCCGATCGCGTCGGCGCGCTGCTGGTGGTGGACTACACCCAGGCTTCGGGCTGGATGCCGATCCGCGCGGAGGTCGCCGATTTCGCCTTCTCGGCCTGCTACAAATGGGTGCTCGGCACCACCGGCGTCGCCATCGCCTACTGGAACCGTGCGCGCCAACCGGGCTGGTCGCCGAGCACCGCGGGCTGGCACTCGATCCTCTCGGATGCCCGTCCCGACTGGTCGGAACCTCCGGCGCTGCAACCGGACGCGACGCGCTTCACCCGCGGCAACCCCGCGCATCTCGCGCTCTATGTGCTGGAGAGCGCGCTCGACTACCTCGGGCAGTACGGCGCGCCGGCGATCGAGCGGCATGTCCAGTCCCTCACCACCGCCATGCTGGCGCAGCTCGAAGCGCTTCAGATCCGCTCCACCACGCCGCCCGATCCGCAACGGCACGGCGCCAGCGTGTGCATCGCCCATCCGCGCGCGGCGGCGATCGTCGCCGGCATGGAGGCACGCGGCGTCTATGCCTGGAACGGCCGCGGCCGCATCCGTGTGAGCTTCCACGGCTATAACGGCTCGGACGACCTCGACCGCACCTTGGATGCGCTGCGCGCCGAATTGTCGGCGTAGAGCGGGCTCGTTGGAAAAAGAACGATCGGGGGCGGAGTTCACGTCGCGGCAGTGCCGCGACCCCCCGAACCCCCACCTCCTTTTTTTGGCTTATTGGCGCCGGCTTCCCCCGCATTCTCAGGCGACGCAGCGTTGTCGGGTTGAGAACGGAACTCTCTCCGCCTCCCAGCGACGCTACTCGATCACCACGCGCGAGGGCGTCACCGTCACGCCGTTCGACCGCGGCGGCGCGGCCTGGCGCAGCGCGAAGGTCTCGATGCGCGTGGCATAGCCCTGCGCGACCATCAGGCCGGTCTCGATATCCACCGCCACCTTGCCGGCGATCGCGATCCGTGCCTCGGCCTCTCCCCCACGCAGCCGGCCCCCCAGCTCCACCGCGCAGCGCGCCACGAGCACCGGCCGCGCCGCGATGGTGCCGCGGCCCTCCGGCACGCAACGCATGCTGCCTTCGCTCCCCGGCAGCCCCACGGAGAACTCGGCGCCAGGCAGGACGCGCATCTGCGTCAGGCCGAAAGCCTGCAACTCCGCCTGGCGCGCCTGCGCCAACGATTGGCGCTGCTCGGCCGAGGGCGTCGGTTCGCCTTGCGGGACCAGCACCTCGACCCCGCTCACCCGCCCGTCATCGCCACGAAAGAAGCGGTAGGACGGCGCGCGCCGCGCCTCCTCGCCTTCCGGCGCGATCCGCAGCCGCCAGCCGCCCGGCTCGCGCACCGCCTCCTCCACCCGCCGGCAATCCCGGCGCGAAGCCCGCCCGGGGACGCCCTGCTCCCGGCAGATCCGCCGGAACGGCCCCCAGCCCGCCCGCGTCACCTCCACCGGCCCGTCCAGCCGCGCCTCCACCCCATCCAGCGGCAAGCCCGGCGCCGCAGCCCGCCAGTCCTGCGCCGCCGCGGCGTGCCCGCCGAGCGCGGCGAGCGCGATGGCGGCGATGGCTGGGAGGAGTCGCCTGAGGCAGGGCCGGGTCCAGGAGGGGCGCTGCCCCTCCTGGACCTCCCCGCCGGGGGGCCAGGCGCCCCCCGGACCCCGCCTGGGAAGAACAGGTCCGGGAATGGGGAGGGGCATGGTGCAGCGGCGGAGATGGCGCGCCGCTCTTGCCCCTCCCCATTCCCGGACCTTTCCCCGCGGGGTCTGGGGGGCATCGCTTGCCCCCCAGCGGGGAGAGCCCGAGAGGGGCAGCGCCCCTCTCGGTCCCCGCCCGCCGCAAGCGGCTCCCCCGCCCATCACGCCACCGCGCGCGTCGCCGCCTCGGTGAGGTGCGCGCCTTGGCGGCGGAGTGTGGCGCGCAGCGCCTCGCGGTCCACCGCGCGCGGCGGGACCGATGCCGCCGCGGCGAGCGCGGCGGCGGTGCCGGCGGCCTGGCCGGTCAGCCAGCATTGCGGGATCTCGCGCAGGAAGGAGTGGCTGGTGGCGTCGCAGGAGAGGTGGCGGCCCGGGGCGAGCAGCCCGTCCAGGGTTTCCGGCACCAGGGCGCCGTAGGGGATGGAGAGGTTGGGGAATTTGGGGGAGAGGGAAGGGGACACGCCGATCTCGTCGGGCGCGATGCGGCCATCCCAGGACGCGCGCGTGACCGCGGCGGTGCCGCGCAGGCGGCGCGCGTGGCGCACCCCGAGCTGCGGCGCGGAGAGCATGAGATAGGCGCTCTCGAACCCGGGCGCGTCGCGGCGGTAGAGGCGCAGATGCTCGGCCATCAGCCGGTGGCTGCGGATCTCCACTTCGGTCAGGTCGTCCACCAGCACCGCGGAATAGCCCGCCAGCCGTGGCCCCATGAACAGCGCCACGTCGTCGCGCCAGGAGACGAAGGCCTTGTCGAACAGCCCGATCTCCTGCTTGCCGCGCTGCATGAAGGCGGCGAATTGCTCCGGCTGCTCGGCGCGCCAGCGCAGGTAGCGCGGCATGTCCACGCCGGCGAACATCCAGGACGTGTTGATGCAGTGATGGATGTCGCGCTCATCGGCATCGGCGTCGAATGCGGCGCCGGCGCGCGCGAACAGGTCGCCGTCGCCGCTCGCATCCACCGTGACCTTCGCCAGGATCGCGCGGCGGCCTTCCTTCGATTCGAAGATCGCGCCGCGCACCGCGTTGCCGTCCAGCACGGGCTCCGCGCCCCAGGCGTGGAAGATCGGCTCCACCTTGGCGTCAAGCGCCATCTCCAGCGCCGTCGCCTTCATCCATTCGGGATCGCAGGTCGGCGAATGCGTGACCACGCCGTGGAAGGCGGCGGTGCGCAGCGCCCACCAGGCGGCGCTCGCGGCGTCGCGGGAGCCCCAGGCCTCGCGCGGCGGCCCCGCCACCGCGTCCTTCGGCAGGCGGTCCAGGAATTCCTCGGCGAAGCCGCGGATGACGAGCCGGCCCTCCCAATCCGTCATCCGGTCGATCCAGATCACCAGCCCGCCGGTCGCCAGCCCGCCGAGATGGTTGTGGCGCTCGAGCAGGATGGTACGCGCGCCCTCGCGCCCGGCGGCGACCGCGGCGGCCATGCCTGCCGGCCCGCCGCCCACCACCAGCACGTCGCATTCGGCATGCACCGGCGTCTCGCGCGGCGCCTCGCGCACCAGCTTGCCGGTCGGGCTGCGCCGCGCGCCGCGGCGTGGCGTGAACACCTCGGAGCGGAAGAACAGCCGGCCGCCATCATTCGTGCCCATGGGGCGGAACCTAGCCGGGGTGCCGGTGCTGCGGCTAGAAGGGGAGCATGGCGGATGACCCGACGGACGCAGTGCGCGAAGGCCTCGCCCGTGGCCTCGCCCGGTTCGCGGCGCAGCCGCGGCTGGGCGACGGCACCCTCTCGGCGCTGGCCGAAAGCGAAGGCAGCGCCTGGTTCGGCATCGCCGACAATGCCCGCGCCGCGGAGATCCTGGCGCATCCGCTGCTGTGGGACGCGCATGCGGCGCTCGGCACGGAGCTGTTCGATTTCCTCCTCGCCCTGACCGAGGCCGGCGCGCCGCCGCGGCGCGTCGGCCCGGCGAAGTTGCGGGTGGAGGACGAATCCGGGCACATGCTGCGGGTGGCCACCACCAGCCATCTCTTCTACGGCGATCTCAGCCGGGGCGAGATCCGCCAGGTGCCGCGCGGCGACCCCGAGGTGCCGCCGGCCGCCCTGCATGGCGGCAACCTGGTCGAGTTCACCTATCGCGGCCGCCGCCATTGCCTCGATGTCGAGGATGCCATCGTCGCGCATGGCGCCGAGCGCCAGGATGGCGGCATCGGCCTCTACCACGAGAGCCGGGTGCTCGGCCGTGGCCGTTTCGGCAAGCGGCGCGAGGTCGGGCGGCTGCGCTACAGCTATGAAATTCGTGCCGACAGCCCGACCGTCGCGCTGACGGTGCGCTTCACGGCATCCGCCCCGCTCAGCCGGGTGCGGGTGACCACCGCCTGCGATTCCATGAGTCCCGGCCAGGGCGTGGATTTCGCCACCATGCTGCTCGGCGGCAGGCGTCGGAGCGTGCCCGCGGGGCAGAACGTCACCCTCCACGAAGGCCCGCTCGAAGGCATCGCCTGCCTGCAGGATCGCGCGCCGCTGCGTGCGCTGACCCTCGCCATCGCCATGCCGGACGGCGCGCAGGTGCTGAACGTCAAGACCAGCGCGGCCGAGGAGGGGCGGCTGCACTGGCTGCTGACCCGCTACGCGCGCGACGGGCTCGGCCCCGGCGAGACCTTCACCATCCGGGAGGAGCGCACGCTGCTGCGCGGCGGCACTGGCGAGCGGCGGCTGCGCGGCCAGGACGCGACACCGTGCAGCGAGCCCGCGCTGGTGCTGAACGCGATCGCCATGCATCTGCTGATGGCCGGCACGGGCCGCTACCGCCGCGCGCCCGATTCCGCCCGGCTCGCCGTGCTGCACCAGGCGCTGCGGCGGCAGCTCGCGCGGTGGCAGGCCGGGCTCCGCGGCGAGGACGGGAACCCGGACCCGCGGCGCGCCGGTTGCGGCGACCTCGCCGCGGGGATGATGGCGCTGGAATGCCTCTGGCGCCTTGGCGGCGATGCGGCGCTGCGCGACGCCATGGACCAGGCGCTCGAGCTGATGCTTGCGCTGCAGCGGACGGAGGAGCTCACGCCCCGCGTGCAGGCCGGCGCGTTCCGTGACCTCGGCAGCGCGCCGCCTTCGCTCGCCGAGCACGCCGCCGCCATGCTGGCCCTCGCGCGCCGCGCCCTGGTGCTGCCCGACCCGCGGCTCGGCCCGGCGCTGCGCAACGCGCTCGCCGCGCTGCGCCTCGCCAGCGGCGTCGGCGAGGCCGGCCCCGCCGACGGCATCGCTCTGCACAGCCAGGGCGAGCAGGCCGCCGGCCACGAGACCCAGTCCCTCGCCATGCTGCTCCGCGCGCTGCGCGCCCTCCAGGCGGCGCGCGCCGCCGAGGCGATCACGCTGGACGAGGCCAGCGCGCGACGCGCCGCCTTCCTCGCCGAGCTCTGCACCACCCTGCTGCAATCGCGTATCCAGCCGCGCGGCGACGCCCTGGCCGCCGATAGGACGAGCGCCGCCCAGGCCACCGCCCTGGCCGCCCTGCTGCCGCCCGACGCGGTGATCGCCCGCGTCACCCCGCCCGAAACCGCCGCCAACGCCGCGTGATGGTGCGCTTCGAGGCCCGGCTGCGCGCCAGGAGGGGCGCTGCCCCTCCTGGACTTCCCCGCCGGGGGGCAAGCGATGCCCCCCGGACCCCGCGGGAGAAGAAAATGGTCCGGGAATGGGGAGGGGCATGGCGCGCGGGTGGAGGAGGGGCGCCGGTTCCGCCCCTCCCCATTCCCGGATCTCTCCTCGCGGGGTCTGGGGGGCACGGCTGCCCCCCAGCGGGGAGAGCCCGAGAGGGGCAGAGCCCCTCTCGGTCCCGCACCCAGGGCCCCGAAGCACCCCACCCGCCGCGCCGGCGGGGTGTCGTGCTGGGCGTGGCGCTGGCGCTCGCCGGGTGTGCGGCGCCGGTGGCGCGGCCGGTCGAGCCGCCGCTCGCCTATCCGCCGGCGGCGCGGGAGCGGATGTTGCGGGTCGCCTGGGCCGAGTGGGAGGAGTGGGGGCGGGTCACGGTGGACCCGTTTGCGCGGGAGGCCTCCACCCATCTCGAATCGGCGCCCGAGAATTTCCCGCGGGTGATGGCCTATTGGCGGGCGGTGCCCGAGGATGAGGGGGCGATCCGGCTCAACCGCGAGCTCTACCGGCAGTGGTCGCCGCGGCTGTGGCGGGAGCCCGCCTGGTCGGCGGCCTTCGTCTCCTTCGTGATGCGCTCGGCCGGCGTGGATGGGCGCGAATTCCCGCCCTCGGCGGCGCATGGCACCTATGTCGACGCGCTGATCGCCGATGCCGAGCGCTTCCCGGATATCGCGCCCTTCGTACCGCATGAGGTGGCGGAGTACGCGCCGGTGGCGGGAGATCTGGTGTGTGCCGACCGGTCCTCGCGGCCCTTGCGGTCCTGGCGGGAGCGCGCCGCGGATGGCGGGCGGTTCCGCCCCATGCATTGCGACATCGTGGTGGCGGCGGGCCCGGGCTTCGTGGAGGCGATCGGCGGCAATGTGCGCGATGCGGTGACCCGGGCACGGTTTCCCGCCGACGAGACGGGCCGGCTGCTTCCGCTTCCGCCCGGCAATCCTACCTGGTTTGGCATCTTCGAGAACCGCCTGGGGCGCCTGCCGCCCTGGGGCGCAGCCCCCGAACGGAGCCCGACATCGTGACCGACCTGTTCTCGCCCCTGACCCTGCGCGGGGTCACCTTGAAGAACCGCATTGGCGTCTCGCCCATGTGCCAATATTCCTGTGCCGAGGACGGCATGCCGACCGACTGGCACCTGGCGCATCTGGTGGCGCGGGCGGTGGGCGGCGCCGGGCTGGTCTGCACCGAGGCGGCGGCGGTGACGGCGCAGGGGCGGATCTCGCCGGCCGATCTCGGCATCTGGTCGGAGGCGCATGTGGCGCCGCATCGGCGGCTGGCCGGGGTGATCGCCGCGGCGGGCGCGGTGCCCGGCATCCAGCTCGCCCATGCCGGGCGCAAGGCGAGCCGCCAGGCGCCTTGGAAGGAGGGGCCGGCGCCGCGCAGCTGGGAGGCGATCGCGCCATCCGCCCTGCCCTTCGGCGATTTCGCGGTGCCGCGGGCGATGACCGAGGAGGACATCCTAGCGACCATCGCCGCCTTCGCGCAGGCGGCGCGGTGGTCGGTGGCGGCGGGGTATCGCTTCATCGAGCTGCATGCCGCGCATGGCTATCTCTATCACGAGTTCCTCTCGCCGCTGGCGAACCGGCGCAACGACCGCTGGGGCGGCGATCTCGACGGGCGGGCGCGCATCGTGCTGGAGACGGCGAAGGCGCTGCGTGCGGCGGTCGGCGAGGAGATCGCGCTCTCGGTCCGCGTCTCCCACACCGACTGGGTCGAGGGCGGCTGGGACACCGCGGAGACGGTCGAGGTCTGCCGCCGGCTGAAGGCGCTGGGCGTGGATATTGTCGACGTCTCGTCGGGCGGGCTGGACCCGCGCCAGAACATCGTGCTCAGGCCGGGCTATCAGGTGCCGGGCGCGGCGCGGGTGCGCGCCGAGGCGGGAATCCCCGTCGCGGCGGTCGGCCTCATCACCGAGCCGGAGCAGGCGCAGGCGATCCTGGCCGAGGGCAAGGCGGACCTGATCCTGCTGGCCCGCGCGCTGCTGCGCGACCCCAATTGGCCGCTGCGCGCCGCGGCGGCCCTGGGCCGGATGGAGGCGCTGGCGGTGGTGCCGCAATATGCCCGCGCCTGGAGCGCGCCCGGCCGGCTCGCGCTGGACGAGCAGGCGAGCGAGCCCTTCCCGGTCCTGGCGGGGTGACGCGCGGCGGCCGAGCGCCGCTGCCATGCGCGCGCTGACCTGGCTCGGGCTGGCCCTGGCCCTGCTGGGGCCCGGCCTGCTGGCCACGCTGTGGAGCGCGGCGAGCCTCGAGCCTGTGTCGGCGAGGACCAGCGCGCCCTGGCTCGCGGGTTTCGCGCTGCTGGTCGCGGCGGTGGCCTGGATCGCGCGGCGCGGCGAGGGGCTGGCCTGGCGCGAGCTCGGATTCGGCCGGACCTCCTGGTGGTCGGTGCCGGCGGGGATCGCGCTCGCGCTGTTCTTCGTGCTGGTGTTCGGGCCGCTCGCCTCCTGGGCGCTGGCGCGGGCGGCGCTCGGTGCCTTCGCGGCCGGCCAGCAGCGGCTCGCTGCGCTGCCGGGCTGGTACCTGGCGCTCACCGTGGTGATCGTCGCTGCGGGCGAGGAGTGGCTCTACCGCGCCTATGCCATCGAGCGCCTGCGCGCCCTGACGGGTTCCGCCGGGCGCGCCGGGGCCCTGTCGCTGGCGGTCTTCGCGGTGGTGCACCTGCCGGTCTGGGGGATCGGACCGGCGCTCGCGACGCTCGTCTCCGGCGGCATCCTCACCGCGGCCTATCTCTGGCGCCGCGACATCGCCGCGCTGATGCTCGCCCATGTCCTGACGGATCTCTGCGGGCTCCTGCTGCTGCCCGGCGGCGCGGCGCCGGCCCCCGTGTAGCCGATCATCGCGCCGAAGCCGGCGTCCGCCTTCAGGGCGCGGCCGGCTCCCGCATCCGCAGCAGGACCTCCGAGAGATCCTCCCGCGCGAAGGGCTTCTCGAGCACCGGCGGCGGCGCTTCCGGGTCCATCGCCGCGGCGGCTGCCGGGCCGGCCACCATGTCGCCGGTCATCAGCACGAAGCGGCCGCGCAGCGCCGGCCGGTACAGCGCCGCGCCGCCGCCGCCGGGCATGCGCAGATCGCAGAACACCATGTCGTAATGGCGCGCCGCGAGCCGCGTCTCGGCCTCCGCCACGCTCCCGGCGCGGTCCACCGCCAAGCCCTGGACGATCAGCGATTCGGCGACCGAGACCGCGACATCCGGCTCGTCGTCCACCACCAGCGCGGCGGCGCGACGCGGCGGCGCGGCCGCCTCGGGCGCCGCGGCGGCGTGCGGCTCGCCCAGTGGCAGGGTGACGACGAAGCGCGCACCGCCCGCGCCGCCTTCCTCCAGCACCAGCGTGCCGCCATGCGCGTCGACGATGTTCGCCGAGACCGCGAGCCCGATGCCGGTGCCGGCGCCGAGCGGCTTGGTGGTGAAATAGGGTTCGAAGATGCGCGCGCGCAGCGCCGGCGGGATGCCGGGGCCGTTGTCCTCGACGATCAGCCGCACGCCGTCCTGCACCGCCTCGGTCGCGATGGCGAGGCGCCGCGGTTCGGGCCGGTCGGCGAGCGCCTGCTGCGCATTGACGATCAGGTTGACCGCCACCTGCACCAGCTGGTCGGGATCGGCGGCGATGGGCGGCAGGTCCTGCGCCAGGGCGAGGCGCACCTCGATGCCGTTGCTGCGCAGCCCATAGGCGGCGAGGTCGAGCGCGCTCTGCACCGTCTCGTCGAGATCGACCGGCACGCGCGCCGGCTTCTGCTGCCGCGCCATGGCGAGGAAGCTCTTCACGATGCGCCCGCAGCGCCGGGCTGCGGCGTGGATCTTCTCCGCCCGCGTGCGCACCGCCGGCTCCTGCGCCATCTCCTCGAGCATGGTCGCCTGCGCCACCACGACGGTCAGCGGGTTGTTCAGCTCATGCGCGACGCCGGCGAGCAGCGAGCCGAGCGCGCTCATCTTCTCGGCCTGGTGCAGCCGGTCGCGCTGGCGCTCGACTTCCGCCTGCGCCTCGCGCAGCGGGGTGAGGTCGCGGATATAGGCGGTGAAGAATTGCGCGCCGGCCGCCTTCACCTCGTGGATCGAGAGCTCCACCGGGAACTCGGTGCCGTCCGCGCGGACCGCGCGCATCGCGTGCCGTTCGGCGAGCATGCGGGGGATACCGGTGCGGCGGTAGCGGCGCACGCCCTCCTCATGCGCCTCGCGCAGGTCGGGCGGGATGATGACCTCGCTGACCAGCCGGCCGAGCACATCCTGCTCACGGCGGCCGAAGATGCGCTCGGCGGCGGCGTTGAAGCTCACGATGCACAGCGCCGCATCGGCGGTGATCACGGCGTCCAGCGCGGCGTCGATGACGCCGGATTTCAGCGCCTCGGCCTCCGAGACGCGGGCGAGCAGCGCGGCCTGCGCGTCGAAGGCCTCGGCCACGCGTTCGGCATGCGGGCGCCACAGCGCGGGGAGCTCGGGGAAGGGGCGATCCTGGCCGGCGGCCTTGGCGCGGATCAGCTCGACGAGGCGCATCGCCGGCTGCACGAATTGGCGTTGCAGCACGAGCTGCGACAGCGCGAGCAGCAAGGCGAGGCCGACCAGCAGCGCGAAATAGACCGAGGCGCGGCGCCAGGCGGCGGCGCTGATCTCGCCCGCCGGCACGGCGGCGATCAGCCGCCAGGGCGTGCCCGCCACCGGCAGCGCGACGACGAAGCGGCCGGCGATCTCGTCGATCGCCGCGGCGCCGGGCCCGCGCGGCGGCGGCGCGAAGCCGAGGCGGTCGGCGACGCTCGGCACGCCGCCGCCGCTCGCGATGCCCAGGCTGTCCGCCACCGCCTGGCCGGACTGGTCCTCGAGCACCAGCACCTCGTTGCCGCGGCGGATCCCGCGCAGGAAGTCGGAGAGGAAATCCACGATGATGTTGGTGCCGACCACGCCGTAGAAGGTGGCGCCGGCATGCACGGGCGCGCTGAGGCGGACCACCGGCGCGATGCCGGCGCGGTCGGTCTGCACCGGCGTCCAGCGCGGCAGGCTTTCGGGATTCACCGCGGGAATCGCCTGGGTGTAGGCGGCGTGGCGGTAGAGCCGCTCGAACGCCGCGGCACGGTCGAGCGGCGGGCCGAGCAGCCACTGCGCATCGAGCCACGGCGCGACCACGACGAGATCGCGCTTCTCGGAGAGATACCAGCTGGCGCGCAGCTGCGGATAGGTGCTGCGCGCCGCGGCGTGCACGGCGAGCAGGTCGAGCGCCGCGATCACCTCCGGATCGCCGGTCGGGCGCTGGAGGAAGGGCTCGGGCAGCACAAGCACGTTGCCGGACCAGCGCAGCCCCTCGCCCTGCGGCGGCGGCAGCAGGTTGGTCGGCGTGACGGTGCCGTCGGCGGCGGCGAAGACATGCGCGGCGAGGCCGCGCGGCGACGGCGTGGGCGCGCCATCGGCGAGCCGCGCCTCGATCACCATACGCAGGGTCTCGACATGGTCGCGCGCCACGGCGGCGAGCTGCTCGACGCGGCCGCGCTGATCGGCGGCGCTGCGCGCCAGCGCGGCGAGCGCCGCCTCGTGGCTCATGCGGTATTCGCGCCAGCCGAGCCAGGCGAGCAGCAGCCCGACCAGCAGCGCACCGAGCGCGGTGAGCAGCGCGTAGCGGCGCGGCAGCGCGGCCTTGTGCGCGCCTGGCGTCACGGTGCGCATGGCCTAGGGCGGGTCCGGCACGAACATGTAGCCCGCCCCCCGCACGGTGCGGATCAGCCGCGGGTTGAGTGGATCCTCGCCGAGCTTCTTGCGCAGCCGCGTGATGCGCACATCGATGCTGCGGTCGAAGGGCTCGATCTCCTTGCCATGCGCGAGGTCGAGGAGCTGGTCGCGGCTGAGCACGCGGTTCGGCCGTTCGACCAGCACCTTCAGCAGGTCGAACTCCATGGCGGTGAGCACGATCTCCCGCGCGGCGGGATCGAGCAGGCGGCGCGCATCGAGATCGAGCGAGAAGCCGCCGAAGCGGAGCGTGCGTGCGGCCGGGGCGGCCGCCGCCGCCGGTGCCGGCGCCGCCGCGCTGGCTATCGGATGCACCCGGCGCAGCACGCTGCGCACCCGGGCCAGCAGCTCGCGCAATTCGAAGGGCTTGGCGATGTAGTCGTCGGCACCCATTTCGAGCCCGACGATGCGGTCCACCGTGCTGCCCATGGCGGTGACCATGATGACACCCGGCGGGTCTGGGCGCTGGCGCAATTTCTGCGCGAGCGACAGGCCGCCTTCGCCGGGCAGGTTGAGGTCGAGCAGCACGAGGCGGGCCGGCGCCTGCTCCAGCGCGGCGAACATCTCCGCCCCGCTGGCGCAGCCGGTCACGCTGAACCCTTGCAGGCGCAGATAGTCGCAGATGCTGTCGCGGAGATCAGTCTCGTCGTCGACGACCAGGAGGGCGGCCGAGCTGTCCATGAGGGAGTCGATGAAGCGGCTGAATGTTGCGGGCCCGCAGGTTAGCCGCGCAAATTCGGCCTGTCACGCCTCCCGGCATCCGGGGGCGCATGCCCGTCATGGTTGTGCGCCGCCGGAAGCCGGCGGCCCGCCGCGGGTCAGCGCCCGGTCAGGATGCGCTCGATCAGCTGCTTCACCGTCGGGATGAAGCCGTTCGAATAGAACGGGTCGCGGCTGAAGCGGAAGGCGTTGTGCCCGGCGAACATCAGGTTGCGCTCCAGCGCCCCGTCATGGCTGATGTCCTGCAGCGTCTTCTGGATGCAGAAGCTGCGCGGATCCGCCTTCTTGCCGTTGGAGAATTCCGGCTCGTGCTGCGCCCAGTTGGAGAAGCGGCAGGCCGAGAGGCAGCCCATGCAGTCCACCTGGTCCTTCACGATCTCCTTCGACTTCTCGGGCGTCACGAAGATCAGCGTGTTGTCGGGCGTGCGCATCGCCTCGACGAAGCCTTCGGTCTCCCATTGATGCACGCGGGCGAGGTCGTGCGGCGTGAGATAGACCTTCCGCTTGCGCGGGCCGACGCCGTATTCGGCGATGTGCTCGCCCACTGGTTCGGCGGTGTAGGCCACCTGGCGCTCGTTGCGCTCCTCCAGCTCGTGGAGGAATTCGTTGCGCACCGCCGAGGAGTAGAAGCCGGTCGGCGAGAAGGGCTGCAGCAGCACATCGCCTTCCTTGAGCGTCAGCAGCCGCTGCTTCCAGGCCTCCGAGATCGGGCTTTCCTTGGTCAGCAACGGGCGGGTGCCGAACTGGAAGGCGACCGGGCCGAGCTCCTTGTTGTCGATCCAGTCCTCCCACTCCTCGAGCCACCAGACGCCGCCGGCCATGATGATGGGCACGTCGCCCAGGCCGAACTCGCGCATCTGCTGCCTGAGCTTCAGCACGCGGGGGTAGGGGGATTCCGGGTGCTTGGGATCCTCTGAGTTCGACAGCCCGTTATGCCCGCCGGCGAGCCAGGGATCCTCGTACACCACGCCGCCCAGCCATTCGCGGGTCTTGTGATAGGCGCGCTTCCACAGCGCGTTGAAGGCGCGGGCGGAAGAGACGATCGGGTAGTAGTGCACGCCAAAGTCGCGCGCGATCTCGGCGAGGCGATAGGGCATGCCGGCGCCGCAGGTGATGCCGTGGATCAGGCCCTTGGCCCCTTCCAGCATGCCGCGCGCGACGCGCTCGGCCCCGCCCATCTCCCAGAGGATGTTGGCGTGGATGCGGCCCTTGCCGGACGCGCGCTCCCACGCCTCCTTGGCCTGGGCGATGGCGCCGGCGATGCCGTAGGCGACCAGCTCCTCGTGCCGCTCGCGGCGGGTCTTGCCGTGATAGACCTGCGGGATGCGGTTGCCTTCGGTGTCGTAGCTGTCGGCGTTCACCGCCGAGAAGGTGCCGACGCCGCCCGAGGCCGACCAGGCGCCGCAGGACGTGCCGTTCGAGACCGAGACGCCCTTGCCGCCTTCCACCAGCGGCAGGACCTCCACACCACCCATGCGGATCGCGTTGATCGCCTTCACTGCCAGTCTCACTCCCGACCGCGGGCTGCGGCCCGCGCACCAGTTGGGGAGCGGGCGGGGGCAGTCCACCCCCGCCCGCCTTTACGACGTGTTACTCGGCGGCTTCGTGGCGGTCGCGCCGCTCGCCGCGATCGCGGTCGCCGCGATCGCCGCGCTCGCCACGGTCGCGGTGGTGCCGCTCGCGGCGCTCGCCGCCGCCCTCGCCCTCGGGCCGCGGCCGCTTGGCGCCGACCTGCTCGGTGATGTCGGCCCCGGTCGCCTGGTCGACGACGCGCATGGAGAGCTTCACCTTGCCGCGCTCGTCGAAGCCGATGACCTTGACCTTCACCTGGTCGCCTTCCTTGACGATGTCGGTGGTCCGGTTCACCCGCTCCTGCGCGAGCTCGGAGATGTGCACCAGCCCGTCGCGGGAGCCCAGGAAGTTGACGAAGGCGCCGAACTCGGCGGTCTTCACCACCTTGCCGGTGTAGATCGCGTTGAGCTCGGGCTCGGCGACGATGCCGCGGATCCAGTCGATCGCGCGCTGCGCCGCCTCGGTCGAGGTCGCCGCGATCTTGATCGTGCCGTCATCCTCGATGTCGATCTTGGTGCCGGTCTGCTCGGTGATCTCGCGGATCACCTTGCCGCCGGAACCGATCACGTCGCGGATCTTGTCCTTGTTGATCGAGAGCACGGTGATGCGCGGCGCGGTCGCCGCGACGTCGCCGCGATGGCCGGAAAGCCCCTTCGCCATCTCGCCCAGGATGTGCAGGCGGCCGTCGCGCGCCTGCTCCAGCGCGATCTTCATGATCTCCGGCGTGATGGAGGTGATCTTGATGTCCATCTGGAGCGAGGTCACGCCCTGCTCGGTGCCGGCCACCTTGAAGTCCATGTCGCCGAGATGGTCCTCGTCGCCCAGGATGTCGGAGAGCACGGCGAAGCCGCGATCCTCCTTGATCAGCCCCATGGCGATGCCCGCACAGGGGCGCTTCAGCGGCACGCCCGCATCCATCAGCGAGAGCGAGGTGCCGCACACCGTCGCCATCGAGGAGGAGCCGTTCGACTCGGTGATCTCGGAGACCACGCGCAGCGTGTAGGGGAACTTCTCCTTCTCCGGCAGCAGCGGATGGATCGCCCGCCAGGCGAGCTTGCCATGGCCGACCTCGCGGCGGCCGGGCGAGCCCATGCGGCCGGTCTCGTTCACGCTGTAGGGCGGGAAGTTGTAGTGCAGCATGAAGTCCTCACGGTACTCGCCCGTGAGGGCGTCCACGATCTGCTCGTCCTGCCCGGTGCCGAGGGTCGCGACGCACAGCGCCTGGGTCTCGCCGCGGGTGAACAGGGCGGAGCCGTGCGCGCGCGGCAGCACGCCGACCTCGGCGGTGATCGGGCGCACGGTGCGGGTGTCGCGGCCGTCGATGCGCTTGCCGGTGTCCAGGATCGCGTTGCGGACCACGTCCGCTTCGAGATCCTTCAGCAGGCCCTTGGCCTTCTCGATGTCGAGGCCTTCCTCGGTGAGCTTCGCCACCACCGCCTTCTTCACCGCGCCCACCTTCTCCTGGCGGAGCAGCTTCTGGGTCTCGGTATAGGCAGCGGCCATCTCGGCGCGGCCGAGCTCGGCGATGCGGGCCTCGAGCTTCTGCTCCTCTTCGGAGGGCTCGGGCAGCGCCCAGGGCTCCTTCGCCGAGACCTCGGCGAGCGCGATGATCGCCTGGATCACCGGCTGGAAGGCGGCATGGCCGAAGGTGACGGCGCCCAGCATGACCTCCTCGGTCAGCTCATGCGCCTCGGATTCGACCATCAGCACGCCTTCGGAGGTGCCGGCGAGCACCAGGTCCAGCTTGCTCTCCTTGCGCTGGGCGTTGGTCGGGTTCAGCACATAGTCGCCCCCGATATAGCCCACGCGCGCGGCGGCGACCGGGCCGAAGAAGGGGATGCCGGAGAGGGTCAGGGCCGCCGAGCAGCCGATCATCGCGACGATGTCGGCCTCGTTCTCGAGGTCATGCGAGAGGACAGTCGCGATGACCTGGACCTCGTTGCGGAAGCCCTCGGGGAAGAGCGGGCGGATCGGCCGGTCGATCAGGCGGGAGGTCAGGGTCTCGAATTCGGAGGGGCGCCCTTCGCGCTTGAAGAAGCCGCCGGGGATCTTGCCCGCGGCGAAGGCCTTCTCCTGATAGTGCACGGTCAGCGGGAAGAAGTCCTGGCCCGGCTTGGCGCCGCGGGCGCCGACGGCGGTACAGAGCACGATGGTGTCGCCGAGCCGGGCGAGCACTGCGCCATCGGCCTGGCGGGCGAGCTTACCGGTCTCGAGGGTGAGTGTCTTGCCACCCCAGGCGATATCCTTGCGGAAGTAGTTCTCGAACATGCGTCGTCCTTCTTGGCGCCCCGGCCTGCCGCGTGCTTGCGCGGGAGCGGGCCGGGTGCGGCCCTGCGCGGGCGGCGCATGGGCGCCGGCCGTGCTGGGAGCGGGGCGAGTGCCCCGGGGATGCGCCGCGTCGGGATGCCAGTCAGGTGGCCGAAGCGGGCCCCGATATCAGGGCGCCCCGGCGTCTCGGGCGGCATGGGAGCGGAGGACCCAACGCGGGAAGCGTCGGGGAGGCCGCCCATGTGGCCGGAAACGCCGCGGCGGTCCGAATCGCCGCCCCAGGCTCTGCGCTGTCAGCCCCGCCGCAGGCGCGGCGGAACCGGGCCGGTTCGGGCCCGGCGGACATATGGCGCAGGCGGGCGGCAAACGCCACGGAAATCTGCGGCCCCGGGTGCGGGGGAGCCCGGCGGCGCGGGCGGGGCTGGCTGAAACCGGGCGGAAACCCCTCCCGGCCGTGCCGTCATCCGGCTGAAACCGGCGGAACGCAGGGTGCCGCGCGCCTGTCCCCGACCGGAGCCACCGCCGATGTCCGCTGCCGCGCTCAAGCATGACGAGAAGAGCCGCCCCCTGGCGTTGGGGGAGGGGCGGATCAGCGGCTACCTCTCGATCGCCTTCGGCGTGCTGAGCGTGCTCGGCGTGCTGTGCTTCCTATTCCCCGACCTGCTGACCACGCCCTCGCTGCGCGCCGGATACGATGCCGGCTGGATGCGCGGGCTGCTGGCAGGCGGCATGGCCTTCTCGGTGGGGTTCGGGCTGCTGACCTTCTTCCTCGGGCGCCAGCGGCGGCTCGGCGCGCTCGGGCTGTCGCTGACGCTGCTCGCGATGCTGCTGGGCGGGCCGGCCGTGCCGGTGGGGCCGCGCTACGACACCGGCGGGGTCTTCCTCGGGATGGACTGGTTCATCCTGGACCTGCTGCTCTCGGCCGTGGTGTTCGTGTTCCTCGAGAAGGTCGCGCCGCGCATCCGCGAGCAGGCGGTGCTGCGGCCCGATTTCTGGCACGACGCGCGCTACTTTATCTTCAACCACCTGGGCATCGGCATCTTCCTGTTCGTCAGCGTGACGCTGGTGCCGAACGCCTTCTCCTGGACCATCAACGAGGGCGTGCAGGCCTGGTTCCGCGGCCTGCCTGGCGTGGCGCAGTTCGCTATCATCCTGGTGAGCGCCGATCTCGTCGAATACGCGATCCATCGCGCGATGCACGAGATCCCCGTCCTGTGGCGCATCCATGCGGTGCATCACAGCGTCGAGCATATGGACTGGCTGGCGGGCTCGCGGCTGCACATCCTGGAACCGCTGGCGACGCGCGCGCTGGTGCTGCTGCCGGCTTTCATCCTCGGCGCCGAAGGCGCGCCGCTGCTCTGCTACATCGTCTTCGCCGGCTTCCAGGCGGGGCTGGCGCACGCGAATTTCGGGCTGGACTTCGGGCTGCTGAAATACGTGTTCAACACGCCGCAATTCCATCACTGGCACCATTCCAGCGAGCGCGCGGCGGTGGACCGGAACTATGCGGCGCATCTGCCGGTGATCGACCGGGTCTTCGGCACCTACTACATGCCGAAGGACCAGTACTACATGCCGAAGGACCAGTGGCCGCAGACCTACGGGGTGATCGGGACGCCCCTGCCCAAGGGCATCATCCGCCAGTTCTTCTATCCCTTCCGCCGATAGCAGGCGGAGCTCGCTCCCGCGACCCCCCACTTTTTTTTCTTCTTGGCGCGGGCTCCTCCCGCGCTCCGAGGCGCCAACCCCTTGTCGGGTAGAGAACGGAGTTCTCCACGCTTCCCATGAGCCAAAAAAAGGAGGTGGGGGGTCTGGGGGGCGGAGTTCGTCTCCGCTCCCCAGCCCTTCTTGTCCCGATTCCGAAGTTCTTGCCCATGGCCGCATACTCCGGAATCGGGACACTAGCGCTTGCTTTCCGTGGCCCGCCGATCCGCTTCGTTCGCTGCGAAGTGCAGCGAACTTCGCGGGCTGGACACTCGCGGTTGTTTTCAGTGGCCTGCTGATCCGCTGCGTTCGCTGCAAAGTGCAGCGAACTTCGCGGGCAGGACACTAGCGCCCCGCCATCTTCAGCAGCGCGCGCGGCTCGGGTGCCGCCGCCGGCCGCAGCACCGAGACGACGGCCAGCGCGGCGAGGCTCGCCAGGGCCAGCACCAGGGTCATCGGCCAGGGCGTGCCGTCGAAGAGCGGGCCGAGCAGGGCGGAGCACAGCGCGCCGAGCCCGAACTGCATGGCGCCGGCGAGTGCCGAGGCGGTGCCGGCGCGTTGCGGCCAGGCGGCCAGTGCCAGGCCCATCGAGTTCGCGCTGATGAAGCCCAGCATGCCGACGAAGACGAACATCGGCACCGCCAGCCCGGCGAGCCCGCCGAGCCCGGTATGGCCGGCGAGCGCCAGGGCGAGCGCGGCCAGCGCCGCGATGCCGAGCCCGAAGCGCAGCAGCCGCTCGGCGCCGAGCCGTGGGACCAGCCGGCGATTGACCAGGTTGCAGGCGATCATGCCGCAGATATTGACGGCGAAGAGCAGGCCGTAGAGTTCGGCCGGCACGTGGTAGTAAGCGACATATGCGAAGGGGCTGCCGGCCAGGTAGGTGAAGACACCGCCATAGAAGAGCCCGCCGGCGAGCGCCGGGCCGAGGAAGCGCTTGCTGGCCAGCAGGCCGAGATAGCCGAGCGCCACGTCCTGCGGCTTCAGCGAGGCGCGGTGCTGCGCGGGCAGCGTTTCCGGCAGCAGGGCGAGGCCGATCAGTGCCGCGGCGCCGAACAGCAGCAGCGACCAGAAGATCGCCTGCCAGCCGGCGAAGACCAGGATCTGCCCGCCCAGGATCGGCGCCAGCAGGGGCGCCACGCCGAGAACCAGCATCAGGGTGGAGAGGGCGCGCGCCACCTCCTCGCGCTCGTAGAGGTCGCGCACCATGGCGCGGGCGAGGACCGGCCCGGCACAGGCGCCGAGCGCCTGCACCGCGCGCCAGCCGATCATCTGCTCGACGCTCGTGGACAGCGCACAGCCCGCGGTGCCGGCGAGGAAGAGCAGTACCGCGATGGCGGCGGGGATGCGGCGGCCGTAGCGGTCGCCGACCGGGCCCCACAGCAATTGGCCGAGACCGAAGCCGATCAGGAAGGAGGAGACGGTGAGCTGAAGCCTGGCATCGGTGGCGCCCAGGGCCGCCGCCATGGCCGGCATGGCCGGCAGGTACATGTCGGTGGACATCGGCCCGAAGGCCATGAGCAGCGCGAGGATCGGCAGGGTTCGGGCGCTGATCGGGCGCCCTGCGGCTTCGGCGGGCATGGCGACCAATATGGGTCAGCACAGCTTTCCTTGCAGTGCACAAAATGTTGCGGCGCACCACAAGGGGTCCGGTTCACGAAGGCCTTCAGCGCGAGCCGCGCCCAGGCCGGGTAGAAGCGGTGCGCGTTTCCAACGCGGGAGGGCGAGCATGAGGCAAGCATCCGCTGTGCTGCTTCTCGCGGCGGCGTTCCTGGCCGGCACCGCGCCTCCCCATGCGGAGAGCGGGACCGCGCCGGCGACGCCGGGCGATATCGCCGCGGTCGCCGCCGCCATCGCGCTGGCCGAGGGGCTCGCAGACGCCTGCGATGCGCGCGACGCGGCGGGGGGCGCCGCGCCCCCCGCCCCGCCGGGGGCGGGGCGCCGGGCC
>Ga0081539_10001325_pt1 | contig 43208 bp, 37 predicted proteins | sample TabmetS4T2R2_FD_71023 | JGI IMG/M metagenome (GOLD analysis project Ga0081539, IMG submission 71023) | Tabebuia heterophylla rhizosphere microbial communities from the University of Puerto Rico - S4T2R2 | ecosystem: Host-associated > Plants > Roots > Rhizosphere ... | reverse complement strand
GCGCGTGCCGGTACGCGGCGTCGACGTCCGGAACGGCGAGGGCGATGTCCCGGATGCCGTCGCCGTGCTTGGCGACGTGGTCGGCGCCCGGCGCGCCGGCATGGACCACGCCCGTGAGCAGGAACCGGGCGGAGCCGCTGACCAGGACGTACTCGGCGTGGTCGCGGTAGCCCTGCTCGGGTCCGCGGTAGGCGACACAGGTCAGGCCGAACGCGGTGGCGTAATAGTGAGCAGCCTGCTTGGCGTTGCCCACGAGGAACTGCAGGTAGTCGACGCCCTTGACGGGAAAGACGTCGGTGGTGGTGGGAACGCGCTCCATAATCTGCGTCATTGGCCGAGGTTGGCGCAGGTCACAGCGGTGGGCAAGAGTCACCTCTCCGGCTGGTCAGTATGTGCAATCGGTACGGTAGTCTCGGCAGATGACTATGCAGTCTGTCCAGCTCGACGGGTTGGACGCGCGGCTGCTGCGGCTCCTCGGCCAGGAGCCGCGGATCGGCGTACTGGAACTCTCCCGCCGCCTCGCCGTCGCACGCGGAACCGTCCAGGCCAGGCTGGACAAACTGCTCGCGCGCGGCGCGATCAAGGGTTTCGGGCCGGAGGTGGTGCCGGCCGCGATCGGCTTCGGCGTGATGAGCTTCGTGACGCTGGAGATCAGCCAACGGTACGGGCACACGGCGGTCGCCGCCCACCTCGCCGATATCCCGGAGGTCCTGGAGGCCCATACGATCACCGGCAGCGGCGACGTGCTCTGCCGGATCGTCGCCCGCTCCAATGCGGACCTGCAGCGGGTGATCGACACGATCGTCGGTTACGAGGGCATCGTCCGGGCGTCCACCATCATCGCCCTGGCGGAGCTCATTCCCTATCGGACCGCGCCGCTGGTGCAAGCGGCATCCCGTACATAAGAGATCGACACGGGCATATCACTGGTCCAGCCACTGTCCAGGCTGGATGGCTAGCGTGTCGCCATGGCCTCGGGTAGCAGTCCCTGGAAGGGGTATGCGCTGGTCGCCGTCGTGGTCGTCATCGTGCTGGCCACGACCGGCGCCTGGAACCCGTGGCCGAGGGTATGGGCGTGGATCAACACCAGCGAGCCCGTCGCCGCCGGGGCGGCCCGCTGGCAGGTGCGGATCGGCGGGAGTCCGCAGAGCGTGGCCATCGCCGGGAACGCGGCGATCGTCGAGTACCGCACCTCGGTGGAGGCGTACGGGCTGACCGCGGGCGTACGCCTGTGGGGCAGCGACGCCGACTGGGCGTCGGTCGCCGGCGAGGGCAGCGGTGCGGTGGTGGTCACCGGGCGGCTGCTCACGAAGGGTTATCAGGTCCTCGATCCGTCCACCGGAGCCGTCCGGCGCGCGGACAGCGCGGCCACGGCCGTCTGGACGTACCGCAACGCGATCCTCGACCTGCACTGCGTCAAGGGCGGTTGTGAACTGACCGCCTGGGATCCGCACGGCGCCGAGCCGATGTGGCGGATCGACACCGGCGGCATCGGATTCGTCCTCGATGCCGCCAATCCCGACCTCCCGGACACCCGCCAACTCCCCGCGGCCCAGGTGGACGACGACGTGGCAGGTCCGCGGCTGATGCCGGCCCTGATCGGGTTGCCGGACGACGGCCGGGTGCGGGTGATCGACACGGCGACCGGCCGCCTGGTGCAGACCGCGAATCCGGCGCCGGATCAGCGGATCGCGGTCGCCGGTGGGCGGGTGCTGACGGTCACCGGCACGGCACAGGACGGCACCTGCTACTACGGCGTCGTGGCCCGCGACCCGCCGGGCGGCGGGACGGTTTGGCAGCGCGACGGCCTCAACCTGCGGACGGCGGACAACGGCTCTAGTTGCCAGCAGGACCGGGACCCGGTTGGCGGCGAGGACGTCGTACTCGGCGTCGACCCGACCGGCCGCGAGGAATTGATCGCCGCGCACGACGGGCGGGTGCTGTGGCACGGCGGCCGCGGCGAGGACGTGCTCGCGGTCGACGACGGATTCGCGCTGATCCGCAGCTCGGACAAATCGGCCGTACGGTGCTTCTCGTTCGCCCGGGGCCAGACGGCGTGGAGTCGGGTGGCGGGCGCCGGCCTCTCCGCGGCGCTCACCCCGTACGCCGCCGTCGTGGTCACCGCGAAACCCGGCCGGGTGGTGGCGGTCACGCCGTCCACCGGGCGGGTGCTCACGGACGTGCGTACGGGCGCGAAGGTCTTCGCCGCCGGACCCGGCGGAATGATCGTCGTCGCCGGGCGCGACATGGCGTACCTGCCGTTCGCTTGATCGAACCGGTATCCGGCACGGGGTGGAGCGGTGCACACCGTGGGCCGCGGCTGGCCTAGGCTTTCGGCTCATGAGCAGAGGCGCCGCATTCTCGTACTCGCCGCTGTTGCCGATCGGCGCCGACCTGACCGAATACCGCCTGGTCACGGACGAGGGTGTGGACGTGGTGAACGGGCCCGGCGGCCGGCGGTTCCTGACCGTCGACCCGGCCGTCATCACCCAGCTCACCGCGGAGGCGATGCACGACATCGCGCATTATCTGCGGCCCGCACACCTGACCCAGCTGCGGTCGATCATCGACGATCCGAAGGCCTCGGCGAACGACCGGTTCGTCGCGCTGGACCTGCTGCGCAACGCCAACATCGCGGCCGGCGGCGTGCTGCCGATGTGCCAGGACACCGGCACGGCGATCGTGATGGGCAAGCGCGGGCGGCACGTGCTCACCGACGGCCGGGACGAGGAGGCCGTCGCGCAGGGCGTCTATCAGGCGTACACCCGCCTCAACCTGCGCTACTCGCAGCTCGCCCCGCTCACCATGTGGGACGAGAGGAACACCGGTTCCAACCTGCCGGCCCAGGTCGAGCTGTACGCGGAGGATCCGGGCGGCCAGCCGGACGCGTACAAGTTCCTGTTCATGGCCAAGGGCGGCGGTTCGGCCAACAAGTCGTACCTCTATCAGGAGACCAAGGCCCTGCTGAACCCGGCGCGGATGATGGAATTCCTGGACGAGAAGCTCCGGCTGATCGGCACCTCGGCCTGCCCGCCGTACCACCTGGCCGTGGTGATCGGCGGCACCAGCGCCGAGTACGCGCTGAAGACCGCCAAGCTGGCCAGCGCCAAGTACCTGGACAACCTGCCTCGGCACGGCACGATGGCGGCGCACGGCTTCCGTGACATCGAGCTCGAGGCCGCGGTCCTTGAGCTGACCCGGGACTTCGGCATCGGGGCCCAGTTCGGCGGCCGCTACTTCTGCCACGACGTGCGGGTGATCCGGCTGCCCCGGCACGGCGCCTCGTGCCCGGTGGCGATCGCCGTGTCGTGCTCGGCGGACCGGCAGGCGCTTGCCAAGATCACGCCGTCCGGCGTCTGGCTGGAGCGGCTCGAGACCGACCCGGCCCGGTTCCTGCCGGACGTGGAGCTCGACGAGGGCCCGGTCGTCCAGATCGACCTCAACCGGCCGATGGCCGACATCCGGGCCGAGCTGTCGCGGTACCCGGTGAAGACCCGGCTCTCGCTGACCGGCCCGCTGGTCGTGGCCCGCGACATCGCGCATGCCAAGATCGCCGAGCGGCTGGACGAGGGCGAGCCGATGCCTTCGTACATGCGCGACCACGCCGTCTACTACGCCGGCCCGGCGAAGACCCCGGAGGGGTACGCGTCCGGCTCGTTCGGCCCGACCACGGCCGGCCGGATGGACTCGTACGTGGAGAAATTCCAGGCCGCCGGCGGATCGCTGGTGATGCTCGCCAAGGGCAACCGGTCCGCCCAGGTCACCCGCGCCTGCCGGAGCCACGGCGGCTTCTACCTCGGCTCGATCGGCGGCCCGGCCGCCCGCCTCGCCCAGGACTGCATCCGCCACGTCGAGGTGCTGGAGTACCCCGAGCTCGGCATGGAGGCGGTCTGGAAGATCGAGGTGGCGGACTTCCCGGCGTTCGTCGTCGTCGACGACAAGGGCAACGATTTCTTCGCCGAAGTCACCAAGCCGGTCCTGAGCATCGGCAGGCGCTGACCCCCGTTACCCGCAGTAGCCGGCGACGGGGGTGAGCCACTCGGCCAGCTGGCTCTCGACCGTACTGTTGAGGTCCTTGAGCGTCTTGAGGCGATCGAAGTACTTGCGGTCCTTCGCGCTGCGCTCCAGCTTCGCCGCGGAGGTGACGCCCGCTGTCCGGAATTCCGGATCGTCCGCCGCGGCCGTCTCCTTGCGGATCTTCGTGGCCGCCGCACGCAGCTCACCGGCCGCCGTGTTCTCGGCCCTCTCAGCCTCGGCGGTCTGCTTCGCCTCCTTGTACGTGATCATCTTGCCCAGCGCGGTGCCGAGATCGCGCAGCTCACTCCGGTAGACCGTCTGTAGCCGGCCGCAGACCAGCTTGGTGCTCGCCGAGTAGTCCGGCGCCGCGCTGCTCGGCACCGCGGACGGGCTCGGGCTCGGCGAGGGCGCCGGGGCGTTGCCGGCGCTGGTTCGCACGTCGGTCTGGCAGGCGGTGCCGGCCAGTAGCGTGCCACCGGCGACCACGGCCAGGAGGGCGCGTCGCATGAGAGATCCTGTTCGTCGGGGAAGTGCAAACCCCGCCGACGGTACGTTCCGCGGCGCGCTCCGTCCAACGCACAGTGATCGACAGCCGTGTGGATCTCCTGCGGGCCGGCCCGGGCGGAGGGACGATGGTGGCGTGACTATCGACGAGAGTGGCTACCGCGTCGAGCGGGACACGATGGGCGAGGTCCGGGTTCCGGCCGACGCCCTGTGGCGGGCGCAGACGCAGCGGGCGGTGGAGAACTTCCCGATCTCGGGACGGGGTCTGGAATCGGCCCAGATCCGGGCGCTGGCTCAGATCAAGGGTGCGGCGGCGCAGGTCAACGCGTCGCTCGGCGTGCTCGACGAAGACCTCGCCAAGGCGATCGCCACGGCCGCGGCGCACGTCGCGGGTGGCGGGTACGACGACCAGTTCCCGATCGACGTGTACCAGACCGGGTCCGGCACGTCGTCGAACATGAACGCGAACGAGGTCATCGCCACCCTCGCGGCCCGTGAGCTGGGCCGCCCGGTGCACCCCAACGACCACGTCAACGCGTCACAGTCGAGCAACGACGTCTTTCCCTCCTCGATCCATCTGGCCGCCACGGCGGCGGTGGCGGGCGACCTGATCCCGGCGCTCGACCACCTGGCCGCCGCGCTGCGGGCCAAGGCCGAGCAGTGGTCCGGCGTGGTCAAGAGCGGGCGCACCCATCTCATGGACGCCACCCCGGTCACCCTCGGCCAGGAGTTCTCCGGTTACGCCCAGCAGGTGGCGTACGGCATCGAGCGGCTCACCGCCACGCTGCCCCGGCTGGCCGAGCTGCCGCTCGGCGGCACCGCCGTGGGCACCGGCGTGAACACCCCACCTGGCTTCGCCGCCGCCGTCATCGAGCAGCTACGCGAGACGACCGGCCTACCGCTCACCGAGGCCCGCAATCATTTCGAGGCGCAGGGCGCCCGGGACGGGCTCGTCGAGGCGTCCGGCCAGCTGCGGACGATCGCCGCGGGCCTCTACAAGATCGTCAACGACATCCGGTGGATGGGCTCCGGTCCCCGGGCCGGCCTGCGCGAGCTGCGCCTGCCCGACCTGCAGCCCGGCTCGTCGATCATGCCGGGAAAGGTGAACCCGGTGGTCCCCGAGGCGGTTCGCCAGGTCTGCGCCCAGGTGATCGGCAACGATGCCACGGTCGCCTTCGCCGGTACCCAGGGTGACTTCGAGCTCAACGTCATGCTGCCGGTGATGGCCCGCAATCTGCTGGAGTCGATCCGGCTGCTGGGCAACGCCGCCCGCCTGCTGGCCGACCGCTGCGTGGCCGGCCTCGAGCCCAACATCGAGGTGGCCCGGGCGTACGCCGAGGGCTCGCCGTCGATCGTCACGCCGCTCAACCGCTACCTGGGGTACGACGAGGCCGCCGCGATCGCGAAGGCCGCCCTCGCCTCCGACCGGACCATCCGCGAGGTCGTTATCGAACGCGGGCACGTCGAATCGGGCAAGCTGACCGAGCAGCAGTTGGACGAGGCTCTCGACGTACTCCGCATGACCCGCCCCTGACGCCTCGCCGCTCTCAATTGCAAGAAAGTAGGGCTCTCGAAGCGCCGTGAGTGCCCTACTTTCTCGAAGTCGCGGAGGCTTCGGCGTGTCCAGCCGTCGGCGTATAGCGCGGTCAGCGGGGCCGACGGCCGGACTGCGGTCGCCATCCGCTCTTCATCAGGGCAATCCTGACCTCCGTCACGACCCCTGGCACGTCGCAGTGCAGACGTCGGCTGGTCACGTGCAGGACGGTCCAGCCCGCCGTCACGAGCTGGTTGAGTCGTCGACGATCGTGGTGGAGTTGCTCGGGATCGGCGTGCCAGTGACCGTCGTACTCGACAGCGACCTGCCACTGCGGCCAGCCGAGGTCAGGATGCAGGACCGTGGTCGTGGATATGTTGACCGGACACTGGGTCACCGGACGCGGCAGGCCGGCCAGCAAGAGGTGAACGCGCAGCCGAGACTCCGCCGGTGACTGAGCGCCCCCGTCGGCCAGCGCCAATACCCGTTGCGCCCGACGTGCGCCACGCTTACCCGACTGCCTCCTGAGATGGTCGGTGAGGGCGGCAGGGCTGGTCAGATTTCGGGCCAGCATGGCGTCCACGATCGGTATCGCGTCGATCGGCGTGAGCCAATGGGCCACGTCCCATGCGGTCCGGCTCGCCGACGTGATTCGGATCTTCGTACCGGTCACCTCGTCGTCGGCGAGATCCAGGTGATGCACGCGCAACCGCTGCTGCGGGCCGAGATGGATCGAGGTCGGCGTAATGACGTGCACGTCGTCGGCATAGCTGGCCGCGTGCGGCACACCGTGCAGGTAGGCCGCGGACGGTCCGGCGATCACCGTGGTCGGCGGTAGGCGGGCGATCGCCGCTCGGCAGGCGAGCTCGTGGTCGTGATCCAGGCGGGCATCGGCGTATACGTCCTGACGAATCCGCGTCCAAGCACTGCTGCGCAAGTCGTCGACGGTGAGCAGGCCCCGCCGCAGCGCCTCGCCGCCGCGGAAGACTTGGCCGGCCAGGGTGGCGGGACGGCGTGGCGGGACGGGCACGGCATCAGCGTGCCAGCCGGGTCGTCCGCGCGGATGAGGCTGTGGACAAACGGGTGGGACAGGGTCGGTACCCTTGTACGGTGACGTTGCGTCTGTACGACACCGCGACCCGATCCGTCCGGGACTTCGTCCCTAAGACGCCCGGTCAGGTCGGGATCTACCTGTGCGGTCTCACCGTGCAGTCCACGCCGCACATCGGTCACCTGCGCTCGGCGGTGAACTACGACGTGCTGCGCCGCTGGTTGCTGCACACCAACTACGACGTCACGTTCGTGCGCAACATCACCGACGTGGATGACAAGATCCTCGAGAAGGCGACCTCGCAGGGGCGGCCGTTCTGGGCCATCGCGTTCGCCAACAAGCTCGTCCTGGATGCGGACTACCGCGACCTCAACGTGCTGCCGCCCACCTACGAGCCGCTCGCCACCGGCCACATCCCGGAGATGCACGAGCTGATCGGCGAGCTGATCGCCCGCGGGCACGCGTACCCGGCGGCCGGCGGCGACGTGTACTTCGACGTGCCGTCGTACGCGGGGTACGGTGCGCTCTCCGGGCAGGATCCCGACGACATGCGGCCGCCCACCGACGGAGGCGAGCCGGACAAGCGGGACTACCGCGACTTCGCGCTCTGGAAGGGCACGAAGCCCGACGAGCCCGCGGACGCCAGCTGGCCGTCGCCGTGGGGCCGCGGCCGACCGGGCTGGCACATCGAGTGCTCCGCGATGGCCCGGCGCTACCTCGGCGACGAGTTCGACATCCACGGTGGCGGCCTCGACCTGACCTTCCCGCACCACGAGAACGAGATCGCCCAGTCCCGCTCGGCGGGGCTCCCGTTCGCCCGCTACTGGGTGCACAACGCGCTGCTCAACCTCGGCGAGACCAAGATGAGCAAGTCGCTGGGCAACGTTATCGACGTGGCGGCCGTGCGGGCCATGGGCATCCGCCCGGTGGAGCTGCGGTACTACTTCGGCACTCCGCACTACCGCTCCCGCATCGACTACTCCGACGAGGCGCTGCGCGAGGCCGCGGTGGCGTACCGGCGGATCGAGGGCTTCGTGCACCGGGCCGCCGAGGTGGTCGGGCCGGGCCGGCCGAAGGACGTGCCGCCCGCGTTCGCCGCCGCGATGAACGACGACCTCAACACGTCGGCCGCGCTGGCGATCGTGCACGACACGATCCGGGAGGGCAACACGGCGCTCGCCGCCGGCGACGAGGCCGGTATCCGGGGGGCGCTCACCGCGGTCCGCGCGATGCTCGGCGTGCTGGGCCTCGACCCGCTGGACGCGGCGTGGAGCGGCGGCCAGGCCAAGGACGACCTCAAGCCGATCGTCGACGCCCTGGTCAAGCTGGCGCTGGAGCAGCGGGCCCAGGCCCGGACGCGCAAGGACTGGGCGGCCGCCGATCTCGTACGTGATCAGCTGAAGAACGCGGGAATTCAGGTGGAGGACACTCCGGCCGGGCCGCGCTGGACGGTAGGAGAGCACTGATGCCGGGCAATTCGCGGAACGCGACCAAGCGGGTCACCGCCAAGAAGGGCGCGAGTGTCGGGTCCGGCGGCAAGAACCGGTCCGGCCTCAAGGGAAAGGGCCGCACCCTGCCCGCCGACGAGCGGCCTTGGCACAAGGGCTACTCGGGCACCGAGGAACTGCCCGAGAAGACGGCCCGCAAGCAGGAGAAGGAGCGCCGCGCGGCGGCCGCCGAGGGACGCGCGCCCAAGGTCGGTGTTCCCGGCACCAAGGACACCACCTGGGGTCGCGGCGGGCGTGGGACCGGGCGTCCGGCGGCCCAGCGGGGTGGCCGGCTGCCGGCCCGCGGAGGCCCGCGGGTCGCGCCGGGCCGCCGCTCCAACCCCACCAAGGAGGGCCCGGAGCTGCTGCTCGGGCGTAACCCCGTGGTCGAGGCGCTGCGCGCGATGGTGCCCGCCACCGCCCTGTACGTCGCGCAGGGCATCGACATCGACGAGCGGGTCACCGAGGTCGTCCGCACCGCCGGCGATCGCGGCATCCCCATCCTGGAGATCAGCCGTAACGAGCTCGACCGGATGACCGGCGGGGTATTGCACCAGGGCATCGGCCTGCAGGTGCCGCCGTTCGCGTACGAGGACTTCGACGACCTGATCGCCGCCGCGCTGGAGCAGACCGCTCCGCTGCTCGTGGCGCTCGACGGGATCACCGACCCCCGCAACGTCGGTGCGGTGATCCGATCGGTCGCGGCCTTCGGCGGTCACGGGGTCTTCCTCGCCGAGCGCCGCGCCGCCGGTATCACCGCGACCGCGTGGCGCACCAGCGCCGGCGCCGCCGCGCGGGTGCCGGTCTCCCAGGTGGTCAACCTGAGCCGCGCCATCAAGACCGCGCAGCAGGCCGGCTTCACGGCGATCGGCCTGGACGCGGACGGCGAGACCGAGCTGTACCAGCTCGAGGCGGCGGTCGGGCCGCTGCTCGTGGTGGTCGGTTCGGAGGGACGGGGTCTCTCCCGGCTGGTCGGCGACACCTGCGACCTTCGGGTCCGGATCCCGATGGCGTCCGACGTGGAGTCGTTGAACGCCAGCGTCGCGGCCGCCGTCACCCTCGCCGAGGTGGCCCGTCGCCGCGGCTACGAGTAGGCGGCGGTCCACGAGGGGCGGCGAGGTCAGCCGCCCGCCTTGCCGCTGATCTGCACGACACGCGGCTTCCCGCCGTCGACCGCGACGAGCGCCTCGTACGCGCCGCTATGGGTGACGTCGCCGTCGTCCAGGAAAGCCTTGTACCGCACTGTGGCGGAGTAGTTGCCGACGACGTGCGTCAAGCCGGTCCCAGGGTCGAACGAGACCCGGGCGTTAGCCACCGGGTCGCCGTTCAGCACCCAGGACGCGTGGTCTTGTTCCTCGGGGTACTCCGGTTGGGGGCAGCGCGGCGGCATCGGTGCGGACTTCACCGCCGCGCACCTGCGGAACTCGGCCGCCACCAGCGAGAGCACCCGATTCCGCGGGATCGCGGGGTCGGTCTTGACTATCGGCGGATCCGCAGTGCCGGAGAACCGACGGATCTCATCCTGGATCAGCCTCCCGTCTTCCCAGGTGAAGGTGGCCAGATAGGGGACCGGCAGGGTGACGGCCTTGCGCTCGTCGAGGATGGTGTAGTCGGCCGACATGATCGCGTTGCCCACCACCTGAAAGCGCTTGGTGCTGCTCTGGAACGAGACTCGAGCCCCGTCCGTGGGATCGCCGTGCAATGACCACGAGACGTCTTCCGCGTCCTCCGGATAGCTTTCGTCGACCGACTGCGGGCAGTTGACCGGCTGGAGGACGACCTCCCGTACGCAGGATCGGAGTCCGGAGGCCGCCGCGGCCGTGACGGCCGGTGTCGTGAGCCCGGGCGGAAGCGGGTCGGTCTGCGCGGGGAACACGTCGTCGGGCCGACCTTCATCGGCGTCGGAGAGCAGATAGATGACACCGAGGACGGCGGCCACCACCAGCATGCCCACTCCGCCGGTCTTCTTGGCCGCATCGCCGACGGCGGTCGCGCCGACCGGCCGGGCGGGCGAGTTGTTGATGGTGATCCTCGCCTTGTCCCCGACATTGAGCTGGTCCCGGGCGGACGAGCCGTACTGATGCGGGCGCCCCGCGCGGCGGGCCATCTCAGTCCCGGCTGTTGTCGATCGTGAATCGCGCGTTGCCGCCGACGTTGAACTGATCGCGCCCGGCAGTACCGTGCTGCTGTGCGTCGGGCCGGGCGGGCGGTTGCCGCGCATCGTCGTGCGAACGGTCGAGTAGTGCCGGGACGACGGCCACCGCCAGTGCGGCCAGCGCCACGAAGAGGGCCAGGATGTTCGCCCACGCGGCAGCGGCGGCGAGGTCCAGCGTGCCGAGGAAGGCCGCGGTGGCGAGCAGCACGCCGCTCAGGCCCAGCCCTACGGCAATGATCACGTTTCGTCGCCACTTGCTCACAGGTCAATGATGCCGCACCGGTGCGCGTGTCCACATCGACGAAGAGCCCCCGGTCGGGGTCGAACCGACGACCTCCCGTTTACAAGACGGGTGCTCTGGCCAGCTGAGCTACAGGGGCGCGGGCACCAGCATAACGGTCCGGTCACTGGGACCGTCTTGGCAGGTCAGGCAAAAAGACTTACGGTTACGGAACTGTTCCCTCCACTCGGATCGTCCGGCACGTTCCTGCCGGTGGAAAGGAAGTAGGTTCACCATGGCTACGGTCACCTATGACAACGCCTCTCGTATCTACCCGGGGGCCGAGCGCCCCGCGGTGAACGAGCTAAACCTCGAGATCGGCGACGGGGAGTTCCTCGTTCTGGTCGGCCCCTCCGGTTGCGGCAAGTCCACCAGCCTGCGCATGCTCGCCGGCCTGGAGGACGTCGACCGGGGCCGCATTCTCATCGAGGGCAAGGACGTCACCAACCTCCCGCCGAAGTCGCGCGACATCGCGATGGTCTTCCAGAACTACGCCCTCTACCCGCACATGTCGGTGTACGAGAACATGGCGTTCGCGCTGAAGCTGCGCAAGACCTCGAAGGCCGAGATCGACCGCCGCGTCAAGGAAGCCGCAGCCCTTCTGCAGCTCGAGGAGTACCTGTCCCGCAAGCCGAAGGCGCTCTCCGGTGGTCAGCGCCAGCGCGTCGCGATGGGTCGCGCGATCGTGCGGGAACCGCAGGTGTTCCTCATGGACGAGCCGCTGTCGAACCTCGACGCGAAGCTGCGCGTCCAGACCCGTTCGCAGATCGCCACGCTGCAGGCCAAGCTCGGCGTCACCACCGTCTACGTGACCCACGACCAGGTCGAGGCCATGACGATGGGCCACCGGGTGGCGGTCATGCTGGACGGCGTTCTGCAGCAGGTGGACACGCCGCGGGCACTTTACGACACCCCCGGCAACGTCTTCGTCGCCGGCTTCATGGGTTCGCCGGCCATGAACCTCAAGACCGTTCCGCTCACCGAGTCGGGCGCCAGCTTCGGCCCGATGACCGTGCCGCTGACCCGCGAGCAGGCGTCGGCCGCGCAGAGCGGCGGCGGCAAAGTCACCGTCGGTTTCCGCCCGGAGGCGGCCGACCTGGTGCCGGAGTCGCAGGGCGCGATGCCGATCGTGGTGGACCTGGTCGAGGACCTCGGTTCGGACGCCAACGTGTACGGCCACGCGGCCCTCGACGAAGGCGCGGAGCGGTTCGTGGTACGCACCGACCGGCGCCACATGCCGCACATGGGCGAAACCGTCTTCGTCAAGCCGCAGCAGAACGGCATCCACGTGTTCAACGCCAGCACGGGCGAGCGCATCTGATCGCACCGCCTCGGTAGCTAGTCAGCGGGCGGCCTCCGGTTTGCCGGGGGCCGCCCAGCCATGACCTGGTCGTGACAATAGGCGCCTAGGGTGGGCGCCATGTGGATCGAGCGGATCATGGACCCCGCGGCGGTCCACGCCGCGGCCGATCTCTTCGATGAGCCACCGCGGGCGGCGGCGACCGAGCGGTTCCTCGCCGCGCCGGGACATCACCTGCTGCTCGCGTACGACGACTGTGGCAGAGCCGTCGGCATGATCTCGGGCGTCGAGATGACCCATCCCGACAAGGGCACCGAGATGTTCATCTACGAGCTCGGTGTCGCGCCCGCGTTCCGCCTGCAGGGCGTCGCGACCCGGTTGATCGCCGAGTTGGCCACGATCGCGCGACGGAACGGCTGCTATGGCATGTGGGTCGCCACCGAGACGGACAACCGGGCCGCGCTGGCGACCTACCGGCGGGCCGGTTCCGCGGAGGAGACCACCTGCACGCTGCTCAACTGGGATTTCGTCGAGGGAGCGCCCGGTGACTAACTCGGTGCGCGGCTGGCTCGCCCCGATGCGGGCCCGGTCCGCCGACGAGCCGCACCGCGTCGCGACGCCGCTGGAGCTCTTCTTCGATCTCTGCTTCGTCGTCGCCGTCGCCCAGGCCGCCGCCCCGCTGCACCACAGCGTCGCCCAGAACCACGCCGGGCACGGTGTGCAGAGCTACCTGATGGTCTTTTTCGCCATCTGGTGGGCGTGGATGAACTTCACCTGGTTCGCCTCGGCGTACGACACGGACGACGACGTCTACCGAATCACCACGCTGGTGCAGATCGCCGGTGCGCTGGTGCTGGCCGCCGGGGTCGGCCCGGCGTTCGAGGACGGCGACTTCGCGGTCATCACGGCGGGCTACGTGATCATGCGGATGGCCCTGGTGGCGCAGTGGCTGCGAGCCGCGCGCGCCGACCCGCGGCGGCGCCGGACGACGATCCGGTACGCGATCGGCGTCACCGCCGTGCAGATCCTCTGGCTCCTGCGCCTGCTGCTGTCCGACGGCTTCGCCGGCCACGTCGCGGTCTTCGTCCTCCTGGTGCTCGCCGAGCTGGCGGTGCCGATCTGGGCCGAACTGGCCCCCGGCGGCCCGACGACCTATCACCCGCACCACATCGCCGAGCGGTACGGCCTCTTCACGATCATCGTGCTGGGGGAGTCGGTGGCCGCCGCGACGATGGCCTTCCGGGGTGCGCTCGACGAGGGCGGTCCGTACACCGCCGCGCTGCTCCGGCTCGCCGTCGCCGGCCTGGTCGTGGTGTTCGCGCTCTGGTGGCTCTACTTCGACCGGCCGGCGCACGGCCTGCTGACCGAGCTACGTACGTCGATTCTGTGGGGCTATGGTCACTACTTCGTCTTCTCCGCGGCCGCAGCCGTCGGCGCGGGTCTCGCCGTCGTGGTGGACAGCATCACCCATCACGCGCAGATCTCCGCTGTCGCGGCTGGGTACGCCGTGGCGATCCCGGTCGCGGTCTACGTCTTCGTGGTGTGGCTGCTGCACATCCGGCCGCATCAGCGCGGGCCGATGCTCCTTGCGTACCCGTCGGCCGCGGTCCTCGTGCTGCTCACTCCCTGGCTTCCCGCCTCGCTCGAGGTGCTCGCCGCCCTACTGGTGGTTGTCGTCGCGGTCAACGTGGCGCTGGGCCGCCGGATACCCGACCGGATCGGCTGACGGCGTCACCGGTCATCGGCCGCCGCGGCCCGGTCCGAGACCGGCCAGACGTACGGCAGGTCTTCTGGGACGTCGCCGAACAGCGGGCGGTAGTGGTCCGGATCCTTGCGAACCAGCGCGGCGCGGTGGCTTCGGTGCACAGCCTCGTCACCCAGCCAGGGCGGCAGCTCGCCGGCCCGGGCCAGGTCTTCCCGGGTGCGTACGGCCGTGGTGCCGAGCGCCTCGGCCAGGTCGGTGACGAGAGTTCCGGCGCAGGTGTCGGCCCGGCCGCCGGCCGTCCACACCGCGCACATGTCGAGGCCGTACCGCACCAGCGCCTCTTCGTATCCGCGCCACATCTTGACCGCCGGATGGTGCCGCCAGCCGTAGCCCGGCCGGGTCAGGCCGCGCAGCACCTGGATGGCCTCGACCCGTTGCTTGCCGAGCCGCTTGAGGTCGAGCGCACGGGCACTGGCGAGGAAATCCGGATAGGGCAGGAAGGTCTGCACGGACCGATGGTTCCTTGGACTTCGTGCCTATCCGTACTCGGGGTCGATCCCGGCGATCGGGCGCCCGTCCGGGGAGAACGGGCGGCGCCGCGAGGCTTCGCCGTCGATCGGCTCCTCGTGCAGGCGGGGGTCGTCCGGCGTCGCGGCCGGTCGTGGCTTCGGTTCGGCGGCGCCGGGCAACGGACTGGCCGGTGCGGTGCCCGGGGCGGCGGCCGGAACCACCGTAGTGCCGCCGGCCGGCAGGCCGGTCGTGTCCGGAGAGTCGCCGGCGGACTGGTCCCGCCGCAGGGTGTTCGGCGGGAGCACGCCGCCCAGACCGCCGAGCAGGGGCATGCCTCCGTCGAAGAGTTCGGCCTGCCGGGTGGTCGGCCGCGCGCCCGCGTCGGGCGTACGCCCGTCGGGCAGCAGCCCACCCGGCAGCAGGCCGCCGAGGAGCGGCAGCCCGCCGCCGATCAGATCGCGCACCGGCAGTTCGCCGATCGGCAGCTTCCGGACCGGCAGCGGGCGGGCCGGCACCGACGCCGGGTTCTGTCGCAGCGTGCCACCGACGACGTCGGCCGCGGGCAGCTCGGGCTGCGGTTCGGTGGCGTGCTCGCCGGGCAGCACCGGGGTGACGTTCGGCGTGTTCTGACCCGGCTTCACCTGCATCAGCGGGCTCTTCCCGACCGCGGTGTCCTGCAGCGAGCTGTAGCCGAGCGGGTTCGACAGGCTGACGCCGTCGCTCTGGCCCAGCATCCGGGCCAGCTGCTCGTCCGTCTGCTGCTCCGCCGTTCCCGTACCCGGCAGTAGATCGGCCTGCGCGGGCGACGCCCCGAACAGGAAGATCCCACCGGCGATCACCGCTCCGGCATACGACAACTTGCGCATTGATCTCCTCCAGGCGAACTCGGGACGACTCGCATCTCGGTGAACTCGGACGAATAGCATCGGAAGGGGCAACGAGCGGCCCCAGTCGGGGGTTCCGGCTCGCTACGATCGCCGCGTGGGTACGGAACCGTCCAAGGAGGTCACTCGGCGGTCCCTGATGTCCCGGCTGCGCGAGCGCAACGGCGATGCCCGGCCACATTTCGTCGTCTGCGGTGCCGACGCGCTCGTCTACACGCTCGCCGACGAGCTGGCCAGTCCGGGACACCGGATCCGGCTCACCGTGATCACGCCGGCGCAGATCCGGCCCGACGTGCCCGACTTCGACGAGCTGCGCGCGCGTGGCGTTGGGGTGATCACCGCGGCCCGCCTCGACGAGCGTACGTTCCGCGAGGCCGGCCTGGCCGGTGCCGACGCGCTCGCCCTCGTGATGCCGGATGACATGGTGAATCTGCACGCGGCGATGTGCGCCCGTGCCGTCGAGGGCGACCTGCGCCTGGTCATCCGGATGTTCAACACCGGCCTGGCTTCCGGCGTGCGCCGGATCTTCGCCGACTGCGCGGTGCTCTCCGATGCCGGGATGGCCGCGCCGGCATTCGTCGCCGCCGCGCTCGGCGAGGTGGCGCCCACGCATTTCGCGTACGCCGGCCGCACGCTGCACGTGGCGCGCCGCGGCGACGTACCCGACCGGAACGTCGTGCTCACCCTGACCACTATGGACGGCGGGCAGGCGACCGTGCTGCCCGCCGACCCGGCTCCCGCCCACACCAGTGCCACCGACCTGGTGCTTGCCGAGGCGACCAGGCGGCCGTCCGGCCAGACGGTAGCGGCCCGGCGGCTGGTCCGGCGCGGCCGGCGCCGCCGTCCGTGGCTCTCGATCGGCCGGGCGGTCCGGGCCGGATTGAGCCGTAAGCTCGGCATCGCGGTGTTCGTCACGTTCGTCGTGACCATCGTCTCCGGCACGCTTCTGGCCCACTTCGCCGGCCTGAACACGTTCTGGGAGGCCCTTTACGTCACGCTGCTGACCGTCGTGGGTTCGTCCGATGTGGAGCCGGGACGCAGCCCGGTGGCGCAGGCCGCCCAGCTCGTTCTCACGATCGCCGGGGTGGCGCTGCTGCCACTGATCACCGCGGCGGTGGTCGACGGCGTGGTGCGCACCCGGCTGGCGCTCAACCGGGGCGAGGTGCAGGGCGTGCACGCCGATCACATCGTGCTGGTCGGCCTGGGCAACGTCGGCACCCAGGTGCTGCGCCAGCTCACCGACCTCGGGCTCGACGTGGTGGCGATCGACCGTTCGCCGGACGCGCGCGGTGCCAAGGTCGCCGCCGAGCTGGGCGTCCCCCTGCTGGTGGGCGACGCGGCGCAGGAGGAGACGCTGCGTGCGGCCTCGATAGACGCCTGCAAGGCGCTGGTCGTGGTCTCCACCGACGACGCGGTCAATCTCCAGGCGGCGCTGCACGCCCGCGCGGTCCGCGAGGACCTGCGCGTGGTGCTGCGGCTGTTCGACGACGACTTCGCGCGGCGGGTGCAGGACACGTTCAGCATCGACATCTCGCGGAGCGTCTCCCGGCTCTGCGCACCGGCGTTCGCCGCCGCGATGCTGGAGCGTGACGTGCTCGCCACCATCCCGGTCGACCGGCACGCGGTGCTCGTGGCCGCGGTGCAGATCCTGCCCGGTGCCGAGCTCGACGGCGCGCCGCTGAGCCGCGCCGACCGGCCGCGTAGCGCCCGGGTCATCGGCATGACGGCGGCCGGATCAGAGTGGGTGGACTGGTCGGCCGACCACCGCCGGGTGCTCGCCGCGGGTGACGAGATCGTGGTGGTGGCTCGCCGGGCAGGGCTGCGGGCGCTGCTCGAGCAGGCGACGCCGTCGCTAACGCAGCCCCGCCTCGACACCGCCGGCCAGTGAGCCCACCTCGATGCCGAGCACGGCCTGTTCGTCGGGCATGTTGGCGAGGACGTCGATGAGGTAGGAGTGCACCGCCGGGGCCATCCCGACATCGCGGCCGGCCCGCTCGGAGAGCAGCCACTTGTGCTCGATGATCTGGGTGAAGATCTCCTGCGGCTCGAGCTTGCGGCGCAGGTTCGCCGGCACCGCGCGGACCACCGGCTCGAAGACCTCGGTGAGCCAGCGGTGCGCGGCCTGCTGCTCGTCGGTGAGGTCGCTCTCCGCGCGGTACGTGTCCAGGTCGTTGAGGAGCTGCCGGGCCTGGTTCTCCTCGGCGTCCAAGCCGGTCAGCCGGAGCAGCCGGCGGGTGTGGTAACCGGCGTCGACCACTTTGGGGCGTACCCGATAGCCGCCGTCCACGGTGGACATCGCCACCTCCGCGACGTCGAAACCGAGCTCGTTGAGCCGCCGGATGCGGCGTTCGATGTCGTGCCGCGCGTCACGCGGCACCTGCTGCTCGTAGGTGATCTCGTGCCAGAGCCGTTCGTAGCGGGCCACGATGTCGTCGACCACCGCCTCCGGATCGATCGACTCGTGCAGCAGCTCGGCCGCCTGCAGGTCCAGGCACTCGCCGAAGATGTTGAGCCGGAGAATCTCGATGTCCTCGGTGCGCTGCCCCTCGGTGAGCTGGGGATGGAGGTTGCCGGTCTCGGCGTCCACGAGGTACGCGGCGAACGCCCCGGCGTCCCGCCGGAAGAGCGTGTTGGAGAGCGAACAGTCGCCCCACGAGAAACCGGTCAGGTGCATCCGGACGATCAGCGCGACGAGCGCGTCCAGCAGCCGGTTCAGCGTCTCCGGCCGCAGCACGTGCGAGAAGAGCGCCCGGTACGGCAGGGAGAACTGCAGGTGCCGGGTGATCAGCACGGTCTCCAGCGGTTCGCCGTCGGGCGTCTCGCGATCGGCGACGATGGCCACGGCCTCGACCGCCGGGAAGTCGATCCGCTCCAGCGCGCGCAGCAGGTCGTACTCCTTCTCGGCGATCCGCTCGCGGGTCTCCTTCAACGCGTACACGACGTCGTTGAGCTTGACGAACCGCACGACGTGCCGCGAGATGCCCTGCGGCAACGCGACCAGGTGGTCGGCGGGCCAGTCCTCGAGCGGGACGCCCCACGGCAGATCCAGCAGCGCCGGGTCGACGAGGGCGGAGGTGATACGCACCGACCCAGTGTGCACGGTTCCGGGTGCGCGTCGCTGCCACGGGTGGCTCGTTACACAGAGGCGAGAACGCCGGATCACCAATCCAGCCGGTCTGAAGGCTGAACATATGTCCCTGATATGACACGGATGGCGGATTTGACCATGCGACGTAAGGCAGGCATAGCCGTCGGGGCCTGCGTGGTTCTGGTGCTGGCCGGCGCGGCGGGTGCGGCGGCCTGGGCGTACGCCGGCGACGACGAGGGTCGCCCGGTAGGCACGTGGCACGAAGGCCCGGGCATCGCCCGTACGCCGGTCGCCGCCGAACGGCCCGCCACCGGCCCGCTCACCTCCGCTGCCGCGCCGCCGGCCGCCACGCCAGCCTCGCCGGGCGCCAGTGCCACGACGCCCGGACATACCACCACCACCACGCCGGAGCCCGGTACCAGCCGGACGCCGCGGCCCGAGTCGGCGAGCAGGCCCGGCCGGCAGCGGGTCGGCGAGCTGCTCCCGGTTCGCAGGCTGCTGAATTACCTGGGCGGTGGAGCGCGCCGCGAGACGTTCCGCTACCCCGGCGCGTCCTACGTGAAGCTGCACTTCGGCCGCATGGCGATGGTCCCCGGCGACTACCTCACCGTGTCGAACACCGACGGTACCGAGAGTTACCGGTACGACGCTCCGGCCGCGCTGAACCCCGGAGCGATCGACAAGTGGGCCATGTCGATCACCGGCGACACCGCGGTCCTGGAGGTGCACCGCGGCACCGCCACCCCGTTGGGGCTCGACTCCCTGCTCGGCACGCTCGGCGTCGACGTCGACCGGGTGGCCCGCGGCTTCACCCGGGCCGAGCAGCGGACCCAGCCGGAGGAGCAACTCCGGGCGCCCGGGCGGACCGGCCAGGAGGAGTCGGTCTGCGGCGCCGACACCTCCGCGGACGCGGCCTGCTACCGCTCGGCGGATCCGGTCGCCTACACGAAGTCGAAGGCGATCGCCCGCCTGCTGATCAACGGGACCGAGCTCTGCACCGGCTGGCGGGTCGGCCCGCAGAACCGCATGCTCACCAACAACCACTGCTTCACCACCTCGGCCGAGGCGTACGACACCGAGGTCTGGTTCAACTACCAGTGCGCCAAGTGCGGCGGGTACGACGTGTTCCGGCCCAGCAAGGTGTGGGGCGACAAGGTCCTCGCCACCGACCGCGTCTACGACTACACGCTCTTCACGGTCGACAACTTCGCGTCCGTCCAGAGGTTCGGCTTCCTGCTGCTGGACCCGTCCCGGCCGGTGAAGGGCCAGCAGCTGTTCGTGCCGCAGCATCCGGCCGGCGAGCCGACCCGGATCGCCGGGTCGCTGGGCGGCCGGGCGGGCAACTGCGCGGTGACCGACCCGGCCTACGACGGGTACGCGCCGAGGTCCGACGTCGCCTACTACTGCGACACCGAGGGTGGCTCGTCCGGTTCGCCGGTGCTGTCCCGGTCCAGCAACAAGGTGGTGGCGCTGCACCACTTCGGCGGTTGCCCGAATTCCGGGGTCCGCGCCGACCTGCTCGCCGCCGAGTTGCGGCGGTACCTCTAACTTTGAGGGCGTGCCGCAGACGATCTCGCGTACCCGGACCCGGCCCGTCCCCGGCTGGTGGTTCGACCTGGTCCTGGTCGCGGGTTTCGCGGCGCTCACCGCGGCGCTGATCGGCGGCCGCCTGCTGGGGCTCGACCAGCGGGTAGCCGACTGGGCGTTCGGCCACCAGCCGGCACCGGTCTACTGGACCGCCCGGGTCTTCAACTACCTGGGCCAGGGCGGCCAGCTGCTGATGCCGGCGTCGCTGCTGCTGACCGCCTTGCTGATCCGGCGCACCCGCTCGGTCCGGTCGGTCTTTCCGTTCGTCGCGGCCTTCGTGCTCACCTACGTCACGATCGGCCCGCTGAAGATCTGGGCGGACCGGGCGGCGCCGCGCTTCGACGGGCCGGACAAGGTGGTCATGTTCAACCCGTACGCCCAGGGCGCGAAGGCGATGAGCTACCCGTCCGGCCACGTAGCCAACGCGCTGGTCTGGTACGGGGTGATCGCCGTGTTGATCGCCGCCCTGTTGCGTCGCCCGCTGACCCGGTGGGAGACCTTCTCGGTGAGGGTGCTCCCGGTCGTGATCGTCTTCTGCACGACCGTCTACACCGGGTTCCACTGGCTCTCCGACTCGATCGCCGGCCTGCTGCTCGGCCTCGTGCTGACCCGGCTGATCGCCCGGATCCCGTGGAACGCGGTCCCGCTGCCGTCGCTGCGGGGCTGGAGCCGGCCGATTCCCCTGCCCTGACCGTCAGATCCAGGCGCCGGCCCGCATCACCCGCTTGACGTTCAGTCGGGCGTCGAGCACGACCAGATCGGCGCGGAGCCCGGCCTCCAGCGCGCCCACCTCATCGTCCAGACCCAGCACCCGGGCGGGCGTGGTGGCGGCCATGGCGACCGCGTCCACCAGCGGGATCCCGGCGGCCACCGCGTTGCGCAGCGCCGCGTCCATGGTCAGCGTGCTGCCCGCGATCGAGCCGTCCCGGGCCAGCCGGGCCACCCGGCCCGCCACGACGACCTCCTGGCCCGCGAGGTCGTACCGGCCGTCGGCCATGCCGGCCGCGTCGATCGCGTCGGTGATCAGTGCGGCCCGGTCCGGACCGGCGGCGCGGGCGGCGAACGCCAGCATGCCCGGGTGCAGGTGGATGTTGTCGGCGATCAGCTCACAGACCACCGTCGAGGCGAGGAGGCCGACCACCGGGCCCGGCTCGCGGTGGTGCGGCGGCCGCATGCCGTTGAAGAGGTGTGTGCCGACCGTGGCGCCGGCCGCGACGCCGGCCAGGGTCTGCTCGTACGTGGCGTCGGTGTGCCCGATCGCCGCCAGCACACCGTGGTCGCGCAGGAAGCTGATCGCCTCGGCCGCCCCGGGCAGTTCGGGGGCGACGGTCACCATGCGTACCCCGCCCTCACCGAGCTCGACCAGCGCGCCCAGCTCCGCCGGCGACGGGTCGCGCAGGTACGCGGGGTTCTGGGCACCGCACCGGACGCCGGACAGATACGGCCCCTCGAAGTGCACCCCCGCGATCACCCCGGCCTCGGCCAGCGGCCGGTACGCCACGGTCGCGTCGCGCATCAGCTCGTACCGCGAGCTGACCAGGCTCGCCAGCATCGTCGTGGTGCCGTGGGCGAGGTGGAAGGCGGCCGCCCCCCGTGCCGCCTCCGGGTCGCCGGTCGTGAAGGTGTACCCGCCGCCGCCATGGCAATGCAGGTCGACGAAGCCCGGGACGATCACGTCGTCGCCGCTGCCCGCCTCGGCGACCACCGACAGTATCGTCGGCCCGTCGATCTCGACGTGGCCGGAAACTACGGCTCCCCGCCGGACGATCCGGCCGCTGATCCGCGTCATCCGGCCCGCTCCAGGTGGTCCAGGGCCAGCAGGGCGGCGCCCACGCACCCGGCGCTGTCACCGAGCTCGGCCCGGACGATCTCCGGCTTCCGGTGGAAGGTGACCCGCTCGCCGAACGCCGACCGAAGCGGGATCAGCAGTGCGTCGCCGGCCTCGGCCAGGCCCCCGCCCACCACCAGGACGTCCACGTCGTACAGGGCCTGGGCGGTCACCAGGCCGTCCGCGAGCGCCCCGACCGCCTCGCGCCAGACCGCCCCGGCCACCGGGTCACCCGCCTCGGCCCGGGTCACGACGTCGAACGCGGTGGTCGCGGGCTTCCCGGCCAGCCCGGCGTACCGCCGCCCGATCGCCCTGGCCGAGGCCTCCGCCTCCAGGCAACCGCGTGCCCCGCAGCCGCACGGCGTGCCGCCCGGCCGCACGACGATGTGGCCGAGCTCGCCGGCGGCGCCGTGCGCGCCGGGAAATCCGGACCCGTCCACCACCAGAGCCGCGGCGATGCCCGTGCCGATCGCGACGAAGAGCGCATGCCGTCGCCCCCGCCCGGCGCCCCGGCGTGCCTCGGCGAGGCCGCCGGCGCGGACGTCGTGGCCGAGGGCCGCGGGCAGGCCGAGGCGGTCGGCGATGAGCTGCCGCAGCGGTACGTCGCGGAAGCCGACGTTCGCCGACCAGACCGCGACGCCGCCGGCCTCGTCCACCACGCCCGGCACGGCGACACCGACGGCGAGCGGGTCGAGACCGTCGGTCCGGGCCGTGGCGGCCAGATCGGCGGCGATCTGGAGGATGTTCGCGACGACCGCGCGTGGGCCGCGCCCGGCGAGCGTCGGGTGGCGCTCGGCGTGCCGCACGGTGCCGTCCGGCGCGACCAGCGCGCATTTCATGCCGGTGCCGCCCACGTCCAGAGCCAGGACGACCCGTGCGTCGCTCATGACGCTGCCGGCGCCGGGTCCTCCGGACGGCGTGCAGGACCCGAGAGGTGGCTGTCGAGCACGACCGAGCGGGTCAGGTTGCGCGGATGATCCGGGTCCAGGCCTTGGCTGGTGGCGAGGAGCACGGCCACCCGCTGGGCCACCACCAGGTCGGCCATCGGATCGAGCGGGGCGCGGCCACCGCACCAGCTGCCCAGGGCCGCGTAGCCGCCGTGGTGCCGGCTGTGCACGAACGACGCTCCGGTCGCCTCCACCTCGTCGGCCAGCCCCGGCGGGATCTCGCCGAAGGCCCAGACCACCCGGCGCGGTCCGGCGATGGAGATGGGCCCGTGCCGGTAGTCCATGGCCGGGTACGCCTCGGCCCAGTACGACGCGGCCTCGCGGCACTTGAGCGCGGCCTCCTCGGCGAGGCCGATGGTCCACCCGCGCCCGAGGAAGGTGATCTGCTCGGCGAGCGCCGGGTGGACCGGCAGCGGCAGCCGGACGGCGACCTCGGCGTCCGCCGCCACCGGATCGATGTCCTCGCCCAGGTGGGCGCGGAGCAGCGCGAGTGTGCTGGTCGCGAATCGGGTCTGCACGACGGACTGCTCGTCGGCGAACCCCAGCGGCACGGTGTGGTCGGCCAGGGTCGCGGCCGGCTGGGCGGGATCGGCGGTGAGGACGGTGACCGGCGTACGCCCGCGGAGCGCGCGCAGCAGGTCGACGATCTCGGTGGTCGTGCCGGACCGGGTGATGGCGACGATCCTGTCGTAGACCCGGCCGGCCGGAAACTCGGACGCCTGGAACGCGTCGGTCTCACCCTGGCCGGCCTGCTCGCGCAGCACCGCGTACGCCTTCGCCATGAACCACGAGGTGCCGCAGCCGACCACCGCCACCCGCTCGCCCGCCGGCGGCAGCCCGGCCGAAGCGGCCAGCCCGGCGGCCTTGCGCCAGCAGTCCGGCTGGCTGGCGATCTCCGCCCGAACGTGGGTCATGGCCGTCCTTCACCGGATTGATGCGCATAAGCGCTCAGTTTGAGGCGCTTTCGCGCGTAATTCTGCGTGGCGTGGTGCGGTGGGCGCAACCGAAGTCCGGCCACCGCGCACCGGCAAGCTTTGCTTCCCGCCTTTTCGCGCATTAATGTGCACACTCTTATCACGGAACGTGCATCGGGGAGACGTGAGTGGACCGGTACGCGCGGTGGAATTCCCTGCTCGAGTTGCTCGCGGAGAGCGGCCGGATCAGCGTCGAGGCCGCGGCCGACCGACTCGAGGTCTCGCAGGCCACCATCCGCCGCGACTTCGACCAACTCGCGCAGCAGCAGATGATCACCCGGACCCGGGGCGGCGCGGTCGCCAACGGCGTCTCGTACGACCTGCCGCTGCGCTACAAGAGCGCCAAGCACTCCGCCGAGAAGCAGCGCATCGGTGAGGCCGCCGCCCGCCTCGTCACCCCGGGCACCGTGGTCGGGCTCAACGGCGGCACCACGATGACCGAGGTGGCCCGCGCGCTGGCGGTCCGGCCCGATCTGAACACCGGCGGCGAGGGCGCACAGCTCACCGTGGTCACCAACGCCCTCAACATCGCGAACGAGCTGCTCGTCCGGTCCCGGATGAAGATCGTCGTCGCCGGCGGCGTGGTACGGCCGCAGTCCTTCGAACTCGTCGGGCCGCTCGGCGGCGCCCTGCTCAAGGAGGTCACCCTCGACGTGGTGCTGCTCGGCGTGGACGCCATCGACGTCGAGTTGGGCGCGGCCGCCCATCACGAGGGCGAGGCGGCGATGAACAGCCTCATGGTCGCCCGCGCGAAGCGGGTCGTGGTCATCGCGGATTCGTCGAAGCTGGGCGGCCACGCTTTCGCCCGGATCTGCCCGATCGCGAAGGTCGAGACGCTCGTGACCGACTCCGGCGCGCCGGCCAACGTGGTCGCGGCGATACGGGCGGCGGGCGTCCACGTGATCACCGCTTAGCTATCGATCATCGTCGACGTTGTCCGCCGGGTCCAGCAGCCGGGAGGCGGGGGCAGCGCATTTTGACGGTGGTGCCTAGAGTTCCGCGGGTGAGTGCCGTTCTGGAGATAGCGGGGCTGCGGAAGACCTATCGCAGCCGCAGAGGCGCGCGACGGGCCCTGGACGGCTTCGACATGGTCGTCGAGGCGGGACAGGTCCACGGCTTCCTCGGGCCGAACGGCTCGGGCAAGACCACCACCTTGCGGACGTTGCTCGGTCTGATCAGGGCCAACGGCGGCCGGATGGAGATTCTCGGCCGGCCGGTCCCGGAGCACCTGCCCGAGGTGGCCAGGCAGGTCGGTGCGATCGTGGAGAGCCCGCAGTTCTTCGGGAACTTCACCGCCAGGGACACGTTGTCGCTGCTCGCCGACGCCGGTCGGGTGGACCGGAACCGGGTGTATCCGGTGCTCGAGCTGGTCGGCCTGCGGGACCGGGCGAAGGAGCGGGTGAAGACCTACTCGCTCGGCATGAAGCAGCGCCTCGCCGTGGCGTCCGCGCTGCTCAAGGAGCCGCAGGTGCTGATATTGGACGAGCCGGCGAACGGGCTCGACCCGGGTGGCATCCGGGAGATGCGCACGCTGATGCGCACGCTCGCCGAGTCCGGTATGACCGTGGTGCTGTCCAGCCACATCCTCGGCGAGGTCCAGCTGATCTGCGACTCGGTCACGATCATCTCGGCCGGCCGCCGGGTCGCGGCCGGCTCGGTGGCCGAGGTGCTCGCCCGGCACACCTCGTCGGCGGTGAAGGTGCGGCTGGAGCCGGGCGTCGACGTGCGCGGCGCGGTGGCACTGCTGCGGGCCAACGGCGCGGAGGTGACGGTCGAGCACGATCATTTCACGGTCGCGAACGCCGGTAATCCGGCGCAGATCACCCGGATCCTCGCCGAGCAGTTGATCTACGTCAGCGAGCTCTGTCCGGTCGCCGCCGATCTCGAGAGCGTCTTCCTGGAGCTGACCGGCACCGCGCCGGTACCGGGCCAGAACCGCCAGGTCGACCAGGGCGCGGGGCAGGGTGGGTGGGGATCGTGAGCCTCTACCGAGCGGAGACGCGGCGCCTGCTCAAGAGGCGTTTCACGAAGTTGTTCGTGGCCGGTGCGCTGGTGGTCCTGGCGGCGATCGCGGCCGGCACGTTCCTGAGCAACCAGAAGATCGGTCCCGGGGAGATCGCCGCGGCCCAGGCTCAGGCCCGGGCCAACTACGAACGCGCGGCCGCCGACATGGCCGCCGAAAAGCAGCGGTGCGAGGCGGCGCAGGGCACCCCCGAGGCGAGCAACTGGCCGCCGGGTTGCGAGTTCGCCGGGCCGAGCGAGAGCGACTTCAAGCCGGAATGGTTCATGCGACCCACCTTCGAGTTCCGAGAGGAGTTCCCGGCGATGATGATCGCCTTCGCGGCGCTGCTGGCGCTGCTGGCGTACGTCGTCGGCGCGTCCTTCGTCGGCGCCGAATGGCACAGCGGCGGCATGATGAACCTCTTGCTCTGGCGCCCGCAACGCATCCAGGTGCTGGCCACCAAGCTGGCCGCGTTCCTGGTCTGGCTCACCGGTCTGACGGTCGTGCTCGCCGCCCTCTGGACCGCCGGGTTCCTGCTGATCGCCGAGCTGCGCGGCAGCAGTGCCGGCATGACGCCCGGAGCGTGGCGCTCGATCGGGCTGCTGGAGCTGCGCGCACTGGCCCTGGTGGTGGTCGCCGGGGCGGTCGGCTTCGGGCTCGCCTCTATCGGTCGGCACACTGCCACGGCGCTCGGTGCGGCGATCGGCCTCCTGGTCGTGTTGCAGTTCGGCCTCCGCGCGGTCCTCGGCCTGGCCGATGTGAAGTTCGCCGACGCCTACCTGGTGCCGGTGTGGATCCTCGCCTGGATGACCAAGTCCTACCAGGTCCAGGACTTCACGTCATGCGACTTCTCGCCGACCGGCGGCTGCGAGCCGGACTCCTTCACGATCACCTGGCCGATGGCGGGTGCCGTCCTGGCGGCCGTCTTCGTCATCATCGTGGGTGCCACTTTGTGGACGATACGTAGTCGGGACATAACGTAACGTAGCGTCGATCCATCCTGCGAGTGGGGGCCGCCGGATTTATGCTGGCTTTCCCCTCGTCCCTCCGGTTGGAGCGCCATGCAGCCCGAGAAGCACATCCCGGCACCCCGGGCGGCGGCGGAGCCGGCTCCCGAGCCGCCGCCGGAGCCGGCCGGGCTCACCGAGCGTGAGCAGCAGATCCTCGCCTTCGAGAGCCGCTGGTGGAAGCATGCCGGCGCCAAGGAACAGGCCATCCGGGACACGTTCGGTCTGTCCTCGACGCGGTACTACCAGCTGCTCAACGCGCTGCTGGACAACCCGGCCGCGATGGAGCACGAGCCGGTCCTGGTGGGCCGGCTGCGGCGGCTGCGCTCCACCCGGGCCCGGTCGCGGCGCCGCTGACGCCGCTACGCCGGCAGGCGGGTCTCCGCGTACGCGGCCAGCCACGCCACCTGCACCGGATCGAGCGACCCCCGCACCCGCTGCCGGGCGGTCGCGACGTTGGCGGCGGTCACCGTCGTGGCCTCCAGCGAGTCACGCATGGCGGCCAGGGCGGACTCGCGGATCAGTGCCGCACAATCCGCCGCCGAGAAGCCGTCCAGCTCGGCCGCGAGCGCGTCCAGATCGACCGACTCGTCCAGCGGCACCGCCTTGGCCGAGGCGCGCAGGATCGCCGCCCGGGCGGACGCGTCCGGCGGCGGAACGTAGACCAGCCGCTCGAGCCGGCCGGGCCGCAGCAGCGCCGGGTCGATCAGGTCCGGGCGGTTGGTCGCGCCGACGACCACCACGTTCCGCAGTTCCTCGACGCCGTCCAGCTCGGTGAGCAGGGCGGCCACCACCCGGTCGGTGGTGCCGCCGTCGGTGGCCTGGCCGCGGGTCGGGGCGAGCGCGTCCACCTCGTCCAGGAAGACCAGCGTCGGAGCGGCCTCCCGGGCGCGCCGGAACAGCTCGCGTACCGCCCGCTCGCTCTCGCCGACCCACTTGCTGAGCAGTTCCGCGCCCTTGACCGAGAGGACGTTCGCCTTTCCGGTACCGGCGATCGCCTTGACCAGGTAGGTCTTCCCGCACCCGGGTGGCCCGAAGAGCAGGACGCCGCGCGGCGGTGAGACGCCGAGCCGCGCGAACGTGTCCGGATAGGTCAGCGGCCAGAGCACCGACTCGGTCAGCACCTGCTTGACGTCCGTGAGGTCACCGACGTCGTCCAGGGTCACCGCGGCGACCTCCAGCGTCGACTCGGCCATCGAGGTCGGCCGCACCACCTCCAGCGCGGCCTCGAAGTCGGCCATCGTCACGGTGGGCGATGCGGAGTCCTTCTGCCGCAGCGCGGCACGCACCCCCGCCTCGCGGGCCAGCGCGCCCAGGTCGGCGGCGACGAAGCCGGGCGTGCGCCCGGCGACGTCGTCCAACCGTACGTCCTCGGCCAGCGGCATGCCCCGGGTGAGCACGCCGAGTTGCTCGCGGCGCATCGCGGCGTCCGGCAGCGGCACGGCGAGCTGGAGGGCGAGCAGGTCGGGTGCGCGCAGCGACGGGTCCACCGACTCCGGGCGGCTGGTCGTGCACACCACCGCCACGCCGGCCCGCACGATCTCCTCGAGGACCTGACGGAAGACGGTGGCGAGCGGCCCCGGCGCGTCGCGCGGGGCGAGCGCCTCCACGTCGGAGATCAGCACGACCGCCGGGTCGCCGCCGCGGGCGTCCCGGGCCAGGCCGCGCAGCCGGGTCGCCGCCGAGTCGTTGGTGAGCGCGGCGAGCTCCGGCGCCCAGACCGGAAGCACCCGGGCGCCGACCCGCGCGGCCACCGCGCGTACCAGAGCCGACTTCCCGGAGCCGGACGGTCCCGAGACGAGCACGCCGAGCGACACCGTCGTGCCCAGCCGGGTCAGCACCTCGCCGTGGTGGAAGCCCAGGTCGAGCAGTTCCTCCAGCTCCTTGGCCTGGGTACGCAGGCCGGGCAGGTCGTCCAGGCTGGGCGGCGGCACCTCCGGGTCGGTGGAAGCCGGCGCGTCCGGCCGGGTGACCGGGGTCGTGGCGGTGCCCCGCGCGGCCCCGGTGGCGGGGCCGTCCGCCCAGCCGACCACCGTGTTCATGGTGACCAGGGCGGCATCGTCGTCATCCACGGCGACCACGGAGAGCAGGGTGCTCGTCCAGCCGTACCCGACCCGGTTCGCCAGGCTGCGCCGGGCGGCCTCGACCAGCGGGCGGTGACCCGTCTCGGGCAGTACGTCCTGCGGCAGGAGCGAGACGTCGTCGCCGGCGCTCACCACCTTGCCGAGCAGGGCGAGCCGCAGCATCTCGGGGGAGACCAGCGCGACGATGTCCGGCGCGCCGGTCAGCGTCACCCGCCGGGCCTCGATCACCGGCGCCGGTGTGACGGTCACCTGGCCGCCGTCCCGCATGCCGAGATTGCCGAGGATGAGATCGTCGGCGTAGAGCAGCGCCCGGCTCGCGGTCGGCTCGGCCCGGGCCGCCACGCCGGCGGTGGTCCGCGACCCGGTCAGGCGTACCGGATCCCCGGGGTTGATGGCCAGCGCCGCCATGACCGCCGGGTGCAGCCGGACGATGCCGCGGCGGGCATCGAGGGCGGCCGGGCGCATGGTCACGGTCAGCGTCAATTCGTCAGCCACCGCGGATGCCTCCAGACGACGACGGGTTAGGTGGTCCACGCTATCGCCGGCTCACAGCCGGTGCTCAGAACGGGCCGATTAGCGTGAGTCCCATGCCGCTTCCGAACCGGTGGCGCCGAGCGCTGCCCCGGCTGACCCGCCGCCGCGTCCTCGCCGGCGCGGTGGTCCTCGTCCTGGTCGCCGGGCTGGCCGGCTGGGCGGTGTGGCCGGACCGTCCGGGCTGGGTCGCCCGCGACCAGATGATCACGTTGCGGACCGCGCCGGCGGAAGCTGTGCCATCGCCGATGCCTGGTCCTTCGGACGGCACGGAGCACCCGGGAACCGTGACGGTGGCCCTGGACACCCGGTTCTACCTGCCCCGGGACCGGTCCGGGAAGGTGCCCGCGGTGCTGCTCGCACACGGCTTCGGCGGCACCAAGGACTCGGTGCGCGGTGACGCGCAGGCCCTCGCCGAGCGGGGGTACGCGGTGCTGACCTGGACCGCACGGGGCTTCGGCCGCAGCGGCGGCGAGATCCACCTGAACAGTCCCGACTACGAGGTACGTGACGCGCAGCGGCTGCTGGACTGGCTGGCCGCCCGGCCGGAGGTGCGCACCGACGCGCCCGCCGACCCGCGGGTCGGCGTCGTCGGCGGCTCCTACGGCGGCGCCCTGGCGCTGCTGCTCGCCGGCCAGGACTCTCGGGTGGACGCCATCGTGCCCTCGATCACCTGGAACGACCTGAGCCACGTCTTCCTGCCGCAGGCCGCCGACACCACGGCCACCGGCGTCTTCAAGAAAGGCTGGGCGGGCGTCTTCTTCGGCTCGTCGGCCGGCCCGAATCCGGCCTGCGGGCGCTTCGCGGCCGACGTCTGCGCGGCGTACCTCGCGCTCGCGACCACCGGCATCCCCGACGCCCGCACCCTCGGCCTGCTCCGCCGGTCCAGCCCGGCCACCGTACTCGACCGGATCAAGGCGCCCACCCTGCTGATTCAGGGCGCGGTGGACACGCTGTTCCCGCTCTCCGAGGCGGACGCCAACGCCCGCGGCATCGCGGCCGCCGGCACGCCGGTGCGGGTCGCCTGGTTCACCGGCGGCCACGACGGCGGTACCGGGCCGCAGACGGATCAGGACCGCACCCGCTTCCTCACCGCCCAGTGGCTGGACCACTACCTCAAGGGCGAGGGCGGCGTCCCGGCGGACAGCTTCACCTATTCCCGGGTGGCGGGCTTCAGCGCCCTGGAGCGTGATCTCGTCACCAACGGCTACTCGACTCCGGCGTATCCGGGCCTGGGCGGGACCGGACGCACCGAGCTGTCGATCGAGGGACCGGCGCAGCCGGTGGCGAACCCGCCGAACGGAAATCCGGCCGGGATCTCCGCCCTGCCGGGCGCCGGCGGCCGGCTCAGCTCCCTGCTCGGCGGCGTCGCCGGTGACCTGCCGGGCCAGCACGCCACGTTCCGGTCGGCGCCGGTGCCCCGGGCACTCGACGTGGCCGGGACGCCGGTCGTCAAGCTGCGCGCCGCGTCGCCGACCGGCGAGGCGACCGTTTTCGTCAAGCTCTACGACGTCGACCAGTCCGGATTGCCGACGCTCAGCGCGGGTCTCGTGGCCCCCGTACGGCTGACCGGGCTGCCGGCCGACATCGCGGCGGCGAAGCCGGTCACCGTCACCCTGCCGGCGATCGTCCGGCGGATCGACGCCGGTCACACCGTACGGGTCGTGGTGGCCACGAGCGATCAGGCGTTTCTCACGCCGGCGCGGCCGGCCACCTACACTGTCGCGCTCGGCCCGTCGGTCACCCTGCCGACCGTCGCGGGCACGCCGATCGCCAGCCCGCAGATCGTCTGGCGGTATGTCCTGGCCGGGCTGCTGGCCGCGATCGCGCTGGGGCTGACCGTGGTGCTGCTGCTTCGGCGCCGGCGGCTGCGCCGGCACGCCGGCCAGGTCGTCGAGGCGTACGCGGACACCCCGCTGGTCGTCCGCGACCTGCGCAAGGCGTACGGCGACGGGTTCGTCGCGGTCGAGCGGATCGGCTTCACCGTCGAGCGCGGCCAGGTCGTCGGCCTGCTCGGGCCGAACGGCGCCGGGAAGACCACCACGCTGCGCGTACTGATGGGACTCACCATGCCCACCGGGGGCGACGCACTGGTCTTCGGGCACCGGCTGGTGCCCGGGGCGCCGATCCTCTCCCGGGTCGGCTCGCTGGTCGAGGGCCCCGGCTTCCTGCCGCACCTCACCGGCTACGAGAACCTGCGCGCCTACTGGCGGGCCACCGGGCGGCCCGACGAGGACGCGCACTTCGCCGAGGCACTGGAGATCGCCGGGCTGGGCGACTCGGTGCACCGGCGCACCCGCAAGTTCAGCCACGGCATGCGCCAGCGGCTCGCCATCGCGCAGGCCATGCTGGGCCTGCCCGAGCTGCTGGTGCTGGACGAGCCGACGGACGGCCTGGATCCGCCGCAGATCGCCGAGATGCGCCGGGTGCTGCAGCGGTACGCCACCGACGGCCGGGCCGTGCTGGTCTCCAGCCACCTGCTCGCCGAGGTGGAGCAGACCTGTACGCACGCGGTGGTGATGAACAAGGGCCGGATCGTGGCTGCCGGCCCGGTCGACGAGATAGTCGGGGATTCGCCCTCGGTGCATCTCGAGGTCTCCGACGTGCCGGCCGCGTCGCGCGTCCTGAGTGCGCTCGGCGTGCGCTCGGTGGTGCCGGACGGCTCCCGCGGCTTGATCGTGGACATGAACGGTACGCCGCGTGCCGAGGTAGTGGCGTCCCTGGTGCGGGCCGGCGTGGATGTGGACCGCGTGGTGCCGCGGCGTCGTCTGGAGGACGCCTTCCTCGCCCTGGTGGGCGACAACTCGCGGGGAAGTGGGGATCGATCGACATGACCGACGGCAAGGAAGGCGTGGGCCGCGACGGCATGCCGATCGGCACCGCGACCGCAGCGGCCGGCTACCGGCCGTCCGCCACGCTGCCGATCCTGGCCGAGGTGCGCCGCCAGGCGTCCCGCCGCCGTACCCAGCTGGCGCTGGGTTTCATGGTGCTGCTGCCGCTCATCATTCTGGTCGCCTTCGAGTTCGGCGGTGACGGTGAGGACGACGGCGACAACGGCGGCGGCGCGTTCGGCAGCCTGGTCGACCTGGCCACTTCCGGCGGCCTCAACTTCGCCTTGTTCTGTCTGGCCGTCTCGGCCGGCTTCCTGCTGGTCGTGGTCGTCGCGCTGTGCTGCGGTGACACGGTTGCCAGCGAGGCGAGCTGGGGGAGCCTGCGTTACCTGCTGGCGATACCGGTGCCCCGGGCCCGACTGCTCGGCGTCAAGCTGATCGTCGCCCTCGGCTCCTCGCTGGCCGCGCTGCTGCTGCTTGCGAGCACCAGCCTGCTGGCCGGGACGCTGCGCTACGGCTGGCACCCCCTCGGCAGTACGGTGGCCGCCGCCGTCCCGCCGGGCGAGGGACTGCTGCGCCTGCTCGGCGTCCTCGCCTATCTGGCGGTGAGCATGCTGGTCGTGGCCGGCCTGGCGGTTCTGCTGTCCGTGCTGACCGACGCGGCCCTGGGTGCGGTCGGCGGCGCGGTACTGCTCTGGATCCTCTCCAGCATCCTCGACCAGATCACCGCGCTGGGCGCCCTGCGGACCGTCCTGCCCACCCACTACAGCGACGCATGGCTCGGCCTGCTCTCCACCCCGCCGCAGGTCGACGACCTCGTCAAGGGCGCGATCATCGCGATCTGTTACGCGACCGTCTTCTGGAGCCTCGCGTTCTGGCGTTTCACTCGCAAGGACATCACCTCGTAGTCACCTTCCGCGGCGCGACGGGTAGCTCACACCTCGGGACACCGGATCGGCACCGGCGGCACGGCAACGTAAGGTGGGAGGAACACAACCGAATACCTCATCCAGAGGGGCTGAGGGAACGGCCCGACGACGCCCCGGCAACCACCGCGCTTGTCTCAATGTGCCTGTCTTTTGGCGAAAGGCCGCGCGCGGCAGGTGCTAATTCCGTCCCCGCCGGCAGATCGCCGCGGGGAAAGATGAGAGGAAGGCCTCGATGACGTCTGCCGTCAGCGCACCCGCTGCCACCACCGCCTCCCCCGCCCGGGGCCTGGTCTGCCGTGCCTGCGGCGCGGAGTACCCCCTGGTCGCGCAGCACGCCTGTTACGAGTGTTTCGGCCCGCTCGAGGTCGCTTACGACCAGGCGGCGCTCGCGCGGGTCACCCGGGCGGCGATCGAGGCGGGCCCGCAGAACATCTGGCGGTACGCCGGCCTGCTGCCCGCCGGCCAGGACCCGGCCGCCCGGGTCACCCTGGACCCCGGCCTCACGCCGCTGGTGGCCGCCCCGGCGCTGGCCGCAGCGGTCGGCCTGCGGGCCCCGCTGTACGTGAAGGACGACTCCGCCAACCCGACCCACTCCTTCAAGGACCGGGTCGTCTCGGTCGCCCTCACCGCCGCGAAGGCGCTGGGCTTCACCCGGTTCGCCTGCGCGTCGACCGGCAACCTGGCGAACTCGGTGGCCGCACACGCCGCCCGGGCGGGCGCGCCGAGCATCGTCTTCATCCCGCACGACCTGGAGCCCGGTAAGATCGTCACCACCGCGGTCTACGGCGGGGAACTGGTGGCCATCGAGGGCTCGTACGACGACGTGAACCGGCTCTGCGGCGAGCTGGTCGAGACCGACGAGTTCGAGGACACCGCGTTCGTCAACGTCAACGTCCGGCCGTTCTACGCCGAGGGCTCGAAGACCCTCGGCTACGAGGTGGCGGAGCAGTTGGGCTGGCGCATCCCGGCGCAGGTGGTCGTCCCGATGGCCTCCGGCGAGCTGCTCACCAAGGTGGACAAGGCCTTCGCCGAGCTGGTGGAGATCGGCCTCGCGGAGGCGCCCGAGGGCGGCTGGACCGTCTTCGGCGCCCAGTCGGCGGGCTGCAACCCGATTGCCACCGCGCTGCAGCAGGGCACCGACCAGATCGTGCCGGTCAAGCCCACCGGCATCGCGAAGTCGCTGAACATCGGCGATCCGGCGGCCGGGGCGTACGCGATCGAGGCGGTGCGGCGCACCGGCGGCTGGATGGACTACGCGGACGACGACGAGATCCGCGAGGGCATCCGGATCCTGGCCCGGACCACCGGCATCTTCGCCGAGACCGCGGGCGGTACGACCGTGGCCGTGCTCCAGAAACTGGTGGCGAGCGGCAAGCTCGACCCCGGCAAGGAGACCGTCGTCTACAACACGGGCGAGGGCCTCAAGACCTTGGACGCGGTCGCCGACCTGGTCGGCCCCACCCACCGGATCAAGCCGTCGCTGCGCGACGCCCGCGAGGCCGGCCTGCTGGGCTGACGGTGAGTAGCCGGTATTTCCCCGACGGTCGAAGATTCCCTCCGGCGAGGACTTGCGCACCGATCACAGTGTCGGCAGGATGCTCTACGCGGGAGGGCGCGACGCCGTACGCGGCCCCACTCTCGAGCTTGGCGACAATCTCTGAGGGACCCAACGACCCCAGTGCCGGAGGCGCTGTGCGTCCGCTCCTCCCGACCAAAATCATCCGTGGCCGCCACCCTGCTGGGTGGCGGCCACGCGCCGAGTTACCCGTGCGGCTTCGCACCGCACGGCCGAGATGAGTCTGATCAGGTCGGCGGCGGCCCCTCCGGCGACCGGTGCGGCCGCTCCCGGGCGGTGGATCCGGTGAGCCGGGCGAGCCAGGGCCGCAGCGGCAGGTCGGTGGGGTAGCCGCCGGCCGCCAGCCCGGCCCGCCGCTCGAAGACGTTGCGCGCCCCCCAGGATCCGCTCGCCGCGTAGGACCAGCCGCACGCGAGCCAGTAGGCGGGCCAGAACAGCGGCCCCAGCACGGCGTACTGGCCGGCGTGCTGGCTCTCGTGGCCGAAGAGCGCGGCCCGCTCCTCGGCGAGCAGCCACTCCGCCGTCCGCCGCGTCATGATCACCGAGCCGACCGTGAAACAGGTGGCCGGCGGTACCGGCAACCGGTATCCCTCGGCGATGAGGACACCGTCGCGGCCGCGCCTGATCCGGGCGCCGCCGGCCAGGGCGACCAGCAGTCCGACCCCGGTGGTGCCGTTGACCGCGGTGAGCACCGTCCGCGCCTTGTGTCGCGGCGTCCGGCGGCGGAACCGTCGGCCGGCCATCAGAGCCGCCGCATGCGCAGCTCGGTGAGGGCCGGAACAACCGGGTGCGGGACACGGTCGCCGGTGTCCTCGAAACCGAGCTTCTCGTACGCCCGGACGGCCCTGAGGTTGCCGACCACCACCTCGAGCATCAGGCGGTTCCGGCCGGCCGCGCGGGACCAGGCCGCGACCGCCTCGATCAGCTCGGCGACGACCTTGCCGCCCCGGTGCGCCGGCGTGACGTAGACCGCGAAGATCACTGTCTCCCCGGGTGTCTCGGGCAGAACGGTGCCGCCGGCGTGGCCGATCAGCCGGCCGCCGTCGTGCGGCTCTGCGATGAACTGGGCCAGCTGGCCGCCCGCGGCGGCCTGGGCGATCCGCCGCCGGTAGGCCTCATGCGGCCGGGCCGCCGCCTGGGCGAGCGTCTCCAGGAAGGCCAGCGGGCTGTCGGCCAGCATCTCCAGCCGAAGCGCGCGCATCCGCGCTGCGTCTCCGGCCACCACTCGGCGCACACTCCAGGCTGCCATGCTGTCCTCCCTACCGGTCCCTGTGCCGCCGGGCAACCCGGATGGCGGATATCCGGCTGCCGCCGGTACGTCCATGACCCGAGTCGAGGCGGACCCGGTGGCGGCACCGGCCACGGCCGGCCCGCGTCCGCCCGCCCGCAAGGTGGCGTTTCCTTGCACTCGCCCCCCGGGAGTGCTAAACAGGTCATTGGCACTCGCGACCGGTGAGTGCCAAGCAGGTCGGGACGGTGGGGTTCCGGTCGCGGCATCGCCATCGGTGCCGGGGCACGGGGCCGGTCGTCGCGGGCTATCCGGCTCGGCCTGAGGACGTCACATCGCCAGGTGGTGACGTCCGCAGAGTTCCGCAACGTGTGCGGGGAGCGGGCCTAGCGGCCCAGCACCGCGAATGTCCAGGAGGACACAGCCGTATGGCCAAGATCATCGCATTCGACGAGGAAGCTCGTCGGGGCCTCGAGCGGGGCATGAACCAGCTCGCCGACGCCGTCAAGGTGACGCTCGGCCCCAAGGGCCGCAACGTCGTGCTCGAGAAGAAGTGGGGTGCGCCCACCATCACCAACGATGGTGTGTCCATCGCCAAGGAGATCGAGCTCGAGGACTCATACGAGAAGATCGGCGCCGAGCTGGTCAAGGAGGTCGCGAAGAAGACCGACGACGTGGCCGGTGACGGCACGACGACGGCGACCGTCCTGGCCCAGGCCCTGGTCCGTGAGGGCCTGCGCAACGTCGCCGCCGGCGCGAACCCGATGGCCCTGAAGCGGGGCATCGAGGCCGCCGTGGCGAGCGTCTCGGAGGGCCTGCAGCAGCTCGCCAAGGACGTGGAGACCAAGGAGCAGATCGCCTCCACCGCGTCCATCTCCGCCGGTGACTCCACGGTCGGCGAGATCATCGCCGAGGCCATGGACAAGGTCGGCAAGGAAGGCGTGATCACCGTCGAGGAGAGCAACACCTTCGGCCTCGAGCTCGAGCTCACCGAGGGCATGCGCTTCGACAAGGGCTACATCTCGGCGTACTTCATGACCGACGCCGAGCGGATGGAGGCCGTCTTCGACGACCCGTACATCCTCATCGTCAACAGCAAGATCTCCGCGGTCAAGGACCTGCTGCCCGTCCTCGAGAAGGTCATGCAGGCCGGCAAGCCGCTGATCATCATCGCCGAGGACGTCGAGGGCGAGGCGCTGGCCACCCTGGTCGTCAACAAGGTGCGCGGCACGTTCAAGTCCGTCGCGGTCAAGGCCCCGGGCTTCGGCGACCGCCGCAAGGCCATGCTCGAGGACATCGCCATCCTCACCGGTGGCGCGGTCATCAGCGAGGAGGTCGGCCTCAAGCTGGAGAACGCCGACCTGAGCCTGCTCGGCCAGGCCCGCAAGGTGGTCATCACCAAGGACGAGACCACCATCGTCGACGGTGCCGGCAACGCCGAGCAGATCCAGGGCCGGGTCAACCAGATCCGGGCCGAGATCGAGAAGTCGGACTCCGACTACGACCGCGAGAAGCTGCAGGAGCGCCTGGCCAAGCTGGCCGGCGGTGTCGCGGTCATCAAGGTCGGTGCGGCCACCGAGGTCGAGCTGAAGGAGCGCAAGCACCGCATCGAGGACGCCGTGCGCAACGCGAAGGCGGCCGTCGAGGAGGGCATCGTCCCGGGTGGTGGCGTCGCGCTGGTGCAGGCCGGCAAGACCGCGTTCGACAAGCTGGACCTGGTCGGCGACGAGGCGACCGGTGCGCAGATCGTCAAGGTCGCGCTCGACGCCCCGCTGCGGCAGATCGCCGTCAACGCCGGCCTCGAGGGAGGCGTCGTGGTGGAGAAGGTGCGCAACCTCGACTCCGGCCACGGCCTGAACGCCGCGACCGGCGAGTACGTCGACATGCTCACCGCGGGCATCATCGACCCGGCCAAGGTCACCCGCTCGGCGCTGCAGAACGCCGCGTCGATCGCCGCGCTGTTCCTCACCACCGAGGCCGTCGTGGCCGACAAGCCCGAGAAGACCCCGGCCCCGGCCGGCGCTCCGGGCGGCGGCGACATGGACTTCTGAGTCCAGCCGCTTCCCGAGCGATCGGGAGCACCTTTTGATAAACGACGAAGGGGCAGGTCAGGAAGGGCGGCAGCCCATCCGGCCGGCCCCTTCGGCCGTTTCTGACCCCACCTGAGCAGGTAGACGGCGCCAAGATCTGCGCGGCGGTGGGATCCGCCGCCGTTGGTCCGGCGCGGCTGCGTCGGCGACCTTGGCACGGCGACCACAGTCCAGTGGGGTGACGAGTCCAAGATTGGGTTGGTGGGGCTGGCGCCGGAGTCGTGACCTGCGAGTGTGGTCCGCGTCGGCGACCTAATGGCATCGTTTCCCCACGCCTACGTTGCCGGGGCACCAAGATCCGGCAGCAGAGCCACCGGCAGCCGCCTCACCAGCGACTTCCGGACACCCGCGCCGACCTTGGCACCGAGACCACGCCGCGGCGGGGAGACGGCGCCAAGATCGAGCAGACGACGCCCGCGCCACCGCGCTGACCTCGGCTTACCTCGGGCGGGCCGGCGACCTTGGCGTCCCGACCACCCTTCCAGGGGCACACCACGCCAAGATCCACGACCGCCGCTTGGCCACAAACATCATGGGATGTCTTGGCACCGTGACCACAGTCCGGCGGGGTGACGGATCCAAGATCGGTTGGTGGGGGGCTACCGTCGTCGCGTCCCGGCATTCTCGTGTCTTCCGGGTGCTCCGCCCCGGCCGCGGTGATATTCCCCCGCCGGGGTGACGCGCGCGGGCGCTAACGTAAGACGGGTGCGCGATTCATCCGTCTCCCGCTACACCGCCGGCCGGCTGTCCCCGATCCGCCGGGTCGCCGACCTGCGCCGCATGCGCGACGAGCAGTTCGACGTCCTGGTCGTCGGCGGGGGCGTCACCGGTGCCGGCGCGGCGCTGGACGCCGCCTCCCGCGGTCTCAAGGTGGCCCTGGTCGAGGCCCGCGACCTGGCCGCCGGCACGTCCAGCCGGTCCAGCAAGCTGATCCACGGCGGCCTGCGCTACCTCGAGCAGCTCGAGCTGCACCTGGTGCACGAGGCGCTGACCGAGCGCGGCCTGCTCTCCACCCGGCTGGCGCCGCACCTGGTGCGGCCGGTGCCCATCCTGGTGCCGCTGCCCGCGTCCGGCCCGGCCGCCCGGGTCTGGCACCGCGCTTACTACGGGCTGGGCGTGGCGGCGTACGACGCGTTCGCCGGCCTCTTCGGCAAGGGCCGGGGGATGCCGCTGCACCGGCACCTGACCCGGGACGGCGCGCGCCATCTCTTCCCGAGTCTGCGGGCCGGCGCGGTGACCGGCGCGATCCGCTACTACGACGGTCAGGTCGACGACGCCCGCCTGGTCGTCAACCTGGCCCGCACCGCCGCCAGCCTCGGCGCGGCCGTGGTGACCAGCGCCCGGGTCACCGGTTTCGTGCGCGAGGCCCGGGAGGTCGTCGGCGTCCGGGTGCGGGACCTGGAGGCGCCGGACGCGCCCGAGTTCGAGGTCCGCGCCCGTACGGTGGTCGCCGCCACCGGCGTGTGGAGCGACGACATGTCCCAGATGCTCAGCGACGTCGGCGTCCGGCCGGGACTGCGGGTCCGCGCCTCCAAGGGCGTGCATCTGGTGGTGCCCCGCTCGGCGATCACCGGCGAAGCCGGCCTGATCCTGCGTACGCCGACCTCGGTGCTCTTCGTCATCCCCTGGGGCGGGCACTGGATCATCGGCACCACGGACACCGACTGGCAGCTCGACCGGTCGCACCCGGCCGCCTCGGCCCGCGACATCCGGTACCTGCTCGACCAGGTCAACACCGTCCTCGACCGGCCGCTGACGACCGGCGACATCGAGGGGGTCTACGCCGGGCTGCGCCCGCTGCTGTCCGGCGAGGCGGACTCCACCTCGAAGCTGTCCCGCGAGCACGCCGTGGTCGAGCCGATGCTCGGCCTCATGCTGGTGGCGGGCGGCAAGTACACGACCTACCGGGTGATGGCGGCCGACGTCATCGACCGCGCGGTGCGCCGGCTGGGTGGCCCGGAACGCCCGTCGCACACCGATCAGCTGCCGCTGCTCGGCGCCGACGGCTATGCCGCCGCCTGGCGGGACCGCCAGGACACCGCCCGCCGGCACGGTGTCACGACCGGCGTCATCGAGCATCTGCTCGAGCGGTACGGGACGCTGACCGTTCACCTGCTCGCCATGATCGCCGCGGATCCCGCGCTGGCCACCCCGCTGACCGGCGCGCCGGAGTACCTGGCCGCCGAGGTGGCGTACGCAGCGCTCGCCGAGGGTGCGCTGCACCTGGACGACGTGCTCACCCGCCGTACCCGGATCTCGATCGAGACGGCGCACCGCGGCACCGAGTCGGCGGCGCACGCCGCCGAGGTGATGGGCGTGGCGCTCGGCTGGGACAAGGCGGTGCGCGATCGGGAAATCGAGCACTACCTGGCGCGGGTGGCCGCCGAGCGTCAGTCGCAGACCATGCCGGACGACCTGACCGCCGACGCGGCCCGGATCGGCGCACCGGACGTCCGTGGCTTCGCCGCCGACCGGGGCGTCGACCTCCTCAAAGTCGACCTCTAGCCGGCGACTCGTTGATACTCGTCGACGAGCCCCACTGGCCGGCCCGCGGGCGGCTCTGGTCGCACCTGGTCAGCGATCTGTCCTACGACGAACTGCACGCCTTCGCGGAGATGCTGGGTGCGCCGCGGCGTGCCTTCGACCGGGACCACTACGACATACCGGAGCTCCGGTTCCGCAGCGCGGTGTGGCTCGGGGCGACGCTGGTGCCCTCCCGCGAGCTAGCCGCCCGGCTGCGGGCCGCCGGCCTGCGCCGTCCGAAGCACCTTCTGCGGGCCACTAGCTCGTGAGCTCCCGCTCCAGGTTGGCCCGGGCCCGCGCCTCCCACGCCTCGCGCAGCGGCGGGAGCCGATAGATCGAGGGCAGCTCCAGCAGCCCCGTGAGCACCTGGGCCCGGCCGGCCCTGAAGTCTTCGTCGGGCACGTGCGCGTACTCCCGGCGCACGGCCGCCACGTACTCCGCGTACGACTGCTCGTCGCCGGCCAGGACCGCGAGGTCGGCATCGCAGAGCAGCGCGCCGTCCGGATCGTCCGGTCCGGTCGCGTGGCCGGCGGTCAGTCCCACCAGCCGGGCGACGTCCGCGGCCACCTCGCCCGGCACTCCGAGCGTGGCGAGCAGCCCCTCGGCGAATGCGGCGCTGTCCCGCTCGTTCGCGTCGCCCGGCGCCCGGGGGTCGTAAACGGCGTCGTGCGTCCACGCCGCCAGCCGCACCCGTTCCGGGTGCGGGGCCAACGCGGCATGGCGGTCCACCACTTCGAGCACGGCGGTCAGATGGGTGACCGCGTGGTACTGCCGGTGCGGCTCGGACCAGCGGCCGAGCAGCCCTTCCGCTGCGGCGTCCAGCTCGGCGCCGGGCACGGTCGCACCGGCGGCCCGGGCCGCTGCCCGGAACCGGTCCACGAGAGAGTCCACGCCGCCATCCTGGCACGCGGATCAGTAGGGTCTGACCATGACGGACGGCCTCGCCCGGCTTGGCGCCCGATCGCGCACCGGCGTCACCGGCGGCCTGCGCCGGGTGCGCGGCGGCCTGGCGCTCGCCCTGCAGGCCGGCCTTGCCGCCGGCCTGTCCTGGTTCGTCGCGCACGACCTGATCGGCCGTCCGGCGCCGTTCTTCGCACCCATCGCCGCCGTGATCACCCTGGCCTCCTCGGTCGGCCAGCGGCTGCGCCGCACCGCCGAGCTGGTGGTCGGCGTGGCCATCGGGATCGGGATCGGCGACGCCATCATCCTGCTGATCGGTACCGGGCCGTGGCAGCTCGGCCTCATCGTGGTGCTCGCCATCCTGGTAGCCACCGCGGTCGGCGGCGGCACCCCGCTCGTGGTCCAGTCCGCCTCCTCGGCGGTCCTGGTGGCCACGCTCACCGCGACCACCGGACTGCCCTGGACGAGGTTCTTCGACGCCCTGGTGGGCGGCGGCGTGGGCCTGGTGGTGATGACCGTCCTGCTGCCGCTGAACCCGCTGACCGTGGTGCGGCGGGCGGCCGACCCGGCGTTGCGGGCGCTCGCCGACGGCCTCCGGGAGGTGGCGGCGGGCCTCGCCGACAAGGACGCCGACGTGGTCCAGCAGGCTCTGGCGAAGCTGCGAGCCGCCGAGGGCGCCTTCGCCGGATTCTCCGCCGCGGTCACCGCCGCCCGGGAGAACGTCGCCTTCGCCCCGGCCCGGTGGCGCACCCGCGGTGCCCTCGCCCAGTACGTCGAGGGAGCCGACCAGGTCACCTACGCGCTGCGGAACGTCCGGGTGCTGGCCCGCCGGGTGCAGACCGCGCTCGGCGACGACGAGGTCGTGCCGGCGGTCCTGCCGGTCGCGGTCGCGTTGCTGGGCGACGCCGTCGAGCAGTTGAAGCAGGAGTGGGCGCGGGGCGCCGAGCCGGTCACGGCGCGGGAGCGCGCGGTGCAGGCAGCGGCGGAGTGCGGCGCCGCATACGACGAGGGCGTCGGTTTCTCCGGCGGCGTGGTGGTCGCTCAGATCCGGACCACCGCCACCGACCTGCTGCGGGCCAGCGGTGTCGACTACGCCGAGGCGCCGCGGATGGTGCGCCGGGCGGTCGGCTGGCAGGCGCGTCCCCGTACCGGCCGGCGGCGGCCCGGCCGCCCGCGCGGTTGACGAGAGGGACCGCCGATGCTCGTCGCCTGCGTTCCTCGGGGGGCGCCGGCCGCGCGCCGGTTGACTACTCTGGCGGTATGGCCGACGTTTTGCCGGGCGGAGCGCCCGATCACGCTGCCCACCCGGGGTCGGCCGGCCCACCCGTCGCCGGGCGCAAGACCGGCTGGCGACGCTGGCTGCCGATCGCCGGGGTGATCGTCTTCCTGCTGGCCGGCGCCATCGGCATGCTGCTCTACCTCGGTGTCAAGATCGGTGTCGTCGGCCTCACCATCGGTCTGCTGGCGGCCGTCCTCCCGGTGCCACTGCTCGTCTCCTGCTTCCTCTGGCTCGATCGCTACGAGCCGGAGCCGGTCCGCTACCTGGCCATCTGTTTCGCCTGGGGTGCGGCGATCGCGACCGCGGTCGCGCTGGCGGTCAACACCGGCACGTCCTGGCTCTTCGAGCGGATCGGTCTGCCGGAGGCGCTGGTCGCG